>Ga0181529_10000221_pt1 | contig 83453 bp, 71 predicted proteins | sample PEATcosm2014_Bin_36_FD_119763 | JGI IMG/M metagenome (GOLD analysis project Ga0181529, IMG submission 119763) | Peatland microbial communities from MTU Mesocosm Facility, Houghton, MI, USA - PEATcosm2014_Bin10_30_metaG | ecosystem: Environmental > Terrestrial > Soil > Wetlands > Peat | place...
AGTGTTCGTCCCGGCGTACCATTACAGCCCCATGTACATGCAGAACATCAATATCGTGCATGTCAGCAACGTCACGGTCATCAACAACTACAGCGTGGCCAACGCGCGCTACGCCAACCAGGGCGTGCCTGGCGCCGTCATGGTGGTGCCGCACGACGCGTTTGTGCAATCGCGGCGCGTATCGGAAGTCGCCATCGTGGTGCCGCATGAGCAGATCATGCGCGCCTCGGTGGTGGGCTCCACGGCGCCGATCGCGCCGGTGCGGGAAAGCATCGTGGGTGTGCGCGCCGGCGTTGCCGTGAATGCGCCGCCGGCCCGGTTTGTCGACCGCCAGGTGGTGGTAACGCATCAGCCGCCGCCTCCGCCGGTATCGTTCGCGGCCCAGGAACAGGCTCTTCGCGCCAACGGCGGCCGTCCGCTCGACGAAAGCCAGATGAACACGGTGCGCCGCAACGCGCCCGCGGCCAACCCAATGGTGCGGAATCCCAACACTCCGGCTGGCGGATTTCGTCCCGGAACGCCGAGCCCCGGCGCCGGGAGGCCGCTGCCCAACGATCGTCCGCCCAGCGCCCGTCCGGCGGTGACGCAGCAGGGCGGGGGTCAACCGCACCCGGCAGAATCGCGTACGCCGGAGACCAAGACCAATGAGGCCCGCCCGGCCGAGCGCACCACCGGCGGCGGCGAGCACGCCACGCCGCAGAAGGAAGAGAAGAAGGCGCCTCCTTCGAAGAAGCGCAACGAGCCGACCCAGAAGAAGGGGTAGGGAAGCCGGCAGCAGAGTGTCCCGGGGCGGGCGCTCCGACGCACGAAGAGCCGGACGAGGGGGATCCGGCGCGCGGACGGGGGCGTCCGCCCCACGGTTAGTACACGGTTTCGGAATCGGCGGGAGGTGGATTCGCAAACGGGGCAAATAGGAGGCAGGCAACGAAATTCAAAAGGCGAATTTCGTCCCCAGCCACCTATTTGCAGCGCGTGAACTGCTGAAGTGGTGTACTTAGTATTCCTTCTTGTCGGCGCGCCGGATCCACTCTTCGAACGGTCGCGTGGCTCCCGCAGCCTCCAGGCGCAGCATGGGAATGCTCCGTTCCGCCGGCGGCAGTTCGATCTGCCGGTAGATGAAGGAATCGTCGAAGCCGGCGGCCGCCGCGTCGGCTTGCGTGGCGGCAAAGTAGACGCGCTCCGGACGCGCCCAGTAGAGCGCTCCCAGGCACATGGGACACGGCTCACAGGAGCTGTACACGTGGCATCCGGCCAGTTGAAAGTCGCCCAACACGCGGCAGGCTTCGCGGATGGCCACGATCTCGGCATGCGCGGTGGGATCGTTGCCGCGGGTCACCTGATTGGCGCCAGTGGAGATAACCACCCCGTCCTTCACCACCAGCGCGGCGAAAGGACCGCCTTCGCGGCGCACGTTCTCGATGGCCAGTTCGATGGCCTGCTGCAGAAAAGCCGGGTTCATAGGGCGCCTTTACGGCTCGATCAGCCCCGCGCGGATGGCGTAGCGCACCATGCTGGCGGTTTCGTGCACGCCCAGCTTTTCGAGGATGCGGCTGCGGTGCGAATCGGCCGTTTTGTAGCTGATCCCCAACCGCGCCGCGGCTTCCTTGGTGGATTTGCCTTCGGCGATGAGCACCAGCACCTGGCGTTCCCGCTCGGTGAGGGCGAACACCATGCGCACGGAATCCTCGTCGGGCGTGAAAAAGCCGCGTTTGCGGTCGCTGACATCCACCGCCGAGGCCATATAGCCGGCGAAATCGCCGCTGTCGCGATGGCGGGGCACGCCCGACAGCTCAACCCAGACGAACTCGCCATCGGCGCGCTGCAGGCGGTATTGCATGCGGAACGGCTGCCGGGAACTGAACGATTTCAGGTAGGTTTCCAGGCACAGGTCGCGGTCGTCGGGATGCAGCCCCTCGGTCCAGCCGTTGCCCATTTCCTGTTCCAGCGTGCGGCCGCGAAACTCCAGCCAAGCGCGGTTGAAGTAGACACAGAGGGCCTCATCGCCGGACAGCCAGATCATCACCGAGGCGGCGTCGGCCAGCAGACGGAAGCGTTGCTCGCTGCTTTGCTCGTTTTTCCGGCAGCGCTCCAGTTCCGCTTCCAATTCCGTCACGCGGGAGCGGAGCCGCGTGACCTCGTCTAATTGCGAACTCGGGGCCATTTCAATACCTGCCAGTCTACACGATCATAGAACGCGAGGTACTGGGGGTAAAGTACCAAATTGGTTATCGTTAGGGTAGAAACCCGGGTTTTTGCGCCTAAGCACTTGCCGTACCAATGGATTGGCGGAACTTTTTCCTTCTGTGGGAGAATTAGGATCAGGAAGCCGATGAACCTGAAGCCGCCGGAAACGGACGACCAACTGTTCGTACGCTTGCGCGCAGGGGACGAAGGCGCGTTTGTAGCGCTGTATCGCAAGCGGCAAGGGGCCTTGTACCGCTTTGCCCTGCATATGAGCGGCTCGACCAGCACCGCCGAGGACGTGACCCAGGAAGTCTTTCTGGCCCTTTTGCGGGATGCTTGCGGCTTCGATCCGGATCGCGGAACGCTCTCCGGATATCTCTTCGGGATTGCTCGTAAGTTGTTGTTGCGGCAATTGGAACGTGGACGCGCGGACGTGCCGCTGGAGAGCGATTCCGAGGACGCCGCGATCCCGGAACTGGCGGTGAAGGACAACGTGCTGGAAGATCTCACCCATCGGGAAGGGATCGAGGCGTTGCGGCGCGCGATTGGGACCCTACCGCGCCGGTACAGGGAAGTGGTCGCATTGTGCGACCTCGAAGAAGTGGATTATGCGGACGCCGCCATCGTGCTCGGTTGTCCGATTGGGACGGTTCGTTCCAGGCTGCATCGCGCCCGGGCGCTGCTGCTGGAGAAACTCCATAAGGAACACCAGTCCCGTCCGCCGGTTAGTGCGTTGAAACCGATAAGGTGTCTGATATGAATTGCCAGGAGTTTTGGGATAGCATGGCGGAGACGCCCGCGGATGCGGAGCGGCTGGCGCACGCCAGCCAGTGCGAGGCTTGTGCCGCACTGCTGAACCGCCATCGCAGGCTGGAAGACGGGCTCCGCTCGATGGCGGCGGAGATACGCCATACCGAAGCGCCCACGCGCGTGGAACAGGCGCTGGTGGCGGCATTCCGTTGCCAGAACCGCATGAGCCCGCGTCTGGTCCGCCCTCACTGGTGGGTGCCCGCGCTCTCCTGGGCTGCCGCCGCCGGCGTGCTGATCATGGCGGCGCTGTTCCTGCTGCATCCCCATCAACCGCTGCCTGCCCATCGCAGCGCTCCCGGCGCCGTCGAGATGGCCTCGCTGGCCTATTCGGGCGATGCCGATTCCGATTCCTCCGCCGACGAGTTCATCCCGCTGCCCAACGCCAGCCAGATCGATCCCAATGAGGATGTCAACGTTGTCCGCATGGAGGTCCCGCGCAGCGCCATGCTGGAGGTCGGCCTGGCAGTCAGCGCCGATCGGGTGTCCGAACTGGTGGAGGCGGATGTAGCCTTTGGCCAGGACGGGGTGGCCCGCGCCATCCGTTTCGTGGACGAATCGATGTGATGTAAGGAAGTCCCGATGCAATTTCAGCACACTCCCGCCGTACTGCTCGCCGGCCTGCTGGGCGCGGCGAGCCTGTGGGCGCAGACTCCGCCTCCGCCGGGCCGTGGCAATGGCCGCTTCGGACCGGGTCCCGAGAATCAGAACGGCGCGCGCTTCCTGGGAGCCCAGGCGGGCGCGCCTGGCCGGGTGATCAAGAACGCGCCGTACTCGGCCGAGGTCACCACAGAAACCACCCAGACCCTCCCCGACGGGAACCACATTCATCAGGTCAGCACGTCGAAGGTGTATCGCGATTCCGAAGGCCGCACGCGCACCGAGCAGTCTCTCACCGGTCTGGGCGCCATTGTGCCCAACAACAATCTGCCCACGGTCATTTTCCTGCAGGATCCGGTAGCCGGAACCAGCTACGCTCTCGACATCACGCGCAAGACCGCGACCAAATCGGCGTGGCCGCGTCCCGGCCGCGGTCCGGGACAGAAAGGTCCGGGCGGGCGCAGTTCGCGCCCAGCCGACGACAACGTCAAGAGCGAATCCCTAGGCCGTCAGACCGTGGCCGGTGTACCCGCCGAGGGCACCCGCAGCACGGTGATCATTCCCGCCGGACAGGTGGGCAATGAGCAGCCCATTCAGATTGTCACGGAGCGCTGGTATTCGCCCGATCTGCAGATTTTTTTGATGACCCGCCACAGCGATCCGCGCGCCGGGGAAACCGTCACCCGCCTGGCCAGTCTCAGCCGCGCCGAGCCGGCGCATTCCCTCTTCGAAGTCCCCGCCGATTTCAAGGTGACTGAAGAGACTCGCCCCGCGCGCACGGCGCCGCCGTCCAAATAGGCCGCATCTACCGGCCAGTAATTCTCCTCCTCCGGAACGCCCGCTTGCATGGACTATCGGAATCTGATATAACGGAATCCGATCATGAAACCGGACCCCGACGACTATCTTCCCCTCGCCCCGGCCACGCTGCACATCCTGCTCTCGCTGGCCGGCGAACCGATGCACGGCTACGCCATCATGCACGAGGTGCTGCGGCAATCCGACGGCCGCTATAACCTGGGGCCCGGAACACTCTACGACAACCTACAGCGGCTGATGAAGCAGCGCATGGTGGAAGAAGTGGCGGGACCGTCCGGCGAGGAAAACTCGCGCCGCCGCTACTATCGCCTGAGCACCCTCGGGCGCGGCGTGCTCTCGCAGGAAATCGCGCGGCTGGAAGACGTGGTGCACGAAGGTAGAACGCGCCTCCGCTCGCTGAAACCGAGGAGGACGTGATGCTGCGATGGCTGTACATTCAATTGATCTGGCTTCACCCGGCGCCGTTCCGCTGGCGCTTTGGCGACCAGATGCTCGACATCTTCGACGGCGCCGTCAGGCGAGCCCAATTGCGGTACCTTGCCGACGCCGTGGCGTCGCTGGGCCGCCAGTGGCTGCTTCGCCCGGAATTCCGACGCCCGGAGGCGCCGGCCGCGGACGCGTCCCTAGCGACAGCGGGCGTGCCGCGGTTTCAAACCATCGAGACCTACAAACCGCACCCCGCGGCGCTGCTGCAGGGCGGACTGCTGGCCATTCTATCGATCGCCCTCGCCGTGCTGCTGATCGGCAAGGGCGGCATGGCGCGGCCGCTTCTGATCGGCATCCATTTTTCCAGACCGAGTCTGCTGCCCATCGATCGGAATTCGTTGACCACCGGCGACCTCAACACCACCGTCAAGCTGGGTCCCGACCCGTTCGAGGCGTGGCTCAAGCTTGCCCGGCCTTACTTCGCTTCGCTGCCCGTGCTGCGCACGCTGGACGCCGATCGCGATCTGACGCTCTCGCCGTGGGAGATTCGCAACGCCCCAGCGGCCCTTCGTAAACTGGACGCCGACCACGACGGCAAACTCACCGCCGAAGAATGCGGCCTGGGCGTCGATCCGAATTCCATGTCCGCCGCGGCGCTGGCGCAACTACGCCAGCGGTTCATGAGCTCCCATCCGGTGCTGGCCGCTTTGGATGCCAACCATGACGGCGAGATCTCGTCTTGGGAGATGGAACACGCCGCCGCCGCGCTGCTGACTCTCGATCGCAACCACGACGGCTACCTGACCGCCGACGAGTTAATTCCATTCGAAATGGCCGTCCGCGCCGGGCTGCGGTAACTGGGAGTGAGTGGCATGAATCCTACGTGTTTCATAGTCTTGCTGTGCAGCGTGTGGTTGCCAGCGCAGTCCGTGCCGCCTGCGGCCACGCCCAAATTCGATGTCGTGTCGATCAAGCGGTGTCAGCCGGGGGCGGCCCATGGCGGCGACTCATCGCCGGGAAGGCTGTACCTCGGATGTGCGCTTCTGGCCGACGTCGACAACACAGGGGTGATTCAGCGCGCGTATAACAGGTATGCAAGCGGCCAATTAACTTCCACGCAAATCATCCCCATCGAGGGCGCCCCGGATTGGGTCCATTCGGAAACGTTCGAGATCGACGCCAAATCGGAGGGTCACCCGAGCCTGCTGATGATGCTAGGCCCGATGATGCAGGCAATTCTGGAGGACCGGTTCCAGCTCAAAATTCATCGCGAGACCAGGCAAGGACCGGTGTATGAACTCGCCTTGGGTAAAGGCTCTCCCAAGGTGAAACCGTTGCAGGTGGGAAGCTGCATCCCCGTGCTGGTAGGTCATCCCTCGCCCTCGTTGGTCTCTGGCCAGCACTATTGCAGGAATATGGTGTCTCCGCGGGGTGCGGTGGACATCGAGGGCGGCACGCTCTCCATGTTCGCCGGCTTGCTGGGCATGGCTCTGGATCGACCCGTTATCGACAAGACCGGCATTACGAGTTACTTCGAAATACACCTCAAGTTTTCGGCCGACGATTCCCCGGTGGCTCGGCGAACCGCAGGCGATTTAGGAGCCGCCACGGCCCCCGATGCTCCCGGAATCTTTCAGGCCATTCAGGAACAGCTCGGCTTACGACTCGTTCCGGCCAAGGGCCCCATGGATGTGTTGGTGATCGACCACATAGAGCGGCCGTCCGAGAACTAGTGGAGCGCGGCGCATGGCGCGCAGTAATCTCGAGGGCGGGGCAAACCGGGTACAGGCAACGAAGTTTCGCAAAGGCGGCGAAATTCGTCCCCAGTCCCCGCTTTGCGACTTGTGCCGATAGCGAGCAGTATTTGCGCCGCAGTACACCAGCCTGTTATTCAGAACGCCATCAGATCCTTGGCCGCTTGCAGTTTCTTCGCGTCCACGCCAGGCACCTTCCGCACATCTTCCCACTGTTTGAAGGCGCCATTCCGCGCGCGGAACGCCACCACGGCGTCGGCTTCATCATTGGTCAGTTTCAGCACGGCTTTCAACTCCGCGAACGGCGCCGTGTTCATCTGAATTTTCGACTCCTTGCCGAAATTCTGCGTCAAGTAACTCAGGATGGCGGCAAGCTCGTCGTCGCTCGCCGTCGCCCCGCGATCCACCATGTCGCCGATCTTGTCCGACCACTCGTCGCGGCTCAACCGGCGCTCGCGGATGCCCTCAAACCCGTGGCACTCCCCACAGGTCTTCACCAGGGCCGCTTTGCCCGTCCCCGCCGGCAGGCGATCCGCTTCCTCGTCGGCAACCGCCCCGACGCACACCACTGCCATTGCGACGCACGAAATCCAGCCCCAAGCTCTCATTGCCCAGTCACTCTCGTAATCGCACACCCGATCGACCGCGTCGACGGATGCGCCACTGGCTTGCCGGCCAGCGTGGCGTCGAGCGCGTCCCGCAGATCGAACACGGTGGCACTGGGCCGCTGCTTGCCGAAGTCTTCCACGCGGTTGTCGACGCGTCCCAGGTACAACAGCCGGCCGTCGTTCGCGACCACCGCCGCTTGGGGCGTCGTGGCCGCCCCGGTCAACTGCACCAGCACCTGCCGCGGATCCAGCACCACGGGGAACGCATAGCGGTACTCGGCGGCATAGCGGGCCACTTCCGGCTCGGCTACGCTGGTGTCCGCCTGTACGGCTAGAAACAGGACGCCGCGCGACGCGTAGGCGTCGTGAATGCGATTCATTTCCGGGACGTAGCTGTTGGCCACCGGACAATCGATGGTGGTGAAGTACAGCACTACGGCTTTGCGCGAGGCCCACTCGGCCGGGGTGTGCACCGCGCCCGTGGTATCGCGCAGATGAAACTCCGGCAGCGCGGCGCACGCGGGCAGAACACACAATAGTAGGGCTGCGACTGCCAGCGGGAAATGGGACTTCATGGCTTTCTTTATCATCGCATCCATATCATCGCACCCCATCATCGTACCCCAGCCGGCGGCGGGACCAGCCGCTCCAACTGTGCGATCGCCTTGGCGAAATCGGCCGGCGTATAGATGCGGTACGTCTTTCCCTTGAGCGCCGCGACCGTCAGACCAAGGGTTTCGGGAACATTGGATTGCTGCAGCCGGCCCAACCGCTGCGGATCGGTCAGAGCCCCCCGAAACACCGGACGATACTGAAGATAGAGGAACAGCGGCGCGCTGCTTCCGGGCGGACGATCCCAGGCATCGGCAGCCGGCTTATCCGAAAAGCGGCTGGCCGGTCCCAGAAAAATCACGGCGTCGGATGGCTCGTCGCTCCGCAGCTCTTTGTTGACGATATCGGACAGCAGATCCATGTGCCCCTTGGGATGCTCCAGGACGTGATAATTCACCACGTTCAGTTCGAGGCTGCCGATGGCGCGCGTGACTTCGTCCAGGGCCGCCGGCGTGAACCCGTCGCGCCGGTACAGTTCCCGTTGCTGCGCCAGGTTGAATACCACGATGCGCACGGACCGCGCCGGCAGCCGCTCCAGGAGCGCCGAGAGCGACCCCACGAGCAGTACCTGGTCGCTGGCGCGCAGCCGGTTGCGGAAAGGAGACAGCGGCGCGGCATGCAGCAGAATGGTCACGCGGAACGGCGAACGGTCGTCGCGCAGGGCGCCATCGGCCGCTCCGCTTCCCAGCGAGAACGCCTGAATGGAGTAGGGCGGCGCGGCCACCTTGGCCTGGCGCTCGCCGCGCTTCAATGCGGCTTCGAGACGCCATTCCTTGCGGCACACGCGGCCGTCGTTATCGAGCAACAGCCACCGGACGCGGTACTTCCCGGCGCCCAGCAGATACCCGCCGCCCTGTTCCGTCTCGACATTGTTGAGGGGAACGTCGGGCAGCGTCACCTTGTACGCGAAATACACCGGCTGCCCGCCGCCGCCCTCGGGCGTCACGCGCACGGCAATCAGCCACGCATGTCCCGAGCCGAAGTACTGCCGCATGGGAATGCGCACCACGTATCCGGACTGGAAGCGGAAGCTGAAATTCAGCGACGGCTGAATGGGCGTGACGCTACACTCGAGCGGCCGTTCCCCGGGCTGCGCATCGAACCGCTTGACGAAGTCTCCGAGCACACCGGGATCGACGACAGACTGCGCGGAGCCCGCGCAGACCAGCAGCAGCCAAAGTCCCAACCGACTTGCCTGGCGAATCGGCCCTCCGGAGAAGTTATTTCAGCGAGTAGTTCAGGCCCATTGTAAGCTGAAACGAGTTCTTCTTGAAGGCCGGCGGCGGATCGTTCAGATAGGAGTCGATAGCCGCCAGCGAGAAGCCCAGCCGCTTGGAAATCGGGGCATTCAAGGAAGCGTTGGCATTCCACGAGTAGGCGGACGATTCATTCCACGAGGGCGTCACCGACACCCCCTGCAGCAGCGTCATCCCTTTTCCCAGTTTGCGCGTGAAGGACTCGCTGAACACGCTGCCCACCAGGTTCCGGTTGCTCGCCGCGCCCTGGAACGTCTGCCGTTCGTAGCTCATGCTGCCCTTGAAATCCAGCGTCTGGTTGGCCTGCTTGACGACCGTCCATCCGAAGCCCGCGCCGTACATCTGTTGCAGGCTGAGGCCCTGCGAGAAGTTGTGGTCGAAGGAAGTCTGCACGAAGAAATACGCGTGCGACTTCGACAGGTACTGGTCGCGCTCCGCGTCCCCGTGGAAAATGTTGGTCTTCAGCGTCGGCGAATTGGGCTGGCTCACCGAGCCGTCGGTGAAGCTGAAATCCGCGGTTGTGCGATCGCGCGCATCCAGCCAGTTTTCCGCCGGCGTGGTCCTGGCCACCGCGATCCCCGCCGTGAACGACTGGCTTTGCTGGGTGGCCTCCACCAGCGATGCGCCGGCGGTCACCTTTCCGGTCCAGGCCTCAAAAAACCCAGGACTGTGCAGCACCGCGTTCTCGAACGCCGGCTGGTCGATGAGGTGCGATACGTCTCCCACGGCCACTGTCTGCGCTCCCACGGAGAGCTTCTTATCGGCCAGGGTGACGTCCCCCGCCGGCAGTTTCGACAAGTCCGACTTGCGGTTCAATTGCACGCCTTTTTCCACCGCGACGAACTTCTGCGCCGAATGCAGTTCCTGGATCTTGCTCCAGTCCGCCTTCACATCGCCCAGCGAATCGCTATGGAACGTGACGGAAGCGCCGTCGGAGCGGACCAGTTTGCCAACCAATTTCTCGCCGTTGACGAAAATCAGGACATCCGGAGCCGGTTTGGCGGCCGTTTGGGCGAGGCCGAGCGGTGCGCCAATGGAAAGTACGAAACAGTACGTCAGGAGATGGTGTCTGCGGATCATGGGCGTAATCTTTTAGCATACACTCCTCGCGCCCTAGGGGACTTTAGCCCCGCCCAAGGACGACGTTGCCAGCATTCCGCCCAGGCCCATCGTCTCCACCGCCGACGACGGCACGATCACCATCGATCCGCGCTCCTTGATGGCTTCATACAGCATATTCATGGCGCGCAGATGCATCGCCACCGGATTGTCCTCGTACGTGGCGGCCGCCTGCGCGAACTTCTCCGCAATCTCCGTCTCGGCGGTGCCCAGAATGATGCGCGCCTGACGCTCCCGTTCGGCCTGCGCCTGGCGCGACATCGCGTCCTGCAGTTCGTGGGGAATCTGCACGTCGCGAATCTCCACCGATTGCACCGTGATGCCCCACGAGGTGGTCTTCTCGTCCAGAATGCGCTGCAGTTCGTGGCCCATCATCTCCCGCTCCGCCACCATCTGCGCCAGCTCATGCCGCCCGATCGATTCGCGCAGCGCCGTCTGCGCGCTCAGGGTGATCGCCTGGTCGAAATCCTGCACTTCCAGAATCGATTTCTCGGCATTCCACACCAGCCAGAACACAATCGCGTCCACGTTCACGGGAACCGTGTCGCGCGTCAGGGTACTCTCCGCGGACACGCTGGTGACGCGTACCCGCTGATCCACATAGCGGCTCAAGCGGTCGACAATCGGGACCATGTGGAACAATCCCGGTCCGCGCAGTCCCGTGAACCGCCCAAAGCGCAGCACGGCGACGCGCTCCCACTGGTCGGCCACGCGGATGGAGAAGAGAAAGTACAACCCCACCAGCACCCCCAGCGCCAGAGGCCAGTCCGTGCCCGTCACGCTGGTGAGCCAGAAACCACCCGCCCCGAACGCCGCGCACAGCGCCCCGCCCACGCTGCTCAATCGCAAGGATGTCTGGTAGGGTTTCATGCCGTCATCTCCTCGTTTTTTCAGAATGGTTCCGAAGGTCATTGAGTTGCTCCAAGAGTTCTTCCACGGTGAAGCCCGCCACGCCGGCGCGCGACACGAACTCGCCCACCAACTGGCTGAGCTGTCTGTCGCGCTCCACGTCGTCGCGCTTCACTTTCTGATGGCCGATAAACGTCCCGGTGCCCTGCTGCGTCTCCAGCACTCCGCGGATCTCGAGTTCCCGGTACGCGCGCATCACCGTATTGGGATTGATGGACAAGTCGACCGCGACCTGGCGAACGGTAGGCAACTGGTCGCCCGCCACCAGGGTTCCCGTGGCCATGCCGCCCGTTACCTGGTCGATGAGCTGCCGATAGACCGGCACGCCGCTGCGGAGATCCAACCGGAACTCAAACCGCCTTCCGCGTTGAGCCGTATTAGTCATCTGAAAATATAATGTATTAGCTAACTGGTACATGTCAAGCGAAAAAAGATGCGCCTCGACGACGGCTTAATCCCGAATTCACTTGACGGTAACCATTCTGTAACATAGGCGCTGGTACCGTGAAATCTGACGGACTGTATGAAAAAGATTGTCCTGATCGAAGACGACGCCGACTTGTACTCGCTGCTGAAGTACAACCTCGAGAAAGAGGGCTTCGGCGTGGCTGGGCTGCAAACCGGAAAGGGCGCGCTGGAACTGTGCCGGCAGACGCGGCCGGACCTGGTACTGCTGGATATCATGCTGCCCGATTCGGACGGGCTGGACATTTGCAAAGGGATCCGGCGGGATCCCGACCTGGCATCGGTGCCGGTGATTTTTCTGACCGCGCGCGCGTCGGAGACGGACCGGATTGTCGGTCTGGAGCTGGGCGCCAACGATTACGTGGTGAAACCGTTCTTCGTGCGGGAACTGATCGCGCGCATCAAGCTGCAGTTCCGCAACCAGGCGGCGCCGCCGCGGGTGCTGGAAGCGGGCGGGCTGGTGCTCGACACCACCAGCCGGCAGGTGAAACTGAATGGCACGGCGCTGCAACTGACGGCCACGGAATTCCGTCTGCTGGAGTTTCTGATGAGCCGTCCGGGGGTGGTGTTCAGCCGCGAACAACTGCTCAACGCGGTGTGGGGACAGGATCGCGCGATCACCGACCGCGCGGTGGACGTCTACGTGCTGCGGCTGCGGCAGAAGGTGGAGCAGGATCCGGCGGCGCCGGTGCTGATCCATTCGGTCCGCGGATTCGGCTACACGTTTGAGCCCAGAAGGGCTATGGCCGTCTGAAATCGTCAGACTTACAATAGAAACCAGAATGCGGGTGCTGGCGGTAGTCTGGTCGGTAGTGTGTGCTGCTGCGTCCGCACAGACGCTGCAGCCGGGGCCGCAGGGCGCGCAGTTTTTCGGACGGGCGGAGAGCGGCGTTTTGAAGTGCCAGGTGCAGCCGCTGCGGCCGGTGCTGGATTTCAGTTTGCGCTTCCATGCGGGCTACACGGTGCTGGCGCCGATGAACCAGTACAACGGGCCGGGGCACCGCTGGCGGGTGGGACTGCGCATCCAGGCGGCGTCGGCTGCCGAGCCGGTTTACTTCGTGGACCGGCTTCGTCTGCCCGACGTGGCTCCCCCCAAACGCTGACGGCGAGGCGGGCGGCGGGTTTCTGTTGGGTCCGGGGAATTACGACGCCTCATTTCTCCTCAGGGACGACCTGGGCCGCGCCTGCCGCGCGGAGTGGCGCATCGATATACCGGCGGATCGGCATCTGAGCGTGGCGATTGCGCCGGGCGAGGTCAGGGAACTGGGGTGGAGCGGCGGGCGGCCGGCGGCGGCGCCGGGTGAGACCCTGCGGAAGCTGACGGTGCTGCTGCATGCGGCGCCGGTGCTGTCGCGGCTGTCGAGTATCCAGGCCAGCGACGCGGTGACGCTGCTGGGGGCGCTTTCGTCGCTGATGGAACTGGCGCCGGCGCAGCAGGTGAAGCTGGTGGTGTTCAACCTGGAACAGCAGAAGGAGATTTACCGGGACGAGCACTTCACGGGGGGTCAACTGGAAGCGGTGCGGCAGGCGATGTTCGATCTGCAACTGGCGGCGGTGGATGTGCACACGCTGCAGAGCGCGGGGCGCATGGAAGTGCTGGACAAGCTGGTGCAGGAAGAACTGCACGCGGAGACTCCGTCGGATGCGGTGGTGTTTCTGGGGCCGCGGGCGCGATCGACGGCGGCGCCGGCGTTCGAAGTCGGCAAACCGGGCGCGGGCGGGCCGAAGTTTTTCTACCTGGAGTATCTGCGTCCGCAAAGGGTGCGGTCTGCGACGGGCCGCGGCGGGCAGAGCTGTCAGCAAGGGGGAGTGGCAGGCGGAGATGTCTACTCTTCGAGGATGCCGATTGGTGGCTGCGCCGGGACGGACGACCTTCCCGCCGAGACGGCGATTCCGCGCGACACCATCGACCGGCTGGTATCGATGCTCAAAGGGAAGACGCTGATGGTGCGCACGCCGGCGGAATTCGCGGCGGCGGTCCGGCAGATCCGGCCCGCCAAGGGCGGGAAGACTCTACAATAGACGCATGTGGGGGACGGCGGCATTCTGCCTGGTAGTGTGCGCGACGGCGTCGGCGCAGAGCTTGCTGCCCGGGGCGGACGGGGCGGAATTCTTCGGCCGCAAGGATCTGGCGGTGTTGAAATGCGAAGTGGAGCCGCTGCGTCCGGTGCTGGATTTCAGCTTCCGGTTCCACGCCGGCTATACGGCATGGGTGCCGCTGAGCCAGTTTCGCGGTGCGGGGCACAAGTGGACGGTGGTGGTGCGCATCGAGCCGGGGCTGGGCGGACAGCCGGTATATTTCGAAGATACGCTGAATCTGCCGGATGTGCCGGATACCAAGCTGGAAGGACAAGCGGGCGGCGGGTATCTGCTGGGGGAAGGCTTCTACCGGGCGTCGCTGCTGCTGGTGGACGATCAGAATCGCGGGTGCCGCTCGGAGTGGAACATTGAAGCGGCGCTGGGCGGAGAAGACCGGCACGTGAAGATGGCCATCGAGCCGGGGACGGTGCAGGAAGTTTCCTGGCGCGGGGCGCGGTCGGTGAGCGCGCGGGGGGATGCGCCGCTGGGGCGGTTGACGGTGCTGCTGCACGCGGCTCCGGTATCGCCGCACCTGTCGCAGATGGACGCGAGCGACGCGGTGACGCTGCTGGGCGCGTTGTCGTCGTTGATGGACCTGGCGCCGGCGGAATCGGTGCGGCTGGTGGTGTTCAACCTCGACCAGCAGAAGGAAATTTACCGGCACGAGCACTTCACGCTGGATCAACTGGAAGCGGTGCGGCAGGCGATTTTCGATCTGCAACTGGCGGTGGTGGACTATAAAACGCTGCAGAATCCGAACGGGCATCTGGATCTGCTGAATAGCCTGGTGAGCCGGGAACTGCGGGCGGAGAGCCGGTCGGACGCGGTGGTGTTTCTGGGACCGCACGCGCGATCGGAGGACAAACCGGCGGCGCCGCCGGAGACGCGCGATGGCCGAGGTCCGAAATTCTTCTACGTGGATTACCAGGTGGCGACGATGGCGCTGCCGCCGTTCGGAGGCGGACGGGGACGGGGCGGACGGGGACGGAACGCCAGCGGGATGCCGGACGCGTCGCAGCCGATGAGCACGAGGGGCGGAATCGTCCCAAATCTGAGCGGGGGCGGCGGCAATGGCGCGGCCGGGGTGGATCCGCTGGCCCAGGCGGGGAGTGTTCCGATGCTGGAGCCGCGGGACACCATCGACTTTCTGGTGGCGACGCTGAAAGGGAAGACGCTGGTGGTGCGGACGCCGGGGGATTTTGCAAAGGCCATGAGGCTGATCGCGGCGCAGAAGAAGTGAGAGCTACGGGGCGGGTGGGCAGCCCAGCAGAACGACGCGTTCGGCGCTGGCAGCAACGCGAAGGTCCGCATCCAGCGTAGCCAGCGGGAGTCCGCGGCGTTGGGCCAGTTCCAGGTACGCCGCGTCGTACACCGTCAACTTGTGCCGCTCGGCCAGGTGCAGGGTAGCGTTCCAGGCATGCCGCCCGGTATCGGGATCGACACTGATCGGCAGCAGCCCCAGATCGGTGAGCGCGGCGTCGCGAAACGCGGCGTCGTGGCGGCCGCGGCGCACGCCCATCTGCAGGACATTGGCGACCTCCAGCCGCCACAGTGCGGGAACCCATGCGCCCCTTTCGTTCAGGCGCGCAAAGACCTCACCGATGGCCGTCGTGATCTCGTCGCTATACACCCAGGCCAAAGTGGCCGAGCTATCGAGCACCAGACTCACGGCCGGCCGCCATCGCGGTCCGCTTTCAGGGCCGCCCAATCGAATTCCCCGGCGTGCAGGCTGCGCGCCCGGTCTCGAATGCGCGCCGCCGCGGCTTGTGCCTGGGACCGATCGACGGCGACATTCGGCACCAGGCGCGCGACGGGTTTACCGTGGCGGGTAATGACGATTTCCTCGCCTTCCAGGACGCGGTCCAGCAGAGCTCCCAAGGTGTTCTTGGCCTCAAACGCGCCTATTTCCATATCTCCTCCAGAATCAGCTAGCTTAAGCTAGTATATCATGTACGGGCTCCGCTTCACTTTACCAACTGGCGCTTGGCGCTCTTGGGGAGATCGAAGGCGTTGCCGGGGAGCTTGGGGTTGAGCTGGACGTTGGAGTACTCGACGGTCCAGGGGCCGTCGCGGAAGTAGAGCTTCTGCTGGACGGGGGCACCGGTGTCTTCGGCGGCCCAGAGTTGCAGCTTGTTGAGATGCAGATCCAGCACGTCCTTGGTTTTGGGGGTGAGATCGACGGCGATGGTGGGGTGTCCGGAGACGAGTTCGTGGCGCAGGTTGGAGATGGTGTAGTTGGCGGCGAGGTCGCGGCCGGACATGCCGAAGCCGAGAATCATCAGCTTCTGGGCGAGGTCGCGGTATTTCTTAATATCGTGGATCTGGATCAGGTTGCTGGCGGGAATGTAGTGCTCCACGGAATCGGCGCGGAAGACGTAGGCGGTGGCGTTCACGCCAGAGATGTCGAGGCGGAATTCCAGTTTCCCGGGAGCGGAGCGGCGCACCACTATGGAGCCGGTCTCGACATCGGTCTCGCCGATGACGGCCAGCTCTTTGGTGCGGCGCATGTCGGCTTTGGCCGATTTGAAGGTGGCGGAGGCCCGATCGAGCCGCGCCAGAAACTGGTCGACGGTTTGCGCGGGGAGCAGGGCGGCGGCGAGGAAGAGCGCGGCGGCGAATTTACTCATAGGCGAGAGCCTCGATGGCGTCCTGGCGTGCGGCGCCCCATCCGGGATAGAAGGCGCCGCAGAGCGTGGCGGCGAGCACGATGGCGCTGGCGACCGGCCACCACCACTCTACGATCTCCATGGTCAGCGAGGCCGGCACGAGAAAGTGAATCAGCCAGCGCGCGGCGAAGCTGAGCAGGATCCCCAGGGCGCATCCGCCTAAGCCCTGCGCGCCGGCTTCGGCGAGGATGACGCCCAGAATGAAACCGCGGGACGCGCCCAGCGATTTCAGAATGCCGATTTCGCGGGTGCGCTGCAGCACGGCCATATACATGGAGAGATACGCCACCAGAAAACCGATCACCACGCCGATGCCCATGACGACGGCAGTGAAGGCTTTCAGGCCGCCGGGATCGCTATTGGAGATCAGCGAGGTGAGCTCGGGGATGGAGATGATGGAGTAGTCGTCCCAGTTGGGTTGGCTCTTGATATAACGGATGACTTCGTCGGTGTTGGCGGGGTCGTCGAGTTTGAGGTAGACCTGGCTGACGCGGCCCACGTTGCCGGTCTTGCGCTGCAGCACGTCGATGGGGAATGCAATGTGCGTCAGTTTACCGTTCTCCATGATGCCGCAGATGCGCCAGTTCTGGTTCAGCAGCTCGATGGAATCGCCCACCTGTTTGTGTTTCTGCGCGGCGTAATACTCGTCGATGATGACGTCGCCCGGGTGCGCGAAGGGGCCACCGTGGAGGAAACGGAATCCGCCGCTCATGGCCTGGAAGGCCGGAAAATCGATGCCGGCGGCGAAGAGCGCGAGACTGCCGGCGCTCTGGTTGACCACGCCCATGGCCATTTTGACGTGGGGCATGCGGGCCAGCACGGGGACCACGCGGTCGTCCATGCCGCCGCCGAGGGTGAAGGCGGTGGAACCGGGCGGGCGCACGTTGATATCGGCGCCGATGGAGTTGGTGCGGCGAACGGACTCGCCGACCATGCCGTGGCTGAGGCCCACCAGGCAGAGAATCAGGGTGACGGGGACGCCGATCAGCAGGACGCTGAGCAGCGAACGGGCCGGCTTGTGGCGGAGATTTTCGAATACCAGGCGGCCCGTCATGGCTGGTCCTCTCGATTAGCGGCGGCGCGGCGGAGACGGTCGAGCACGCCGGCCCATTCGTGCGCATCGGGCGGCGTCTCGACGGCGATCCATTCCAATTGTCGCGCGTCGAGACGGTGCAACGTATCATACAGCGCGGCGGCATAGGCGAGCGGATCGGCGGGCATTTCGCGGCCGGCGCGCAGCCACTCGCCGCGACCTGGGGGTGAGGGCGCGCCCGCCGGCAGCAGATAGAGTGGCGTGGCGGGACGATAGTGGCGCGGATGCATGCCGGGCGACGGGTGCGGACCTTGGGACGCGGCGGCCACTAGCACCGGTCCGATGAGGGCTTCGATTTCGGGCAGCGGAATCACGCCGGGGCGAAGCAGCAGAGGCGCGTCGATCAGGCTGAGGACGGTGGATTCGATGCCGACGCGCGAGGGTCCGCCATCGAGGACGTAGTCGGCGAGGGATTGCGGAATGTGGCCGGCGGCGGTAGGCGAGAGCTGGGTGAAGCGGTTGGCGCTGGGCGCGGCGATGGGGACGCGGGCGGCGCGGATCAACTCGAGTGCCAGCGGATGGGAGGGCATGCGCAACGCCACGGTGGGCAGGCCGGCGGTGGCGACGTCGGGAATGCACGGCTGCTTGGGAACGACCAGGGTGAGGGGTCCGGGCCAATAGCGGCGGGCCAGGATGTCGGCGGTGTCGGGCCAGCGAGCGGCGAGCGAGCGCGCCATGTCGATGGAATCGACGTGGACGATCAGGGGACTGGAGTGCGGCCGCTGCTTGGCGGCGAAGATGCGTTCGACGGCGGTGGCGTCCAGGGCGTTGGCGCCAAGGCCGTAGACGGTTTCGGTAGGGAAGGCCACCAGGCGACCGGCGCGGATGAGGGACGCGGCGTGGTCGACGGGGGTCACTCCGGCGTTTCGTCCTTATCGTCGCCGGCGATTTTGCCGGTCTTGCGCCAGACGAGGAAGGCGTGGATGAGCGGCTCGAGGTCGCCTTCGAGGACGCGGTCGACGTCGCCGAGGGAGAGTTTGCTGCGCAGGTCCTTGACCAGGCGGTAGGGCGCCAGCACGTAGTTGCGGATCTGGCTGCCGAAATTGATCTCCAGTTTGGAGTCTTCGGTCTTGCGGGTTTCCTCGCGCTTCTTTTCCAGCTCGAATTCGTACATGCGGGCGCGGAGCTGCTTCATGGCGCTGTCGCGGTTCTTGTGCTGGGAGCGCTCATTCTGGCACTGCACGACGATGCCGGTGGGGAAATGGGTGATGCGGACGGCGGAATCGGTCATATTGACGTGCTGGCCGCCGGCGCCGGAAGCGCGGAAGGTATCGATGCGGAGGTCGTCGAGCTTGATGTCGATCTTGATTTCGTCGTCGATCTGCGGATAGACGAAGACCGAGGCGAAAGAAGTGTGGCGGCGCGCATTGGCGTCGAAGGGGGAGATGCGGACCAGGCGGTGGACGCCGATTTCGCTTTGCAGGAGGCCGTAGGCGTTCTCGCCGTTGACTTCGAAGGTGACGGACTTGATGCCGGCGCCTTCGCCCTCCAGGCGGTCGGTGACGACGGTGGGGAATTTTTCGCGTTCCGCCCAGCGCAGGTACATGCGCAGGAGCATCTCGGCCCAGTCCTGGCTTTCGGTGCCGCCGGCGCCGGGGTGGATGGTGACGATGGCGCTGCGGCGGTCGTTTTCGCCGGAGAGCAGCATGGCGGTTTCCAGGCGCTCGAGCAGCGCGCCGTAGGTCTTCAGACTGGTGTCGATATCGCCCGAGACATCTTCGCCTTCGCGCGCCAGTTCGAAGAGCGTGTCAAGATCGTCGGTCATGGAGCGGATGCGCTCGTCGTTGGAGATGGCTTCTTCCAGACGCTTGCGGTCCTGCATGACCTTCTGGCTTTTTTCGGGCTGGTTCCAGAAATCGGGGGCGGAGATTTGTTGTTCGGTCAGGCTCAGCTTGTGCTTTTGAGTGGGGGCGTCAAAGATACCTCCGCACGGCCAGGGCCTGGTCGCGGAGGGGCTGGTAGGAGCGTTCTAATTCTTCAAGAGTCATGGGGATTCAATCCAATTCTAGCAAATGGCCCTTCTTGCCAACATTCCAGGCGCGGGTGCGGCCGATCTCCACGGAGACGCCTTCGGCTTCATGGATGTGTCCGCAGAAAAAGTACGCGGGTTGGAACTGTTTGATGAATTCGGCGACGGAGCGGGAGCCAGCGTGGAGACCGGGACGGATCTGGTCGAGCGCGGTGTCGAAGGGCGGGGCGTGGCAGATGAGCACGAGGGGGTCGAGCTCGGCGAAGCGGGCGAGGCGCTCGGCGATTTGCGGTTCGCGGTACTCGCCGGGGGTGTCGAAGGGCGTGGGGTTGGAATAGCCCAGGCCAGCGACGTGCCAGCGGCCGGCTTGAAAATGCTGTTCGTGAAAATTGTGCAAGCCGTGACGGGCGCACATGGCGGCCACCTGGTCGGCGGATTCGTGGTTGCCGGGCAGGACGTAGACTTTGTCGCCGCGGGTGCGAAGAATTTCACCGCAGCGGTCGATGCCTTTGGACCAGGTTACCTGGTCGCCGGCGGCGATGTAGCAATCAGCCTCCACGGAAAGCAGGTGTTCGAGCGTCTTCCAATCGTTATGGATGTCGGAGAAAATGAGCAGTCTCAATGAGATTATTATAAAGACGGAAACGAAGGGGGCAACTGGCGCGGGCCGCCCGCTGACGCTCGCGGTTCCAGGGCAACGGCAACGAGACGGGGCACGCCGACGGCGGGCAATGGCAACCGGATGCGGCAGGGCGGCGTCGAGTGAACTATGGGCGAATACGATAGCGAGCTTTCCAAGATTGTCGCGGAACTGAACCGCGCGGCGCCGAGTCAGCAAAAGGCGGCGCCGGGCCGCGCGACGGGGGCGACGCCCACGCTCGACCAGTTGTTGGCGACGGCGGCGGGACGCAATGCTTCGGACGTGCTGGTGATTGTCGGCGCGCCGGCGGTGCTGCGGGTGAACGGCGTGCTGCTGACGTTGAGCGGTCCACCGGTGGAAGCCGAAGACGCGCGCGGCATGCTGCTGCCACTGCTGGAGCCGGTGCAGGCGGAGGAATTGCAGAAGCGCAAGTCGGTGGACTTGAGTTTCGTGCGCGAGAACCTGGGGCGCTTCCGCATCAACATCCACTACCAGCGGGGGACGCTGGCGGCGAGCATCCGGCTGCTGCCGTCGCGGATTCCGTCGCTCGAAACGCTGCACCTGCCGTTGTCGCTGGCGAAACTGTGCGAGCGGCGGCAGGGGCTGGTGCTGGTGACGGGGCCGACGGGCTGCGGCAAGAGCTCCACGCTGGCCGCGCTGATCGATATCGTGAATTCCAAGCGGGCGGCGCATGTGGTGACCATCGAAGATCCGGTGGAGTACCAGCACGCCAACCGGACGTCGATCATCGAACAGATTGAAGTGGGGCGCGACACACCGGATTTCGCGGTGACGCTGCGCAGCATCATGCGGCAGAGTCCGGACGTGATCCTGGTGGGCGAGATGCGGGACGCGGAGACCATGGCGACGGCCATGACGGCGGCGGAAACGGGGCACCTGGTGCTGTCGACGCTGCACACCAACGACGCCATTCAGGCCATGGCGCGGATCCTGGATTCGTTCCCGTCGGGCAACCAGCCGCAGATGCGGCAGCAGATGTCGCTGGCGCTGGCGGCGGTGCTGGCGCAGCAACTGGTGCCGGGGGTCGACGGGGTGATGCGCTGGCCGGCGACGGAGATCATGATTGCGACGGATGCGATTCGGGCGCTGATCCGCAAGGGCGACGACCATCAACTGCGGTCGCAGATTTCGGTGGGGAAGTCGGAGGGGATGATGACCATGGAGCAGTCGCTGGCGGAACTGGTGCGGCTGGGGCGGATTTCGCGGGAAACGGCGTACGCGCACGGGTTTCGCACGGACGATCTGCAACGGTATTTGGGGTAAGGGGGGCGGCAAACCTCAAACTGCTGGTCGGCGATTCCCTGGAACCGTGAGCGTGAAGCGAGCGGCCCGAGGGAGGAGACTCATCCCAAGGACTCAGATCCGCGCGCGCTGGACAAATCGCCTGCCGCTCGGGCCGCTCGCTCACGCTCACGGTTCCAGGCGCCGATCGGACCTGCGCTGCGCATCGGCAGGCTCGGCCGCAGGCTGCCAGCCTGCCCCACATAAGAACTAGCTGTCGAGAACGGCGCGGACTTTTCTCGCGAGGTCGGCTGGGGCGAAGGGCTTTTGCAGGAATGGCGTACCGGCCATGACACCTTCTTTCAGGACCACGTCTTGCGTGTGGCCGGACATGAACAGGATTTTGGTGCCGGGGCGCATTTCGTGGAGGCGTTCGGCCAGTTCGCGGCCGCCGAGCTCGGGCATGACGACGTCGCTGAGCAGCAGGTCGATGCGGCCTTCGTGGGCGGCGCATACCGACAGGCCGTCGCGTCCATCGCAGGCTTCGAGGACCACATAGCCGCAGCCGGTGAGGATCTTCCTGGCCAGGCGGCGGACGCGGGCTTCATCTTCCACCAGCAGGATGACTTCGGAGGAGCCTTGCGGGGCTTCGGCCAGGCCGCCGATGGGCCGCTCCTCGGCGTCCGTGTCGATGGGTAGGGACGGCAGGAGAACTTTGAATCGCGTGCCCTGGCCGAGCTCGGAGTGGCACCAGATGGCGCCGCCGCTCTGCTCCACAATGCCCAAGACCGTGGCCAAGCCGAGGCCGGTGCCCTTGCCGGTGTCCTTGGTGGTGAAGAACGGTTCGAAGACATGGGTCTGTGTCTCCGGATCCATCCCGATGCCGTTGTCGCGGACGGTCAGTTCCACGAATGGGCCGGGTCCGAGGTTGTGGAGGTGGGCTTCGGCGGCGTCGAGGGTTGCATTAGCGGTCTGGATGGTGAGCGTGCCTCCGGCGGGCATGGCGTCGCGGGCGTTGAGGCAGAGGTTCATGAGGACGCGGCCGATTTCGCCGGGGTCGGCTTTCACGCGCCAGAGATCGGGGTCTGGCCGAACCACTAAGCGGATCTGCTCGCTCAAGATTCGGCCCAGCATGCGCTCGAAATCGGCCACCACGGTATTGAGATCGAAGATTTTGGGCTGCAGGACTTTGCGGCGGCTGAAGGCGAGCAACTGGTCGGTGAGCGCGGCGGCGCGCTGACCGGCGCTTTCGATTTCGGCGACGTATTCGAGGGCCTCGTGGCCTGCGCCTAGGGTATCGGTGACCAGATGGCTGTAGCCGATGATAGCGGTCAGGAGATTGTTGAAGTCGTGGGCGATGCCGCCGGCCAAGCGGCCGATGGCCTCGATTTTCTGCGACTGGCGAAGCGCCTCCTGGCTTTTCAGGAGCGCTTCTTCGGACTGTCTGCGGACGGTGACGTCGTCGAGCGCGACCAGAATCAGATCCAGACGATCGAGGTGAGATCCGCTGACGATCACGTTACGGGCGCCGATGGAGGGGAACGTCCAGGCAATTTCGAAATCGTCAAAGGACTCGCCCTTGGGGAGAACGCGATCGAGCAGATTCCGCAGCCCGGGGATGTCCCAAGCGCCTCTGCCCAGCGAGTAGAGCAACTGGCCAACGGCGTCGGGCGCGGCGATGCGGAAGTTTTGCGAGAAGGCTTCGTTGACCGTCCGGATGCGCAATTCGCGGTCGAGGACCACGAGGGGCATCCGCACTGTCTTGATAATGGACATGGCGAAGTTGCGCGACTCGGTGAGCTCGGTGTTCTTGAGCGTCAGCTCGTGGTTGACGGTTACCAGTTCTTCGTTGGTGGACTGCAACTCCTCCTTGGCGGTTTCCAATTCCTCGTTGAGACTTTGCAACTCTTCGTTGGTGGAGAGCGCCTCCTCGGTGGCGCTCTGGCTTTCCTCGTCGGCCACCTGGTGCTCTTCGATGACGGAGAGCAGGCGTCGGCGCGCGTCGGCGACTTCCTGCTTGAGCTTGGCGATCTGGCGATCCTTGCCATCGACGGCGTCGTCGGGCGGCGGGGTGGATGCGCGGGTTTCCGGGGCCGGGTCGGCCGGCTCGAACAGGATTAGAAACGCGCGGTCCTGGTGGCCCAGCAGGGGCGACACTTCGAGATTCACTTCGCGGATGCGGCCCGAGAACTCGTAGGGGACTTGCGACTGCTGCGACGGCTGATCGGTGACGGCGGCCTGTTGCACCATTTTTTCGATCTGTAGAAAGAGCCCGGTGTCGGGGATGAGCTTCAACAGATGGAGGCTCACTTTTCCCGTGGGCAAGCGGAAGAACTGGCTGGCGTCGCCGCGGATTTCGAGCACTTCGAGAGCTTCATCCACCAGGACGGCGGCGGGGCTGTATTTCGACAGGAGAATCCGGTCCACGGCCTTCCCCAGGTCGACACCGTTCCAGAGCTCGGGGACGGGCGCGTGAGGCGGGATTTTGCCGGTATCGGCGCCGCGGCGGACGGCGGAGTGAGCGGCGTGAAAGCGGTGCGGCTTTCTGGTGACGGCGCGGCGGGAGTAGATCTTATGATCGCGGTCGACGACCGAGAACAGGCCTTCGAAGCTGGCGGTTTCGGATTGGCCGAGCATGAGGAATCCGTTGGGCCGGAGCGCGTAGTGGAACAGGGGGATGATGTGATCCTGAACGGCTCCCAGGTAGATGAGGACGTTGCGGCAACTGATCAGGTCCAGGCGGGCGAAGGGAGGATCGTCGATGAGGTTATGGCGGCTGAAAATGCAGAGCTCGCGCAGCGCCTTGTTTACCTGATACGCCGCTCCCACGCGGGTAAAGTAGCGGCCCAGGTAATCGGCGCTGACATCGGCCGCGATGTTCTCGAGATAGCTGCCCGTACGGGCCTTCTCGATGGCGAGTTCGTTGACATCGGACGCGAATATCTGGACGGGGAAGGTGACGCCGTTGGACTTCAGATACTCCTGTAAAGAAATGGCGATGGAATAGGCTTCCTCTCCGGTGGCGCAACCCGGGACCCAGATGCGGATGGGCATACCGGGCGTGCGATTCTGAACGATGGCGGGAAAGACGAGCCTGGAGAGCGCGTCGAAGGATGCGGGATTGCGGAAGAAGCTGGTGACGCTGATGAGGAGATCGCGCTGCAGCAGGTTGCGCTCGGATGGGTCGGCGCGGAGCACGGCGACGTACTCCGCGATGGTGCCGATGTTGCGCAACGCCAGGCGGCGCATGATGCGGCGCTGCACGGTTTTTTCCCGATAGAGGGCGAAGTCGATACCGGTAGCCTGGTGCATGACCTCCAGGACGTCGCTGAGGCCGGTGTCTCCGCTGCCCGGCGAGGCGTCCTTTTCGGTGCGCGGGACGGGTGCGAAATGGGGATGGCGCGCGATGCGGGCGAGTTCGGCGGCAATTCCCGCCGGCGGCAGAACGAAATCGACACAAGTGGCGGCCTCCGCCATGCGAGGCATGCTGGAGAATTCGGCGGTATCGGGGTCCTGGGCGAAGGTGACGCCGGCGGCCTCTTTGACGGCTTGCAAGCCGAGCGACCCATCGGAACCGTTGCCCGAGAGAATGACGCCGATGGCGCGGCTGCCACAGTCTTCGGCCAGGGACCGCAGGAAGCGATCGATGGGCATATGCAGAGCCGGAGGCGGATTGCGGGGGCTCAGTTGCAGCACGCGGCGCGCAATGGTGAGGTCGTGATTGGGCGGAATGACATAGACGTGGTTGGGTTGGGCGGGCGTGCCATTGGCGGCCTCGCGCACGGGCATGGTAGTGGACCGGCCGAGGATCTCGCTCAGGCTGCTTTCGTGGGTGGGGTCGAGGTGCTGGAGCAGGACGAAGGCGAGGCCGGTATCAGCGGGGAGATCGCGCAGAAGAAGCTTGAAGGCTTCCAACCCTCCGGCCGACGCGCCGATGCCGACTACCGAAAGACCGGCCTCCGGGCGGGCAGGTTCGGGTCCCCGGTTGTCGATCATACCTCTCCATTCTTCCCCTCCGGGGCCGCGAATGTGTTCGTAGTATAACGCTTCGCAGGCCCGTTTTCGGGGGCAGCGGCGCTGCTCCCGCGGGTGCTCACTCGAACAGATCGGCTTTCCACAGCCGCTGGCCGCCCATGGAAACGCGCAGCGCCCACAGCGATAGCAGGAGCATCCCCACCTGCAGCAGCAGGGGATAGGCGAAGTACCAGGCAGCGATGTCGGTGGAGAGGGGCGCCTGGCTGAGCACGCCCATCGAGAAAACCTGCAGGGCCATGGCCAGCAATCCCCAGCGAAGCATGAGGAAGGCGAGGACGACGTATAGGGCGAAGCCGATGAGGTACACCCACCAGACGCCGTGCGTGTTGAGGGCTGTGAAGACGACGGCGAACGCCGCTCCGGCCAGCCATTGTTTGCGCAGCAGCACGCGCAGCAGGAACACCAGGAAGACAAAGACCAGCGCGTCGCGAATGCCCTCGGGCACGTGGGACAGAGCAATCCCCACGGTGGCTCGCAAGCCGGAGAGCACGTCGAGCGAACCGGTGGACGGCGACCAGGCGGTGATTTCCAGCCGGTCGACGGTCTTCAGGAGGGCATTGACGAGCGGGATGCTGGCGCCGGCTGCGACGCCGACCAGGATGTCGCGGCCGACGATGGGATCGCGGATGCGCCCCGCGAGTACGCTGGTCCAGGAGATCAGGCACTGCGGCCAGCGACGCCGTACGTAGGGCTCGGCGGCAAGATAGACGGTCCAGATCACAATTCCGTAGAACGCCGCCGTCACCACCGCAACGAGGAACCCTCCGTAGACGCCGAAGGACCAGGAGAAATGGCCCAGGCAAAGCCAGAGAGCGATGTGGACCAACATCACAAAGCAGCTCAGCCGCAAGGCGCCGCGCTTGTCGCCGCGGCCGGCCGCCAGGTTCTTGCGCGCCAGCCAGGGCGCAGCCAGGAACACGACCAGCACCAGGGCGGCGCGGAGCAGGTCGTTTTTGCGATCGAGCAGCGAAGGTTCGGGTGTGGGATCGCGCCAGGGGGCGGACCAGGGCCCCATCATTTTGAAGTACACCGGCTTGCCGCGCATGGCGCCGGCCTCAATGCGCAGCGGCCGATCGACGCCCGGCCAGGAGCCGGTCCAGGCGACGCGGGCATCGGCGGCTTCGAGCCAACTCCAGAGCGGATCGGCGGGCTGCAGCTTGGACGGGTCCACGCCGGCGGCGGCAAACAGCGCGGACCAATCGGGCGGCGTGGGTTGTTTGGCCGGATCCATCTTCTGGGGCGGCATGGCCTGCCACTGCAGGAGCGTACCGGCGGAATCGAGGATGACGTAGACCATGCCGACTTCGGTGGGCGGCGGATCGTCGGTGCGGATCTGGCCGGGGGTGAGCAGATCGTCGTGGAACGCCAGGGGCGTCAGCGGGGAGTCGGCCTGGCGGTACCAGAAGCGCAGGGGGGACCGCTGATGACGCAAAATCCTGTCCCAGTCGGGGCCTGGCTTATCGTGGGTCCGCACGTAGTCGAGGTAGCGGCGATCCCAATCGAAGCCGAAAGCGTCGTCGGCCGGCTGGGAGTTGTAGCCGAGGCGCTGCACCAGTTCGCGAGCCTTTTGCGAAAGCACTTCCGGGGACAGGCGGGGACGGATGCGGTCGAGGGCGCTGGCGGGCTGCGACAGGACAAAGGTGACGGCCATCATGGCCACGATGGAGAGGAACAGGGGGATGGCGATGCGCGGCGACAGTCCGTGGCCCTCGCCGGCGGCGGCCACCATCTCGGGCGAGGGGGTTTCGCCGGCTGCCAGAGCGGCCGCCAGCGGGTCGCCGCCGGGCAGGGCCGCGGCCACGGCGAGCGCCGAAGTTGGCCGGAGGACCGGTTTGGGCTGCAGGCAGCGCAGGATCACGCGCTCCACGGCGGGGTCGAGATCCTTGACCAGGGTGGCGGGACTTGGCGGATGGCTCTCGGAGCGCGCGCGGACGAGCCCGGCCAGGGTGTCGGACTCGAAGGGCAGCTTGCCGGTGAAGATCTCATAGAACACCAGGCCGAGCGCATAGATATCGCTTCTGACGGTGACTTCTTCGCCGGAGAGTTGCTCGGGCGCCATGTAAGCCGGTGTGCCGTTGCGGATTTCGGCGCCTTCGATCTGGCCGGCGAGGCCGGACAATCCGAAATCGGTGAGCAGCACCTGTCCGCGGCTGTCGAGCATGATGTTGCCGGGTTTCAGATCGCGATGGAGCACGCCCTTCTCGTGGGCGGCGGCCAGCCCGGCGCACAGTTTGCGGGCGATTTCGAGGGCTTTATCGTGGGGCAGGCGGCCGATGCGGCGGAGCAGCGAAGCGAGGTCTTCGCCGTCCACGTATTCCATGGAGAGGACGTACTGCCCTTCGATCTCGCTGAGATCGTAGACCCGGCAGACGTTGGGATGGGACACCTGGCGCGCGGTGCGGACCTCGTTGCGGAAGCGGGCGACGGCTTCGGGATGGTGGGTGAGGCTTGGCGGAAGGAACTTGAGGGCGACGGGCTGCTCGAGCGAGAGATCGTCGGCGCGGTAGACTTCGCCCATGCCGCCTTTACCCAGCAGGGCGACGATGCGGTACCGTCCGGCGAGCAGGGCGCCGGGAGCAAAGCGGCCTTCGCGGCTGGCGCGGGTGGAGGAACTGGGCGACGAGCGCGCGGGCGTGGAGTGGGCGACGGTCTGGGTGTCGAAGGCGTCGCTCGAAGCAGGGTTGGAGGTGGGGCCGGAAACCGCGTGGCCGCAGGACGGGCAGAAGCGGGCGTTGGCGGCGAGCGGCTCGCCACACTGCGCGCAGTGCGGCGCGGAATTCGGCATGGATCCATTCTGCCACGTGCCGTCCTATAATTGAGCTTTGCCGGGCACTCTGAAAGAGAAGAACGTCCTGATCACCGGCGCGGGCCGGGGCATCGGCAAGCGGCTGGCGATGGGCTTCGCACAGGCCGGGGCGCGCGTGGGGTTGCTGGCGCGCAGCAAGGCGGAACTGGACCTGGCCAGGCTGGAAATCGAACAGGCGGGCGGCGAAGCCATCAAGCTGGCGGCGGACGTGCGCGACAGCGACCAATTGTCGGCGGCGGTGGCCCTGATGCACGAGAAATTCGGCGGCCCGGATGTGCTGATCGCGGCGGCGGCGGTGCAAGGGCCGATCGGGCCATTTCTCACCGTCAAGCCCAAGGCATGGAGCGAGGCGATCGAGACCAACCTGGTGGGCGTGGCCAATGCGTGCCGCGCGGTGCTGCCTGGAATGATCGAGCGGCGGAGCGGGAAAATCATCGTGATCGCGGGCACGGGGGCGGTGCAATCGCGGCCCAATTTCAGCGCGTATGCGGCGTCCAAAGCGGCGGTGGTGCGGTTCGCCGAATGCCTGGCGGACGAAGTGCGCGACCACAATGTGCAGGTGAACTGCATGATTCCGGGCGATGCGTACACGCACATGACGGACGAGATCCTGAGCGCCGGCGAGGGTCGCGCGGGTGTGCGGGAGTATGAAGACGCCACCCAGGTACGCATCACCGGAGGGCTGGCGCCGGAAAAACAGACGCAGCTCGCCTTGTTCCTGGCATCGGAGCGGAGCAACCACGTCAGCGGCAAAGTGCTGCACGTGAACGACGACTGGAAGCGGCTGGAGAAAGAGAACATGCGACCGGAGTTGTACACGCTGCGGCGGCTGCAGAAGATCTAGCGGACGGTTGTCGCCGGCTCAGCGGGACAGCAGCTTGTCGACGGCCTTGGCCAGCTTTTGAAACTCCTCGTGAGAAGGCGATCCGGGGGCGAATTCGCCGATGGTGAGGCCGCTCGCCACGGCTTGCGCCACGGCGATGCGCTGGCTGATGGCGGGCAGCACCTTCTTGCCCATCTTCTCCAGCGATTCGGCGAGGCCGCGTCCCAGGTTGGTGCTCATGAGGACTTTGGAGGGGACGAAGCGGATGCGAGGCTTCTTGGAGCGGCGGGCGGCGCGGGCGTGCAGAGCCAGCGACAGGGCGTCCTTCAAAGCGAAGAGATCGAGCGGCGACGGGCCGCAGGGCAGCAGCGCGAGATCGGCCAGCAGCAGCGCCTGGGCGGTGGTTTCGGGCATGCCGGGCGGGGTGTCGATGACCACGATGTCGGCCGATTTTTGCGCGGCGCGGGTTTTGGCCTTCAGTTCGGCGGGCTCGCCATGAGTCACGGCTTGCACGCAGCCGGCCAGGACGCCAGCGCCTTGCGCGGCCCAGGCGACCAGACTGTGCTGCGGATCGGAATCGAGCAGGGCGACGGTGTAACCCAGGGAGACCAACTCTCCCGCCAGGTTGCCGGCGATGGTGGACTTGCCGACGCCGCCTTTTCGTCCCGCCACCGCGATGATGGCCATAGCACTTAATAGGATACCCGGAAGTGCGAAAGGCTACGTGACCGGTCCCGGATTGAAAGGCGCGAGCGCGTTGCCGAGGCCCCAGTGCTCGGCCCAGGTGCGGCGGCCGGAAGCGGCCTCGAGGATGGCGCGGAAGATGTCCCAACCGACGTCCTCGATAGTGGCCTGGCCAGTGGCGATGCGGCCGGCGTCGACGTCGATGAGGTCATGCCACTTCTCGGCCAGGGCGGTGCGCGAGGAAACTTTGAGCACCGGGACCAGGGCGAGGCCGTAGGGGCTGCCTTCGCCGGTGGTGAAGACGTGCAGATTCATGGAGGCGAGCTGCTGGGTGCCGCAGATGAAATCGCTGGCCGGCGTGGCGGCGAAAACCAGACCCTTGGCGGTGACCTTCTCACCGTGCGAGGCGACGGCTTGAATGGCCGTGCTGCCGGACTTGACCACGCTGCCCAGCGCTTTTTCCACGATGTTGGCCAGGCCGCCGCGCTTGTTGCCGGGAGTGGTGTTGGCGCTGCGGTCGGCGCGACCCGAGGCCAGGTAGTCGTCGTACCACTGCATTTCGCGAATGAGCGAGCGGGCGACTTCGGGAGTGGCGGCGCGCGGGGTCAGCAGGTGGATGGCGTCGCGCACTTCGGTGACTTCGGAGAACATCACGGTAGCGCCGGCGCGGACCAGGAGATCGGCGGCGAAACCGACGGCGGGGTTGCAGGTGACTCCCGAAAAGGCGTCGCTGCCGCCGCATTGCAGGCCGACGATGAGATCGGCGGCGGGACAGGTTTCGCGGTGGCGGGTGTTGAGGCGCTCCAGGCGGGCTTCGGCGGCGGCGAGGATGGCGGAGACGATTTCCGAGAAGCCGCGCTCATCCTGCAGGCGGATGACGTTGGGGTCGGCGAGAACGGGAAGATCGCCGCCGAAGAGGCGCGCGGGCTGCAGTTTTTCGCAGCCGAGGCTCACTACTAGCGGCGAGGCGGCGAGGTTGGCGTGGAGCGAAATGTGCTTCAGAGTGCTGATGGGGATCTGCGCGCCGGGAGCGTCGATGGCGATGCCGCAGCCGTAGGAGTGAGTGACGGCCACCACGTCGTCGACGTTGGGGAAGCGCGGCAGGAGTTCCGCCTTGATGCGGCGCACGGCGTAATCGACGGTGGGCGCGACGCACTGCACGGTGGTCGAGATGCCGAGGATGTTGCGTGTTCCCACGCTGCCGCCGGGATTGCGGTAGCCCTGGAAGGTGTAGCCGGCGAGCGGGGCGGGCGGCGGCGGAACGGCGGTAGCGAGAGGCAGGCGATCGAGCGGAGGCGCGGCCGGCATATCGAGGTGCTGCTCGCGGACCCAGCATCCGGCGGCAATGGAGCGGTTGGCGTAGCCGATGGGATGGCCGTAGCGCAGCACGGAATCGCCGGGAGAGATGTCGCTGAGCGCGATTTTGTGCGACTGGGGAATGTTCTCGCGCACGGTGAGTCCGCCATGGAGGACGTCGCCCTGGACGACGCCATCGGGATGGACGATGATGGCGACGTTGTCGCGCGAATTCACGCGGATGTACATATTCCGATTCTATCGGGGCTCACCAGGGAATCGGAGCGCGATCGCGGAAAAAGCCGCCATTGGGGCCGTCGGCGGGGAGGGTGGCGAGCCAGACGATGGTGTCGGCGCCTTCTTCGGCGGACTTGGTGGCCGCGGCGCCGCCCATGCGGGTGCGGACCCAGCCGGGCGAAGCGGCGTTGATCTTGACGTCGCCGGAGACTTCGTGGGAGAGCACCAGAGTGGCGGCGTTGAGGGCGGCTTTGGTGAGGCTGTAGAGCGGGGGACCGGTGAGCCCCTGGTCGAACGAGCCGTAGCCGGAGGAGACATTGACTACGCGTCCATAGCCGGCGGCGATCATGGCGGGCAGGAAGGCGCGGCAGGCGCGGATGGCGCCGAGGAGATTGGCCTCCAGGGTTTCCTGAAGAAGCTGCGGAGGCGCGGCGAGGAGGCGGTCGTGAGGATAGACGGCGGCGTTGTTGACCAGGACATCGATCGCAGTGCCGGCGGAGTGGAGGCGATGGACGCAGTCGCGGAGGGAGTCGGCGCTCGCGACGTCGAGAGGCTCGAAAGAAACCTGCAGCGAGTCGGCGGCGGCGCGGCCGAGCGCGGGATCGCGGGCGGTGAGGATGACGTTGAGGCCGAGAGAAGCGAGAGAGCGGCAGATTTCCAGTCCGATGCCGCGATTGCCGCCGGTGACGAGCGCGGTGCGTGTCATGTCCAGCATTGTCGCATTGACGGCGTGCAACGCAATTTTCGCGGTGTGGGAAAGGTTTGACTTCGAGCGCCCGATCGCTTACAAATCAAACCAAGGAGTACGCATGGACGATTTTCGTGTGGGATCGATTCCTGCTTACGACCCGATTGGCCGCCAACGGACGGACGATTCAGCCGGTCGCAAGAAACGCAAACCCCATGATCCGGAGAGCGCGGAAGAAGATGTGGTGAGTCTTTCCGAAGAAACGCCCGCCGAGGAAGAGAGCGGCGCCGGGTACGGACCGCGCCGGGAGAAGGATTGAGGACTGTTGGCCGCGCCGAACTGGAAGGCGCACTGGCTCCGGCCGAAGCGATCGAGGCGATCGCGGAGGGGTTCGTGGCGTACTCGCGCGGCGAGGTGGTGACGCCGCCGGTGGGCCACCTCGAGTTCGCGGAGGCTTCGGGCGACTGCCATATCAAATACGGCTATCGGCGGGGCGGGGACACGTTCACGGTCAAGGTAGCGACGGGGTTCTATCGCAATCCGGAAGTGGGGCTGCCGTCGAGTAACGGCGTGGTGCTGGTGTTCAGCAGCCGGACGGGCGAACTGCTGGCGCTGCTACAGGACGAAGGGTATTTGACGGATCTGCGGACGGCGGCGGCGGGAGCGGTGGCGGCGCGGCTGCTGGCGCCCGAGCGCGTGGACTGCATCGGGGTGGTGGGCGCGGGGACGCAGGCGCGCCTGCAACTGGAGCTGCTCAAAGAGGTGACGAGCTGCCGCCGGGTGCTGGTGTGGGCGCGGCGGGCGGAGCGAGCGGCGGCATTCCACGTGGACGGATTCGCGATCGAAGCGGCGGCGACGGTTGGCGAACTGGCGGCGGAGTGTCGATTGATTGTGACGACAACGCCCGCGCGGCAGTGGCTGCTGGGCGCCGACGAGGTGCGGCCCGGAACGCACATTACGGCGGTGGGGGCGGATGGCGGCGGCAAACAGGAACTGGATCCACGATTGTTCGCGGGGGCGGTGTGCGTGGTGGACAGCCGGAAGCAGTGCGCGGAATTCGGCGACTCGTCGTATGCGCTGCAGGCGGGAGTGATCGGGCTGGAGGATCTGGTGGAACTGGGCGAAGTGCTGCAGGACGGCCGGCTGGGGCGGCGGGACGAGCGGCAGATCACGATCGCGGATCTGACGGGGGTCGCGGTGCAGGATATCGAGATTGCGCGGCTGGCGATGGAGCGCACGTGCGGGCGCACGTGATGTCGAGCGCGGATTTAGGAGCTGGCCGCGAGACTCCGGTTGACGTGGCGAAAATGGGGACAGGCCGCTCTAACGCGCCGCCTTTGCGAAAATAGGGACAGACCGCTCTGTCCACGGCGGCGCAAAGACGGCGCCTTGGGACAGAGAAGTCTGTCCCTATTTTCGCAAAGGCGGCGCGTTAAGAGCGGTCTGTCCCCATTTTCGCGATTAGTAGCCGGTGGCTTTGCCGATGGCGCGGCCGTCGGTGCCGCCTTGGATCCACGGGCCGTCGACCAGGATGGCTTCGGTGCGGGCCAGGACGACGGAAGGGGAGAAATCGACGTCGTAGCCGCGGGCTTTCAGAATGGCGATGGTGTCGGGGGAAATACCCTTCTCGCACTTCAGCTTGTCGGGGAGCCATTGGTGATGAATGCGCGGGGCGTCGACGGCGTCCTGCGCGTTCATCTTGAAATCGATCACGTTGACGATCACCTGCAACACGGCGGAAGGAATGTAGGATCCGCCGGGGGCGCCGACCACCAGGAAGAGCTTGCCGTCGCGCAGAACGATGGTCGGGACCATGGACGAGAGCGGGCGCTTGCCGGGCTGAATGGCGTTGCGCTCGCCCTGCACCAGGCCGAACATGTTGGGCGTGCCGGGCTTGGCGGCGAAATCGTCCATTTCATTGTTTAAGAGGAAGCCGAGGCCGGGGACGGTGACACCGCTGCCATATCCGCCATTCAAGGTGTAGGTGAGGGCGACGGCATTGCCATCGGCATCGACCACATTGAAGTGAGTGGTCTCGAGGCTTTCGGCGCCGGACGGATGACCGGGACGGATCTGGCTGGAGGGCGTGGCGCGTTCCGGATCGATGGAGGCCCGCAGGGCGGCGATGTAGGCGGGATTGAGCATGCCGGCTACGGGCACCTTGACGAAGTCGGGATCGCCCATGTATTCGCTGCGGTCGGCGTAGAAGCGGCGCATGACCTCGGCCAGGTAGTGGTAGCTGGAGGCCGAACCGGCGCCCGATTTCTCGTAGCCGGTACCTTCCAGCATGGCCAGCATCTGCAGGATGCCGACGCCGCCGGAACTGGGCGGGGGCGAGGTGATGATTTCGTAGTTGCCGTGATACTTGCCGGTTAAGGGCTGGCGCTCGACGGCGGTGTAATTCTTGAGGTCGGCGAGGGAGATGAGTCCGCCGTTCTTGGCCATTTCGGCGGCCAGGATGCGGGCGGTTTCGCCCTCGTAGAAATCGGCTCCATCGGTAGCGGCGATGCGCTGCAGGGTGCGGGCGAGATCGGGCTGTTGGAAGCGGTCGCCGGCCTGATAGAAGGCGCCATCCTTTTGGAAAATGCGTTTGGATTCGGGGAAGCGCGAGAGGTTGCGCGAGCCGCGCAGGGATTCGGCGAGCGAGTAGGAAACCTCGAATCCTTTGGACGCGAGCTCGATGGCGGGGGCGACATCGTCGGCCCATTTGGCGCGGCCGAACTTGGAATGGGCCAGTTGCAAGCCGCGGACGGTACCGGGGACGCCGGGAGCGCGCCAGCCTTCCAGGCTATCGCGAGTGACTTTGCCATCGGGGCCGAGGTACATGTCGTGAGTGGCTTTGCCGGGCGCCCGTTCGCGGAAGTCGATGAAGGTGCTGCGGCCATCGGCGAGGCGGACCAGCATGAAGCCGCCGCCGCCGAGGTTGCCGGCGAAGGGATGGGTGACGCACAGCGCGAAGGCGACGGCGACGGCGGCGTCCACGGCGTTACCGCCCTTCTGCAGGACGGCCAGTCCGACGTCGGCGGCGAATCCCTCCTGGGCGACCACCATTCCATGACGGGCCCGGGCCGGTTGGTGAGCAGCCAACTGCAGTACGAAAACGAGGAGGACGAGGAGCAGAGCGCGTCGCATGGCTCAGATCTTATCAAAATGCATGGGGATCGGCCGGAGCGGGGAACTGGGGGAAATCACCCACTACGGGCGTATGAATTTTGTCGAAAGTTGCTACTTGCCGGAAAATCGGAACCCATTTAGGATTTCTCTAGCGAAATGTTCCACAGGACGAGAATATCGGATTTTAAGACCTGAAATTAGGTTTTCCCAACAACGCGATAGAGGAGAGGTACGTCATGTCTCTGGTTCGGAAGCCGACGGATTGCGCGAGCGCGATTGGAGGTGTCGACCGGCGCACCTTCCTGGGCATTATCACGCAGGCCGCCGCTGCCATTGGACTATCCGCCGCGAGCGCCCAGCGATTGGCCGCGGCCGTGACGAAGGGCCCGCGCCCTTCGGTGATCTGGCTGCATTATCAAGAATGTACGGGTTGTACGGAGAGTCTGCTGCGGACCTCTCATCCGGGTCTGGCCGAGCTGGTGCTGGACCTGATTTCGCTCGACTACCACGAGACTCTCATGGCCGCCGCGGGCCATCAGGCCGAAGCCGCGCTGAAGACCGCGATGGAGAAGAACGCCGGGAAATACATCCTTATTGTGGAGGGTGCTATTCCGCTGGCGCACGACGGGAATTACATGAAAATTGCCGGGCGGACCGGCATCGACGCGCTGCAGGAGGTGGCGAAATCTGCGGCGGTGGTGATCGCGCTGGGGTCGTGCGCCTCGTGGGGCGGATTGCCGTCCGCCGATCCGAATCCCACTGGAGCCGTAGGGGCGCATGAAATCCTGAAGGATCGCCAAGTGATCAACCTGCCGGGATGTCCGGCGAATCCTTACATCCTGCTGGGCGTGGCGCTACAGTTCGCGACCATGGGCAAGCTGCCGGAATTGGACGACGAAGGACGTCCCAAGTTCGCTTATGGCCGGGTGATCCACGAGGACTGTCCGCGGCGGGCGCATTTCGACGCCGGGCGCTTCGCGGTGCAGTTCGGGGACGACGGACATCGGCAGGGCTACTGCCTGTACCGCCTGGGCTGCAAGGGTCCGAACACGCATGCGAGTTGCTCCACCAACCATTTCTGCGAAGTGGCGAACGCCTGGCCGATCGGGGTGGGCGCGCCGTGTTTCGGCTGTACGGAGAAATCGCTGGCGTTTCGGGTGGCGATGTTCGATACGGTGCAGATCAACCGGCCATCGCCGCCGGCTACGTATCCGCCGATCTCGGCGGAGCGCGGGTCGGTGAGTCCGGTGGCGACGGGGCTGGCGGGACTGGCGGCGGGCGCGGTGGTGACGGCCACCGCCAAAGTAGCCAAGGCGTTGCGCGGCGGCGCGGCGGGGCCACCTCCTGGAGAGCCGGCCGGCACCGGGAAACCAGGGGAGGTATGCCATGATTGACCGCCGGTCGCTGCTGACGATCGCCGGCGCTGGGGCGGTGGGGCTGGCGGCGGCGCAGGTGGGGCACGCCGTCAACTCGGAACCGCCGGTGCAACCGCCGCAGGACGCCGTGGGGCTACTGTACGACACTACTCTGTGCGTGGGGTGCAAAGCCTGCGTGGCGGCCTGCAGCCGGGCGAACAACTTAATTCCGGCGTCGGGACAATCCGGCGGACTGTACCAGGAGCCGGTGGCGCTGGACGCGCATACCAAGAACATCATCAAGCTGTACAAATCGAGCGACGGGCGGCAATGGTCGTTCATGAAGCAGCAGTGCATGCATTGCGTGGATCCGGCCTGCGTGCTGGCCTGCCCCCTGTCGGCGCTGGAAAAGGGCGAGTTCGGAATTGTCTCGTGGAAAGGCGAGACGTGCCTGGGCTGCCGCTGCTGCCAGATCGCCTGCCCGTACAACATTCCGAAATTCGAATGGAGCCAGCTCAATCCGCGGGTGGTGAAGTGCGAGATGTGCCGCCAGAAGCTGGCGCGCAATGAAGCGCCGGCGTGCACGGCGGTGTGTCCGCGGAAGGCCGTGATTTTCGGAAAACGGACGGCTTTGCTGACGGAAGCGAAGAGCCGCATCGCCGCCAACCCGGGCCGCTACTACCAGGATCGGGTGTACGGAGAGCACGAAGGCGGCGGCACGCAGTCGCTGTACCTGTCGCATCTTCCCTTTGCGATGCTGGGGCTGCCGGATCTGGGCACGCGGTCGATTGCATCGGGGGTGCGAAATGTTCAGGAGACCATTTATCAGCACGGCGTGACGCCGGTAGTGGCCTACAGCGCGCTGGTGGTGCTCACCGGCCATTTCTGGAAGGACCTTCGCCATCACGCCGAGGATGAGGCCGATTGGACGGGGTTGAAGGAGCAGATATGAACAAATGCTGGCGCCGCATGCTGGCGGTCAGTTCTCCCGTGCTGACCCCGGCATTCTGGCTGATGGCGGGCATCGCGGGTTTGGGGCTGGTGCTCTGCTTATGGCGCGAGGTGGCGGGGCTGGCCGCCGCCACCGCCATGAACGACGGGTATTCCTGGGGCATGTTCAAGAACTTCAACGTGACCACGCTGACGGCGCTGGGGTCGGGAGGGTACGCGTTGGGCGTGCTGACGTACGTATTGAACCGGCGCAAGTATCACACCTTGATGCGGACGGCGCTGCTGACCAGCATTCTGGCGTATACGGTGGGAATGATCGCGCTGGCCACGGATATCGGGCGGCCGTGGAACATTCTGCACATGGCGGATCCGTTCGTGTGGAATCCGCATTCCATTCTGTTTGAAGTGGCGCTGTGCATGAGCGCGTACGTGATGATCGCGCTGGATTTCGAGAACCTGGCGCCGCTGCTGGAACGGCTGGAAGAAGAACCGTTTCCGCAGGTGGTGCGCGAACTGGCGGGCTACGCCAAGCGCTTCGTGAAGGCGATCTACCCGTACGGCGTGGCGCTGGCGCTGGCGCTGCCGACCATGCACCAATCGTCGCTCGGTTCGCTGATGCTGGTGGCGGGGCCGCGGGTGCATCCGTTATGGCAGACGCCGTTGCTGCCGCTGTTGTACGTGATGATGGCCTGGGTTCTGGGCATCGCCTTCGTGGAAGCGGCGGTGATGGCGTCCTGCGCGGTGTGGAAGCGGCCGCTCGATATGACCATTGTGGAATCGCTGACCAGCCTGGTTTCGTGGAGCGCGATCTTCTGGCTGGCGGTGCGGCTGGGCGACCTGTATGGCCGCGGGCAAATCGCGGCGGCTTTGAAGATGGATTTCTATAGCCGGCTGTTCCTGGTGGAGCTGGCTTTGATCGCGATTCCGACGCTGCTCCTGCGGATCCGGTCGGTGCGGATGGATGCGGCGCGGAGTTTCGTGGCGCTGGCGGTGTTGATGACCGGCGGCATGTTGTACCGGTACACGCCCACTACGCTGGCGTTTCAGCCGGGCGCCGGCTACCGCTACTTTCCCTCGGTCACGGAGCTGTTGATCAGTTTGGGCTTCATCGCGCTGGCGGTGGTGGGATACCTGTTCACGGTGAAGCGTTTCGCAATTCTGCCGGCCACGCTGGAGATGTCCATCCGCGGCGCGGTGCCCGGCCAAAAGGAGAAACAGGCAGCATGAGCAGAAGAATCGTAATCGATCCGGTGACGCGGATTGAAGGGCACCTGCGCATCGACGTGGAAGTGGATGGCGGCCACGTGTCGCAGGCGTGGGCTTCGGGAACCATGTGGCGCGGCATCGAAACCATCCTTCTGGGGCGCGACCCGCGCGAGGCGTGGGCCTTCGTACAGCGCTTCTGTGGGGTGTGCACCACGGTGCATGCGATGGCGTCGGTGCGGGCCGTGGAAGACGCCCTGGGGCTGCGGATTCCGCTGAATGCGCAGTATATCCGCAACCTGATTCTGATCGCGCACGCGCTGCACGACCATATCGTGCACTTCTATCATCTCTGCGCCCTCGATTGGGTGGACGTGGTGAGCGCGCTGAAGGCCGATCCGGCGAAGACGGCGTCGCTGGCGGAATCGCTGTCGCCCTGGACGCGCAATTCGAAGAACGACCTGAAGGCGGTGCAGGATCGCATCAAGGGGTTTGTGGAATCGGGGCAATTGGGTATCTTCGCCAACGGATATTGGGGCCATCCGGCCATGAAACTCACGCCAGAGGTGAATCTGCTGGCGGTGTCGCACTACCTGCAAGCGTTGGAATACCAGCGGCAGGCCAACCAGATTGTGGCGGTGCTGGGCGGCAAAACACCGAACATCCAGAATCTGGCGGTGGGGGGCGTTTCCAACGCCATCAACCTGGACAACCAGGCCACGCTCAATATGGACCGGCTCTACATGATCAAGAGCCTGTTCGATGGCGTCATCGCGTTCGTGCAGCAGGTCTATCTGCCGGACGCCTGCGCGGTGGCGGCGTCGTACCCGGAATGGCTGCAATACGGGTCGGGGGTGACCAACTACCTGGCGGTTCCGGACTTACCGACGGATGGCCGGGCCACCTCGTTCGATCTGCCGGGCGGCGTGATCATGGACGGCGCGCTGTCGAAGGTGCGGCCGATCACGGACCACCACGATGTGTCGTTGACGCGCGAGATCACGGAAAACGTGTCGCGGGCGTGGTACAAAGGGTCGGCATCGCGGCACCCGTGGGAAGGCGAGACCAATCCCGAGTACACCGGCTTCAATACGGATTCCAAATACTCGTGGGTGAAGGCGCCGCGTCTGAACGGCAAACCCATGCAGGTGGGACCGCTGGCGCAAGTGCTGGCGGGTTACGCGCAGGGGCACGCGCTCACCAAGCGGTGGGCGGACCGAGCACTCGGCATGGCGTCGTCAATCGCCAAGATGCAGATCACCCCCAACATGCTGCATTCCACGCTGGGGCGCGACGCCGCGCGGGCCATCCGCGCCTGCATGCTCTCGGAGATCGCGGTGGAGCACTGGCAGCGGCTGGTGGACAACATCGCCAAGGGCGACCATGACGTGTACGCGCCGCCGGAGTTTCCCAAGGGCGAAATCCGCGGCGTGGGCTTCCACGAAGCGCCGCGCGGCACGCTGTCGCACTGGGTGGTGATCGAGAATGGCAAGATCACCAATTACCAGGCGGTGGTGCCAACCACGTGGAATGCCAGCCCGCGCGACGAGCGAGGCACGCCGGGACCGTACGAGGCGTCGCTCGCCGGCAATCCGGTGGCCGATGCGGAACTGCCGCTGGAGATGCTGCGCACCATCCACTCGTTCGATCCGTGCCTGGCCTGCGCGGTGCATACGCTCGATCCGGAAGGCCGCGAACTGAGCCGCATCCGGGTGCTGTGAGCGCGATGCGCATCGCGGTGCTGGGCATGGGCAACGTCCTGATGGGCGACGACGGGGCCGGTCCGTACGCCGTAGCGGTGCTGGAGGCGCGCTACCGCCTGGCGGACGAGGTGACGGTGCTGGACGTCGGAACTCCGGGGCTGGACCTGGTGCCGTATCTTTCGGGTGCGGACGTTCTGCTGCTGGTAGATACCGTATGGAGCGACGCGCCGCCGGGGACGCTGGGAATTTACGACAAGCAGACGCTGCTGCGGTCGAAGCTGCCGCCGCGGCTGAGTCCGCACGATCCGGCGTTGGGGCAATGTCTGGCGATGCTGGAGATGGAAGGCCGCGCGCCTGGCGAGATGCTGCTGCTGGGGATCGTGCCGGAGACAACGGAGTTCGGGCCGGGGCTGTCGGCGGCGGTGCAGGCGGCGATTCCGCAGGTGGTGGAGCGGATCTGCGAGGAGATCCGGAAGCGCGGAGTCGGCGTGGAGGCGCGGAGCCCGGCGGCGGAGGCGGATTTGTGGTGGGAGGCGAAGGTGGAGAGAGTCTGAGGCGGGCCGCCTGCCAGGCGGCTGCGGCCACGATTTGATTGTCTGCCGCGCATAAGCATTAGCCGCTATTTCTGCCTTAGGAGCCAGGCGAGCCAGTGGTCGAAGGGGACGGGCTCGGAGCGGGCGCCGGATGGGAAACAGCTGGTGACGTCGGGGCCTTTGACGCCGGTTGCGGCGGTGAACTCGTAGTTCCAGCCGTCGCAGGTGCGTGGGGCGGCGTCGCCGGTTTCCGCCAGAACCAGGCGCTTCACTTCGTCGGCGGAGTGCAGGACCGCGATGCCGGGAGCGCCGATGGGCAGGAACGGCATGAGACGCGGCGGGGCGTCGCCGTAGGGCACCAGATGCGGCGACGGGCGGTCGGGTTCGATCAGCCACACGCGGCGTCCGGAGAAATAGCGCAGCAGTTTCTGATTGCTGGCGCGGTCCAACTCGCGCGCAAAAATGACCGGGGAGCGGTCGATGTCGGCGCGGTTGTAGACCCACTCGTCGCCGGGCTCGTGCACCGCCGAATAGCGGACCAGCACCAGGTGCCGCTCTCCGGTGGCTTCCAGTTGCTGGAGGATGGCGGCGCGGGTGAGACCGGCGGGTTCGGGCCATCGCCACGCGGCGGGAGCCATCCCATTGGGAGCGAAGGGACCGGCCGCGATCTGGATGGCGAACATGGCGAGACAGGCGGTAGGAAGTCCGCGGACCAGGTAGCGTCCCACGGGCTGTCCGCGAAATGTCCACAAGCGCAAACGGCGCATGCCGAGGACGACAATCAGGACGGCCAGGCCGGTGGCGGGCGCGGCGTAATGGAGGTTGTGCCAGACCTCGACGGCCATGCCGAGCGAGAAGGCTGCGGCCATCAGGAGAAGCGGCCGCGCGCGGCGGTCGCGCCACAGGGCGGGGATGGCGAGCAGCGGGAGGGTGAGCAACGGGCCGATGTAAAAGCGATAGTAGACCAGCTTGTGGAGCAGTTCGGCGGGAGTGCGCGAGACGCGATAGCAGAGCATCTCCCAATCGACGTAAAAGTGACGCATTTCGGGGTTGTTGTAGAGCGGCTGCGGGGCCGGGTTCATCCAGATGAAGTGCGGCGCCACGGTCATGGTGTTGCGGAATTCGAGGTAGGGCAACATCCAGAAGCGGCCGGTGATGCGGGCGAAGTCCCAGGCCATGGCGGCGAGGGCGAGCGTGAGCACGGCAGCCAGGGGCAGGACGACTTTGGGCAGCCACACGGCGGGCGGCGGAGCGGTACGGCCCGGCAACTGGGTGAAGAGCCAGATGGCCGCCAGGACGGCCAGGAGCAGTCCTTCGTAAGGGCGGCTGTTGGCCATGACGGCGAGGCCGACGCCCAATGCGATGGCGGGCAAAGCGCGAGGGCGGCGCAGGACGCGGGGGAGCGCGCCCAAGACCAGCGCGCCGCCGGCCGCGGCCAGGAATCCGCCCCAGTAGCTGTTCATCCAATAGGTGGTCACGCCGAAACGGAGGATGGCCAGGACGGCGCCGAGCAGCGCCCAACGGGGCGGTAGCCAGCCTTGCAGCATCCAGCAGATGGCGCCGCACATGAGTCCGCCGCTCAACCAGACGCCGGCCCAGGGATGGCCGAGCAGCACTTGTCCGGCCGCCATGGCGAGCGCGGGCGCGGCAGGAAACGCGCTGGCGTAGACCGGACGCGCGAAGATGTGCATACTCTCGAAATGCACCCACAGAGGATGCTGCGGATTGGCGACGCGGCCGTGGGCGAAGGTGTCGGCGCCCAGCAGGAAAGCGAATTCGTCCTGCACTCGCGGGTGGGGAGCGGGGTAGATGGGGAGCAGGGCGGCGCGCAGGAGCAGCGGGGCGGCTATGGAAACGGCGACGGCCAGGCGCCGCCGGCGCCCCAGGCGGGCGAGGGGACGTTCCCACCAGGCGAGCCAGAGCCATCGGCGGCGGGCTGCCAGGATCGCCAGCAGCAGAACGAGGGCTGCGAGGGCGATCTCGGGATTGGGAAAATCCATATCTCCGATAATTTCACACTCTGCTATGCTCGGGCTCCCCGCGTCCCCTTCTGCCCTGTGTTCAAACCGGTGGCGGAGCCGCCGGAGGTGGTGTCTCAGATCGCGCGCACGTTCCGGATCGGGCGGCGCCGGCGGTGAAATGAGAGGACCGCCCTGGGCTTCTTCGAAGACGTTCTGATGAAAATGGGGACAGACCGCTCTGTCCACGGCGGCGCAAAAACCGGCGCCTGGGGACAGAGAAGTCTGTCCCCATTATTATTTCAGGACGTCTTCGAAGAAGGTGAGTGCGCGGGGGTCGTGGGAATTCTGCAATGAGGTCATGGCTTGGCGGCGGAGTTGCGCGTCCTTGGTTTCGCGTGCCAGACGGATCAGGCGCGGGACGCCCTCGCCGTCGGGGAGACTTTGCAGAGCGCTGCAGGCGGCGCGCTGGACGGCGAGATCGGTATCCTTGTCGAGCACGGCGCCGATGGCGGCGACGGCTTTGGGATCGCGCTTGCGAGGCAGCTCGCGGACGGCTTGCGCGCGCACTTTGGGGGACTTGTCGGACTGCGCGAGCGAGATCAGCAGGTCGAGCGCGGCGGGCTCTTTGCTGGATTCAAGCGCTGAGATGGCGCGGGTTTTGATGCGCTCGTCGGGGTCGGCGGCGATGAGGATCTTCAGGACGTCGAAGCCGTGCGCGCCGCGCGCCGAGCCGAGATAGGGGATGGTGCGCTGGCGGAGGCCATCGGGCTGCCCGGCGGCGACGAACTTGTCGAGGGTCTGGTCGGCGGCGGGGTCGCCATGGACCGCGATGGCGCCGACGGCGGAATTGAAGGGCGGATCGTGGGTGGCGAAGGCGGCCAGTAGGGCGATGCTTTGCGTGGGCTGCACGTCGCTGAGCCAGTGAAAGGGAGCTTCGCCGGCATCGAACTGGCAATCCGGCGAGAGCGTGCGGATGCGCTCCACGGCTCCGGCCACGACGCGGAAGAGAATCACGGCGTGGTCGGGCGGCTCCAGATGGATGGTGCCGCCGGACCACCAGGAGCCATCGTTGCTGACGAATTCGCATCCCAGGCTCATGGTGCGGTTGGAAGGAACGCTGTAGGCGATCCAGGCCGGCTGCGGAGTGGCGGCCACCAGGGCCTGGAACTCGTGGTCCAGGCCCTGGACCGCGGAATGAGTGTCGAGCTTCGCATTGACGAGCAGTTTGGGCTGCGCGGCCAGGGGAAGCGTGGCCGCCAGGAAAAACCAGGCGGCCCGGATCATTTCAAAACCTCCAGCAGGAAGTCGGTGGCTTCGGGAGTGTGCATGTCCGCCAGGCGGCGGACGATCTGGCGCTTCAGTTCGATGTCTTTTTCCTTGCGGCCGATATCGATCAGCGCCTTGGCGTCGCGCTGGTCGGCCAGCGTGCCGATGATGGTCCTCTTGACGGAGGCTTCCTGCTCGCTTCCGTAGATGGCGACCATGGCGGCGGTGATGTTGGGGCCTTTGTGGCTGGCAAGCACGTTGATGGCGGTGCTGCGCACGCTGGGGTCCTTATCGGTGCGGGCCACTTCGATGAGCTTGTCGGAATTGCCGTTGCGATACATGTATTTCAAGAGAGACTTCTTGCCTTCCGGGGTGGTTTCGGCGGTGTATAACTGCCACAGTTCGGGCTGTCCATCCACCTCTCCAAGCATGCCGATGGCGGAATCGCGGAGTTCCCCATTCTTCTCGGTCTTGGCGATCTGCCCCAGATGCTCGATGTCGCGGTTGCGGCTGAAGGTCTCGATGATGGCCCTCTTCAACGCGATGTCATTGCTGCCGGCATAAACTTCGGCCAGGAGTTGGGCGCGATTGGGTTTGTTCCGGATGTCGACGAAGTAGGAGACTGCCTTCAACTGCAGGTCGGGGTTGCCGGTGGATCCGCGGGCGATCTGTTCCAGCAGCGCCTGCGCCTTGGGCGACTGGTTCTGCGCCAGCAGGTAGACGATCTTGATTTTGAGCGCGGGGGAATGCGAGCCCTTCAGCAGCCCTTCGAGACTGGGGAAGGCGCGGTCGGGGTCGGTCTGCATGATGGCGCTGGCGGCGTAGATCTTGAGATCGTCGTCATTCAACTCCTCGGGCGAGACCGGCTTGCCGGCGGCCTGCTTGACTTCCACTTCGAGGGCGCCGGCATCGTCCAGCCAGCGGCTCTTGGGATACGTCTTGCGCAATTCGGCGATGGTCGAGATGGCTTCGTCCCGGCGGCCCAGCTTGTTCAGCGTGTAGGCCTTGTAGTAGAGCGCGCCTTCCACTTTGGCGCCGCCGCGGGAGACGATCTCGCTGAACGCGGCGAGGGCATCGTCGAAGCGGTGATTGTCGAGCGAATTCTTGCCGTTCTCGTAGAGACGGTCTTCCGATGTGTTGCGCCCGACGATGCCTCGGCCCACGCCGACACCGACGCCGGCACCCACACCGCCCTGGGCACGGCCGGCGGGCTGCCGCATGACGAGGGGAGGCTGAGGAGGAGTGGGCATGTTCTGGGCGAACATGCGCCCCTGGGCTTGCATTTCGAGCGCTTTGTCTCTCAGCTCGAGGGCTTTCTCCTTTTGCTTCTCCAACAGGTCCTTGTATTTCTCCGATTGGATGTCCATCCGGTCCAGGGCGCTGTCGCGAATCTGGGCGGCCAGTTCCGGCGTCATCTGGGAGTCCAGGCTGTACGCCCGGGCCTGTTCGGCGATGGCGTCCATGTCGAGTTGGGCGAGGGATTGATTGACGCCATCCATCACGCCGTTGAGATCGAGATTGAGATCCAGCGCCGCCGGCGGCGGAGCCGGAACGGCCGCGGGCGCGGGCTCAGGTGTGGCAACCGGAGCGGGCGCAGGCACGGCAGCAGGAGCCGGCGCGGGCGCTGGCGTAGCGGCGGGGGGCGCGGGCGGCGCGGCAGCGGGCTGCGCTAGAGCCCAGGTAGCGGCGGCCAGGAGGCAGCCGGCGAGAATCGGAATTCGAGACGGAGTCATGTTCGTTGGCACCTTCGCTTATAGTTTTTGTCCGGGGGCGGTCTGCGCCTCCGGTCTTTCGTGGTCCCTCACATTGGAGTTGAGGACCCGAATCTTTAACAGAATGCCGTCGGCTTCCAGCCTCTGGCGCATCTTGACCAAATCCTCGGGCGATAGCTGGGACGGGCCGTGCGCGATGTCCATGAGGACGCGATCGACTTCATCGAGCACGCTGGCCACGGCGGTATCGCCGGTATGGGCGGCGGTCTGGCGGTAGAGACGGCTTTCGCTGACCAGGTCGCCGGCGCGTTCCTGTTCGGCGGAGATATCGAGGGGCGCTTGCGGATTGGCATTGGCCAATTCGATGAGCACCATTTGCGAGCGGTCGAGGTAATCGCCCACGGCGACCAGGAGAATCTTCTCGCCGGAGGCGGGATCGGCCTGGGCGACCGTGGGCGGACCGTGCTGATAGAAGCGGCCGGCTACGAACGCGGCCACCAGCAGTCCGGCAAACGCGGCTCCGGCGGCCGCCCAGCGCCAGGTGGGAAGCGCAAAGCCCCAGCGGCGACGCGCGGGCAAATGGCGTTCCAGCCGCTGCCACACCCGCGAGCCGTATTCCGGCTCCACTTCGGGGATGGGCAGGGTATCGACCACGTTGAGCACGCGCTGCAGCGAGCCGTAGAACGCGCGGCATTCGGCGCACTCGTCGAGGTGCTGCTCGACGGCCAAGGCGTCGCCCTCTTCGCCGTAGTAATGCAAAATCAGTTGCTCTTCGCTCAGGTGGTTCATCAGGATTCACTCACTAAGGGTTCGAGGGCGCGCCGCAATTTCTGCACGGCGCGAAATACGCTATGCTTGGCCGCGCCGGGCTGGCATTCCAATAGGCGGCTGACTTCTTCCATGCGCATGCCTTCGAAATGGCGGAGCACGAAAGCGGTGCGCTCGGTGGGGCTGAGGTCTTCCATCGCCTCGGCCACCTTCTGGCGAACTTCACCCGAGAGCGCCACGCGCTCGGGGGTGGGGTCTTTGGATGGCAACTGCGCCATGGGATCTCCCACCTGGTCCTCGTCGACGGGCGCCATGCGATCGTTGCGGCGCTTGCGGGCGCGGACGGTATCGAGCGAGCAGTTGGCGGCAATGCGATAGATCCAGGTGCCGAAACTGGCGCGCTCGTCGAAATTGCCGAGCTGGCGGTAGGCTCTGAGGAAGCTCTCCTGCACTACGTCCTCGGCGTCTTGTTGATTTCCAGTCATACGAAAGGCCAGCCGGAAGAGCGAACGGCTATGGCGCTCCACGAGTACTCGAAACGCGTCAGCATCACCCGCGCGCGCCCTACTGACGACTGCTGCATCGGTGAGCTCCATCCGGCTGCTCTTTAGACTTCTTGAGGGCAAAGTGGTTAGCTGGAAAGAATTGGGGCGGATCGGGCGTTTGCCCGACGGTAGACCAGCCAGGCGGAAGCGACCACGGCGAGGGTCCCGGCGGCCAGCTTTCCTTCGAAGAGCCAGATGTTGGAAATTGCCTCGGTGGGGACGACGGAGCAGAGAATCGCCATGGCGGTGATGAACCATCCGCCCAGCGCACTGAGCCGTTTGCCGGCCTTCCAGCCGCTCCCAAAGATATACAAATACGGGAGAAAGCCAGTGATGACCATGAGCGAGACCAGCTCGTCGTAGGCGGCCCGCAGGGAATCGCCGATCTGGAATACCAGGAGCAGGACGGTGGCTACGGCGCCCAGCGCCAGGATGGAGATGTAGGGTGTGCCCCAGCGGGGGTGGACACGGGCGAAGGCGGCGGGAAGCAGGCGATCGGTACCCACGGCGAAGGGCAGGCGGGAGACGGTGGCGCCAAAACCGCCGATCTGGCCGACGCCGCTCGAGAGGACCAGTAGGGCCAGCACGGGTCCCAGCCAGGCGATACCAAGCCACCTTCCGGCGGCTTCGCCGACCTGGGCTATCCCCGTCATTTCACTGATCTTGTCGGGCCGGAGAATGACCAGCATGGCGATTGTGCTACCGACATAAAAGGTAGTGGCGAAGGCGGAGGCGATCCAGCCGGCGCGCGGCAGGGTGCGTTGGGGGTTGCGGATTTCGCCGCCCATGAGGGCCGCCATTTCCAGTCCGCTCATGCCGTAAGCGATGGTGGCCCAGAAGTTTACGGTCCCCCAGTTCCATTGCGGAAGGAACTGCATGGGGGTGGCCGAGCCGCGTCCGGCGCCGACCAGGACGGCCAGCGACACCAGCATGATGGCCAGCAGCCAATTGGCGGCGGCGCCGAGATTCTCCGTCCAGCGGCCGATTTTCACGCCGAGAAGGTTGGAAAACAGCGCGATCCAGATGGCCGCGAGGGCCAACAGGAGCACCGCGATGCGGCCCTCGCCGAGCTGCGCGAAACGCGGACCGAGAGCGAATAACCCCATCCGCATGTAGAACATGGAGGCAGTGGGGAACCAGAACGCGATGCCCATCCAATACACCCAGAAGCACAGGAAGCCGTGCCACGGACCGAAATCGCCGCGCGTCCAGAGGTAGAAACCGCCGGTGCCGGGGTACTTCACGGCCAGGGTGCCGCAGACCACTGCGAGGGGCGCGACGAAGAGGATGGCGGCCAGGATCCACAGAGTGACGGAGCCGGGTCCGGCATGGGCGGCGGCAGGGATCCAGCGCGAGGCGGTGATGCAAGCGATGGCCAGCAGGGTGACGTCGCGCAGGCCGAGTTCGCGGCGCAGAGCGGGTTCGGCGTGCGGATCGGCGTCCATCAGACGGCTTCCCGCGCCAGTTCCAGACCGATGCGGCGCAGGCCTTCGCTGAGGAATTCCGACTTGCCGCCGAGCCACAGGCGGAGAAAGCCTTCGAGTCCCAAGTGGATGCCGGGAACAATGAGGACGCTCTGGTTGACGCGGATTCGTTCGCAGAGAGGGTAGCTGGAGGTCGCGGAATGGTAGCGGACCAGGCACAACGCACCGGCTTGCGGTTCGCGGAATTCCAGGAAGCCGCCGAAGCCGGCCACCCAGTCGCGCATGATGGGGAGATTGTGCTGCAGGATGGCGCGGGTGCGGGCGTAGAGCTTGTCGCGATTGGGGGCGGCGACGGCGGTGCGCGCGATGAGATCGGAGAGTTTGTTGGGGCCGATGGTGATGTAATCGTGCTGCGTCCAGCATTCGGCGACCACGTCGGGCGGGCCGACGATCCAGCCGATGCGCACGCCGGGGATGCCGTAGGCTTTGGAAAGGCCGCTCGAGACGATCACTCGGTCGCTCATGCCCCAGAAGCTTCGGGTGCGTTCGCAGTAAATCTCGGCGCCGAGGTAGACTTCGTCGGCCAGCAGGTAGGCGCCGACGGCCTCGCAGCGGGCCACGATGCGGCGCATGGCGTCGCCCGAGAGGATGGAGCCGGTGGGATTGTTGGGATTGGAGAGATAGACAAGCCGCGTTTTGGGGGTGACGGCGGCCTCGAATTCTTCCCAATCGGGCTCCCAATCGCGATCGGAGCGGAGGCTGAAGGGGCGGATGACGGCGCCAAGGCTGCGGGGGACGCCGCCGAACTGCATGTAATTGGGGACTTCGAGAGCCACCTCGTCGCCGTCGCGGAGGATCGCCAGGGCGAGCAGGTAATTGGCCTCGGAGGTGCCGTTGGTGACCTCGATGTGGTCGGGGGTCGCGCCGGGATACTGCGCGGCGAGTGCTTCGCGCAGGGGGACGGTGCCATTGGACTGGCTATAGCCGAGCGGCATGGCGAGCAGGGCGTCGAGGTCGAGTCCCATGTCGCCCAATTCGCGGAGGGTGACGGGGCGGACGCCGCTCTCGCTCATGTCCATCTCGACGAGGTTCTCCCACGTCGACTGCATGCGCTCCATTTCAAACCGGGGAATCTTCATATAATTTCGGTGACAGGCTACGTAACCTCGAAATTGCACCTTCTGGCAGGTGGCATACCTCCAATTTCCGCGGGGCTAATTTCGAGGTTATGTAGCCTGTCACCGAAATTATATCCTGGTGGATATGCATGTCTCGGAAATCGATACGCCGGCGCTGGTGGTGGATCTCGACCGGTTCGAGCGGAATTTGCGGCGCGTGGCGGATTATGCGCGCGACCATGGACTCCGGCTGCGGCCGCACACCAAGACGCACAAGTCTCTCTACGTGGCTGGGCTGCAGCAGCAACTGGGCGCGGCGGGGCTGACGGTGGCCAAGGTGTCGGAAGCCGAAGTGATGCTGGGAGCGCAGCCGGCGGATCTGCTGGTCGCCTATCCGATTGTGGGACACGCCAAGCTGGCGCGGCTGATGGAAGTCGCGCGGCGGACGCGCGTGACGGTGGCGCTGGACTCCGCGTTCGCGGTGCAGCAGTTGGCCGACGCGGCGCGCGGGGCAGAGGTGCAGGTGGGCGTGCTGGCGGAGGTGGACGTGGGATTGGGACGCGTCGGGGTGGCTCCGGGCGAAGCGCTGCTGGCGCTGGCGCGGTGCATTTTACGGCAGCCGCGGCTCTCATTCGAGGGCATCACGTTTTATCCAGGCCATATCAAGGATCTGGACGAGCCGGGACTGCGCGCGCTACGGCAGTTGTCGGAGTTGCTGCAGAAAATCCTCGCCGATTTCCGGGCGGCGGGCGTGGAGGTACGCATCGTGAGCGGCGGATCGACGCCGACGCTGTTCCATTCGCATGAACTGGCGGGACTGACCGAGATCCGGCCGGGGACGTACGTGTTCAACGATTACAATACGGTGTCGAGCGGCGGCTGCACGCTGGACGATTGCGCGGCCAGCATCCTGGCGACGGTGGTGTCGACGGCGCGGCCGGGGCACATGATCCTCGACGGCGGATCGAAGACATTCTCGTCGGACCGGCCGGTGAATGCGGCGGAGGTGACGTTCGGGTACGTGATGGAAGCGCCGGCGGCGCGCTTCCACAAGATGAACGAGGAGCATGGATTCGTCGACCTGACGCACGCGGGGCAGGAGTTCGGGGTGGGCGACCGGGTGCACGTGATCCCCAACCATATCTGCGTGGCTGTGAATTTGCACGAGCAGGTGTACGGGGTCCGGGGCGATACGGTGGAGCGGGTGTGGCAGGTGGACGGACGCGGTAAGCTACAGTAGTGGAGCCGATACCAGCCGAGTGGATGGAGGAGTTTGAAGCGGCCCGCCGCCGGCCTCTTCCCCTGCGAATGCGCTACGCGTTCATCCACACCTACAAGCCGGTCCTGGACGACGCTCCGTTCCGCGCATTCGATTCCATGGCGGACTACCGTCGGTGGTGCGAAGCGAATCTCCCTGCCTGGCTGGGCTATGGGCGCGTTTGAATACCGGCAGGCGGAGGAGGTGCGGACTGCATTCGATGCCTATGGCGTCCGTTACTTGTTCATCGGAAAATCCGGAGCCATTCTGTTGGGATTTCCGGATACCACCCAGGACGCGGATTTGTTCGTGGAGAATAGCGCCGAAAACGGACAGGCCCTGGTGCGGGCGCTCAAGGAACTCGGCTTCGACCTGACCTTGGAGCAGGAGAGCGAAGTCCTGCGACGAAAGGATTTCATCCAACTCAAGAACGGTCCATTCGATCTCGACCTCATTTTTGCCCCAGATGGCATTGAGCGCTTCGAAGACGCATGGCAGCGGCGGGTGACGGCCGAGGGTTTTCCGGTCTGCCACCCAGACGACATTATTGCGAGCAAGAGGGCCGCCAATCGGGTGAAGGATCGGGAGTCATTGCCCCGGCTGGAGGCATTTCGCGACTACTGGAAAGCGCGGCAGGAGAAACCGTGAAGCCGTACCTCATTCTCACAGCGCTGACTGCAGCCTGCGCCCTGGCGCAGACGAATCCGGCGGCGCAGGCGGCGCGCCAATGGCGGGAGCAGCACGAACGCAGCATCGTCGACGAGTTCATTAGGCTGCTGGCGATTCCCGATATTGCGCGCGATCGCGAAAATATTCAGCGCAATGCGGAGGCCATCGCGGGGGCGCTCGAGAAGCGCGGCGTGGCGGCGAAACTGGTATCGGTTCCGGGAGCGAATCCGGTGGTGTTCGGCGAGATCCGCACGGCGGGCGCCACGCGGACCATCGTCTTTTATGCGCATTACGACGGCCAGCCGCTCGATCCCAAGGAGTGGGCCACGCCGCCATTTGAGCCGGCGCTGCGCGACAAACCGATTCAGGACGGCGGCCAGGTGATTCCGCTGCCCGCCGCGGGACAGGCCTTCAACCCGGAATGGCGACTGTACGCGCGCGCGGCGGGGGACGACAAAGCGCCCATCATCGCCATGCTAACGGCGCTCGACGCCATCCGCGCGGCGGGAATCCGCATGCGATCGAACATCAAGTTCGCATTCGAGGGCGAAGAGGAAGCCGGGTCGCCCAACCTGGAGAAGATTGTCGCAGCCAACCGGGAGCTGTTCGCGGGAGATTTGTGGCTGATGTGCGACGGACCGGTCTACCAGACACGGCAGCAGCAGATTGTCTTCGGCGCGCGCGGCGACACGGGGCTCGATGTGACGCTATACGGTCCGCGGTATGAGCTGCATAGCGGCCATTACGGCAACTGGGCGCTGAATCCGGCGATGATGCTGGCGCAGTTGCTGGCGTCGATGAAAGATGCGCGGGGGCGCGTGCTGGTGGAGCATTTCTACGACGGGATGACGCCGCTCAGCGCGCTGGAGAAGCGGGCCATTGCGGCAGCGCCGCCCATCGACGCGGACCTGATGCGCGAGTTCTGGCTGGGGTCGACGGAGGGCTCGCCGGCCAAGCTGAATGAACTGGTGACGCAGCCGGCGCTGAATATCCGCGGGATGGCCAGTTCGCGAACGGGGAGCCAGGCGTCCAATGTGATTCCGGCCACGGCCACGGCGTCGCTGGACATTCGCCTGGTCCCGGGGATGGACGCGCGGCAGACTACCGGTCGCGTGGTGGAGCACATTCGCAAGCAGGGATTCTTCGTGGTGGACAAGGAGCCCGACGCCGACGTGCGGCGCACCCATCCGAAAGTGGCGCTGGTGGTAGTGCGGCCGGGGGATAATGCCGTGCGTACGCCGATGGACCTGCCGATCGCGCAGGAAGTGATCCGCGTGGTGGAAAGCGTGCGCGGAAACACGGTGAAGCTGCCCAATATGGGCGGAAGCCTGCCGCTCACCAGCATCGTGCGGCCGCTCGGAACGCACGTGATTGTGGTCCCGATCGCCAATCACGACGATAATCAGCACAGTTTCAATGAGAATTTAAGACTGCAAAATCTGTGGGACGGAATCGAACTGATGGCGGCGCTGTTGACGATGTAGAAGGTCCGTAACGGTTCTGCAATTCCATTGAAACACGGGCTGGCTACACTGCCAGTCTATGCACAACCCGATCTCTCTACCGCTGAAGATCGTACTTTGCGCGATGTTGGCCGCCGCCAACCTGCCGGCTCAGTACGACACCGCCGAAGTCCTCGGCACCGTTCACGACCCCGCGCACGCAGTGGTGGCGGGCGCCAGCGTGACGCTGACGAATCAGGAAACGGGCATTCAGTCGAAGGTGACCACGGATGAAAAAGGCGAGTTCGACTTTTTCAACGTGAGAGTGGGCCACTACACCATCACGGTGGAGCACGCCGGCTTCTCGAAGTTCAGCACCAAGGACGTCCTGGTGGATGTCAATGCGCGCCAGCGCGTGGACGCGACGCTGCAGGTGGGCGCGGTGAGCGACGCCATTGAAGTGACCGGCGCGGCGGCCGCGCTGGAGACGGATTCGAGCGAGCACGGCCAGGTGATCAGCACGCAGCAGGTGGTGGAACTGCCGCTGAACGGCCGCAACTATGCGGACCTGGCGCTGCTATCGACCAATACCCTCAAGTCGCCCATGGCCGTCTCCTTCGCGGCCAGTGGCACGCCGCGCGAGGCTGCGTTCAACGTGAACGGCATGCGCAGCACGTACAACAACTTCCTGCTGGATGGCCAGGACAATAATTATTACGGCACCAGCAACCAGGGATACTCGTCGCAGACGGTGCAGCCGTCGCCCGATGCCATTGCGGAATTCAAAGTGATCACCACCAATTACAGCGCCGAGTACGGGCGCGTGGGCGGCGCGGTGGTGAGCGCGGTAATGAAATCGGGCACCAACGAATTTCACGGCGCGGCGTACGAGTTTCTGCGCAATACGGCTCTCAATGCCGACGGCTTCCAGTTCACTCCGCTGGTCTTCAAACCGACGTTGCAGCGCAACCAGTTCGGCGCGGTGATTGGCGGACCGGTGGTGAAGAACAAGCTCTTCTGGTTCGGCGACTACGAAGGCTACCGGCAGTTGCAGCGGTATCTCAACTACGATTCCATCCCCACCATGACCGACCGCCAGGGAATCCTGCCGGTGACGGTAGTGAATCCGATCACGCAGGTGGTGTACCCGGCGGGCACGCAGATTCCGATTGCGCAACTGAATCCGTTCGCGGCGTACGCATTGAGCAATCTGCCGGCGACCAACGCGGGCGGCACCAGCCGCTCGAACAACGACGAGGCGCTGCTGCTGATCCGCGATTACAGCGACAAATTCGACGCTAAGCTGGACGGCCAGATCAACGACAATATGTCGGCCTTCCTTCGCTTTAGCCAGCGCAAGGATCAGCAATATTTCGCGCCGGATCTGACGGGACCTTCGGGCGGCGACGGCAACGGATACATTCACGTGGTGGATCAGAACGCTACCACGGGGTACACCTGGACGGTCACGCCGACCTCGATTTTGGAAGCGCGCTTCGGCTTTACCCACGTTCTGGGCGGCAAGGAACCGCCCTACCTGGGTGGACCGAGCCTGGCGTCCCTGTTCGGCGGTTTTGCGGGGCTGCCCACGTCATCGAACCTGTCGGGCGGATTGAACACGCAGACCATCAGCGGGTTTGCGACATCGCTGGGACGGCAGACCAGCAATCCGCAGTTCCAGAATCCGACGTCCTTCGGTCCCAAACTGAACTTCTCGAAGATCCTGGGCCGGCACTCGTTGAAGACGGGGTACGAACTGGCGGTGATCCGCACCGAGGTGCTGGACGTGAATCCGCTGTACGGGCAGGACACCTATAACGGGCAGTTCAGCAAGCCGACCTGCGCGCAACTGGGCCAGCCCGCCGGCTGCGCCATCGCGTCCGATTCGACCAGCTACAACCTGGCGGACTTCATCTTCGGCCTGCCGAGCAGCGTCAACCTGGGCAACAACTTTGTGTCGAATCTGCGGCAGCAGGTGCACTCGCTCTACCTGCAGGACGACTGGCGGGTGACCGACAAGCTGACCATCAACGTGGGACTGCGCTGGGAATTCGCCACGCCGCTGGTGGATCGCGACAACAACTGGTCGAACTTCAATCCGGCCACCGACACCATGACGCGCGCCACCGGCGGCAGCTTGTATGACCGCGCGCTGGTGAATCCCGATTACAAGGATTGGGGGCCGCGCTTCGGTTTCGCGTACAACTTCACGCCCAAGATGGTGGTGCGCGGCGGATACGGCATCAGCTACGACTTCTTCAACCGCGTGGGCAGCGCCATCGAAGGCATCAACGCTCCCGAGGCGCTGTTCGGCGTGTTCAGCCAGACTATGCCGGCCGGTGGACCGCCTCCGGCGACGTTCCTCACCACGCAGAACAGCTTTTCGACGGGAATCGCGAACCCCAGCAACTTCAATCCGCTGGTGTCGAATGTCGATTACATTCCCGCCAACTCGCCGTGGCCGTACATTCAAAACTGGTTCGTATCGGTGCAGCGGGAGATCACCAAGGACACCGTGGTAGAGGTTTCGTACAACGGTAATCACAGTCTGCGGCTGCCCATCATTGCCGACTACAACGAGGCCACGCCGAACCAGCCGGGCGGCACGCTGACCTACCAGCAGCGGGCGCCGGTGCCAACGTACGGCCCCATCACGTGGGTCGACCCGGCCGGCGACAATCATTACAACGGGCTGTCGGCGCGGGTGGAGCATCGCTTCGCGAACGGCTTGTACTTCCTGAATTCGTTCACCTGGGGATTGGCGCTGGGCGACTCCGAGCAGGCGCTGGAATATTATGCCGGCTACGTGGAAGCCAATCCGCAGAATATTCACGACCTGGCGGCGGAGCGTGGTCCGTCGAGCTTTGACGCGAAGTTCAATAACGTCACCAGTATCGTGTATCAGCTTCCGTTCGGCAAAGGACGGCAGTTCGCGTCCAACCTGAACCCGGTGCTGGACGCGGTGTTGGGCGGCTGGGAGCTGAACACCATCAACACGGCGCATACCGGCACGCCGCTCAACGTCTATTACACGCCCACGACGGCGAACGCGGTGAGCGGATTGTCCAACGATTATCGCGGCGAGCCGTTCCTGCGTCCCAACGTGACGGGCAGCGCGACCAGCCAGAGCACGTCGCAGATGATCAACAGCTTCTTCGCTGGCTATACCTTCAGCGCGCCGGCGGTGAACGATCCGTTCGGCAACCTGGGGCGCAACGCGTTTCGCGCGCCGAGTCTGGAGCAGTGGGACATGGCGGCGGACAAGAGCTTCCGGATTCGCGAGGGTGTGAAACTGCAATTCCGGTCGGAGTTCTTCAACCTCCCGAATCATACGAACTTCGGGATTCCGAATACCAACTACGGGTCCTCGTCGTTCGGGACCATTCGGACGACGTATCCGGCGAGGCAGATCCAGTTCGCGCTGAAGGCGACGTTCTAGGAAGAATGTGGGGCGGACGACAGGCCGGCCCGGGGGAACTTAGCGAAGAACGCACTTCGGGTCGAAGCCGAGCCCACGGTCCAGCAGGGCCTATCTTAACGCAAATGCGCAGGCCAGGCGGACGCCCTCGCAGTGACCGGGATCCGGTCACGAATCGCCGTAACTATCTGAAAGCACACCGTGACCGGACCCCGGTCACGCCAGGCCGCCTACTATTTGTAGACGACGCCGGACTTCATCACGAACATCACCCGCTCCAGTTCAGTGATGTCCTTCGTCGGGTCGCCCGCGACGGCCACGATGTCGGCGAATTTGCCGGGCTCGATGGAGCCGAAACGGTCCTGCTGCTCGAGCGCGGTGGCGCCGAGCAGGGTCGCGGACTGGATGGCTTGCATGGGCGTCATTCCCCAGTTCACCATCAAGGAAAATTCCCTGGTCTCGGTTTCGGTCCAGGGATAGCCGCCAATGTCGGTGCCGAAGATGATCTTGGCGCCTTTGGCGACGGCCAAACGGAAGACCTTCTCGCGGGCCTGGTTGCGCTCGGAATTGGCGCCGCGGCCGCTGCGCGCGTAGATGTACAGCGTGGGACACCACCAGGCGCCTTTCTTCATCAAGAGGTCGACCAAGTCGTCCGTCATACCGGTGCCGTGCTCGATGGTGTCGACGCCGCCTTTGAGCGCTGATTCGATAGCGGCGGCTCCTCCGGCATGGGCCGCCACCTTATGGCCCAGGCGGTGGGTCTCGTCGCAGATGGCCTTGGTTTCCTCGTCGGTGAAATTAGGGCGCGGGCCGTTACCGCCATCGGCGTAAAACTTGATCCAATCGGCGCCGAACTTGATCTGCTCGCGGACGGCTTTGCGGATTTCGTCGGGGCCGTCCACGAATTGCGTGCCGCCGGGCATCTGCAATTCCCAGGAGAAACGCGTGGGATTGTACATGCCGGTGGGCGCCAGCGACCGCGTGGCGACGAACATGCGCGGGCCGGGAATGACGCCGCGATTGATGGCCGTCTTCACGTCGACGTCGGCATACATGGCGCCTTCGGTTTCCAGGTCGCGGATGGCGGTGAATCCATTTTCCAGCGCGATGCGGGCGGAGACGGTGGCGCGGATGGCGCGGTAGGGGATGGACTCCTTGATGAGTTGCTCATCGTAATCGGCGGGCGTGGGGTGCGCCTGCAGCAGCACGTGAGTATGGTTGTCGATGAGGCCGGGCAGCACGGTGGCGGTGCTGAGGTCGATGACGCGAGCGCCCTCGGGAGCGGCGATATCGGGTCCCACCTGGACGATGCGGTCGCCCTGCACCAGGATGTTCTGGTTGGTGAGGACGCGGCCGGCCTTGACGTCGACCAGGCGGCCGGCTTTGATCAGGATTTTCTCCTGGGATTGCGGCGGCGCCTGTCCGCGCTGCGCCGGCAAGAAGAAGGCCGCGCAGAGGAGCGCGGCCGTGAGACGGATCGTGCGATTCATAGAGGTCCAAAAGAGCCTTCAGCCGTCAGCCTGCAGCCATCAGCTTGAGGAATTCGCCTTCGGCGCTGCTTTGCTTATAGCTGAAGGCTGATGGCTGCAGGTTCGTCTGCTAGTGGTTGTTGTTATTGCTCGTCGGCGGCGCCGCGGGAGGCAGCGGGCCGGCGTTTTTTACGTACTTGTCGAACCACGAGAATTTCTCCCAGAGGACGTGCTCGATGGTTTCCCAGGCGCGGTATCCGTGCGCTTCGTAGGGCAGGAATACCAGGCGCACCGTGCCGCCGTTGCCGCGGACGGCTTCGTACATGCGCTCGGACTGGATGGGGAAGGTGCCGTCGTTGTCGTCCGCTTCGCCGTGGATGAGGAGCAGCGGCGCTTTGATTTTGTTGGCGTACATGAACGGCGACATCTTCAGGTAGGTCTCGGGCGCTTCCCAAATGGTGCGGCGCTCGTTCTGGAAACCGAAGGGGGTCAGGGTGCGGTTGGGCGCGCCGCTCTCGGCGATGCCGGCGCGGAAGAGGTCGCATTGGGCCAGCAGGTTATCGGTCATGAAGGCGCCGTAACTGTGGCCTCCCACGCCGACGCGGGTGGGATCGGTGACGCCCATCTCGACGGCTTTGTCGATAGCGGCTTTGGAGTCCTTGATGATCTCTTCGACGAAGTGGTCGTTCACGGTGCGGCGGTCGCCGACCACGGGCATGGCGGCGTTGTCCAACACGGCGTAGCCTTCCACCGCGAAGAAAATTTCCGAATAGCCGCTGACTTCGGTGAAACGCTGCGTCGATCCGGTGACCACGCCGGCGGCATCGGCATCCTCGAACTCACGCGGATAGGCCCACAGCACGGTGGGCAGTCGGGTGCCGGGCTTGTAATTGGGCGGCAGGTAGAGGATGAAGGACAGGTCGACGCCATCGGACCGCTTGTACTCCACGCGCTGTTTGGAAACCTGGCGCATGAGCGGCTGGGGATCGGGATCGTGGGTGACGGCGGTAAGAGCGCCGCCCACGGTGCGCAGGAAATAGTTGGGCGGTTCGGTGGGACTTTCGCGATGCGTCAGCAGTTTGGTGCCGTGGGCATCCATGAGCGCGTCGACGGTTTCGTAATGCGTGTCGTCGCAACGGAACAGGTGCTCGGACTTCTGCGTGGTGAGGTTATAGCGGTCCACGAAGGGATGGTCGCCGGTGGGCGAAGGGCCGTTGCTCTGCAGGAAGACGTTGTCGCCATCGAGGATGATGGCGCGCATGCCGCCGGGCATGGCCTTTTCCATGGGACGGCCGACGTCGCTGTAGCGCTCCGCCGGATTGCGCGTCCAGAGGGTGCGCGGGGCTTCGTTGGGCTTGTCGAGGTCGATCAGCTTGGCCTGCGTGGGAGTGCGCGCGCCGCGGCCGGCTGCCGGGGCAGCACCGCCGCCGCGTCCGCCGGCGCCGCCGGAATCGAGCAGGATCCAGTGGCCATTCTCGAACCACGTGAGACCGGCGAGTCCGGTGTCCGACTTAAAGACGGTCTGGGGCGTGCCGGTGAAGGGCGCTCTTAACGCCATAAGCTGCGCGGGGCGCGGCGCGCCGTTGCCGCCGCGTCCACCACGTCCGGCGCCGGTTCCGCGTCCGCCTGTCGCCGTGGCTGTGGCGGGAGCCGGATTGCCGGCGGGGGCGCGTCCGCCCGGGGCGGCGAGGGTTTCGGTCCACATCAAGGTAGCCGGTTCATTGAACCGCCATTCCAGATTCTGCGTGCCGCGGGGAGCGGCGGCCGCGGCGGCAGCGGCATCATCGGCCGGGTCGGTGGGATCGGGCCCGTTGCCACCGCGTCCGCCGACCGCCAGGGGAAGGCTGGCGATGTGGTGCGCCAGGTTGCCCGCGCGGTCCCACACGTCGATTTCCTTGGGGAATTGGCGCGCCGGGTAGAGGTACGAGAAGGGACGGTGGATCATGGTGACGATGACGTACTTGCCGTCGGGCGAAGGCCGCGCCGATTCGATGACGCCGGCTTTGCCGAACGGGGTGACGGTGCCGGCCAGGGAATCGACCATGGCGAGCTGCGAGGTGGCGTAAAACTCCCAAACCTTTTCGTCGTGCGGAGTCTCCAGCATGTCTTCATGGGTGACGACGCCGCGTCCGCCGCCCAGGCTCTCCTGCACGTGCGGTCCTTCGGGGACCAGTTCGTCGGCGGGAGGCGCGCCGCGGTTGGGTTTGACCATTTGCACCAGCAGGGTCTTGCTGTCGGCCAGCCACTGCACAGGTCCACCGGCGCCCGCGCCGCCGCGTCCGCCCCCACCACCGCCGCCAGCCGCGCCGAGGACTTCATTGACGCGCAGGTTGGCAATCTTGTGGGTGGCGCCGGTGAGATCGCCGATCCACAACTCGATGCCGCTGTTGGTGGTGTTGGTGAAGGCGAAGTGCTTACCGTCGGGGCTCCAGCGGCCAATGCTCAGCTTGGGATTGGGCGGCAGGGCGATCTTGATTTCGGTGCCTTCGGGAAGCTTTTTCAGCGTCAACGTGCTTTGAAATCGCGGATCGTGCAGGCCGTTGGTTTTAGGATTGATGCGCATGCCCGCCAGGCGCAGCATGGGCTGCGACAATTCCGCGATGGGCGGATAGCGGACCGGGCGGCCTTGCAGCGCGTAATCGCGGGTGGGGCTTAGCACGAGGGCGGCCGAGCCGGGCGAATTCAGCAAGTCGATGATTTCTTTGGGCGGTTTCTGGTACGTCTCGGCGCCGATGAGGGCTAGAGCCGTGAGACAAAGCAGGGAAAAGGCTTTGGTGGATGGTTTCATACCGGTACAGAAATGTTATGGAAATACAGGTCTGAAGTCAAATACAGCCGTCAGCCAACAGCCTTCAGCCATCAGCCGGGGCACCGCGTCGAAACGCGGTCCACGGGAGTCTGAAACTGGTACGCCTCGGCGCCTGGAACCGTGAGCGTGAGCGAGCGGCCCGAGTGGCAGATGATTTGTCCGGCGTTCGCGGATCGGGGGTCTTGGGAATGCGTCCTCTCGCTCGGGCCGCTCGCTCACGCTCACGGTTCCAGGCGCCGAGAAGCAGTTTCTGGAGAGCCTGCAGCTCATTCCGTGCGGCTTGCGGTCTCGGAGGTGCTTCGCCGCGAGGCGCTCGCCGGATGAGCCGCGTCGACGGAGAGGCCGACGGCCGATGGCTTCGCTCATTTCCTTCCCCTTGCGCTTCGACAGGATTGCTCCTACAATAGCCTTGTCGAAGTGAAAGGGGAGTAGATGGCGGACGAACGAATCGATATGCCGCAGGGTACTCTCGACCTGCTGATTCTCAAGACGATTGCGCTGGAGCCGCTGCACGGCTGGGCGATTTCCGAACGGCTGCAGCAGATTTCCCGCGATGCCTTCCAGGTGGGCCAGGGATCGCTCTACCCGGCACTGCATCGGCTGGAGCGGCGTGGATGGATCAAACCCAAATGGGGTGTGTCGGACAACAACCGCAAGGCCAAGTACTACGAGCTCACGCGCGCCGGCTTGAAGCAGCTCGCGGCCGAACAGGTGGCGTGGCGCAAGCTGACGGCGGCGGTGGGCCACGTGCTCGATACGGTGTAAGACCATGCTGAACGATTGGCGATACCGGCTGCGCGCCCTGCTGCGTCGCGACGCAGTGGAAGGGGAACTGGATACCGAGCTGCGGTTCCACATGGAAAAGCAGGTGGAGAAGCTGGTCGCCGGCGGCGTGCCGCGGGCCGAAGCGGTGCGGCGGGCGCGCGCCATGCTAGGCGGGCTCGAGCAGCTCAAAGAGGAGTGCCGCGACGCCCGCGGCACCCGCTGGCTGGAGGAATTCTGGCAGGACGTCCGCTACGCTCTGCGCGGCTTGCGCGCCAGTCCGGCCTTCGCGGTAACCGCGGTGCTGACGCTGGCGCTGGGAATCGGCGCCAACACCACGGCATTCAGCGCGGCGAATGCACTGTTCTTTCAATCATTGCCCGTGGACCGGCCCGCGGAGGTGGTCTTCGTGAGCAACCAGACCCATTCGCTGCTTCCTAATTTCTCCAACCCGGATTACCGCGACATCCGCGACCGCAACACGGTCTTGAGCGACCTGGCCGCGTATAGCCCGGTTCCCATGGGCTTGGCCTATGGCGGCCGCGCCGCCCGCGTGTGGGGCTACGTGGTCTCGGGAAACTACTTCCCCATGCTGGGTGTGAAAGCCGCTTTGGGACGCATGCTCACTACGGCGGACGACCAGACCCGGGGCGGGCACCCCGTCGCGGTCCTCAGCTACGCCTGTTGGAGGACGCGTTTCGCGGCCGACCCGGCGATCGTGGGGCGTACTGTCTCGATCAACGGCCTCTCGTACTCGGTAGTGGGTGTGGCGCCGCGCGGGTTTTTCGGTACCGAGTTCCTCTTCTCGCCCGACATCTGGATTCCGCTGGCCATGCACGGCCAGATCGAGCCGGCGCGCGGCTGGTTGCTGGATAGCCGGACGGCAGTCTTCCTGTTGCTGATCGGCCGTCTCCAGCCAGGCGTCGGTTCGCGGCGCGCCGAGGCGTCGCTGAATGGCGTGGTGGCGCAAATGGGGCGCGAACACCCCGACGAAGACGCCGGCATGCGAGTGGCGCTGTCACCCCCCGGGCTGTTTGGCAGCGCGGGCCGCGCGCCGACGCTGGGAGTCCTGATCATCCTGCTGTCGATCACCGGGCTGGTGCTGCTGGTCGCTTGCGCCAATATGGCGAGCCTGCTGCTGGCGCGCGCGGCGGACCGCAGCCGGGAAATCGCCCTGCGGCTGGCGTTGGGCGCGGGGCGAAGCCGCATGGTCCGACAGTTGCTCGCCGAGAGCCTGCTCCTCTCGGTCGCGGGCGGCTTGGCCGGACTGCTTCTGGCGCACTGGCTGCTGCGGTCGTTGGTGGCTTGGCGTCCGCCCGTGGACATCCAACTACGGGCGAATTTCAGCATGGATGCGCATGTGTTCTGGTTCACCGCGTCGGTCGCCATTCTGACCAGCATGGCGTGCGGTCTGGCCCCCGCTCTGGGCGCCGCGCGGCAGGATCTGGCGTCGGCGATCAAAGGCGACGCGTCCCCCAACCGCCTGCGGCGCTGGAGCGGGCGCGATGGGCTCATCGTCGTGCAGATCGCGCTCTCGCTGGTGCTCCTGGTGGGCGCCGGTCTAATGGCCGGAGGCCTGCGCCACGCCCTTTCCACGAGTCTCGGTTTGGACCCCCGCCACGTCGTGGTGGCGTCCTTCGACCTGGATTTGCAGGGTTACAGCGAAGCCCGCGGCCGCGAGTTTCACCGCCGGCTGCTGGAGAAGATCTCGGCCCAGCCCGGCATCGAAGCAGCCGGCGTCACTGTCAAGGTGCCCTTGGATCTGAGGTTCGTGCTAGGGGACGTGTACCTGGAAAGCCGCCGGACCGACCGGGCGTCGCAGGTCCCCAAGACGCTGTTCTACAGCGTGACGCCCGGCTACTTCGGCGCCGCGGGGACGCGACTGCTGGCAGGCCGCGGCTTCACCGAACGGGACCGCTCCGGCGCCCTTTGGGTTGCAGTGGTCAATCAAGCCTTCGCCGACATCATTCTGCGCGGCACACCGGCCCTCGGCCAGCGCTTCCGGATGGGCCCTAAGAGCGGATGGATCGAAATTGTGGGCGTTGTCGAAACCGGCAAGCACATGGCGCTCGGCGAGGCTCCCAAACCGGTTGTATACCTGTCGTTGCTGCAGAATTATATGGGCGCCGATACGGTGGTGGTTCGCTCGGCTCTTTCCGATGGCGAGGCTCTCGGCATCATCCGCGCGGCTGCCGCGGAACTGGACCCCGCGCTGCCGCTGTATGGCGCCGAAACCCTGTCCGACCATCTGGCGCTGCCCTTGCTGCCAGGCCGAGTCGGAGCAGCCGTGCTCTGGAGTTTCGGAGGATTGGCGCTCCTGCTGAGTGCGACGGGGATTTACGGAATGGTGGCATATTCGGTATCGCGGCGCACGCGGGAGATCGGCATTCGCATGGCGGTGGGCGCGGGGGCGCCGCAGATAGTCCGCCTGGTGATCAGCCGTATCGCGGTCCTGCTGGCGGCTGGCGTGGTTCTCGGATCGATCGCCGCGGCTCTCGTAGGACGGCCCATGCTGCGGATCCTGCTGGGCGAGGCCACTGTCGGTCCGGGCAGCTTCGCGCTGGCTGCCTCCGCGCTAGCCGCTGCGGCCTTCATCGCCTGCTGGCGGCCCACGCGCCGCGCCATTGCCATCGATCCCGCCACGGCGCTTCGCGCCCAATAGACCGAGTCTTCACGGAGCGTTCACATCGGCGTAACCGAGCGGAGTGCACCCTGCTGGTATGCAACTCTCCGCTCCCAGGATTCCCGTTCCGCTGGCGCCCATGCTGCCCGCCGCGTTGCGCCCGTGGACGCGGCCGCTGGAGCCGGCGCTGTATCGGCTGTTGGTTCCGGCGGACGTTTCGCGCGCGCTGGGCGAAGCGCGGCAGGGCGGCGTGGGCGCGGATTTCGCTCGGCGGTTTCTGGAACTGATGGATATTTCATTCGCGGTGGACGAGGGGGATCGCGAGCGGCTTCCGGCCGCGGGCGCGGCGGTGGTGGTTGCCAACCACCCTTATGGGATCGTGGAAGGGCTCATCCTGATGGCGGTGCTCGACCGCGTGCGCGCGGATTACAAAGCCATCGCGAATTCGTTACTGGCGGGTGTCGGCGAATTGAGCGGACACATCATTGCGGTGAACCCGTTCGAATCGCCGGAGTCGCACGCGCAGAACCGCGTACCGCTGCGTGAAGCGGTGGGCTGGCTGCGGGCCGGCGGTATGCTGGCGGTGTTCCCGGCCGGCGAAGTGGCGCATCTGGACTGGAAAGAGCATTCCGTCACCGACGGTCCGTGGAAGACCACGGCGGCGCGTCTGGCGCTGCGCACGCACTGCCCGGTAGTGCCGGTGTTTTTCGAAGGCGCCAACAGCGTGTCGTTCCAGATGGCCGGGGTGGTGCATCCGGCGCTGCGGACGGTCGGCCTGGCGCGCGAGTTTCATAAGCTGCGTGGCAGGACGGTGCGGTTGCGCGTGGGCAACCCGATCTCGCATGCGTCGCTGGAGGCGTTGGGCGATGCGGACCGGGCCACGTCGTACCTGCGATCGCGGACGTTCCTGCTGGCGAATCGCTCGGAGGCGGTTCCCGTTCCCGCCAGAGGGATCGCTGGGGCGCCGTCCGGTGCGATGGCAGCACCGGGGCAAGAGCGGCTGATCACGGAGGAGGTAGCCGCTCTGCCGCCGGAGTGCGAGTTGGCGGGCAACCGGGAGTTTGGCGTGTACCTGGCGCCGGCCTGCGCCATTCCGCGGCTGCTGCAGGAAATCGGACGCTGCCGCGAGATGGCGTTTCGCGAAGTGGGGGAAGGCACCGGCAAGCGCGCCGACCTGGACCGGTTCGACGAGTATTACCAGCACCTGTTTCTGTGGAGCAAAATCGATGGCCGCCTGGCCGGCGCCTACCGTCTGGCCGTAACCAGCGACGTGCTGCCGCGATGCGGAACCCGCGGACTGTATACCAGCACGCTGTTCCGCTTCAAGCCGGGATTCTTCGAGCGCATCGGGCCGGCGGTGGAATTGGGGCGATCGTTCGTGGTGGCCGAGTACCAGAAGAATTATTCGTCGCTGCTGCTGTTATGGAAGGGGATCACGCGGGTGGTGCTGCGACGGCCGGAAGCGCCGCTGCTGTTCGGCGCGGTGAGCATCAGCCGGGAATATCGCGCGGCCTCGCGCGGCCTGATGGTGAGCTATCTGGCGGAACGCGCGCCGCACGGACTGGCGCAATTGGTGCAGCCGCGGCGGCAATTCCGCCATCCGGTGATGCGCAATCCGCAGATCAAGCGGCTGGCGGCGCTGTCCAACAATATCGAGGACCTCTCGCTGTCCATTGCCGATATCGAAGAGGACGGCAAGGGCGTCCCGGTGCTCATCCGCCAATACCTGAAGGCCGGCGGGAAGCTACTGGGGTTCAACGTCGATCCGGGATTTTCCGATGCACTGGACGCGCTGATCCTGGCCGATCTACGGACCGCGCCGCAGGCGCTGCTGGAGCGCTGCATGGGGCGTCCGGAGGCCCAGGCATTTCGCGAATACCATCTGGGCGCGCGGATCGCGTAGCCGCGGGCGGGCGCGGCGTACTATTTTGAAGTAGACGCCGCATGTTCCTTTTCGACTGGTTTCGATCGTTCCTGCCGCTGCACAATCCGCTGGGGTTCGGCGTGGCGGACTTCCTGGAGCTGGCTCTGGCCGTGCTCGCGGTGGCGATGGTTATGCTGCGCGCGCGCTTCCAGGACGCGGCGCGGCGGTTCGCGGAACGCACCGCGTGGTGCATGCTGCTGCTGGCGCTGTTGCCGGTGGTGCTTCGCCTGGCGCTGCTGGGACGCTTTCCGGCTCCGGCCCCCGCCGGCGCGGACGATTTCAGCTACCTGCTGCTGGCCGACACCCTGCGCCATGTCCGCCTGGCCAACCCGACGCACGCGCTGCACCAGTTCTTCGAAGCCGTCTTCATCCTGCAGGAGCCGACCTACAGCTCCATCTTTCCGCTGGGACAGGGGCTGATTCTGGCGATCGGCTGGAGCATTCTGGGCCATCCGTGGGCCGGCGTGGTGCTGTCGGTAGCGGCGCTGTGCGCGCTTTCGTACTGGATGCTGCGCGCGTGGACCACGCCGGGGTGGGCGCTCGCGGGCGGGCTGCTGGCGGTGGCGATTTTCGGTCCGCTGAACCAGTGGATGAACCTGTATTGGGGCGGCGCGGTTTCGGCGGCGGCGGGCTGCCTGATTTTCGGCGCGCTGCCGCGGCTGAAGAACGGCTGGCGGACGCGCGACGCCGTCCTACTAGGCGCGGGGCTGGGTATCCAGGTGCTTTCGCGGCCGTACGAATCGCTGTTCGTGGCGTTGGCGGTAGGAGTGTATTTGGCGAAGGATTGCTTGGTCCGGCGGGCGGCGTGGCGCGCCATGGGGTGGGCGGCGCTGGCGTTTCTACCGGCGATTTTGCTGATCGCGGGGCAGAATCGCGCCGTGACGGGGAGCTTCACTACGCTGCCCTACCAGGTGAGCCGGTACGAATATGGCATCCCGGCGGCGTTCACGTTTCAAGCGAACCCGGAGCCGCATCGGGAACTGACCGGCGAACAGGATCTGGACTATCGCGCGCAGGCCGAGATCCACGATGAAGCGGTGGAACTGGGCTTTCTGGGACGGCTGGCGGCGCGGGTGCCATTCTACCGCTTCTTTTTTCTGGCCCCGTTGTATCTGGCTTTGCCCGCGTTTCTGCTGGCGTTGGGCGAATGGCGCTATCGATGGGTGGCGCTGGTGGTGCTGCTGCTGGCGCTGGGGACCAACCTGTATCCCTATTTTTATCCGCACTATATTGCGGCGGCGGCCTGTCTGTTTCTGTTGATCGCGGTGACGGCGCTCCAGCGCATGGGACGCGCGGCGAGCGTGCTGCTGCTGGTGAGCGCCTTCCAATTTCTGTTCTGGTACGGGATTCATCTGGCGGGGACGGACCGGATGCTGTTCGCCACGGCGCGCTACGAGAGCACGGACTTCATCGACTATGGCGATCCCGAAGGGCGGATCGCGGTGGGCAATCGGCTGGCCGCGGCGCCGGGTAAGCAACTGGTGTTCGTGCGCTACTCGACGCAGCACATGTTTCACGAGTGGATCCACAACGCCGCCGATCCCGATGGCGCGCGCGTGGTGTGGGCCGCCGATCTGGGGGCGGACGAGAACCAGAATCTGCGCGCGTATTATCCCGATCGGAAAGCCTGGCTGGTGGAACCGGATGCGCGTCCGCCGCTGCTGATGCCGTACGAACTGGCGCCGCGCAAATGACGGTGGCTTATTTGCTCAGAAGGGCTTCGACCTGGGCGACGGTGAGGTTCTGCCGCGGGTGGAAATCGGCGCTGGCGGCGTAGTCCAGAAGGCTGCGGCGCAATTGACGCGCCACGGGACGGGCGTCCAGGTGGGTCGCGATGTCGAGCGAGACGGCCAGCAACTTGCCATTTCCCACGGACGCTTCGATGACCGCGCCGAGCTTGTGATTGCGATGGAAATCGTCGATCACCTGGACGATGGGGCGGAATGCCGGAGCGGTATCGTCGAGGATGTAGGCGTGCGCTCCTTCGGTCAACTCCCACCACTGCCAGTCGCTGTGCCTTGATGTGGGGAACTGGCGCAGCGCCGGATGGGCGGGGTCGCAGAAAATGCCCAAGGTGCCGGGCTGCGTGCCGAAAAAGGCGTTCGACCAGAAGACCGGTGTGAAGCGCATGGGCTGCAGGCCGGGGGCGAGCAGGACGACGCTGCGGCCGGCCGCCAGCGCCGCCTTGGCGGAGTCGTCGAAGGCGCTGGTGACCAGGACTCCCGGCGGCGGCTCGGTGCTCAGCGACTTGGGATAGACCCAGAGGTCCCATTCATTCTGCGCGTCGGGGGAGACGTGCACGGCCAATTTGAGATGCGTGGCGCGGGTATATTTGGACAGCGGCACGGAAATCTCCCCGAGCGTGGTGACGGAGCCGAGCGGCAGGTTGGCCGGCGGCAGTTCGCCGGAATCGTAGTTCAGCGACCACAGCGTGTGCGCCGCCTCGATGGGCTGCTTGCCGTAGTGCGCCACGTCGATGCGCGCGGTGAAGGTCTCGTCGGACGTCCAAACGAATTTCTTCATGCGCGCCAGCGGGACGGTTTGGTTCGAAAAGCGGCGAAACTCCTCGGGCGTCAGAATGCCCTTGGAATCCCAGAACGAATCGAGTAAACCGACCAGCGCCTCGCCCTGACCCGGAAAATCCTCCAGTTGCAAGAGGAAAAAGCCGCCGTAATGGGGCGTGCGTAGGGCGGCTTCCATGTCCTCTTTATAGATCGCCCAGGAGAAGCGGCCGCTGGCAAGCTGGAAATCGTGCGCCTGGTCGAGCATGCCGCGCGCCTCCAACTGGGCGCGGAACGGTTCCAGATTGCGCGGCTTCAGGACGCCGGTGTACTTGGCCAGTTCGTCGTAGCTCGGGAACACCGCCCACTGGCCCATCTCGTGGGTTACCAGGGGCACGGTGACGGGTTGGGCCGCGGCGGAGAAATCGTGATCGGTGCCGTCCATGGTCTTTTCGAAGCGCGTGCCGTTGATGCGCAGGCGGCCGGCGGAGGTCTGCTGGGTAACGTAGTAATCGGAGGTGGCGCCGGGCAAGCGGCGGCGGTGGTCGGCGGAGAAGGTGTAGAGGCGGCGCGGGTCGGACTGCTTGAACTCGGCTACCAGCCCGTCCATGAACGCGTCGTCGCCCACCAGTTCGTTGCCCAGGCAGAGCATGGTGAACGACGGGTGGTTGCCATAAGCCTTGAGGATGCGGAAGCCTTCGGCGCGCATGAAGTCGTCGAGCTTGGGGTCTTTACCGACGGCGCTGCTCCAGACGGGAAGCTCCACGTGGAGCAGGAAGCCGGCGCGGTCGGCGGCGATGAAGGCGGCTTCGGGCGGGCAATTGGAATGGAAGCGAAACGCGTTCAACCCATAGGAACGCGCAATGCGGAAGATGCGTTCCCAGTCCTCGACTTTGGTGGAGGGATAGCCGGTGAGCGGGAAGATGTTGCATTCCAGCGTGCCGCGCAGGAAGACGGGCCGTCCGTTGAGCAGGAACTGGGTGCCGCGCGTGGAGATCTGTCGCAGGCTGACGGGGATTTCGACGCGGTCGTCGAACACGGTCAGCATGAGCTGATAGATTTCCCCCGCCCATTCGTCCCAGAGGCGCGCCTCAGGCATGGGAACCGTCAACTCCGCCGTCTGGCTGCCGACGATGTCGCGGACCCAGGTGGCGGCATGAGCGCCGGTCAGACCGGCAACGTCGGCGGTGAGCGTACCGGCCGCGGGAGACGCGGTGATGTTGTGCAGCGTGACGGCGATGCGGACCTGCTTCGCCGCGATGTCGGGATAGACCGCGACCGATTCGATGGATACGGCGGGCGCGGCGCGCAGTTCGATGGCGCCGACGATGCCGTTCCAATTCGTCTGCGTGTGATCGGTGACGCTGTGGGCACGCGTGCCGACATCGATCTTGTAACTGTTGTCGACGCAGATGGTGATGTGGTGCGGGCCGGGCGAGAGCGCTCGGGTGAGGTCGTATTGGTGCGGCGTGGAGAGGCTGTTCTGGGAGCCGAAATTGCGGCCGTCCACCCAGACTTCGGTTTCCCAGTGCGGCCGTTCCAGGAACAGCAGAATTCGCTTGCCGGCCCATGTCGGCGGGATGACCACATCTTTCTGATACCAGGCCGCGCCTTCGTATTTATAGGGTCGAGTGAGCCAGCCGGTTTCCGGCTCGACGACTTTGACGCCTTTGCCGGCTTCGTCGGTGCTGCCGGGGAGGAAGATGGAATCGGCGGCGAGGGTGCGGTCGTACCAGCGTTCGGCGCGGCCCTGATTCTGTGCGTCGAGCTGAAATCGCCAGGTGCCGGCGAGCGGGATGCGGTCGGAGGCGGCGAGGAGAAACGGGGTCAGCAGGAATGAGGTGAAGAGAATGGGCCGGCAACTCATCGTTTCGATCCCAATTCGAGGACGGCCTCGTATTCCGGCTCGGCGCGCACGCTGGTGACGGCGGCGACTTCGCGGGGAGCGTCTTTCGACAGATAGATGGGAGCGTCCTTGCGCAACGGCAGGATCTTCAGGTCGAAGACGCCGCTGCCGTAACGCTTCATGCCGATTTCCCATTTGCCGTTCAAGTAGAAATCGTCGAGCAGAAGATGCGATCCGCTATACAGGCGCGCCACATCGCCAGAGTAGTCGATTTCGAGGAAGACTTCACCGGGCGGCAAGGGCGGGACGGTTACACGCCAGACGCCGGCGCGATCGAAATCCGCGTCGGACGGGGAAATCGCGACCTCCTTGCCCATCTTCACGGGAACGGAAGGCTGCGCGGCGCGGACGGCCTCCAGTTTCACCTCGATCTTGCGCGCGGGTACCGCGGCGGCATACGTAGCGAAGACGCCGTCGGCGCCCTGCGACGCCAGTGCCGGTTTGGGAAAGACGGCCGCCGTGAGCTTGGTGTTATCGCGCGAGCGGAGATGCACGCGGCCGCCCTCGAAGAAGACGCCGGCCGGCGAGAGCACCAGTCGCTCCTGGCCATCCACCTCGCCGCGCCAGCAGTTCTCGGCCTGTTCGCGGGTGAGCAGCACAATCTTGACGCCGCCCACGGTGAACGCCACAGCGGTGCTGGGCTTGACGGCTTGAAACGTCACGTCGCCGTCAAAGGCAAAGTCGGCGGCGATGCCCGGCGTGGCAAAGAAGAAGACCGTATCGCCGATCCTGGCCAGCGGCTGCGCGGTGGCGTAGCGCAGCAGCGCGCCCGCGCCCAGACGAAGATTCACCGGCCAGATGAAATAGGCGCCGCTGGGAATGGCGGCGGGCTTCGCCGGAATCGTCAGCGTCCCGCTGGGCGTTTTGAGGCGGAACTGAACGGCCGGGTGCGCGCTTAGCGGATAGTTGCGCTCGTAGTTGTTGACAAAGAGGAAGCCGTGGTCGCCTTCCATGCGCGCGGCGGCGCGGAGCGTGGTGGTGTCGGCAAGGCCAGCTGGTTTGGCGTCCGCGAAGACCGGCGCGAGCGGCGCAAGTTCGGACCCAAAATCGTGGAGGAACAGGTGGAACGATTTCACGCGGCGCAGCGAATCGCGCATCTGGCCGAAGGCGCCGAGCGGAGCCTGAAAGTCGTAGGCCTTCACCGGAAGATCGTTGGGATAGCCGGTGGCTTGCGACTCCATCAGCGTGGTCAGCTTGCCATCGGGATTGACGCCGCCGTGGAACATGTAATAGCCGTACAGATTCGCTCCCGATCCCAGCTTGGTGACGATCATGGCGGCGACGTCGTCGGGCGCCATCAACGGGCGGCGGTGGTACGCCACCTGCATGCCGCCGCCCATTTCGGCGGTGAGGAAGGGATAGCCGGCGAATCGCGAATCGGTCTCCGGCCGTTTGGCGCGCAGGTCGGGGCCGACGTTCTCTTCCAGGCGCAGCGGGTTGAAAAAGTAGTTGGGATTGGGCGGCATCATAACGATCTTGCGATCCCAGAACGCGTCGGGGTATCCGCCGAAAACCGGCAGCACGTCGTGGTCGGGAACGGCGGCGTTGTCCCAGCCGGTGACGGTGTAGAAGGGCGTGATCAGGCCGGCATCCACGGCCATTTTGCGCAGCATGAGGATGTGTTCCTCACCCCGGCCGGGTCCGCGCATATGATATTCGTTCTCGATCTGCACGCCGATGACGGGGCCGCCGTCCTGGAACAGCAGGCCTTTCAATTGGCCGCCGATCTGCGTGTAGAAGCGGCGGACACGGGAGAGATACGCCGCGTCGTTCTGGCGGAGCGGCAGTTTCAGCAGCCAGTCGGGAAAGCCGCCGTTGCGCACTTCGCCGTGATCCCACGGACCTATGCGAATCCAGACATGCATGCCGTGCTGGCGACAGAGTTCCACGAAGCGGCGCAGGTTGCGCTGGCCCGACCAATCGAACTGGCCCTCGACTTCCTCGTGGTGAATCCAGAAGACGTAGGCGGAAACGATGTCGATGCCGCCGGCCTTCATCTTGAGGATTTCGTCTTCCCATCCGGCTTCGGGGAAGCGCGCGAAGTGCATTTCGCCCATCACGGGAAGCCACGGCCTGCCATCCTTGATCAGGTAGCGGCTATTGACGGAGAGCACGGTTCCGTCGGGCGATTTGCCGCCCACCGAAAAGGCCAGCGGCCGGGCTGGCTCCGATGGCCGCGTAGCGTCCAGCGTGACGACGGTCTGGGCGGTTAGCAACGGAGCGGCCGCCAGCAGGGAAATCCAAAGAGATGAAGGCATCGGGGTCCATAGCTATCATAGTCCGCGGCTTCGCTCGCGAGACCCGCCATTGGTAGGGCCAGGGCGAAGGCCCGCGTCGCGCGTTCGCTATCGATTGTTATTGCCGTTCTATAACCTAATTCCAATCTTGTTCCGTATTGGGTGGCACGATAGATTCGCAACTGGATGCGCTGTCTGATTTCCACGGCGTTGGCGGTAAGTTTGGGCGCGGGAATTGCGAATTCGCAGCCCGCCGCTCCGAAGCAGCCTGTACCGTACGCCGGTCCGGATCGCACTTCACGCGTCGAAGTGCGTCCGCCAGGTATTCGGCTCGGTTTAGGGATGCCCCGCGAATTCGCTCTGCCGTCACTCAGCGAATCGGAGAGGGCTTTGCTCGCCGGGCCGGGTACCCGGTTGCGAACCGGGATTCATCGCCAAGTGTCGAGCGATCTGTGGCGCGCGGGCGCGTGGCAAACCGCGCCGGACGGCACACCGGTCTGGCGGGTCGCGCTGCGATCTCCCGGCGCCGTCGCGATTCGCATGGAGTTCCGCAACTTCCAGGTGGGCGCGGGAAGAGTCTGGCTGCATAACGGCGCTCAGTTCGCGGGACCGTACAGCGAGGGCGGCCCGTACGGCGACGGACATTTCTGGAGCGCCGCGGTGGCGTCCATGGCCGCGTCGGGCTCAGTGATCCTGGAATACGAACCGGCCGCGGGGAGCGATCCGCCGTCCGGCGATCCGCCCTTCGGAATCGCCAACATCGCGCACCGGGCGCGTGGTATCTCTCAGTCCACAGCGCCTCAGTCCACGACGCCGCAGTCCGCGGCGGCGCAACCGGCCGACGCCGGCACTTCCGATGGCGCCGATTACTGCCAGCTCGATCCCAATTGCTATGCCAGTTGGCAGCCCGCCATGGCCATGGTGGGGGAGATGGAATTCGAAGACGGCGGATCCGAATATCTGTGTTCGGGGTCGCTGGTGGCGACGCGCGACAACAGCATGAAGCCGTACCTGCTGACGGCCGGCCATTGCATCAATTCGGAAGCCGCCGCGCGCACCGTGGAGGTGTTTTGGACCTACCAGACGTCGTCCTGCGGGGCCACGCCCCCGGCCAGCAACGCGTCCAGCACGAAGTCGACACTGGGCGCCGACCTGATCGATTCGGGCACCATCGAGCAGGGAGATTACAGCCTGCTATTGCTCAAGGACATTCCCACGGGTGTGGTGTTTTCAGGCTGGGATCCGTCGGATCCGCCGATGCAGGCGGCGCTGGTGGGCATCCATCATCCCGCCGGGTCGTGGAAGCGCATCTCCTTCGGGGAACGCACCGGCGATGCCACGGTCGAGATCGGTAGCGACACAGCGCCGGGGAATCTGTATCTGGAAATTCAGTGGGACCAGGGCCGGGTACAGCCGGGCTCTTCGGGTTCGCCGCTGTTTTCGAGTCCCGGAGTGATCGTGGGGACGCTGACGTATGGTCCGGAGGATCCGCCGCTGACCGCCTGCGAGATCAGTCCCAGCGTGGCGGGGTACGGACGGTTCTCCAACACTTATCAGAACTTGCAATCGTATTTCGAAGACTGGCCCGCGGCTACAGTGACCCCCGCGCCGGCGAGTCTGAACTTCCATATCCTCAATAACGCTGCGCCTGCCGCTCAGACGGTTCAACTGACCTCGCAGACCACCGGTCAAGTCGCGTTTCGAATTCGCTCCGACGCGCCCTGGATCGGTGTTTCCGCGACGAGCGGCCAGATTTCGGCGGCGTCCCCGGCTGCGGTGAAGATTTCTGTGGATCCTTCACAAGTGCCGCAGCCGGGGCAGTATGCGGGCACGGTGACCCTATTGGCTGGCACCGCGGCGCCACAATTCATCAATGTGACGGCGACGGTGACGGCGCCCGAATCGAATGTGTCGGCGACGGTGACTCCGGCGGTGGTGACGCAGGTGAACGGCGCGTGGAACTTCCAGATGCAGTTGGCCGAGACGGCTGGCGTGGCCACCCAATTGACCGCCCTGAAGATCAACGGCACGGACTACTCGGGGAATATCGGGGCGTGGTTCGGCACCACACAGATTGCCGCCCACGGGTCGATCCAGGCATCGCTGGCGGCATCGGGCGTCGCGGCGGGACCTCAGTATTTCGAATTCTGGGGAATCGACGGGGCGAGCGGCCAGACGTGGTATCGAGTGGCCAGCACAACCTTCCGGTAGGGATGGGGCTCCCAAGAGACGCAGGAATGGCCCCTCCAAATCTTGACTTGAAAAGTGCCGCAGCCGAATTGTGGGGCGAATGCTCCCGTCCGCGCCGAACCCCTGCTCCGGCTCTGCGTATGTCACGGGAGGCCGACCTGGGGGCGGCTGCCGAACCAGCGGAGCCCGCCCCGCGAGCGCGCGATAGGGGTGTTCACCGGAGGCCAAGAGTGTCTTTTCCGCCGGGAAGGTGCAGTTTCACAACGCAGGAGAGGTACGCACTGGCATAGTTTCGCCGCGGGTGGGCGTTGTATCATGGGGCAAGGGCCAAGGTAAATCATCGGTATGACGTCTATCGGCGAGACCCTCCGCCGGGAACGCCTGAAGCGGAATCTCGAACTGGGGCAAATCTCGCAGGTCCTCAAGATTTCGTCGCGCATGCTGGCGGCGATCGAAGAGGAAAAATTCGACAGGCTGCCGGGCGGCGTCTTCTCGCGGAGCTTCGTGCGGCAATACGCCTCCTACCTGGGGCTCGATCCGGAAGAAATCGGCGGTCGCGTGGAGCCGATGCTGGAGCCGCTTCCCGACGAGCCGAAGTATGCCGAACCGGTGCGCCCGTCGTCCACGCCGATCCAGGTGCCTCCTGTGGAAAACTGGGAGACCGTGGGCGGCCGGCGGTTTTCCGAGAAATCGCCCCTGACGGCCCTGGGAATGGTGGTGGTCGCGATGCTGGGCTGCGCCGGAGTGTATGCCTGGTGGACGCGCAGCCGCCGGCCGGTCGTGGCGCACGATTCGCCAGTGCCCGCGAACGCGCCGGTACGCACTTCGGTACGCGGCTCAGCGCCGGTTGCGGCGCCCGCGCTGGCTCCGGCGTCAGTTCCCGCCGCGCCACAACCTCTTACGCCGCCGCTTGCCACGATCCCAGCCGCCACTGCGGCCGGTTCAGGCCTGCCGCAGCCGGAACTGAATCCCAATGCCGCGGTACGCGTGCAAATGACGGCGGCGGAACCGGTCTGGGTGCGGGTGAGGAGCGACGGCCGATACGTGTTTGAGGGCGTTCTGGAAGCCAACCAAAGCCGCACTGTCGACGCCAATGCCACGGTTCTGCTGCAGGTGGGGAATGCCGGCGGCATGACCGTTTTGCTGAATGGCAAACCCATCGGATCGCTGGGTCCGAAGGGTCAGGTGCGCAACATTCAGCTCACTTCGGGCGGATTTGAGATTGTGGCTCCCAAGTCTCCGGCTTCCCTGGAGCCTCTCGAACCCATCTGACGCCGGTTGGCCCGCTGGCGTTTTCGTTCCAGATGAAGCAGTTCCTTGCGCCGGCGCAGTTTGATGCGCTCGTCCACTTTGCGCCAGAATTTACGGAAGTAGCTGACGGCTGAAAGAATGGCGAAGAACACCACGATCCACATGAGCACCATGCCGGGGGTGCGAAACAGCGGATGCCGCACGCTGATCAGCATGCAGGAGACCGCGGCCACCTGTGAGAGCATTTTGGTCTTTCCCAGGTCGCTGGCCTTGACGGTGTACCCTTCGGCGGCGGCGATGCTGCGCAAGCCGGAGACCGCGAACTCGCGTCCGATGATGAGAATCGCCATGTAAGCCGGCAACACGCGCACTTCCACCAGCGAGATGAGCGCGGCCGAGACCAGCAGTTTGTCGGCGATGGGATCGAGCAGTGTGCCGATGGTGGTGACCTGGCGCCAGCGGCGGGCCAGGTACCCGTCCAGCAGGTCGGTGGCGGCGGCGGCGAGGAAGATGGCCAGCCCCAGCCATTCATGAGTTACCTGAACTCCCCAGATGTCGAATCCGAAACTCTCCTGGACCAGGGCCGCCACCAGCAACGGCACGAAGAAGATGCGGAGAATGGTCAACGAATTCGGAAGATTCATCGGCTCAACCCAACTGTAATACGGGTGGCAGGCCGCCAACAAGCCCGGATTTAAGTCGATTGCCTGGAACCGCCAGGGCAAGCGAGCGGCCCGAGCGAGGCGACCCGTTCCCCAAGACCCCCGGATCCGCGCACACTGGACAGATCATCCGCCGCTCGGGCTGCGGGCTTACGGGTCCGTGAAACAATCGATGCGCCGATGGGAGGTGAACTAGCGGACTGGGCAAATAGGAGGCAGGCAACGAAATTCAAAAGGCGAATATTGTCCCCAGCCACCTATTTGCGGCGCGTATTGCGGCGGCCGGCATCAACGGCCGGATTTAACAGCTAGCTTGCGCTCGCGGTTCCAGGCACCGGCGAATGGATCGGCTTATACTTGTATTTCACACATGCTTGTCTCACGCCGTCATTTCTTCTTCGGCAGCCTGGCCTCCCCGCTGCTGGCCGCGAAAAAAAAGATCGATCTGGTGCGTCCCAATGTGCTGTTCATTCTGGTGGACGGCCTGCCCGCCTGGATGATGGGCTGTTATGGCAATAAGGAAATCCGCACGCCCAACATGGACCGTTTGTCGCAGACGGGTACGCGGTTTTTGAACGCCTTCATCCCGGCGCCCGCCGCGATTCCGAGCCGCAACGCCTACCTGACGGGACTGGTGGCGCGATCGCCCGACGTGGCTCCCGCCGCGAGCGTGCTGGAGAAGTCGCTGGGCGCGGCCGGGTTCGCGCCGCAGACCGTCGGCCTTCCCAGCGTGGCCGACACCACCGGCGCGGCTACCAAGTTCCTGGACCAGCAGACGGCCAGTGCACCGTTCGGCCTGACGGTGCTGTATAGCGGCATCCTGGAACCGCCCTACGACGGCGTCCCGAAGGAGATGCTGGATCTCTACCAGTCGCAGCGTTTCGAGAATTGGGCCGCCGACCCTCCGGCGCGCAACGCGTCGCGCGGCAAGGAAATGTTCAGCGCCCGCCTGACGAACCTGCGCAAGGCCGCGGCCGCCGTGAGCACGGTGGACGCCGCGATCGGAAAACTGCTCGCCAAGGTGCATGACAAGCAGTTTCTCAACAACACGCTGATCATCCTGGCGTCCACCTGTGGCACGCTGCTGGGCCGTCATGGCCTGTGGGGTTGGGGCGACGCGTCGGCTCCGCCGAACATGTACGAGGAAGTGGTGAACACGCCCCTGGTGTGGAGCTATCCCACGCGCATCCCGCCGTCCATCATGCAAGTGGGACTGGTGAGCGCCTACGATTTTCTGCCGACGCTGTGCGACTTCCTGCTGATCGACGCGCCGGGCGGCAACCTCTGCGGCCGCAGTTATGTCCCGCTGGTCACCGGAAAGCCGTTTCCCAAGAAGCAGCCATGGCGCACGACTGTCTTTGCGCATTACCGGAATACCGAAATGGCGCGCGTGGATCGGTACAAGCTGGTCAGTCGGGATGAAGGCAAAGGGCCGGGAGAACTCTACGACCTGCGCGTGGACCGGGAAGAATCGGCCAATCAATACGACAACGCGCAATTCGAAGATGTGAGAAATAGCCTGGCGGCGAAATTGGCGGACTGGCGGAAGTTTCTGGTATAGAGGGGGTTCGCGGAGAGGGAGATCGTGCCCGGTCGCGTTGGCAGCCGAACGGCGGTGGCGGACCGGAACGGATCCGCACTCCGGGCCCAATAGCTACTTTTTGTCGGGGACTGCGCAAGTGGCCAGAGAGTGGTTATTCTTCTGGAAGCACTTGCCGGTGTCGGTGAGGTTCGGATCGGTGTGCATGGCGGCCGGCGCCCCCATTTTCACGTGGCAATAGGTGCATGCCTTTTTGTTGTCATCGGCGTACTTCTTCGTGCTGAAGCCGGGCGTGGGGGCGACGAACCCGCCCACGATGACGAGGACTGCGGGGGCCAATATTGCAGCCGGAAGAGCCATCTTGAGAAAACGCATGTGTGTCTCCTAGGTTCCCAGAATATCGCACTCTGGGGTCTGAATCTCTCTCCTCATTATAGTCCTCTTGTGGGGATTTACAACAGGCTGTGAAAAAACAGCTACCAGCCTTCAGCCGTCCGCCTACAGCTTATTCAGCGGGTGGCGCGGCCTCTGAATGCTTTGCCGCGAAGCCAAGGCGCGGCCGCGCGACGGGGCGGGTGAGCCGATGGCTCTCCAGAAACTGTTCGCAAGTTGCTGATTCCAGGTTGGAGGTCATTGCCTTAATTAGGGTGGACTTCAGTCTGCGGCGGCGGTGAACCGCGTGGGGTATGAGGGATCGCCCGAGGCGGGGCTGGAATTCTGGGGCGGCTCGTTTGTGGCGGATCCGTTCGGCGTGGTGCTGGCGGAGGGATCGCACGGCAACGAGGAGATTGTGCTGGCGGATTGCGATCCGCGGAAGATCGATGAGATCCGCCGCTATTGGGCTTTCTTTCGGGACCGCCGCATCGACGCCTACGGTCCGCTGTTGCAGAGAGTGATCGTTGACTGGGGCAGGCAGCCTCCGCCTTGCCTCCATGACCCTAGCCCAAAATTCTCCACAAAAACTGCCGGTCCTTTTCGCCTTTATAGGAGAACACAGCTATTGGAGGAATCGAAATGCGTATGCTTTTCCGTACTTGTATCGTGACCCTGCTATCGATGGCAGGCAGTGCTTTTGCCGGAACGATCGTCGTCGGCGCAAATAACGGCGGTAATTGCGATCCATTCTCTTGCCCAGGTCTAGGGGGCGGTATCGAAACCGAATACCAGCAGGTCTATGCGAGTTCGCAGTTCCCCGGCACTTTCGTTATTGACTCCATCGATTTTTTCCAAGCCATGGCCGGCGCCAGCGACGCAGCCACCTACCAGATTTCGTTTTCCATCACCGGCCAGGCGGTAGGCGGCCTGAGCACGACGCTGAGCAATAACATCGGCGTGAATTCCCAGGTCTTCGGCACGTTCACGATAAGCTCTTCGCCGGCATCCCTTCTGACCTTTACCGGAACGCCGTACACGTACGATCCGAGCGAGGGGAACCTGCTGATGGACGTCGTGATTACCGGTGAATCGGGTCCCGGCACTGCCAGTTGGGACGAGCGGGAAGCTGATTCAAGCGGCGCAGTCACTTCCCGAGCCTACTCGGGGACATTTTCCGAAGCCGATACAGAGGGACTGGTAACCCAGTTCGACGGCTCCAGTGTTCCCGAGCCATCATCCTTCCAGTTCGTAACGCTTGTGATGATTGGCCTGGCCGTGGCCGCGGGAAAGTCTGTCCTACGCGGGACCTGTTATCCTAAATGTATCTCTCCCGTTTGGATAAACACTCTTGAAAGTCGGTTTTGTCAGTCTGGGTTGTCCCAAGAATCTCGTCGATAGCGAAGTCATGATGGGTCAGTTGGTGGCCAGGGGCCACGAATTGACGAACCATCCGGACCAGGCGGACGTGTTGGTGGTCAATACGTGCAGTTTTATCGATCCGGCCAAGAAGGAATCGGTCGATACGATTTTGGAGATGGCCGAATATAAGAAGATCGGCCGGGCGCGGAAACTGATCGTGGCGGGCTGTCTGGTGGAGCGGTATCGCGGCGATATCCGCGCGGAACTGCCGGAAGTGGACGCCATCATCGGCACCAATGAGCTGGACGGCATTGTGGCGGCGTGCGAAGGGCTGGAGTCCGATGGGGCGCCGGCGGAGCCGTATCTCTATCACGATCTGACGCCGCGCGTGCTGGCCACGCCGCGCCACTTCGCGTACCTGAAGATCGCCGAGGGCTGCGACCACCCCTGCACCTTCTGCGTGATTCCGCAGTATCGTGGCAAGTTCCGCAGCCGGCGCTTCGAGAGCGTGATCTCGGAAGCCACGCGGCTGTTCCAGCAGGGCGTCCGCGAGATCAACCTGATTGGCCAGGACACCACCTGTTACGGCGAGGACCTGGGACTCACCGACGGTCTGCCGCAGTTGCTGGCGCGGCTGTCGCAGATCGAAACGCCGCGCGAGAAGTGGATCCGGTTTTTGTACGCCTACCCGAATAAGGTGACCCAGCGACTGCTGGACACCATCGCCGAGCATCCGTCGCTGGTGAAGTATATCGACATGCCGCTGCAACACGCCAGCGCGCGCGTGCTGAAGCGGATGAAGCGCGGCGCGTCGGGCGAGATCTTTCTGAAACTGCTGGAGCGCATTCGGCGGACCATTCCGGGAGTGGCCATCCGCACCAGCTTCATCGTGGGCTTTCCGGGAGAGACGGCGGCGGATTTCGAGGAACTCTGCCAGTTCGTGGAGGCGGCGCGCTTCGACAATCTGGGCGTATTCACCTATTCCGACGAGGACACCAGCGGCAGCTACGGGTTGGACGGCAAAGTGGACGGGCGAACCATGCAGAATCGGAAGCGGCGGCTGATGGCGCTGCAGCGCAAGATTGCGCGCAAGCGGAATCGCGGGTTGGTGGGGCAGGAAGTGACGGTACTGGTTGAGGGCGAATCGCGGGAGACCGAACTTTTGTGGGAGGCGCGCCTGCAGGGACAGGCGCCCGAAATCGATGGGGTGGCGCTGATTAACGACTTTGAAGATGGGCCGCCGCGGCAGGGAGAGATCCGGCGAATGCGTATCACCGAAGCGCACGATTACGATGTAGTGGGCACGCTGCTGCCCCCGTCGGAGGCGGTACCGCAGTTTGCGGCGGCAACCTTGATCAATATTGCACCCGCTCTGGCGCTATGAAATGTCCGATCTGCAAGAAGGAAGTGAAGCTGGGAGACGCGGATTTTCCGTTTTGCAGCGAGCGCTGCCGGATACTCGACCTGGCCAACTGGGCGACCGAGAAGTACGTGATTCCGGCGCCGATTCAGCCGGGGGATCTGGACGAAGCGGACGAAAGCAATGAGTCCGGACACAGGAAGAACTAGGCGGCGGCCCAGCCGTCTGGCGGCTGCAGACAGGATTGGCTGTTCCACAAAGACTAGCGAGCTTCCATAAGACATGCGGCTGACGGTTGCCAACTGGATCTCCACGTGGTTTGGGTGCGGGCGGGCGCGGGTCGCGCCGGGTACGGTGGGGTCGGCGGCGGCGGTGGGGATCGCGATTTTGCTGCATCGCTATGCGGGCCTTACGGGATGGCCGTTTCTGGCGATGGCGGCGGCGTTGTTCCTGCCAGCGGTGTGGGCGGCGGGGGTTTCGGCGCGCGCGGCCGGCATCGAAGACCCCGGGTTTGTGGTGGTGGACGAAGTCATCGGGCAGTGGATTGCGCTGGCGGGGGCGCGCACGCTGAACTGGGGAACGTTCCTGGCGGCGTTCGCACTGTTTCGCCTGTTCGACATCTGGAAACCGCCGCCGGTGCGACAACTGGAAGCCCTGCCGGGCGGCTGGGGCATCAATGTGGACGACGTGATGGCGGGTGTCTATGCGGCACTTGTGTTATTGGCTGCCGGATGGTTCAATCTGTATTAATGCCTCTTCGGAAATCTTCCGACCCCAAACCGCAAATCTCACAGGTGAGTCCCCATGCCGCCATCGCCGGCGGCGAGCTGCAGATTCGCGGCACGGGCTTCGCCAAGTCGAATCGGCCGCGCGTGACCATCGGGGACGTAGGCGCTCCGGTGATTATCGGCTCGGAATCATTTGTCATCGCCCGCGTTCCCGAAGGCGCCACGGCGGGAGAACTGGTGATTGAAAGCGAAGGCCTGTCGAGCGACTCCTGGGCCTGCGATATCGGCGTGCTGATCGCGGACGGGCTGCATCCGGTGGCCAATCCGGCGGTCGACACGTTCGGCAATATCTTCACCACGTTCAGCGGTTCGCGCGGCCAGAAAGTGCCGGTCGCGGTTTTCAAAATCGACCTCAACTTCACCATGAAGCCGTTTATCAATGAGCTGATGAACGCCACCGCTCTGGCCTTCGACCCGCAGGGAATGCTCTACATTTCCAGCCGGCACGATGGCGCGGTCTACCAGGTGTCGCCCACCGGCAACATGTCGGTTTTTGTGGAAGGCATGGGCGTGGCCACGGGGATCGCCTTCGACCAGGAGCAGAACCTGTACGTGGGCGACCGCAGCGGCACCATTTTCAAGATCAGTCCCGACCGGCAGATCTTCGTCTTCGCTACGCTCGAAGCGTCGATTGCGGCATACCATCTGGCCTTCGGGCCGGACGGGTATCTGTACGTGACGGGTCCCACCACTTCCAGCTTCGACTGCGTGCATCGCATTTCGGTGCATGGCGAAGTGGACGTGTTCTACCGCGGCCTGGGCCGGCCGCAGGGAATGGCGTTCGACGAAGAGGGACGGTTGTACGTGGCGGCGTCGATTTCCGGACGGCGGGGAGTGGTTCGCATCACCCAGGAGCGGCGCGCCGACCTGTTTCTCTCCGGCCCCGGAATTGTAGGGCTGGCGTTCACTCCGTCGCGGTCCCTGGTGATTGCCACCACCAACGCGCTGTATCGCGTAGACGCCGGCATGAAGGGGCGTCCGCTGATCTGACGTTGCGGCGGGGATGGCACAGGTCCGATGAACGCGGAAATCATAGCCGTCGGTTCGGAAATGCTGACACCGCAGCGTGTGGATACCAACTCGCTCTATCTGACCGGCGAGTTGAACGGGCTGGGCGTGGAAGTGGTGGCCAAGTGCGTGATCGGCGACAACCGGGAGCGCCTGGCGGAAGCGGTGCGCGACGCGCTGCAGCGGTCGGCGATCGTGATTCTCTCGGGCGGACTGGGGCCGACGGAAGACGATGTCACGCGGGAAGCGGTGGCCATGGCGCTTGACCGCAAGCTGGTATTTCACGCGGAGATCGCCGCCGCGCTGGAGCAGCGGTTTGCGGCGCTGAAGCGTAAGATGTCGGAGCTCAACCGGCGGCAGGCGTTCGTGGTGGAGGGCGCCGACATATTGCCCAACGATCGCGGTACGGCGCCGGGCCAGTGGGTGGAGGAT
>Ga0181529_10000222_pt1 | contig 83303 bp, 58 predicted proteins | sample PEATcosm2014_Bin_36_FD_119763 | JGI IMG/M metagenome (GOLD analysis project Ga0181529, IMG submission 119763) | Peatland microbial communities from MTU Mesocosm Facility, Houghton, MI, USA - PEATcosm2014_Bin10_30_metaG | ecosystem: Environmental > Terrestrial > Soil > Wetlands > Peat | place...
CTTTTCCCATCCTGATCCCCGAGATCCTGCAGCATCTTCGGCGCGAGCGAAACCTGGTGCTGGAAGCGCCGCCCGGCGCCGGGAAGACTACCCGCGTTCCGCCTGCCCTGCTCGATCTGGACTCACGCGAGGTGTTGGTGCTCGAACCGCGCCGGCTGGCGGCCCCCCTGGCCGCGCGATTTGTCGCCGCCGAACGCCATGAGCCGGTGGGCGAAACCGTCGGCTACCAGGTGCGATTCGAGGATGTTTCATCCCCGCGCACCCGCCTGCGCTTCCTCACCGAAGGCGTGCTCACGCGGCGCCTGCTGTCGGACCCAACGCTCGAGGGTGTCGGCGCCGTGGTGCTGGATGAATTCCACGAGCGCCACCTGGAGGGCGATCTGGCACTGGCCCTGCTGCGCCGCCTGCAGCGGAACCAGCGGCGCGACCTGCGCCTGGTAGTCATGTCCGCCACGCTCGACGCGCAGCCCGTGGCGGCCTTCCTGGGCGGGGCGCGCGCGATGCGTGCGGAAGGCCGCCAGCATCCCCTGGAGATCGAATATACACCGCACTCCGCGGCGCCGGTGGAGGACCAGGTGGCGGCCGCGCTGGGCCGTCTGCCCGCCAGCCAATCCGGCGGCCACGTGCTGGTGTTTCTGCCGGGCGCGGCCGAGATCCGCCGGGCGGCGACGGCGTGCGCCGCGTTGGCCCAGCGCCGCGCGTGGACGGTGTTGCCCCTGCACGGCGACCAACCTCCCGAGGAACAGGACCGCGCAGTAGGTCCGTCCGCGCAAACCAAGATCATCCTTTCGACCAATGTGGCCGAGAGTTCCATCACCATCGAGGGCGTGGACACCGTGGTGGATAGCGGCCTCGAGCGCGTGGCCGCGCATTCCGCATGGAGCGGACTGCCCACGCTGCGGGTGGCGCGGGTCAGCCAGGCCTCCGCCAACCAGCGGGCGGGGCGCGCGGGACGCACCGGTCCCGGGCGCGCCATCCGCCTCTATCCCCTGGAGGACTTCGTACGCCGGCCGGCTCACGCTCCGCCCGAGATCCTGCGCGCCGATCTGTCGCCGGCGGCTCTGCTGCTCCACGCCATGGGCGCGGGCGGATTGGCCTCGCTCGATTGGCTGGATGCTCCACCCGAAGAGAGCGTCCGCCAGGCCGAAGAGTTACTGCGGCAACTGGGCGCCGAGGGGGCGGTGGGCCGAAAGATGGCCCGCTATCCACTGCACCCGCGCCTGTCGCGATTGATTGTCGAGGCCGAACGGCGCGGCGTCGCCGAGGATGGCTGCACCGTGGCGGCCCTGCTCGGCGCGGGGGAACGCCTGCCGGCGCGGACGGGACCGGCGACGCGCTCCGACCTGCTGGTGTTGCTGGAATCGCCGTGGGAGCCGCGCACCGCCCAAGTAGTGCGGCAGGTGCGGCGCATGGCCAATCCGCCGCACCAGGTGCGCCGCGATGAGGACGCCCTGTTGCTCTCCGCGCTGGCGGCGTTTCCGGACCGCGTGGCTCGGCGGCGCCAGGGCGGCGACCTGCAATTGGCCGGCGGAGGGCCCGCTCAGTTGGCGCCATCGAGCACCGTTTCGGGGTCCGAGTTCCTCATCGCCGTGGAGGCCGAGGACCGCCAGGATCGGCAGGCGCCCCTGGTGCGCATCGCCAGCGGAATCGAACCCGGTTGGTTGCTCGATCTTTTCCCGGACCGCGTGACGGCGGTGACCGAGGTGGTCTGGAACCGGGCCGCCGAACGCGTGGAAAGCGTCGAGGCGCTGATGTTCGGGCAGATCGCCATTGAGGAGAGCCGCGGCGCGCCCGATTCCGATGCCGCCGCCGCGCTGCTGGCGGAGAAGGCGCTGGAGACCGCCGGGTCAAACCCGGGGCGATTTGGCGACGTGGAAGAGACGGAGGCATGGCTCGGCCGCGTCCGCTTCGCCGCGGTGTACGCTCCGCTGGCGGTGCCCGGGGTGGCCGATGCGTTGCGCCGGCTGGCCCAGGGGCTGAAGAGCTTCGCCGAACTGGAAGCCGCGTCGCGCGACGGCGGTTTGCTGCGCGCCCTGGAGCACTCGCTGGATTCCGCTTCGCGCCGCTTACTTGACGATGTGGCGCCGGAGAAAATTCGTCTGCCCGGCGGCCGCCATGTCCGCGTGCATTACGAAGCCGGACAGCCGCCCTGGATCGCCTCCCGCCTGCAGGATTTCTTCGGCATGCGGTCTACGCCCGCGGTGGCGCGCGGAGCCATCCCGCTGGTGATCCGTCTGCTGGCCCCCAACCAGCGCCCGGTGCAGACCACTACCGACCTCGCCGGCTTCTGGCAGCGGCTCTATCCACAGGTCCGGCGGGAGCTATCGCGCCGCTATCCGAAACATAGGTGGCCCGAAGATCCCACCAAGGGCTTGTCGTGAGATAGGGCACGCATGAGTGCGCTATGCCGCTCGGTTTGCCCGCAGGCGGTCTTATACGGGGCAGGTCGGCAACCCGCCTTGGGCTAAGTGAGTAGCATTGCCCGGTCCGACCGCGCGCTGCCGCCTATACGCGCCACGCTCGCCCCTGCAAATGGCCGAAAACCACCAGCGCGGTGCATTGCGGCCAATCCCACTTACTCGCAAGTCCCTATTTGACAATTATTTTGCGGGAGTTGCACTTTGGCGAAACAGGTGCACTAGGATCGTACGTCGATCTAGATGAGGGTTCACTTATGAGAAGGATTTCCACTTACCCGTTTCGTTCCGCACTTCCTGGAATGGCACTCGCTGTCGTGATGGCTACCGGCCTGGCCATGGCTCAAGACCAGGCGCCGGGCCCGCCGCCCGCCATGGCGCAGGCGAAGGATCCGGAGCCGGTAGACCGCAGCGCCGCGCAGAGCGATGCCTACGGTCAGCCGCGCGCTAACGGCCCACAGCGCGGCGCTCTGCCCGCTTACGGCCTTCCGCCGCAGCTCACGCTAAAAGCTGGCACGTATATCGGCGTGCGCATCAACCAGGCGCTCTCCTCCGATCGCAATCATGTCGGAGATACGTTTACGGCGACCTTGATCCACCCCGTCATCGTGGATGGCGTGGTCGTGGCTCCGCGCGGGCAGATGCTGTACGGCCGCGTCGCGGAAGCCGAAAAGGCCCATGGCGGCAAGGACTCCCGGCTGGGTCTGGAAGTGACCAGTCTGACGCTCGCCGACGGCACGCAAGCGCCGCTGCATTCGCAATTGGTGTCCATGCAGGGCCCACGCACTCCCAATGGCGTGGAAGCCGGCACGGTCGTCGGCACCACCGCCGCGGGCGCTGCCATCGGCGGCGTCGCGGCCCGCGGCGAAGGGGCCGCTATCGGAGCCGGTGCGGGCGCCGCGGCCGGCCTGACCGCCGTGCTGCTCACCCACAACCATCCCACGGTGATCTATCCGGAAACCGCGCTGACCTTTGCCATCTCCGCTCCGATCCCGATCTCGACGGCCAACGCGCCCCAGGCCTTCCGCTTCGCCGGGCCCGAGGATTACCAACAAGCTAACTTGACTCAGGCTAGCCCGACGCTCATCCGGCCGCGCGTCGAACGCCCGGTGTATGTGTATGGCCCGGGTTACTATCCCTACTACTACCCCTACTATCCCTACTATTGGGGGCCGAGTTTCGGAGTCGGAATCGGCTTCGGAGGCTTCGGCCGGCACTGGCGCTAACTCCCAGGGGGACAGGCGCCATTCTTCGCGCGCAACATCTCGGCTGTGTAGATGAGGTGAGGACGCGAAGAACGGCTGCCTGTCCCCATTTTTTGCCTTGTAGCCGGCTCGCGCCAGCGGATCGACTCGCAAGCGGAAGCGCACTCGCCACCAGGCCAATGAGTGAAAACATGGCGAGACATGCGGCCAGTGCCGCTACATCCGGAGGATATCGCAGGGCCCCGCTCCCACCGCTACGCGAACGGAGATCTCATGTGTCCGTCGTGCCACCGGGTAACTCAATAGGGCAGAAATGGCGGCCGATGCGAGTATCGGGGACACCACTGCGAACGCGATCGTCAGGAGGGCCACCAGCCTTACGCCGCCGGACATGTCGGCCGGCGCGCGTTGAAACATGCGAACGTCGTTCGCCGGCAACATCGAATCCAACTCGTGGAAACGCTTTCGTAATTCGACGGAGGTGTGCCGGAGGGCCTGTTTCGCTCCGATGTCCGTTCGGAGCATCGGATATGCGGACCGGCCGGGCCTGTGGCGATAGTCGATCTCCTCGCTTAACCGCGATCTCTCACAGGACGGAGTCCCTCGGACGGGGCGAAAACCACGGGGACAGACGGAACTGTCCGCCCGGCGTAGAGGAACACACTGTTTTTTCGAACGTGGCTGCGCGCCTTGGGACAGTTTCGTCAGTCCCCAGGTTTTCGCAGCTTTCCGCGTGGATGGGACATACGTGTGAGAATTTGCGCTAAAGGGCCGCAACTTGCCGAGACGGCAAACCGATCACACCGGAACGCAGATTATTTGCGCCCTGTTATCAGTGGCTTGCAGTGAAGAGCGGAAGGGACGGCGGAGTGCGAGCGCTGTTGAATCAGGCAGAGGAAATTCGGTCCCACCATTACACCTAATATCCTCAATATCCCCTCCCGATCCCTTCCCGCTCCGACGGAGCATTCCCTCCCCACTCCGGATTCCTTCTGCCTGAATCCAAGAAACGAGCGGGCGTCTATTTCCGGGAGCCGCGTTGCGGGTTCTTCAACTGCGATTGCCGCGCCTTGGTCTTCTTCCGCTTGGGCTTGGTTATGCTAAATGTGCCGCTGCCCAGGTATTCCGCTTTGTAGAGCTTGTCATCCGCCAAAAGGATTCTCCTCAGAGGTGATTTGGGATTGAGCTTGTATTGTAGCGCGATGGCGGTGGCGCGTGCCGACGCCGGTGGATGTCCAACGTAGTCCTCCGCGCCCTCCCGCTGGATCAGCCCAACACCTTCCTTATGTGGGCCACCAATGCGGCCGGGGTGTAGGGCTTCGGCAGAAACTCGACTCCTTCGGCAAGTACTCCACGGTGCACAATGACGTTCTCCGTATAGCCGGACGTGTAGATCACCTTCATCCCGGGACGGAGCACGGACGCCAGACCGGCCAGTTCCTTCCCGTTCATGCCGGGAAGAACCACGTCCGTAACCATCACGTCGATGGGGGGATCGTCCTTGGTCAGCAATGCCAAAGCTTCGGCGCCGTTGGCCGCCTGGATGGAGCGGTACCCATAGGCTCGCAGGGCGGCGATCGCCAGAGCCCGAACCTCGTCCTGATCTTCAACCACCAGGACCATTTCCGTGCCATGCAAACCGGTAAGGGCGGCGGCCGGGCTTTCCGGCTTCTGCCCCATGGGGGCGATTTGCGGGAGGTAGATCTTGAAAGTACTTCCCTTACCCGGTTCACTGTATACGGATATCCAGCCCCCACTCTGTTTCACGATGCCGTAGACGGTTGCCAACCCGAGGCCCGTGCCATGGCCCTTTTCCTTGGTGGTGAAGAACGGTTCGAAGAGGTGCCTCTGGGTCTCTTCATCCATTCCGGTTCCGGTATCGGAAACCGCCAGCAGGACGGAGGGACCCGACACCGCATCGGCATGGCCGGCCCGATAGTTGGGATCGGCGCCGACGTTGGCCGTTTCGATTACCAGTTGGCCGCCCTCCGGCATGGCGTCCCGAGCATTCACCGCCAGGTTTAGCAGGATCTGGCCGATCTGGCCCGGATCGGCCATCACCGTTCCCAAGCGGGGATCGAGCACGGTGAGCAATTCGACGTCCTCGCCGATCAGCCGCCGCAGCATTTTCTCGGTGTCGGCGATGACGCTGTTGAGCTGTAGCGGCCGGGGCTGGATGGTCTGCTTGCGGCTGAAGGCCAGCAACTGCCGGGTAAGCGCGGCCGCCCGCTCGCCCGCCTGGCGAATTTCCTCCACCTGGGCACACTTGGCTTCGTCGCCGGCCAAGCTGCTCAGAAGCATGTCGCTGTAGCCGCTGATCACGGTGAGGAGGTTATTGAAATCGTGGGCCACACCGCCGGCCAGGCGGCCGACGCTCTCCAACTTCTGCGCCTGCAGGAACCGGGCTTCCAGCCGGGCATGTTCTTCCTCGGCCCGTTTGCGCCCGGTAATATCGGAAAGCAGCGATAGCATGCAGGGTTCGTCCTCCAGTTCCACCACCTCGGCGGTGTAGAGGGTAGTGAGCACTTGGCCATCCTTGGCCCGCAGTTGGATTTCCCGATCGTAAACGCAGCCTTCGGTGTTCAGCAACCGGACAAAACACTCGCGGTCTTTCGGATCGGCCCAGGTCCCCAATTCCAGCGTGGTGCGGCCGACGAGCTCTTCGCGAGTGTATCCGAGCAGCCGGACGTGCGAGTCGTTGACGTCGATGATGCGGCCGTCGCTCATACGGGTGATGGAGATGGCCGCCGGATTGGCCTGGAATATTTTGGCGAACCGCTTCTCGGATTTTCTCAGCACCTCCTCGGACCGCTTGCGCTCAGCCAGTTCCCGGCGCAGGAGTTCGCTGGCGGCGCGAAGTTCGGTGGTGCGCTCCTCCACGCGTTTCTCGAGCTGAATCCGCAGGCGGCCAAGTTCCAGGTGGGTCCGCACCCGCGCCAGCACCTCCTCCACCTGAAACGGCGTGGTGATGTAATCCACGCCTCCCGCCTCAAAGCCGGCGATCTTGTCGGGCGTCTCGGAGAGCGAGGTCTTGAAGATCACCGGGATCTCGCGCGTGGACGCATCGCTTTTCAGACGCCGGCAGGTCTCGAAGCCGTCCGTACCCGGCATCACGACGTCCAGCAGAATCAAGTCGGGCCGCGCCCGTTTCGCGCGTTCCAGCCCTTCGGCTCCATCGCGAGCGATGACAACGCCTAGACCGCACTGTTCCAGTTGATCCGAGAGGACCGCCAGATTGGTGGGGTCGTCGTCGATAATCAGGACGGTCTGAACCGGATTCGTTGCTCCTGCGCTCATGGGCGACTCTCCCTCTTCATGCATTCCTCAACCAGGACAACGATTTCCTTGGACTGAAATCCCTGGGCCATGCGGTGCAGCCGGCTGGCCAGCGGCCGGTACCGTTCATCGAGCGCCGCCAGATAGTCCGCCCTTTCGCGGATCCTTCTCATATTGCCCAATAGCGCGAGTTCGTGCAAGATCGCCATTTCCTCCGGTGGCGGCGCCACCAACTGGCCGCCAGGGTCGGTTTGGCGGGCGGTCTCGCGCCCATCGTGAATCCAGCTCAGCCCCAGCAGGGCGCCCACTTCGTGCAACAGGCGGCCGAACTGGACCGGTTTTGGCACGAAGGCATTGGCCCCCGCCTCGCGGCACCTGGTGACATCGGAATCCGCCGCACTCGCCGAGATGGCGATGATGGACACCTCGCGAGATTCGGGCGACTGGCGCAAGCGGCGGATGGTTTCCAGACCGGCGGCCACCGGCATGCGGTTGTCCGCAACCACCAAATCGGGGCCGAATGTCCTGGCGCAATTCACTCCCTCTTCGCCGTTGGCGGCCTGCGCCACGTCGAACCCCAACCGGCCCAGGAGGTCTGCCAGCAGCGCCCGGTCCGGTGGCGAATCGTCCACAATCAAGACTTTCTTTCTACGCCCGCTGTAGCCCACGACCACCTCGTCGGGCGCCGGCGCGGCGGCATCCTCCACCAATGGGACCACCAACTCGAATCCGAACATGCTGCCTCGCCCCGGCTCGCTTCGGACCTGAAACTCACTCCCCATCGCCTGCACCAGACGGCGGCTAATGGCCAAACCCAGCCCGGAGCCACCGGCCCGCTGTCCCACGTCGCCGGACTGCACGAAGGGCTCGAAGATCACTTCCAACTGCTGGGCGGTCAGGCCGCAGCCGGTATCTTCGACTTCGAATCGCAAGCGCACCATGGGCGGCCCGCCGGGCGGCTGAGCCGGTTCCGCGCCGCCAAGAACCTCCACGCGGAATTCCACCCGTCCGCGGTCCGTGAACTTGACGGCATTGTCCAGCAGGTTGAGCAGAATCTCTTCCAGCCGGTTGGCGTCGGCCTGCACCCAATTGGGCAGGTTGGCCGGTGGATTCCAGAGGAATTCCAGGCCTTTCGGCGCCGACTTGATGCGGATGAGATCGCCGATGGCGGCCAGAAACGTGGGCAAATGGACGGGGGTGGGGTGCAATACCAGCTTCCCCGCCTCAATTCGGGACAAGTCCAGGATATCGTTGATGAGCGTGAGAAGATGTTCGCCGCTGCGCTCGATGACGTCCAGGCCCGCCCGCTGCTGTTGGGACGTGCGCGGATCGCGCTTCAGCAGTTGCGAATAGCCCAGGATGCCGTTGAGCGGGGTGCGCAGATCGTGGCTGACACTCGCCAGGAAGGTGCTCTTGGCTTCATTCGCCACTTCGGCTCGCTCCTTGGCAACCGTCAGCTCGGCGGTTCTCTGGTCCACTAACAGAGTCAGTTCGCGGTTGCGCGCCTGGATGCCGCGCAGGCGGACATAGTACGCCGACCAGACCGACAACACCACCAAGGCTGCCAGCGCCAGCCGGAACCACCAGGTACGCCACCACGGGGGCAGGATGCGAATGCGAATCGCGGCCCCCTTCTCATTCCAGACGCCGCGGTTGTTGCTGCCTTGAACGCGGAACACGTAATCGCCGGGCGAGAGCGTGGTATAAGTGGCGGACCGGCGGCTGCTATCGGTTTCGTTCCAGTTGCGCTCCAATCCTTCCAGCCGGTACCGGTAGCGGTTTCGTTCGGGGCTGGCATAACTCAGCGCCGAAAACTCGAAAGAGAAAATATTTTGCCGGTGGGACAGGACCAGCGAATCGGTGACCGAAATGGACTGCCTGAGCGGGGACTCGCCGCCGATGGGAGCCGGTTTGCCGAAGATCTGGAAATCGGTGAGAACCACGGGAGGGATGTAGGTGTTATCCTCCACGTCGTTGGGGAAAAAGCTGGTCAGGCCGGTGTAGGAGCAGAAGAACATCTCCCCGCGGGGGCTCTTCCAGGCGACTTTGGCGCCGAAGAACTCGCTCACCCACAAGCCGTCGGAAGCGTAATAGTTGCGGAACGTCCGGTCGCGCGGATTGAATCGCGACAATCCGTTGTTGGTGCTCAGCCACAGATCGCCGCGCTCGTCCTCCAGGATGCCGTTGACGTTGCTATTCGAAAGGCCATCGCGCTCGCTGAAAGTGGTGAATGTGCCGGACGCGCGGTCGAACCGGTCCAATCCGCCTTCCGTGCCCGCCCACAGTGTTCCCGCACGATCGACGCTGACGGTATTCACCCAGTCGGCGCTCAGGCTGCCGGCCGTTCCCGGGGCGTGCCGGTAGATCGTAAACCGTCCGGTGGCGGGATCGACGCGGCGTACTCCGCGCCGGGTCGCCAACCACATCGCTCCGTCCAAGCCTTCGGCGACGTCGCGGCAATCGATAGGGTCGTCGTCGGTGAAACTGTATCTGCGGAAACGGCCGGTCGCGGAGTCGTAGCGGTCGAGGCCGGCCTCGGTGGCTACCCACAGCGCACCGTTGCGATCGACGAGGAGCGCGTTCACGACATCGCCACTCAAAGTGTGAGGGTCGAGCGGATTGTTCCGAAAGGCCCGGAACCGCCCGGTCCGCCGGTCGAAGCGGTCGAGACCTCCGCCCAATGTGCCAAACCACAAGTATCCGGAGCGGTCCTCGACAATTGAAAGGACGTACTCGCTCGATAGGCCATTGGGCTCCGCGCCGCTTCGATAGAGACTGGACTGTCCCGTCTTCCGGTCGATCCGGTAGAGGGTTCCACGGCTGCCGATCCAGAGCATGCCGCGGCTGTCCTCGTAGGCGGTGGAAATTGTGGTCAGACTGTAAGGCGTGCCCGGTTCGTGTCCGTAGCGTCGAAACGGCAGCGGCTTTCGCGCCACGCGGTTGACGCCCCCGCCGGTGGTGCCTGCCCAGAGGCCTCCCTCGTGATCCTCGAAAAGCGCATCCACGCGGTCCGCGCTCAAGCTGTAAGGATCGCCGGGACTATTCCGGTAGCGCCAGACCATGTTGCGGCCGCGGTCGAACTTGAGAAGGCCACCGCTCTGCGTTCCCAGCCAGAGTATGCCGTCCGGGTCCTCATGAATCGTGCGCACGCCGCTGAACTGGGAACTCTCCGAGCCCGCGCCGCCGAAGGAATAGTGGATGAGCCTGTGAGTGCGGCGGTCTACGGTGGCCAAGCCGTTCCCGGCCGTAAACACCACCCACAGAACCCCGCCGCGGTCCTCGAAAAGACCGATCGGGCCCGGTTGATAGGCTGGAAACGGCCCTTCCATGGGCACCCGGCCGACAACTTTTCCGGTGCCCCGGTCGAAGATCTCCAGGCTCCGGTTGGTAGCCACCCAAAAGGTCCCGTCCTTCTCTTCGAACGTGGAGGTAACGATATCGCCGTCAAGGCTGGTGGGGTCGTTTGGGCGGTGCTGGAAGACCACCATCCGCAGGGTAGCCGGGTCGAGGCGAATTACCCCGCGATTGGTGGCCAGCCAGAGCATTCCCGCGCGGTCCTGGCCGATGTGCGCAATCCAGCGGTTGGATTCCTGCAGCCCGATCGGAATGTGCGTGAAGGTCTCGGTCTTCGGGTCGTACCGGTCGAGATACCAGGAGGAGGCAATCCAGAGCTTCCCGGAGCGATCCTTGCAGAGCCCCAGGATAAAGTTGCTACTCAGACTGTTGGGATTTTGCGGATCGTGGCGGAACTGGCGCGTTCGATAGCCGTCATAGCGTCGCAAACCATCCTGCGTGCCGAACCACAGAAACCCCGCGTCGTCCTCGACGATGTGGCTGACCCGAATGTGCGATACGCCATCGCCCAAGGGCACGCGCGCAAAACGCAGGTCGGCGCCTTCGATCGCCCGCAGGTTGATAATCGGGGCTGGCGCGGACAATCCGGCCCACGACGCGGCGAAGAGCAAACCGGCGCTCGAAAGCCGACAATTCCGGCGACGGGGGAATCCGGGAGAGCGAACGCCGCCGACCGGAGAGCCCTCCCGCTTCCGTCGAAACATGGAACCCCTCTTTCGCTGCTGTCCGACTAGAGCATTATACGTCCAGGCGCATCGTAGCGCGGGAGAAGTTTCCGCCTTCGTTAACGAAGGTTATGCGCGAAACGGTGATCGTAAGGGAGCGGCCCCGGCGGCGCGGATATCGACGCCATACAGCCCGATCCCCCGCACAAGCACCAGGCGGCAGTTCGTCGAGTTGGCACTCATGCGCGCCGTGTCCCGATTCATCGGGATGCCCGGCGGACACCCGTAGATGCAGAGGTTCTCCGCCGGGCATCGCCATGAGTGGCGACGCGGCACGCATGAGTGCGTGCGCCACTTACTTTTCCCAGTATTGGGAATGCTGCAGAATTTGTGGGGCAGGATGGTATCCTGCGGCCGAGTGGCACTCAGCCTGGTCGGCATTTGCATGCTGGTCGGCAGGCCGAGTGCCACTCGGCCGCAGGTTGCCAACCTGCCCCACATAAGACAGCGTGCGAGACTCAATCAATACCGGTGTCCGGTTGTGGGAAAAGTAAGTGGCATTGCGCATGAGTGCGTGCGCCACGTCGGCGCCCGGAAGAGCGCCAACTCCGCTCATGTATCCTAAGAGGATGGCGCGAGGCAAACGGGCGGCGTGGACGGTGGTTCTGGGACTGCTCGGGGCCGCGTGGCTGCTCGCGCAGCCGGCCTCCGCCCCGCGCAATCTCTGCAGCCAGGTGCCGGATATCGCCCGCAGCCTGACGCAAATCAGCGGAATGCAACTGCACCACCCGGTGCCGTGCGCCTTCATCACCAAGGAAAAAATCAACGAGTTTCTCAAGAAGCGCGTACACGACAACGAACGTCCCGAAGATATCCGCGCCGAGGAAATGGTGCTCAAGAAATTCGGCTTCGTGCCCCCGGATTTCAACCTCGCCGACAGCACCATCGACCTGCTCACGGAACAGGCCGCGGCCTTCTACGACTATAACCAGAAGAAGTTATTCATCACCGAAACCACGTCGGCGGAATCGCAGGACATGGTGCTGGCGCACGAATTGGCCCACGCCCTGGCCGACCAGAGTTTTCACCTGGCGCGCTACATCCGCCAGGGGCGCAAGAGCGACGACGGCGCTTCGGCCCGCCTGGCGGTGATGGAGGGCCAGGCCACCTGGCTGATGTCCGAGTACCTGGCGCGCCGCGCCGGCCGGTCGCTGCGCGACTCGCCCGAAGCCGTGGCGCTGATGAGCACCGAAAGCGAGACCGGCGGCGGACAGTATCCGGTATTCGAGGGCGCCCCGCTCTACCTCCGGCAGACCCTGGTTTTCCCCTATACCAAGGGCATGCTGTTCCAGAATGCGCTGCTGCAGCACGACGGCCAGGACGCGTTTGCCGAGGTCTTCCGGCGCGCGCCCATCTCCACGCAGCAGATCCTGCACCCCGACAAGTACATTGCCAAGGTAACGCCCACCTCCCCGGAACTTCCCCAGCCGCACTTGCCGTCGCGGTACAAAGGCCTGATCGGAGGTTCGCTGGGCGAGCTCGAACACAGCATTCTGATCGAACAATTCGCCGGCAAGGAAGCCGCCCGCGATGTGGCTCCGCACTGGCTCGGTTGCAACTTCGAGTTACGGGAAGATCGCAAGGCCAAGCGGGCGGTGCTGCTGTATGCCGTGGAGTGGGATACCGAGGAGAATGCCCAGCGGTATTTCGCGGTCTACCGGGAGGCGCTGCAGAAGAAGTGGAAACAGCTCACCGTGAGATCGGAAACCGCCGACTCGGCGACCGGTTCCGGCGACGAAGGGGGATTCCGTCTTCGCCGCGCCGGCGCCGTCGTGACCAGCGTGGAAGGGCTGCCGCCTGGAGTAGACTGAAGGTCATGACACAGTCTCGGGTCATAAACGTTCTGGCTCTCGCCCTCGCGCTGATTCCCGCGATCCGCGCGGTCGATCTGCCGCGCAAATCGCAGGATTTCACCATCCAAATGAACAACGGCAGGCCGTTGCAGTTGAGCCAGTACCGAGGCAAGGCGGTGGTGCTGGCCTTCATCCTCACCACTTGCCCTCACTGCCAGAAGGCCGTGGCCTATCTGAGCAAGGACTCGGCCGAGTTCGCCCCGCGCGGGTTGCAGGTGCTGGCCGCCGCGTTGGAACCCGGCGCCGCACAGAACGTGCCGGTTTTCATCCGCAGGTTCAACCCTTCTTTTCCGGTGGGATTCGATTCCGACCCGAATGCCGTATGGGATTATATGCAGCATCCCCGCGCGGTGATTCCGCACATGCCCATGCTGGTGTTCATCGACAAGGACGGCATCATCCGCGCCCAGTTTGAAGGGGACTCGCCGGCGCTCGAAGACAACGCGATGGAGGAGACCCTCCGCAAACAAATCGACGATTTGCTAAAGGGCCCGGCCGCGCCCAAGACCGTCGCAAGAAAGACGGCTCCCGTGCCGCCCGCCGCCCCGAAAAAAACTCCCTTCCTATAACTCCGGTATCGATTGAGTCGCGCACGCTGTTTTATGTGGGGCAGGTTGGCAACCTGCGGCCGAGTGGTACTCGGCCTGCCGACCAGCATGCAAATGCCGACCAGGCCGAGTGCCACTCGGCCGCAGAATGCCATTCTGCCCCACATGAGGCAAGTGGTGGATCTGTGGCATTGCGGCCGAGGCCGCAGAGCGCAACGGGCGGCTAGAAATGCACCAGCCGAACCAGCAGGCCAGCCAGCGATCCGCCGATTAGTGGGCCGACGATCGGAACCGCCGCATATCCCCAATCCGCCCCGGCTTTATTCGGCATCGGCAGAAGCGCGTGCGCAATGCGCGGCCCCAGGTCGCGCGCCGGATTGATGGCGTATCCCGTGGTTCCGCCCAGGCTCAGGCCGATGCCCCAAATCAGGCTGCCCACCAGATAGGGTCCAACTCCCGCGGCCGGCCCGGTCGCCGCCACGGCTTTGGAGAAAATTGCGTCCGCCACCAATACCAGAACGAAGGTGCCGATGATTTCGCTCAACAGGTTCGTCGCCGGGTTGCGGATTGCCGGGGTGGTGCAGAAGCAGTCGCGCTTGGCGAGGGCGTCCGGCGTCACCCGCCAATGGGGCAGGAAATGCAGCCACACCAGGCACGCACCCAGCATGGCCCCCGCCAGTTGCGCCGCGAAATACGCGGGCACCTTGCTGAAATCCCCCGAAACCAGCGCGGCCCCCACGGTCACGGCCGGGTTCAGGTGGCCCTCGCCTCCGCACGCGATGGAAACAAACACCCCGGCCATCACCGCCAGGGCCCAACCCGTGGCGATAACCATCCACCCGGCGCCCTCGGCCTTACTCTTCTTTAGTACAACGTTGGCAACCACGCCGTTTCCCAGGAGGATCAGCACCGTGGTCCCCATGAACTCACCGAAAACGCCCGTTTGCATTTACTCCTCCAGCCAATCGAACGACCGCGTGACGGCCTTCTTCCAGAAGCCGTACATGCGTTCCCGGTGCGCCGCGTCCATCTGCGGAGTCCAGGTATGGTCCACCGACCATTGCGCACGCAGATCGTCCACGCTTGCATAGAATCCCGTAGCCAAGCCGGCCGCGTAGGCGGCTCCCAACGCGGTGGTTTCCTTCACCGCCGGACGCACCACGGTGCGGTCGAGGATATCGGCCTGGAACTGCATCAGAAGCTCGTTCTCCACCATGCCGCCATCGGTACGCAGCACGCTCACGGGGACGCCCGAGTCCTTTTCCATGGCCTCGACGACTTCGCGCGTCTGAAATGCGGTAGCCTCAAGCACTGCGCGCGCCAGGTGGCTCTTATTGGAATAGCGGGTCAGCCCGGCAATCACGCCGCGGGCGTTGTGCTTCCAGTAAGGCGCGTACAACCCGGAAAAGGCCGGAACGAAGTAGACGCCGCCATTGTCCGGGACCAGCCGGGCGAGCGATTCAATCTCCGGGCTAGTGGTGATGAGTCCGAAATTGTCGCGGATCCACTGCACCAGTGCGCCGGTAATCGCCACGCTTCCTTCCAGCGCATAGTTGGCCGGCTGCCCGTGGAGTTGGAACGCCACGGTGGTCAGCAGCCCGTGTTTGGACTGTACAATTTCGCGCCCCGTGTTGGTGAGCAGGAAACATCCGGTACCGTATGTGTTTTTGGCCTCGCCCGCGTGGAAGCAGGTCTGACCCACCAGGGCCGCCTGCTGGTCGCCCAGGATTCCGGCCACCGGAACGCCCTCGACGGCAGGCAGAGTCGCCGCGCCGTAGACCTCGCTGCTGCTGCGGATCCGCGGGAGAATCTGGCGCGGGATTCCGAACGCGCTCAGCAGTTCGGGGTCCCAGTCGAGAGTCTGCAGATTCATCAACTGCGTGCGGCTGGCGTTGGTGCAATCGGTGATGTGCAACCCCGTCAGGTGCCACGCCAAAAAGGTATCGATATTGCCGAACAGCACGTCGCCGGCTTCGGCCTGCTGGCGCAGATCGGGGACATGGTCCAGCAGCCAGCGGATCTTCAACCCGCTGAAATACGTGGCCAGGGGCAAGCCGGTCCTGGCGCGGAACCGGTCGGGGCCGCCCTCGCGCGAGAACTCGGGGATGTAGTCCGCCACGCGGGTATCCTGCCAGACCAGGGCATTGGCCAGCGGCCGGCCGGTTTTCGCGTTCCACAGGACCGTGGTTTCCCGCTGGTTGGTGATGCCCAGCGCCGCCAGGTCGGCGGGGCGCAGACCGCGCTGCTCCATCGCCTCGGCGATCACTTCGCGGGTGCGAAACCAGATCTCTTCCGGATCGTGCTCCACCCATCCAGGCTGCGGGTAGATCTGTTGATGCTCCTTCTGCGCGCTGGCGACGATTTTCCCGGCCCGGTCGAAAATCAGAAACCGCGTGCTGGTGGTGCCTTGATCGATCGCTCCAATGAATTGTGGCATGCGTTCCTCGTTTTTGAGACTCTCCAGCTTAGCTCTAAAGCGGCAGCCCCAGTATAATCCCAAAATACACACGTGAACATTCTCGTCAAAACGCTTGACCTGATGATGCTATCGTCATAATATTGACTCTAGCTAAAAACGCAAGGGGGAGTTGATTGAGCCGATTAGGAGATCTGTTTCGACCGGCTGCACACGTTCTCAGGCTGCCTGACGAACAGGTCCGCGAGTTGTACCCCAAGTTCCGCTGGCGGATCCTCGAATCCACGTTCATCGGCTACGCGACTTTCTACTTTGTACGCAATAACTTACCGGTGGTCTCCAAGGAGATGGGGCAGTCTCTGCACTACTCCAAAGGGCAGATTGGCGACCTGCTGGCGCTAACGGCGATCGCATATGGGATCGGCAAATTCGTCCTAGGCACCTGGAGCGACCGCAGCAATCCACGTTATTTCATGCCCGCCGGCCTGCTGGTGACGGCGTTGTGCAATTTCGCCTTCGGAGCGGTCAGCAGCTATCCCATGCACCTGGCCCTTTGGACGCTGAACGGCTTGGCCCAGGGTATGGGATGGGCGCCCTGCGGCCGGTCCCTTGGCCACTGGTATAGCGTTCGCGAGCGCGGGACGGTATTCGCTTTCTGGAATCTGGCGGTCAACGTGGGGGGCGGGCTGACCGGTCTGATCGCCGCATATAGCACTGTGTTGATGGGCTGGAGGTCGGCTTTTTACGTTCCTGGCGTATTGGCCTTACTGTGCGCGGTTTACCTGGTTGTGAGACTCCGGGACACGCCGCAATCTGTCGGCCTCCCGCCCATCGAAGAGTTCCACAACGACTATTTCGTAGATAGCGGGCGGAACGCCGAAGTGGAGTTGAGCACCCGCGAGTTGCTGGTCACCTGCATCCTCAAAAATCGCTATTTGTGGCTCTTTGCGGTGGCCAATTTCTTCGTTTACCTAAGCCGCTACAGCATGCTCGATTGGGGCCCGACGTACTTAAAAGAGGTGAAACACGCCAGCCTGGAGCAGGGCGGTTTCAGTACCGCGATCTATGAGTTCGCGGGCATGTTCAGCACCATGCTGATGGGCTGGTTGTCCGATAAGACAGGCGGCCGGCGCGGCATGATCACGGTGGTCTGCATGGTCCCCGTATTCCTGGCATTCACCGGCATTCTTTACGCTCCTCCGGGAATGCTGTGGTTGAATCTGACGCTCTTCGGGATCGTCGGATTCTTCATTTACCCTCCGGTAATGTTGTTGCCGGTGATGGGGCTGGATTTCACATCGAAGAAGGCCATCGGTACGGCGGCCGGCTTCATCGGTCTTTTTGGCTATCTCGGCCGCACAGTCCAGGGAAAGATCCTCGGTACACTGGCTGATCGGTACGGGTGGAACGCTTCGTTCTATGCCATTCTCGCTTCCACGTTTCTGGGAATCGCGATACTTTCCTGGACATGGAAGCTGAAACCACACACGGTCGGGCCACGACAGCCAACCGTGACCGAGTCCGCGGTAGCTTCTACCAAGGGTGCCGCATGAGTTGCAAACGAATTGGTCATATCCATGTAACGTGATTGACGTATTGTCAATTCCTGGAGGTTTAGAAGATGCAGAGTTTCCGAAAAATCCCGTTGCTTATCGGGTCTTTTCTAATAGCCACGACGCTATTTGCCCAGTTCGAATCCGCCGAGGTGGTGGGCACGGTACGCGATCCCACAGGTGGTGGAATCCCCAAGGCGACCGTCACACTCACCAACGTCGATACAGGCATCCAAGCCACTACCAAAACGGACGACAACGGCAACTACGATTTCTTCAACGTCAAGATCGGCCGCTACTCAGTCCAGGCCGAGCATAGCGGGTTTTCGAAAGCCACTGCCACAAATGTGGACGTGAATGTGGGCGCTCGCCAGCGCGTGGACTTCGCGATGAAGGTGGGCGCGATTACGGAGTCGGTTGAGGTCACCGCTTCAGCCGCCGCTCTGGAGACCGAATCGAGCGATCACGGCCAGGTGATCAGCGCCGCGGCAGTTGCGGAATTACCGCTAAACGGCCGCAATTATGCCGACCTGGCGCTCTTGTCCACCAACGCCGTCAAGTCGCCGATCTCGGCCACCTTCTCACCCAGCGGTACGCCGCGGGAAGGAGCCTTCAACGTCAATGGCATGCGCAGCACCTACAACAACTTTCTGCTGGACGGCCTGGACAATAACGCCTATGGCACCAGTAACCAGGGCTATTCCGCCCAGTTAGTGCAGTTGTCGCCGGACGCGCTTGCCGAGTTCAAGGTAATCACCAGCAATTACAGCGCGGAGTATGGACGCGTGGGCGGCGCGGTGGTGAACGCCGTGATGAAGTCCGGAACCAACCAGATTCACGGCTCGCTTTACGAGTACGTGCGCAACACGGTGCTGAATGCCGCCGGCTTCACGTTCAGTCCCGCCGTCTTCGTGAAACCCCCGTTACAGCGCAACCAGTTTGGAGCGACCATCGGCGCGCCGATCATCAAGAACAAGCTGTTCTTCTTCGGCGATTACGAAGGCTTCCGGCAGTTGCAGCGGTACCTCAATTTCGATTCGATCCCCAGCATGACCGACCGCGCCGGAATCCTTCCGGTGAGCGTGGTGAACCCGTTGACCGGCGTGGTTTACCCCGCCAATACTCAGATTCCCATCGCGCAGTTGAATCCCTTCGCCGCCTATGCGCTGAGCAACCTGCCGCCGACCAACGGCCCGGGACGCTCCAACAACGACGAAGCGCTGCTGCTGATCAAAGATTACGGCGACAAATTCGACGCCAAGCTGGACGGCCAGATCAACGATCGCATGACGGCGTTCCTGCGCTTCAGCCAGCGCAAGGACCTGCAGTATTATGCACCCGACCTGACCGGCCCGTCCGGCGGGGACGGCAACGGCCACATTCACGTCATCGACCAGAACGCTTCCATGGGCTACACGTGGACCGTCACGCCGACCTCGGTTTTCCAGGCGCGCTTGGGGTTCTCGCATATCGTTGCCGGCAAGAATCCTCCGTATGTCGGCGGCGCCAGCATGGCATCCATGTTCGGCGGCTTCCAAGGCCTGCCGACCACCCCCACTCTCACCGGCGGACTTAACACACAGACCATCAGCGGACTGACCGCCTTGGGCCGCCAGACCAGCAATCCGCAGTTCCAGAATCCGACATCCTGGGACCCGGAGTTGAATTATTCGAAGACCATGGGCCGGCATTCTCTCAAGGTGGGTTACCAATTCCTGCTGGTCCACACCGAGATCCTGGACACCAACCCGCTATACGGTCAAGACACTTACTCCGGGGCATTCAGCAAGCCCACCTGCGCGCAATTGGGGCAGCCTACCACCTGCACGGTGACCAGCGACTCCACTAGTTACAGCCTGGCGGACTTCATGTTCGGACTGCCCAGCCAAGTCAACCTGGGGAGCTATACGGTGGTCAATCTGCGGCAGTATGTTCACTCGCTGTATTTCCAAGATGACTATCGTGTGAGCTCGAAACTTACGATCAATGCCGGTTTGCGGTGGGAATTCGCGTCTCCGGATTATGAGCGCGACAACAACTACTCGAATTTCGACCCCACCACCACGAGCATGATCAAAGCCACCAGCGGGGGCCTTTTCAACCGCTCCCTGGTCCATCCGGACTATCACGATCTGGGGCCGCGGATTGGCTTGGCTTACTCCGTCGATCCCAAGACTGTAGTTCGCGGCGGGTATGGAATCAGCTACACCTTCTTCAATCGGCCGGGAAGCGCGCAGGAGGGCATCAATGCACCTCAGGCCCTTTTCGGAGTCATCAGCCAGTCGAACCCCACGTCGCCGACCTTCCTCACAACGCTAAACAGTTTTAGCACTAACATCGCCAGCCCCGCAGCCTTCAATCCGGCCAATTCCAACGTGGTCTACACCCCGCCGGACAGCAAGTGGCCGCGCATCCAAAACTGGTTCTTCTCGGTGCAACGGCAACTCCCGAAGGATACCGTTGTCGAGCTGTCTTACAACGGAAACCACAGCCTGCGGCTGCCGATCATCGCCGATTACAATCAAGCGTATCCGAATCAACCGGGCCAAAGCCTGGCATATACCGCCCGCGTGCCGATACCCACTTACGGGCCGATCACCTGGCTCTATCCGGCAGGCGACAACCACTACAATGGTCTATCGGCTCGCGTGGAGCACCATTTCTCGAAGGGCTTATATGTCCTGAATTCCTTCACCTGGGGGAAGGGGATGGGCGATTCCGAGCAGGCGCTCGAGTATTTCGCGGGCTACTACCAGGCCAATCCCCAGAACATCCGCGACCTGGCGGCGGAAAAAGGCGCCTCCAGCTTCGACGTGAAGTTGAATAACGTCACCAGCGTGGTCTACCAGCTTCCGTTCGGCAAGGGCCGCCAATTCGGCGCTAACATCAATCCCGTACTCGACGCATTTCTGGGAGGATGGGAACTCACCACCATCAACACCGCTCACACGGGCCAGCCGCTCGACGTGTCCTACGCTTACAGCGGGTCGGCCGCCGAGATCAGTTCCCTTTCCAACGACTATCGCGGCCAGCCGTACCTGCGGCCCAATGTATCCGGCAGTAAGGTCAGCCAAAGCCGTTCGGCCATGCTGAACACTTATTTCGCCGGGTACACATTCAGCACTCCGGCCGCCAGCGCGCCGTTCGGCGATGTCGGCCGCAATTCGTTCCGCTCGCCCAACTTCGACCAGTGGGATTGCTCGATCGACAAGAACTTCCATATCCGCGAGAAAGTCCGGGTTCAATTCCGGGCCGAGTTCTTCGACATCCTGAACCACACGAATTTCGGAATCCCCAACACTCAATCGACTAGTTCCGCCTTCGGGACTGTCCGCACCACATTCCCGTCGCGGCAGGGCCAGTTCGCGTTGAAGGTACTTTTCTAATCGATGGCAGTCCGCTCAGTTGCCCTCCCGGTCCGGTGCCAAGCGCCGCTTCAGCACCGGGCCGGGGGGTAACCGGCGACGCCGCCCATCGGGTGAGTCACTTCATGAACAGATCAGAGATGTACCGCCGTCTTCGCGCTCACACCGGGCGCTGGGACGTGATTGTCGCCGGTGGAGGCGCCACCGGAGCCGGCGTGGCGATCGATGCCGCCACTCGCGGTTACGATGTGCTGCTGCTGGAACAGAGCGATTTCGGCAAGGGTACGTCGAGCCGCAGCACCAAGCTGGTCCACGGCGGCGTGCGTTACCTGGAACAGGGCAACGTGTCGCTGGTGATGGAGGCTCTCAAGGAACGTGGACTGCTGCTGCAGAACGCTCCGCACCTGGTCGGCAATCTGGGCTTTGTGGTACCCAATTACGATTGGTGGGAAGCGCCGTTTTACGGCATCGGGCTGAAGCTCTACAACCTGCTCGCCGGCAAGTACGGCTTCGGAGCTTCGCGGATTCTCTCGCGCGAAGAAACCCTGGAGCGGCTGCCTACTATCAAGACCGAAGGACTCAAAGGCGGCGTCATTTATTTCGACGGCCAATTCGACGACTCTCGCCTGCTCATCAACCTGGTGGAGACCGCCTGCGAACAGGGCGCCACTCTGCTCAACTACGCCCAAGTCACGGAGCTTACGAAGGACGCCGAGGGCTTTGTGGATGGCGTCAAATTCGTAGACTGCGAAACCGGCGAGAAATTGGAAGTGCAAGGCAAAGTGGTGGTCAACGCTACCGGGCCTTTCGCCGACAGCCTGCGGCGCAGCGCCGATCCCTCGGTCGAGCCGATGATCGCTCCCAGCCAGGGCATCCACCTGGTGTTCGACCGGTCGTTCCTGGCCGGCGATACCGCCATCATGGTGCCGCACACCAGCGATGGACGGGTGATGTTCGCCATTCCGTGGCACGGCCACACAGTGGTGGGAACTACCGATACGCCGATTGTGGAGGCCACGCTCGAGCCGGCCGCCATGGAGCAGGAGATCGAGTTCATTCTCCAGACGGCCGCGTTGTATCTCGAAAAGAAGCCCACGCGCGCCGATGTCCTCAGCGTGTTCGCGGGAATTCGCCCGCTGGTGCGCTCCGGAGAAGGTGGCAATACCGCGGCGCTTTCGCGCGATCACACCATCCGCATCGAGAACTCCGGCATGATCACCATCTGCGGAGGCAAGTGGACCACCTATCGCCATATGGCGGAGGATTGCGTCAACCAGGCGGCCACGCTCGCGCGGTTGCCGGAACGGCCTTGCGCTACCGGTCATCTCAACGTCCACGGGTTCCACCCGGCCGCCGCGAAGTTCGGGCGCTTGTGGATGTACGGTTCCGATGCGCCCCTGGTGCAGCAACTGGAGGAGAGCGACCCGGCATGGGCCGAGCCGCTCGATAGCGCGTTGCCCTACACCTTGGCGGAAGTGGTCTGGGCGGTGCGTCACGAAATGGCGCGCACCGTGGAAGACGTTCTGGCACGGCGCACGCGGGCGTTGTTCCTCAACGCTCAGGCCGCCATTCGGATGGCGCCCCGCGTTGCGGAAGCCATGGCGCGAGAACTGCAAAAGGACCGGGAGTGGGAGACGGAACAACTGCGAAGCTTCCACCTCACGGCCCAGAATTATCTGGTGGACCGCCCGTAGCGGCGCGGCCCCGATTCAAGAGAGGAATACCAGCATGTCCACAACAACACCAGTGTCATTAGACAATCGATACTTCTGCGAAGCCAGCCAATACCCCGTTGACCCGATCTCGGGTGAACGGCCGATCCGATTGAAATTCCATGCCGGCGGACGGTGGATGGAATCGAAGACTTCGAAGTACATGCCGTGCTACAACCCTTCCACGGGCGCCGTAATCGCCTATACTCCGCAATGCACCGCGGAGGAAGTGGAGGGGGCCATCCAGGCCGCCGTCGAAGCGTATCCCGGTTGGTCCGACACCCCGGTGGGCCGGCGCGTCCAGGTGCTGTTCAAGATGAAAGCGCTGGTGGACAAGCACCTCGACGAGCTCACCCGCCTGCTGGCCACGGAGAACGGCAAGAAGTGGGAAGAGGCCATGGGCGACGTCCTCAAGGTGGTCGAGGTGCTGGAGTTCGCCTGCGGCGCGCCGCACATCATGAAGGGCGATGCGCTGATGAACGTCTCCGCGGGGTACGACACCACGCGGTACAACCATCCGGTGGGAGTGTTCGCCGGGATCGCCCCGTGGAACTTCCCGGCGATGATTCCGCATGGATGGATGGCGCCCATTTGCATCGCCGCCGGCAACTGCATGGTTCTCAAGGCGGCCAGCTACGTGCCGCAATCCGCCATGCGCCTGATGGAATTGTGGCAGCAGGCGGGCCTGCCCTCGGGCGTGCTCAACGTGGTGACCACCAGCCGCAACGAGGCTGAGATTTTCCTGCGCCATCGCGATATCAAGGGCGTCTCGTTTGTCGGTTCCACCAGCGTGGGCCGTCACATTTATGCCACCGCAGCGGCCAACGGCAAGCGCGTCCAGGCGCTCACCGAGGCGAAGAATCACGCGCTGGTATTGCGCGATTGCAAGTTGGAACGCGCCGCCAAGGGCATCATCAACGCTTTCTGCGGATGCGCGGGCGAGCGGTGCATGGCGCTGCCGGTAGTGGTGGTGGAGAACGTCATCGCCGACCAATTGGTGGGCCTCCTGAAAGAGTTGGCGTCCGGTGTGACGCTGGGCCTCGCCACCGACAAAGCCACAGGCATGGGTCCGGTGGTTAATCGTGGACACCAGGAGTTCGTCCTCAACTGGATCGAGACCGGCATTAAGGAAGGCGCCGAGTTGGTGCTGGACGGGCGCAAACCGCAGGTTCCGGCGGAATGCGGCAAGGGATTCTTCGTCGGGCCCACCATTTTCGACAAGGTGACCGAAGAGATGTCCATCGGCCGCGAAGAAGTTTTCGGACCGGTGCTTTGCGTCAAGCGCGTGAACAACTTTGAAGAAGGGGTGAAGATCATGAATGCCAACCCCTTCGCCAACGGGTCGGTGATCTACACTCAGAACGGCTATTACGCGCGCAAGTTCGCCAAAGAAACCGACGGCGGCATGGTGGGAATCAACGTGGGGATACCGGTTCCGGTGGGGATTTTCGGATTCACGGGACAGAAGCAGTCCTTCTTCGGCGATCTGCACATGATGGGCCGCGATGGATTCATTTTCTACACCGAGAGCAGGAACGTCACGCAGGCGTGGTTCGCCGAAGACCGCGAGGACCATGGAAAAGTCGATACGTGGGACGGAATGATGACGGCACTGACGAAGTAGGTTTATGTGGGGCAGGATGGCATCCCAATGCCACTTACTTTTCCCGCAACCGAACACCTGTCTTGATTGAGGCACGCACGCTGTCTTATGTGGGGCAGGTTGGCAACCTGCGGCGGGTTGTCAACCCGCCTGGGCGGCCTCTGCACACTGGTCGGCAGGCCGATTGAAATCGGCCGCAGGTTGAAAACCTGGCCCACAAATTCCGCAGTATTTCCGATATTGGGAAAAGTAAGTGGCACTGGGATGGCATCCTGCGGCCGAGTGGTACTCGGCCTGCCGACCAGTGTGCAAATGCCGCCCAGGCCGAGTACGGGGTGCCCTCTGGGCCGGGCCGCAGGTTGGCAACCTGCCCCACAAAATCAGTGCGAATCGGCTTTCGGCGCGGCGGCCGATTCCCGCACGATCAATTCGGCGGGCACCTTGACGGCCTCGGCCGATTGCTCCCCGGACATCAACTTCACCAGGCTCTCCATGGCCATCCGCCCCATCCGCCGCATCGGCTGCCGTACGGTCGTGAGTTGCGGCTGCGTATAGGAAGCGAAGAACAGGTCGTCGAAGCCAATTAGAGAAACATCCGCGGGGACGCGCAATCCGCGCGTGTGAATCGAACGCAGCACCCCGAGGGCGGTGAGATCGTTGTAGCAGAACACTGCCGTGGGCGGATGCGGCAGGTTGAGCAAAGCGTCCATGGCCACTATGCCGCCTTCCGGTTTGCCATCGCCATGCACCACCAACTCCGGGAGGAACGGCAGCGCGGCCTGCTCCAGCGCTTCGCGGTAACCGGCGAACCGTTCGGTGTCCGACTGGTGGCCGTAGCGGTCGCCCACGTAGGCGATGCGGCGGTGGCCCAGACCGATCAGGTAACTCGTCGCCTCCCGGCTTCCTTGCAGGTTCTCGATCATTACGGAATGAACGAACTGCCCGGGGTGCTGGTTGTTGATCAGCACGATCGGCACCATCATCTTCGACAGCATCGGCGTGTAGAGCGCGCCCACCCGCGACGAGGTGATCACGATTCCATCCACGCGCCGCTCGGCGAACGAATGGACCACGTTTTTCTCGCGGTTCGGATCGGCGTTCGAGTCGGCCAGAATCACGGAATAGCCGCTATCATTGGCGGCCAGCTCGATGCCGATCACCACCTCGCTGACAAAAGGGTCGGAGATGGTGGTCACCACCACCCCGATGGTCAGGGTCTTTCGCGTCACCAAACCGCGCGCCACCGCGCTTGGCCGATATCCAAGGTCGCGCGCGATGCGGTGGATCTCCTCGACGGTTTTGGCAGTGACCAGCGGGCTATTCTGCAGCGCCCGCGAGACCGTGGAATGCGACACCCCGGCCACGCGAGCGATGTCCTTGATGGAGGCCGGCCGGTGCCCCAGGCGCGGTGTGTCGTTTGTGGTGTCTGAGCCGCCCATGCCGCTGTCCTGTCACTTATCTTCGATCATACTGCCGCCCGTAAGCGCCTTTCACCCTCGCCAGGCGTCCCGAAGAGTCGGGACGCGGCACGCACGAGTGCGTGCGCCACAGCTCAGGAGAATCGCGTGCGTTTCCACAAGAGAATGCCGCAGACCACCAGACATACCAGCGTGGTCGCCAGCAGTACCGCCATCCACGGGAGATTCACCGCGACGGCCTGATGTTTGGCGCCGATGGCCAACCACACGAATACGGCCGTGGCGGCGGCGACGATCACAACTTCCCACCAGTGCCGCGCCGGCTTGTCGTGCGCCAGCGGATCTTCGCCCCGAAGGCTGGACGCCACGCGCTCGGAGTCGAGACCATAGCGGGTACACTCCCGTTCCATGGCCGATTTCCAGGACGTCTGCTCCGATTCGGACGCCTTGGCCGTGCAGATGGCGCCAGCCCCCAGGATCATGATCAGCGAGCCTGTGAATACCAGGACGTGCGCCGTCACGCCTTGCCCGGCGAGCTCGCCGAAAACCAGAACTCCCCAGGCAAGACCCCAGAGCTGGTTGGTATTGGATAGCGGAATGCCGCGGGCAATGCCGATGTATTTGGCGGCGTAGTTCTGAAACAGGTCGCCCACTACCCAGCAGAATCCGCCCAGAAAGAGCCAGAACAGCGCGGGCCGCGCCGCTACCAACTCGGCCATCACCTTGTGAAATCCTCCATCGAAGATCAAGGTCAAGGTGGTAACCGTCGCCAATTCACCGAACGTGAATACGGTGACGAAAGAGAGCGGGTTCATTCCGCTGATGTAGGCCTTGCGATACGGAATGTACATGGTGCCCAGCAGCAAGCCGGCGCTGAGAGCGGCCGCGATGCCCAGCGGCGCACCGCCCGGCGGCATCTTGCCGGTGTGCTGCGAGGTAGCATAGGCGAGGATGAAAGCTCCGCCGACAATCGCCACGGCGCCGCCCACCACCCGTCCCCAGCCGGCTCCGCGCAGTTCTTTGAACAGCAGCCAGCCCCAGAATAAACCGACCAGGCTATTGATGTTCCACAGCGGGAAGGCGATGGAGAGCCCGACATTTCGAACCCCGAAGACCGTCAGGGTATTGGCCACCGCCCACAACATTCCGGCAATGATCGCCCAGGGAATGAGATGCGGCTTTTCGCGAAGGTCCTGCAGAACGTAGCCGCTGCCTTTCAAGGCCACCGGCACGGTCCACCGGGCCACGAACACGCCGGCCACCATGCCGAGCGAAATGAGGAAGGGCGAGAAGCCGGCCGTCACCAGTTTGGTCGGGGCCTCGGCGGCTGCCAACCACGTTGCGGCCGCTAGCCCGCAGGCTACGCCCAGTGCGTGGAGGGAATATGTCGAAAGCTTGGCTTTCGATGCCGTGATGGTCATTTCACCAGTACCAGCACACCGATGCCGATGAACAGGACCACGATGGGCAACCACAATTGCGGGTCGGTGGCGACCGCCCGAGTTCGCGAGCGCTTAGAATTTCCCATGATCGTCTTGGATTCCCCCAGGGAACTGTTATTCTAACCGGCGGCCGTCGGCACGGCGGCATCCACTTCGCTCACCTGCACGGGGCGCCCTTCATGTTGCGAGAGGGTCGCGGCAAGGCTGATCCGCAGGGCGGCGATGGCGTCCGTCCCGGTCAGCGACGGCGCCTGGCCGGTCCTCACCTTGTCCACGAAATCCTGGATCTGGGTGAGGTAAGCGCCCTCGAAACGCTGCATGAAATGCGGCACCACGTCGTGGGTGATGCCTTCCTGGGTCATCACCAGAATCGGCGTGTGCTGGAAATAGCCGATCTGCAGGGAGCCCTTGGTGCCCCAGATTTCGGTGCGGATGTCGTAGCCGAATACCGAGTTGCGGCTCAATTGCACGGTGCCCAGGGTTCCGTTCTCGAAGACCATGTTGACCAGCGCATTGTCGATATCGCCGACGGATTTCATTTCGGGATACGCCAGCGCGCCGCCCACGGCCTCCACGCGCGACACTTCGCCCATGAACCAGCGGCCCAGGTCGAAATCGTGCGCCCCCATATCGGCGATCAGGCCGCCGCTCACGCGCGGGTCGCAAAACTCCAGCGGGGGACGGAACGGATCGCGGGACGTGGAGATCAGCACCACCGGAGTTCCAATGACGCCGTCGTCCACTTTCTTTTTCGCCGCCACGTATCCGGCATCGAAACGGCGCTGGAACGCCATATGGAAAAAGACCCCGGCCTTTTCGACAGCGTGGAGCATCTCGTATGCGCCAGACAGGGACAACGACATCGGCTTCTCGCAGAAGATGGCCTTGCCGCAAGCGGCGGCGTCCATGACCACCTGTTTGTGAGTGCTGGTGGAAGTGATGACGACCACCGCATCCACTTCTTTATCCTGGAGCAAATCCAGATGACTGTTGTAGACCTTGATTCCTCCGAACTCGGCTGCGAACTTCTCCCGCAGTTCGGCTTTCTGGTCGGCCACCGCGACCAGACGGGCGTTGGTAACGCGTTGCGCCAGGTTGCGCGCATAGACGTTGCCCATCCTTCCCAATCCAACCAGACCGACCTTCAGGCTTGACATACGGGTGTCGCTCCTTGGTAGATTTCCGACAACTTTACCGGCCGGTTTTCCCGGGCGGATTTCGCGGCGGCCAGCGCAATCACCGCGGCCTTGAAGCCGTCCTCTCCACCCACCGGGACGGGGGTTTGATCGACTACGGCATCGACGAATGCGCGCATTTCGCGCAAGTACGATTCGGCGTACCGCTCCAGGAAAAAGTTCAGCGGCAGAGCCGTGTGGATGCCCACGGCGTCGCAAAGAATATGGGTATCGGGAGTGTTATTGGCGACCGTGACCATGCCTCCGGAGCCGAACATCTCGACGCGCTGATCGTAGCCGTAGACGGCCTTGCGGCTGTTGTCGATCACGGCAAACGCACCGTTCTCGAAGGTGAGCGTGACCACCGCGGTGTCCCAATCGCCGGCCTTGGCGAACACCGGGTCCACCAGCACGGCGGCGCGGGTATAGACCTCGGTGACCTCGCTGCCCATGAGGTAGCGCGCCATATCGAAATCGTGGATAGTCATGTCCAGGAAGATGCCGCCGGAGGCGCGGATATACTGCTCGGGCGGCGGACCGGGATCGCGGCTGGTGATGCGCAGCACGTGCGGCTGTCCCACCAGGCCCCCGGCGATGGTTTCGCGGACCTTCAGGAAGTTGGGGTCGAAGCGGCGGTTGAAACCCACCATCATGCGGACTCCGCAACGGCTGACTTCGCGGTTGGCCGCTTCCACCTTTTCGAGGGAGAGGTCGATCGGCTTCTCGCAGAAGATCTGCTTGCCGAGCGCTGCCGCGTCCACGATCATCTGGTAGTGCCGGTCCGTGGGGCTGCAGATTACGACTGCGTCCACTTCGGAAAGCTGCAGCAACTGCCGGTAGTCGGCGAAGGTTTTTCCGATGCCGTATTTGGAGGCAACCGCCTCCAGTTCCGCGGCGGCCACGTCGGAGACGGCCACCACTTCGGCGCCGGGAATTCGATTCACCAGGTTTTCAATATGGATTTTGCCGATGCGGCCGATTCCCACAACGCCGAATCGAAGCTTGTTGGGTTTCATAGTATTGCCTCCTAACACCACTCCCTCACGGTCGTGGCTCCGCGTCGGGAGCCGCGAGCGGTTTCGCGATCATGGACCTAATTCTTGTCCGGGTTGGGCGCCATACAGTCGCGGATCACGGCGTTCAAATCGGCGCTGGCCGCAAGGAATTGGCGCAAAGTTCGAAGCGTGGCCCCGAACGTATCGAAATCCTCGACAGAAATGCCGTCTTCCGAGTACGCACGGGCGAAATCGGCGAATTTATCCGTCAATGTCCGGACAATCTTCGGATCCACCGGATTGTCCATTCGCGGAATGGGCTGAATCCCGCTGGCATTATAGCGAACCTGCCAGGAATAGGGCGGAGAAATCACCACGTCTCCGCCGATGAATTCGCTCCAGTGCATGTGGTTGCGGAACGCGGCGGAGAGCAGGCGCAGACGATACCCGCGCTCCCTGTAAATGCGATAGGCCTTCTTGAACACCGCGACTCCGGCCCATTCCAGATAGCCGGGATCGACGCACAGGGCCTGCTTCTCCTGCACCACTTTCAGCCAGTCGTCCAGACGGCCGACCATCAGCGTGCAGACCGGGCCCATGGAGCGGATGTCCAAACCTTCCTTCTCGCGGCGCGCCAGTCCGCGCTCCACGGCTTCGGCTACCGCCAGCGCCTGCGGCAAGGTGAATGAGACCGTCGCGTTGATGCTAATGCCGCGGTAGGTGGCCTCTTCCATGGCCACAATGCCAGCGCGCGTGGCCGGGATCTTGACGATCATGTTGGGGGCGAGCCGGCTGAAATGCCCGGCCTGCTCCACGATGGCCTGGGGGTTGCGATAGAATCGCGGATCGGTCTGTATGGAGAGGCGCCCGTTGCGGCCTCCCTGAGCGTCGAAGATTGGACGCAGCAGGCCGGCGCCCTTGACGGACATTTCTTCCACCACTTTCCAGCCGATTTGATCCTCGCTGGCCGTGGCCATTTCGCGGACCAGTTCCTCAATGCGGCCACGCCACAACGGCATCTGCCGTTTCAGAATGGAAAGCGCGATTACCGGGTTGCAGGTGGCTCCCACGGCACCGTTCTCGATGGAATACGCCAATTCGTCGAGGGCGGCGGAGTCGTTCCACAGACATGTCGGGGTGGTCTCGGTCATTTCGAGAAGGATGCTTTTGTGGGAGGTGGGGGTGGGTACCATAATTCTTACAAAACTCCGAATGATTACGTGTGCATGCCGATCATAGCCCCACCAAAGCGGCTCCGTCAAGGGGAAAAATCGCTCCCCGTTTGCATCTTTACAGTTCGCGGGCTCCGGTCTATAATGCAAATTACACACGTGTTCAAAAAGGGAAATCCGGATCGAAAGGCTCCCGCACGGCCGCCCGGCTGAAGGCCCGGTTTCGCCGGATGCGTGGTTTTCGCGCCAATTCGGTGGCACATGGAAGGAGGCAAGTGTATGGAGTTACTTGTGCGTCCGCCAAACTCGAATCGCACTGAGAGTTACGGCTTCGATTTCATCGGTTTTCGGACCCAGCGGCTGACACCCCAGGACCGCGTGGAGGAAGACACGGGGAGCCGCGAGTTGGGTATCGTCCTGTTCGGCGGCCAATGCTCCGTGGAATCCTCGCGCGGTACTTGGACCCGCATAGGCCGGCGCGCCAACGTCTTTTCCGGTATGCCCTACGCCCTCTATCTGCCGATTTCCACGCACTTCACCCTCACCACCGAGACCGGGTGCGACCTGGCGTTCTGCTACTGTCGCGCCGAGACGCCGTTTCCGGCGCGATTGGTCACGCCCGCGGATGTGGACGTGGAGATTCGCGGCGCGGGCAACGCCACCCGCCAGATCAACGGCATTTTCAAGCCTGGCTTCCCGGCCGACAGGCTTATCGTGGTGGAGGTCTACACACCTAGCGGCAACTGGTCCAGCTACCCGCCGCACAAACACGACGTCCACAATCCACCCGGCGAAGTGGACCTCGAAGAAATCTACTACTACCGCATCGACCGGCCGGAAGGCTTCGCCATTCAGAAGGTCTACACCGCGGACCGGCGCATCGACGAAACCCTCACGGTCCGCGATGGCGAGATGGTGCTGGTTCCGGAGGGCTATCATCCCGTGGTGGCGGCGCACGGCTACAACGCGTACTACCTGAATGTGCTGGGCGGTTCGGCGCGCTCGCTGGCGGCGTCCGACGATCCTCGATACGAGTGGGTGCGGCAAACATGGCGCGAGCGGGATCCCCGTGTGCCGCTGGTCACCATGGAAATGGAGAAATGAGCAGAACGATGCCCGTACGTCACGTCACCATGGCCCAGGCGCTCGTGGGCTTCCTGAAGAACCAATATGTCGAGCGCGATGGCGTGGAGAACCGGTTTTTCGAGGGCGCCTGGGGGATCTTCGGGCACGGCATCATCGCCGGACTGGGGCAGGCGCTCCAGCAGAACCCCGATTTCCCGTACTACCTCTGCCGCAACGAGCAGGGCGCCGTCCACATCGCCACGGCCTTCGCGAAAGCGCGCAATCGGAAGTCCACGTTCGTGTGTACTTCCTCCATCGGACCCGGCGCCACCAATATGATCACTGGCGCGGCCACCGCTACCGTGAACCGCATTCCCGTATTGCTGCTTCCCGGCGACATCTTCGCGCGCCGCAACGTCGCCCCCGTCCTGCAACAGATCGAATCCGAGCATACCCAGGATATTTCGGTCAACGACGCGTTCAAGCCGGTCTCGCGTTATTGGGACCGCATCTACCGGCCCGACCAACTGATCTGCTCGCTGCCCGAAGCCATGCGGGTGCTCACTTCGCCCGCGCAGACCGGCGCCGTCACGCTGGCCTTGCCGCAGGATGTCCAGGCCGAGGCGTTCGATTATCCCGAGGAGATGTTTCAGAAGCGCGTCTGGCATATCGCGCGGCCCGAACCCGAGGGCACGCTGCTGTCGCAGGCGGCGGCGTGGATTCGAACTGCCCGCCATCCGCTGATTGTGGCGGGCGGCGGCGCGATCTACAGCGAGGCTTCCGAAGCGTTGGCGCGATTTGCCGCCCAGACCGGCATTCCGGTCGGTGAGACCCAGGCCGGCAAAGGCTCGCTGGCCTTCGACCATCCGCAGAACCTCGGCGCCATCGGCGTCACCGGAACTCCGGGAGCCAACCTGGCGGCGCGCCAGGCGGACCTGGTCCTGGTGGTCGGCACGCGGCTGGCCGATTTCACCACTGCTTCGAAGACCGCCTTCCAGAACCCGCGGGTGCGCTTCATCGCCATCAACGTCGCCGAGTTCGACGCCTTCAAGCACGCCGCGCTGCCGCTGGTCGCGGATGCACGGGTCGGGCTGGAGCGGCTCGCCGCCGCCGTCGAAGGCTATCGCGTCGCGCCGGAGTATGCCCGAGCCATCGCGGAGTGGAAAGCGCGCTGGGAGGCCGAGACCGACCGAATCTTCGGCCTGCGCCATGGTCCGCCCATCAGCCAGGGAGAAGCGATCGGCGCCGTGAGCCGCGCCGCGCGTCCTCAGGACGTGATCGTGAACGCCGCCGGCAGCCTGCCCGGGGATCTCCACAAGCTGTGGCGCACGGTTCGGCCGGGCGGGTATCACATGGAATATGGCAATTCCTGCATGGGTTATGAGATCGCCGGGGGCTTGGGCGTGAAGATGGCCGATCCCGCGCGCGACGTGTATGTCATGGTCGGGGACGCTTCGTATCTGATGATGTCGTCGGAGATCGTGACGTCCATTCAGGAAGGCTACAAGCTCAACATCGCGATCCTCGACAACCACGGGTTCAGCAGCATTGGCGGATTGTCGCGCGCGGTCGGCTCGGGCGGTTTCGGCACCGACTACCGCTATCGCGGCAAGAGCGGACAACTGGATGGCGATCACCTTCCGGTGGACTTCGTGAAACTGGCTGCCGGGTTAGGGGCCATGGCCGTTCGTGCCACCACCCTGGAAGAAGTGGAACGCGCGCTCGAGGCCATGCGAGGCCACGACCGAACCAGCGTGGTGGTGGTGGAAGTGGATAAGGAAATGCGCGTGCCTGGGTACGAATCGTGGTGGGACGTGCCGATATCCGAGGTTTCGGAGATCGAGAGCATCCGCCAGGCACGGGCGGAATATGAGGTGGCGGCCGCAAAAGAGAGGCATCACGAAATCGCGGCGCCCACCGGGTGCGTAGAAACCAAAGTCGAGGAATAGGGAGCGCTATGCCAATCAGAATCGCTACGGCCCCGGTGAGCTGGGGCATCATGGAAGTGGAAGGCTGGGCCAGACAGCAGACCTACGGTGAGGTGCTCGATGAAATGGTCCGGGCAGGATACACCGGCACGGAGTTGGGACCTTACGGCTTCCTGCCCACCGATTCCGAAGAGTTGAAGCGGGAACTGGAAAAGCGGAAGATGACTTTGTTGGGAGCCTTCGTTCCGCTGCCTCTCGGATGTCCCGAGCGGCACCCGGAAGGGATGCGCGTAGCCCTCGAAACCGCCCGCCTGCTGGCGGCCAACGGCGCGCCGTACATCGTGCTGGCCGATGAGATGAGCGAGAGGCGCATGGCCATCGCGGGGAGTGCGGGCCCGGAAGACGGCTTCACCGAAGTCCAGTGGACCGGCGCCGCCAGGCTGATCTCATGCATCGCCAAGGAAGCCGCGGAACTGGGCGTGCGCAGCGTGTTTCACCATCATGCCGGCACGTATATCGAAACCCCGGGCGAAGTGGCGCATCTGCTGGATCTGACCGATCCGCGTATGCTGGGGATTTGCCTGGATACCGGCCACTACTTTTATGGCGGCGGCGATCCGGTGGAGTTCGCCCGAACCCACGCACAACGCATCTGGCACCTTCATCTGAAAGATATCCGGGCCAACGTGTTGGAGCAAGTGCGCAGCGAGAAGATCGCGTACCTCGAAGCCATACGGCGCGGCGTTTTCTGCGAACTCGGCCAGGGCAACGTGGACCTAGCCGGCGTAATCCGCGAGCTCGACAAAGCCGGATTCGACGGCTGGGCCGTATTCGAACAGGACGTGGACCCGACGGTCCCCGGCACCGACCCGCTGGCCAGTGCGACCCGCAGCCGCGAGTACCTGCGCCGCGTCGCGGGCGTTTGACGGTGGGACAGACGATCGTTAAGTGTCGTCTGCCAGTGCTGGGCCGGCGGCTATTTGAAGATGCGCTGGCTAAAGAGGTACAGGTTGTTGTCCCACTCGGTGGTGTCGTGGGCATTTCCGTCCACGTGCCAGATGTGCGGGACGCCGTTCTCCTTGAGATAGTTGTGGACGGCCTGGCTGATGCGGATCAGGCCGTCCTTGTTCCCACAGGCCAGCCAAATCAACTTCAACTGCTTGGGAACGGCAGGATCGGGCACGAGTGCCGAGGGTGGCTGCCTGGTGTCCGGGGCCGAGGAGAACCCCGCCACCCAGGCGAACGTCTCGGGGTGAACCAGACCGATGTTCAATGTCTGGCCGCCGCCCATCGAAAGACCGGCCAAGGCGCGGCGATCGCGGTCGGCATACACGGAATAGTGAGAATCGACGTAGGGGATGATGTCTTTGAGCAAGTCGGTCTCGAAAGGCGCCAGCCAGGCGTCCATTCCCATTCTGCCGGCTGCGCCGCGGGCGCCCGCGCCTGCCCCGCGGCCCCCAGCCGCGAGGTCGGCCACGGTTCTGGATGAATTGCCGTCGGGGAAGACTAAGACCATCGGCTGAATCTTTCCCTCGGCAAGCAGATTGTCGATGATGGTATTGGCGTGGCATGCCTCCGTCCACTCGGTGTCGGTGCCGCCGATTCCGTGCAGCAGATAGAGCACCGGGTATTTGCGATTGGTCGTGTAGCCGGGTGGCGTATAGATGCGCATCCGGCGGCGCGTTCCGAGCGACTTGGAGTCGTACTCAACGGGCGTCAGTTCGCCGTGAGGGACGTCTTCACGTTTGGTATTGAACCCGGCCGGCGGATCGGGAAACGCGGGCTTATCGTCCGGTCCCAACTCGATCGGTCCGCCGAAGCCGCCCCGGCCGCCTGCGCCCCTGCCGGTGGCCTGTGGGGGCGGGGCGGGATCCTGGGCCGCCGCAAGCAGAGCGGAGGACACCCGCTTCAAGCCGGCCTTGGAGTCGCTCAAAGTCTTATCTGTCTGAGCCAGACACGTCGCAACCACAAAAATGGCCGTGAACACAGCCAAGATCGATACTCGTCTCATGCGCTGCAATCTCCCTGAATCGTGTTAGCACGTTTCACAGAACGGATTTGGTCCGGCTCATCCGACGCGCTGGCAGCCGCACCAGGATGGAATGTAAGCCATTGCAGGAACCGCCGCTGCGGCCTACAATATCGATTCCACCGCGTGCGTCGCGCTAAGGAACGGAAAAGTGAAATCGATCAAACCAAAGGCTAATATTTCTTGCCTGCTGGCCAGCGTCCTGGCGCTCGCCGGTGGAAGCGCATTCGGTGCGCCTCCACAGGACGCCGCGCCGCTTCCATTCGTCAGCCCGATCTTCGCCGACAATATGGTCCTCCAGCGCGGGAAGCCGGATGCGATTTGGGGATGGTCGCAGCCGGGAGACTCGGTGCGCGTGGAGATCGGAGAAAACTTCGCGACCGCCACCGCCGGGGCGGACGGCAAGTGGCTGGCGCGAATTCAGCCTCCCCCGGCAGGCGGCCCGTATACGGTTAAGATCGCCGGCGGGCAGCGGTCCGTGGAACTGCACGAAGTGCTGGTGGGCGACGTCTGGATCTGCGCGGGCCAGTCCAACATGCAGTTCGGCCTGGGACAGGCCAGGAACGGGGCCGACGAAATCCACAACGCCAACTATCCCGACATGCGTTACTTCGTGGCCGGCGAGCGCGCGTCTTATTCACCGGTGAACGTACCGCGCGGCTCCTGGAGGGTGGTTTCGCCAACCACGCTGGGTGGCCGTGGAGGTGGAATTTCGGCGGTAGCGTATTTCTTCGCCAGGAAGCTGAGGGAGTCCGTACGTGTGCCCATCGGCCTGGTCCAGGAGGCAGTGGGCGGAGTTCCGGCGGAGACGTTCGCCAGCGTCGATGCCTTGCGCCCATTGAAGGACTTCGACGCGCGCATCGCATTCCTCGAACGCCAGCGGCAGAACGGCGGCAAGGAGTATGGCAACTACATCATGCCCTGGTATGACGAGTACGACATCGGCTCGCGGAACGGTTCCTGGGCGGACGCCGCGCTGGACGATTCCTCGTGGAAGACGGTTCCCATTCCGGGCGGACTCAAGGAACTGGGCGTGGCCGATGTCCCCAGCCTCTGCTGGTTTCGCAAAGAGATCGCGCTTCCCGACCCCCTTCCGCAGGGTGGCGCCCGAATCTATTTGGGCAACGTGGATAAGATGGATACCGTCTACGTCAATGGAGAGCAGGTAGGCTCCAGTTCCTGGGTGGAGAATCCGCGCGTCTATTTCGCGCGGGGTTTGAAACCTGGACGCAACGTGATCGCCATCCGCTTGTTCAACCTCAAACCGGGCGGCGGGTTCATCAGCCCGGCCGGCACCCTTCGGCTGGTTCTGGGCGACGGCACGGCGATTCCGCTGGCCGGCCAGTGGCAGGGCAAGGTCGCCGTGGACGGCCGCCCGCCGCAACCGCTGCCGCCCGGATACGAAAGCGTAACCAGCATGGTGAGCGTTTTGTATAACGGCATGCTGGCGCCGATCGCTCCACTGGCGATTACCGGCGCGATCTGGTATCAGGGCGAATCCAACGCCGAGCGCGCGTTTCAATACCGCAAGCTGCTCCCGGCCATGATCGCCGATTGGCGAAAACTGTTTGGACAGGGCGATTTTCCCTTCTATATCGTGAGCCTGCCGGCCTTTATGCACCGCAAAGATGTCCCGGGCGACGATTCCTGGGCCGAGATGAGGGAAGCTCAGTCCCTGGTTGCCAAGACCGTGCCGAATTCCGGTGTCGCCATCACCGTCGATACCGGCGATCCCGACAACATTCACCCCATCGACAAGAAAGAAGCCGGCGACCGCTTGGGCCTCTGCGCGCTGGGTGGGTATTACGGTCTCAAAGTCCCGATTTCCGGACCGGCCTTCTCCTCGGGGGAGCACGTTCCGGGCGGGTTGAAACTTCATTTCACTCATACCGATGGAGGCCTCGTGGTCAAGGGCGAAAAGCTGGGCGAATTTTCGATCGCCGGCGACGACCGCAAGTGGTACTGGGCAGAGGCCCGGATCGAAGGCGAGAGCGTGGTGGTTTCCTCAAAGTCGGTTCCCGATCCGAAGGCTGCCCGCTACGCCTGGCAGTCGAACCCGCAGGCGACCCTGTTTAACGGCGCCGGCCTCCCGGCGGTACCTTTTCGGACCGACGATTGGCCCGGAATCACGGACAAGAATACGATCTACTGAGCGCGGCTTGGACGGAGGCTGACGGAATGTGGAATTGGCGATGCCCACCAGCCGGAACAAGAGTTCCGGGCTCAGATGAGCGCAGAGGTGGGGGGCTTCCGCCGCGCACGCGAACATCCCCGAAACCGTGAGGACTTTAGATGCCGGAAGATACCCGGCAAGGCAAAATAGGATAAACATGAAAACGAGAATCAATCTTGTACTAATGCTCGCACTGGCGCTCACGTTGATTGGCGCCACGTGGATGATGGCCCAACAGGCCGGTACGGGAGCCAATGTCCCTCCGCCCCGCCCGCAGGGTCCATGCGACATCTACGCCGCAGCAGGCGACCCGTGCGTGGCCGCCCATAGCACCACGCGCGCGCTGTACGCCGCCTACAACGGCCCGCTCTACCAGGTGCTGCGCCAGTCCGACGGCAAGACCCTCGACATCGGCGTGGTCCAGCCCGTCGCGTCGCCGTTCCCGGATGCGGGCGGATACGCCAACGCCGCCGCGCAGGACGCGTTCTGCGCCAACACGTACTGCTGGATCGCCACCATCTACGACCAATCCCCCAAGCACAACCACCTCACCCAGGCGCCCCGCGGCGGATTCAGCGGCCCGGCAATGGGTGGGTTTAACAACGTCCCGGTCGCCGACATGGCGCCGATTACCATCATGGGCCACAAGGTCTACGGCGTTTTCATCGAACCGGGCATGGGCCTCCGAAACGACAACCCGAAGGGCACCGCGGTCGATGACCAGGCGGAGGGGCAGTATTGGGTCATTAACGGCCACCACTACAACTCCGGCTGCTGCTTCGACTACGGCAACGCCGAGACCGACAGCCGCGACGACGACAACGGCACCATGGAGACCACCTACTACGGCAACGCCGGCGCCTGGTATCACGGGAACCCTCCCGGCCCGTGGATCATGACCGACCAGGAGAACAACCTGGTGGGCTGCGTCAACCCGGATGGATCCAAGGGGTGCGCAAACCTGCCCAACATCGCCTGGCGATGCGTGACCGCCATGGCCAAGGGCGAACCGCACCACTGGACGTCGATGGGAGGCGATGCGCAGCGGGGCGCTTTGTCGGTGATGTTCGACGGACCGCGCGTCGATATCACGTATGACCCGATGCGCAAGCAGGGGGCCATCCTGCTGGGAAACGGCGGCGACAACAGCGTCGGCTCGCAGGGCACGTTCTATGAAGGCGCGATGACGGCCGCGGGCACCTTCCCGACGGACGCCACCGACCAGTTGGTGCAGGCCAATGTAGTGGCTGCCAGGTACGACGTCGCACGGCTGAGCCTGGCGCCGGCGTCGGCAATCGCCACTCCGCCGGGACTGCAGACCTTCTCGCCGGGCTCCTCGCAGGACACCACCGTGACGTTCACCAATACCACGGGGGAACCAGCTACGGGCGTCCAGTTGAGCATCTCCGTGCCGAAGGGGTGGACGTCGGCCGCTACCACGTCCGCGACCATCGCCGGCCCGGTCGCGCCGGGTGCGAGCGTGAGCGCGACGTTTAAGGTAACCTCCGGACCGGCGGCTTTCAACGGCGACCTGGCCGGCAATGCCCGGTGGACCAACCGGACCACCGGCAGGACGCAATCCGAAACAACCGCCGAGAAGGTGCGCAACGTCAGCCCGGTCAAGATCAACGAGTTCCGCATTAGCGCCGGATCTCCCGACAACTCGACGAACTCCTTCATCGAACTCTACAATGCCGGCGCCAGCGCCATCGATCTCTCTGGCTGGACGCTGACCCAGCATGCAACCCAGCAGGCCATCTTCTCTTCCGTGAAGATCCCGGGCGGGACGAAGCTCGCGGCTAAAGGTTTCTACCTGCTCGGCCTCTCCACCTCCGGGCTGGCGGCCCCCGCCCACGCCGGCGATACCACCATCCGCGTCAGAAGCACGGCCGGCATGACGGTCGGCGATACGATCGCGATCGACACCGGCTCCACCGTCGAGACCCGCAAGATCTCGAGCCTCGGGACGGCCGCGGGCAACAGTACGACGCTATGGCAACCTCTCCCGGAGGGACCGGTGATCACGATCCCCGCCGGCTCGACCAACGTACCTGTCACCAGCGTGGCCGGTTTCGTGGCCGGTGAGAAGATCGCCCTCGGCTACGGCGCCACCTACCCCGCCGTCGCGGGTACCGTCGAGAAGTACGAAGTGGCCACCGTTACCGCGGTCGGCAAGCCGGGCACGCAAGCTCTCCTGGCGGCGGACGCGAAAGCCGGCGCCACCAACATCAAGGTGACGAACGTCGCCAATATCTCGGTTGGCGACAAGATCCGGTTGGACATCGACAGCGTAGGCCACGGGATCGAGACCGTCACGGTCGTGCAAGTCGGCACGCAGTCGGGCCGCTCGGCGCTCACGGCCAATGTGGACGCTGGCGCGACCAGAATCCAGGTCCGCGGCGTGAATGGTTTCACGGTTGGCGACAAGATGACGGTCGGGACCCCTGCTACCCGGGAAACGGTGACCATCTCCGCGGTAGGCGCCGCGAGTCAGACCGGCGCCACCGTGGACTTTACGCCGGCCCTGGCTAAGGCGCATCTCAATCGCGAATTTGTGGTGGCTCTTGGAACCGGCCTAGACCTGGCCGCCCCGCTGCAGTTCAACCACGCGGCCAACATGCCCTTCAGCGCCAGGGGAACGGGGATCGCTTTCCAGCCGGCGACGGCCTTTGCCCACTCGAGCAATGAGCCCGTTCAGCCGCTCGGAACCGGCATCACGCTCGACAGGCCGCTGGCGAAGGACCACTCGATCGACGCGGTTGTGCGTGACGCCCCGGTCGCGACGGCGGGCTACCAGGGGACGCCGGCGCCCAACCAGTGGTTCGGCGGCCCCGCGCTCTCCACCAGCGCCGGCAGCATGGTGCTGCGTGACGCCGCCGGACTGGTGGTTGACAGTCTCAACTACGGCGGCCTCGTCGATCCATGGGCCGCGGAGGGTTACCAGGCCGCATCGGGATCCGGGGAGAGTGGCTGCCGCGTGCCGACGCCCGGCCCCGGCCGCGGTGGTTTCGGGCCGCCCGCACCGGCCGCCGCCGCACCCGATAGGAGCGCGGGCCGCTTCCCGGACGGCATCGACAGCGGCAGCAACTGCACCGATTTCCTGGTGCAGGCCACCACCACCCTGGCGGCCGCTTCCGCCGCCGGCGCAACCAATATCAAAGTCGCCAGCGTGGCGGACTTTGCCGCCGGCCAGACGATTATGATCGATACCGGCGCGAACCTCCAGACCGCCGTCATCGCCACGGTCGGTACGGCAGGCGCCACCACGGCGAGTGCCAATACCAACGTCGGCGCGACCGTTATCCCGGTCGCCAGTTGGTTAGGTTTTGCGGCCGGACAAACTATCGCCATCGACAGTGGCGCGAACCAGGAGACGGTGATCGTCGTCTCCACCGCCGGCGGCAGAGGCGGCCGTGGCGGCGGTCCTGGCGCCACAATCACCGTCGCGGCGCCGCTCAAGTCCGCGCACGCGGCCGGTGCAGAGGTCTCCGGCTCCGGCATCACGCTGACTACCGCACTGACCCTGGCACATGCCAGCGGGGCGCAGGTCGTCGCCAGCGTTCCCACGCCCGGTGCGCCCAACAAATACTACAGGTCCGGTAGGAGGCAATAGAAGGAATACGTGATGGAAGTCGCCGACTGTCCGGGATCGGGCGCTCGGCGGCTTCCGACTTGTGCTGGCGCCCGCGCCGGCGCTCACCGCGACTGGCGCTACGGCGACGAGCGAAGCTGGCCGCAAATCCAACGAAAGCGCGAGCAGCCGAAAAGGCGGCGGAATAGTCCCAAGCCGTTAGGACTTCGCGTGCAATAGGTTCGCTTCTAGTGCAGGACGTACGGTTTGGCGGGCACCGGCACGGGGTCCTGCAATTTCGGGCCGTCGATCTCGGCCGCGCCTTCCAGACCCGTGCCCGTAACGTTGTGGATGCCGATCAGCGGTCCGGTAAAACCGGTCACCTGGATGCCGCGGATCTCGGCATTCCGGATGTTGGCCAGCGAAATTCCGGTGGCGCACTGGCCCGTCACGTTGATCAGCGAGAAACCGTCCAGCGGCTTGTGCGGGTGGATGCCGATCCCATCCACCAGGGCGTTGCAGCCCTTCACGCGCACGTTCGAAAAACGGAAGTTCTTGATAGTGGGGATGCCTTCGTCGCCCGGCACGGGGTCCTCGTCCTGGATTCCGCTGTTGAGAATATTGAAGCGCAGGAAGCCGCCGGTGACGCCGGAAACATCCAGGTCGGTAGCCACAATGTCCTCGATAAAGGCGCCGCGGCCGGGGCGGCTCTTGATGTAGATGGCGAAGGTGCGGGCCTGGGTGAACTTGCAGTGTTCGATGCGCACGCCGTAGATGCCGCCGGAAGTTTCGCTGCCGATGCCGATGCAGGCGAAGACGGAGCCGGCAAAAGTGCAGTCGGTGATGCGCACGTCCTCGGTGGTCTGCAGCAAGGTGTAGGCCTCGCTGCCGCGGCCGCTTTTGAGCGAGATGCAGTCGTCGCCACTGGCGATGTCGCAGCCTTCGATGCGGACGTGCTTGCAGGAATCGACATCGATGCCGTCGCCGTTGCCGCCGGTGGTGCGAATCGTCAGGTTGCGGAAAGCCAGGTTCTCGCCATACGTGGTGTGCAGGCACCACATGAAGTGGTACTCGGCGGAGAAATCTTCGAAGCGCAGGTCGCGGCCGCCGATGGTCTCGACCACCGCCGGGTGGCGCAGCGGGTTGTCGCGCGTGGGCCGGCCGCCCAGCGCCGGGTTGCCGACAATTTTGCCGGGTCCGACGATGCCCGAATGGGAGGCGTCGAGGGCATAGATCAATGCGATGTGACCCTGAATCCACTTTCCCTCCCAGCGGACCTGGGTGACGGGATAGTCGGCGAAGTCCGGACTACCGGTGAGGGTGGCGTCCTTGTCGAGGCGCAGAAGGGTGTTGGAGCGGAGGGCGATGGCCCCGGTGAGATAGTTGCCGGCGGGCACCAGCACTTCGCCGCCGCCCAGAACCCAACAGCGGTCGAGCGCCTGCTGCAGCGCGGCGGTATCCTTGGCGGCGCCGTCGCCTTTGGCTCCGAAGTCGCGCACATTGAGGACGAGCTTGGGCGCCGCCGTCTGGGGTTCGGGCGCCGATGAGGCGGTGAGGTCGGTCAGCGAGGCGGCCAGCATGCCGCAGCCGGCGTTTTTCAGGAATCCACGGCGGGCGATTTTTGGAGTCTGCATCGTATCCTCCATAGAGTATCGTGTTGCGGCCCGCCGTTGCTCGCCCGTTCGGCGCGTCGGCGGCATACAATGCCTGAAGGAGCGACTATGAAGCCAGCCCACATCTCGACAACGGCGGTTTTGTTGCTGGCCGCCAGCGTGCTTTTCGCACAGGAGAACCGGGTACCCCGGAGTATGTTCCAGGAATTCCCGCCGGACATTGTCCCGCCCGTGCTGAAGGTTGCCGGCATCAGCGGCAAGACAGTTCCCTTCGTGGCGGTAACTTTGGCCGAACTTCCCCAGCAGACGGTGAAGAGTACGGACAAAGGAGTTCCAGTAGAGTACCGCGGCGTGCGGCTCTCCGACGTGCTGGCCCAGGTGGATCTGCCGGTGGGCGACAAGTTCCATAAGACCGCCGCGTCGTACTACCTGGTGGCGGAGGCCTCGGACGGTTACCGGGCGGTCTTTTCCTGGGCGGAACTGGACCCCTCGATCGCGGAAAAGAGCGTCTACGTGGTTTTCAAACGGGACGGCAAGGACCTCGCGGAGAAGGAAGGCCCCTTCGAATTGGTGGTACCCGGGGAAAAGCGGAATGCCCGCTGGGTGAGGCACCTCGAGGCGCTGCGAATCCTGCAGGTGCATTGAGACGCCGCTCACAGGTGCACGATCTGTCGGTCCGGACGCGTCGGTAAAGTCGAGGCGCGGCAAAGAGACAGCTCAGCGGCAATTCGCGCACTCGAAATCGTCGTGGCCCCATCGTCCCGCTTCGCCGTCCGGCGCCACCTGCTAGCATGTTGTCTTCGCAGTCCCCAATAAACCAGGGAGCACATATCAATGCGAGTAAACCTAACGCGAGAGAAGTTATTAAAAGGCGGGACGGCGCTCGGATGCGCGCTGCAGGTCTACCGGTCTCCGGAGATCGCGCGGACCTTCGCCGCCGCCGGTTTCGACTACGTTTTTATCGATCTGGAGCACGGATCGTTCAATCTCGAGACCGCGCAGGACATGATCGTCGCGGCCAACAGTTCCGGCATTACCCCTATCGTCCGGGTGGCGGAATTGCTGTACTCGCTGGTGGCGCGTCTGCTCGATTCCGGCGCACAGGGCATCATTCTGCCGCGTGTGGAAGATCCGCGCATTCTGGAAGAAGCCCTGAGCTGGATGCGTTTCCCGCCCCAAGGCAAGCGCGGATACGGCGTCAATCCCACCATGATCGGCTATGAAGCGCGCAGTTTCGGCGAAATCATCGAGCACCAGAATCGCAATACGCTGGCCGTGGTGCAATTCGAAACCCAGACGGCCATGGACCGCGCCGACGAGTTGCTCTCCCTGAAGGGCGTGGATATCGCCATGGTAGGGCCGGCCGATCTCTCCATCTCGTTGGGCGTCCCGGGCCAATTCGAACACCCCACGCTGATCTCCACGGTCGAAGGCCTGATCGAGAAGTGCAACAAGTACGGCGTCGCGCCCGGAATCCAGGTGCGCACGGCCGCGCTGGCCAAAGCGTGGATCGATCGCGGAATGCGCTTCGTGGGCGCCGGCGGCGAGCATGGCCTGCTACTTGACAAGGCCAAGGAAACCGTGGCGCAGTTGCGGCCGGCCCACTGATCCTCTTATCTCACAGGCCGGAACGCTGGAAGTGGTGGCGCACGCACCCTGCGCAATGCCACTTACTTTTCCCACGACTGGACACCGGTATTGATAGAGTCTCGCACGCGGTTTTGTGTGGGGCAGGATGGCATCCTGCGGCCGATTGTCAATCGGCCTGCCGACCAGTATGAAAATGCCGGCTAGGCCGAGTACCACTCGGCCGCAGGTTGACAACCTGCCCCACATAACGCGGCGTATCTCCAATATTGGGAAAACTTAAGCGACATGGCGCACCCTGCGTGCCGTGTCCCGACTCTTCGGGACGCCGCGGCGCCATGGATCGGGAATTGCCAGGCATCCCGATGAGTCGGGATGCGGCAGGTACGAGTACGTGCGCCACAATGCCGCGCCGCCGCTCAGGTTCGGTCGAGGATCTGGCGCACCTTATCGGCCAGATCGCGCGGCGAAAACGGTTTTTGAATGAAGCCGTCGCGACCCTGGAAGACGCCACTGGCCATAGCGGCATGGCTGCTATAGCCGGACATGTAGAGCACTTTCATTTCGGGACGCAACAATGCCAGCCGTTGCGCCAGTTCCTGTCCGCTCATTCCCGGCATGACCAGGTCGGTGATCATTAGAGCGATCTCGCTGCGGCTCTTTTCGCACGCCAGCAGGGCCTCGCCGCCATTGGCCGCATCGATCACTTTGTAGCCGGCGCGCCGCAGGATCTCCCGCGCCAACTCCCGTAGCGACGGTTCGTCTTCCACCAGGAGCACGGTTTCGCTTCCGCGAGCCGGAACCGCGGGCGCTGGAGCGTCTGCAGTCTGGGGAGGCCCAAATACGCGCGGCAGATAGATACGGAACGCGGTGCCGCGTCCGGGTTCGCTATCCACCTGGATATGGCCGTTGCTCTGCTTCACGATGCCGTAGACCGTACACAGCCCCAAGCCGGTGCCCGCCCCGGGGCCCTTAGTGGTGAAGAACGGTTCGAAGATGTGTGCCAGCGTGGCCTGGTCCATGCCGATTCCGGTATCGCGGATCGTCAGTTGCACGTACAGGCCCGCCTCCACGGCCGGCTGCCCATGCACGCGATCGGGCCCCAGTTCGACGGCCGACGTCTCGATGGTCAGCAGACCGCCCTCGGGCATGGCGTCGCGCGCGTTCACGGCCAGGTTCATGACCACCTGCGCCAATTGCCCGGCATCGACCAGCGCCCGCATCTCCCCCGAATCGCAGGCGATTCGAATCTCGACATCCTCGCCGATCAGGCGGCGCAGCATGTTCTCCGACTCGTGGATGACGGAGTTGATATCGACATTCGAAAGCTGCAGAACCTGTTTCCGGCTGAAGGCCAGCAATTGCCGGGTCAGGGCCGCCGCGCGCCCGGCCGCCTGGGCGATCTCCTTGACATGCTGGGCGGCGGGATCGACCGCGGAAAGCGAGCGCAGCAACAGCTCGGAGTAACCCGAAATCACCGTCAGCATGTTATTAAAGTCGTGGGCCACTCCGCCCGCCAACTGGCCGATGGCCTCCATTTTCTGCGCCTGAGCCAGTTGTTGCTCCAGGCTGCGGCGCTCGGTGACGTCCATGGCCATGGTGATGACCATGCGCCTTCCGTCGGGCGCGAGGCCGAGCGGAGCCGAATCGAAGGCCCAGGTCCGGAGCCGGCCGGATGCCGTGCGAATGGGGATCTCGCAGCCGTCGGTCAGGCGCTCGAGCGCGGAGAGTCCCGCGTCGTCCCCGGCCGTCCCCGGCTCGCTCGCGCAGCAGGCCTTCCTGGCCCAATCGTTCATGCTGTGAAGATCGTCGGCGGAGTATCCGGACTGCACCTGCCAGGCTCGATTCAAATGTTCGATCCGGCCGCCTTCGGCGTGAATCATGATGGGGACCGGGGCCTGCAGAATGGCGCGCCGGAAACGCTCCTCGCTCTCTCGAAGGGCGGCTTCCGTCCCTCTCAGTTCCTCCTCGGCGCGCCGGCGCTGGGCGATCTCGCGGTCGCGGGCTTCCAACATCGATTGAAGCTCGTTCCTGGCGGTCTCCAATTGCTCGATCTTGTGGTCCAGCTTGCTAACCAGGCGCGCATTGTAAGCCTTCAGATAGTCGAGGGTTCCGATATGTCCGGCCGCCGGAACGGGGGACACATCGCGGTGGGCCGAGTGGATCACCTCCTCGACGATCGCCATGAATTCCTCGGGATCCGTCGGCTTCAGCACAAATCGCGACGCCCCCAGCGACAACGCCAGTTCCTCGTCCTGTTTCGAGGTGTACGTGGCGGTGTAAAAGATAAATGGAATATGCCGGGTGCGCTCGCGGCTTTTCACTTCGTGGCAAAGCTGAAAGCCGTCCACCTCGGGCATCAGGATGTCGGAGACAATCAGGTCGAAAGGCCGCCGATTGAGCAGTTCGAGCGCCTCCAAACCGTTGTGCGCGCTCGCCACCTCGTGTCCGTGGGCGGAAGCCAGCCGCTCGATCAGGTAGAGATTCTCGGCATTGTCATCGACACTCAGGATTCTCATGGGGCCCTATTTACCTCGCAAAAACTCCATTACGGACTGCGCGAACCGCTCCGGGTCCACAGGCTTCTCGATATAACCGGCGAAGCCCGTCCGCATGGCCCTGTCGCGATCGCCCGGCATGGCGAACGAACTCACGCCGACGATCGGAATGCGCGCCAGAGCCGGATCTTTCTTGAGCTCGACGGCCACTTCGTAGCCGTCCATTTCGGGCATCTGGATGTCCAGCAAGATGATGTCGGGGCCCTCGCGGCGGGCGATATCGATTCCGGATTTGCCATCGGCCGCTACCACCACCTCGAACCCGGCGTGCTCCATCAGCAGCGTCAGCAGGTAGCGATTGTTCTCGTTGTCCTCAATCAAGACGGCCTTCAAGGGCATGCTCCGACATCTCCTTCAGACATCAGTAGGCGGCTCCGGCGCCAGCTCCAGGGGCATCGTAAAAGTAAACCGCGATCCCACTCCGTAGTCGCTTTCCACGTGGATCTCGCCACCCATCATGCGGAGCAACTTCCGGCACAAATACAAGCCTAGACCGGTACCTTCGTAAATGCGCCTGGCCGAGCCGTCCACCTGTCGAAAAGCTTCGAACAGCATGCCGATATGCTCGGGCTTGATGCCGATGCCGGTGTCGGAAACAACCACTCGCAGCCCGTCCCCTTCGATAGCGGCCGCAATTCGGACGCACCCCTTTTCGGTGAACTTGATGGCATTGTTGACCAAATTCAAGAGCACTTGCAGCGTTCGTTTTCGATCGCCCATCATCGGAATAACCTGGGCGGACAGTTCGGCGACGGTTTCCAGCCCTTTCCGGTCGGCCATGGGTTTCAGAATCCGCAGCGCCTCGGCGAGAACCGACGCGAAGTCGAAGGCTTCGAACTCCAGGTCGGCCCTTCCGGCCTCGATACGCGAGACGTCCAGCAGATCGTTGATGAGTGTCAACAAGTGCTTGGACGAGGCCTGAACGATATCGAGCTGCTTCTTCTGTTCGGCGTTCACCGGACCGCTCAAACCCTGCCGCAACAGGCTGGTGAAACCGATGATGGAGTTCAAAGGCGTACGCAGTTCATGGCTCATACTGGCCAGAAACTGCGACTTCAACCGATCCAGTTCCTGCAGGCGGTCGTTGGCCGCGGATAGTTCGGCGGTGCGCTCGCGGACACGCTGTTCCAGCGCGTCGTAGGCTTCGCGAATGGAGTCCTCGGCGCGCCGGCGCTCGGTGATGTCTTCGACGAACCCCTCCAGGAACGCCACCCGATCCGGGCTGTCCCATACGACGCGGATATAGAGAATGCTGAGGAACGTCGATCCGTCCCGGCGGCGGTATTCGATCTCATCGGGGACGAAGCCGTCGGTCTCCTTCGCCCGCGCGATAATGGCAAGCCGCTTTTGCGGATCGACGAACATTTGCTCGCCGATGTTGCCGATCGAGGCGACCATTTCTTCGGGCGACGGGTATTGAAACAACGTAGCCAGCTTCACGTTGACGGTAATAAACCGGCCCTCCACGGTCGAGCGAAAGATGCCGATGGGAGCGGTCTCGAAGATCAGCCGGAAGTTCTCCTCGGATTCCCGTAACGCTTCTTCGATGCGCCGGCGCTCGGTGGTATCGAGCACCAGCGAGAGCCCTCCCATGAAGCCTCCGTTGCGATCGAGGATCACGGAGTTGTACCATTCGCAGTCGATCAGCGAGCCGTCCTTGCGGTAATTGCGATTCCGGCTGGTGCCGGTGCGGCCGCTGTCCATGGCTTGCATGGCCCCGCGCACGGTTTCCCAGTCCTCGTCGGGAACGAAGCACCACTCGTCGGCCCGCTTGCCGAGCACTTCGGAGGCCTCCCATCCGAAGATGTGGGGCGCGTTGCCGCTCCAATTCACGACACGATGTTCGGAATCCCACTCGATGACGGCCAGGGGGGAACTGCGCACCAGCGCATCCAGCCGCTGCCGGGACGAAATGCGCGGATCGACTACCGGAGCAGACGCCCCAGATGGCTCCTCGGGGCTTCCTGCACCTGCGTCGGGAACCCCGGGCAAGTTCCACCTTTCGGTGTTCACTATGCACAGATTCTACCTCGGGAACCGCCTGTGGCGGAAGCCACAAAACGGCACTAACAGGTGAGATCGCTGCCGGGTTGGATCGACGCAGGCCGAGCGGAGATCAGTAACATATATGGAATCAGCCACTTGAAAAAGCAAAAGGAACCCGAATCGGCCAATCGAAAATTAACCGATTCCGCGGACCGCTCCCCTCGGTCGAGGTTCGGCACAAGGCTCCATTCCGAGCCGCGACCAATTGGCATTTGCGGTGCTCATCTTGGAGCGCGCTTGCCGGATGCCGGGCAAATGGCGGGTTTTGAAGTGTTGGCTTGTGGCCGCCGGGCTTCTCCTGTGAATAATCGGCTCAGCCCTGCGGTAAGTGGCCGGCGCGTGCTTTAATAGAAGTTCACTGTTTTTGGGCGTTTACAGGTCATATGGTTCGTCTCTCGCGTATCTCGTACCTCATCTTCGCCGCTTCATCGGTCTGGGCGGCCGGCCGTTCGCACGTCTCCACGTCGCAGGTTCCGGCGACGCAGGGGCAGGCCGCAATCAACCGCCTGCCGCTGCGTTTCGAGGCGAACCAGGGACAATGGGATTCTTCCGTTCGCTACAGGGCTCGCTCCGGCGACTTTAACCTGTCGCTGACCGAGCGAGGCCCGGTGGTCTCGTTCGGCAACGCGCGGCGGCTGGATATCGCCCTCTCCGGCTCCAATCCGGCTCCCGCCCTGGAGGGCCTCGATCCGCTGGCGGCCCGCACCAACTACTTCCTGGGTTCCCGCAAGAATTGGCATACCGGCATTGCCAACTACGCGCGCGTTCGCTATCGCGCCGTCTATCCCGGCGTCGATGTGGTCTATTACGGCCGCCAAAACACCTTAGAATACGATTTCGTGCTGGCTCCCGGAGCCGACCCCAACGCCATCCGCCTGGAATTTCGCGGCGCCGAAAGCCTGCGCATCACCGCGGCCGGCGATCTGGCCGTCGGGACCGCCGCCGGGACCATGATCCAGCAGCGCCCCGCAATCTACCAGGAGGACCCAGCCACCGCGGCGCGCCATCTGGTGGCTGGCCGCTATGTGCTGCTGGCCGGCAACCTGGTAGGCATTCGCCTGCAAGGATACGACCGCAAGCGGGAACTGGTGATCGACCCCGTTCTGGTCTACGCGACGTACATCGGCGGGTCGGCGGCCGACAAAGTCAATTTGGTGCAACTGGACAGCCGTGGCCGCCTGTATATCGTCGGCCAGACCACCAGCAACGATCTGCCCTACACCCAGAGTGCCTACGATATCTCCGACGCCGGCTTGACCGATGTCTTCCTGGCCATCATCGATACCACGACAACCGGCAATTTCGCGCTTCTCTATTTGAGCTACATCGGCGGCTCTAACCTGGATATTCCAGCCGGAATGGCCGTGGCATCCGATGGCACCGTGTGGGTGGGCGGATCCACCACGTCCACCAACTTCCCCACCGCGGGAAACGCGTTCCAATCCACTGGCGATGCCACTTTCAGCGCCGGTTTCGTATTTCAGTTGGACCCCAGCGTCTCCGGCACCGACGCATTGCTGTATTCGTCGTACCTCTGCGGAACCACCGGCAACGACTCGATCACCGGACTGGCGCTGGACAGCACGGGCAACGTCTATCTTATCGGCAACGCCGGTTCCTACGATTTTCCGGTCACCGGTTCGGCATACGCCTCAGTCCGCTACGGTCCGACCGACGCGTTTATCGCCGAATTGAACCCCAGCAGTTCGGGCCTTCTGTATTCCACATATATCGGCGGCCAGGACAACGATTTCGGCCAGGGGATCGCGGTAGTGTCGCCTGGTAAGGTCTACTTTGCGATCAATACCCAGTCGCCGGACTTCCCTACTGCGGGCGCGGCCATAAAGACCACGCTCACCGGGGGCATCGATCCGGTCTTCGGATTGATGGACCTGACCCAATCGGGGAACAATTCGCTGGTCTACTCCTCTTACTTTGGAGGATCGGACCTGGATGAAGTGCGCGGCATTGCGGTGGACGCCAAGGGAAACCTGCTGGCAACGGGTTACACCCTGTCGAGCGATTTCCCGGTCACGGGCGATGCCCTTTCGACCGCGTATAACGGCAACGGCGATGTTTTCGTTTCCGTCCTGAACCCCGCCGTCCCAGGCCTTATGGTGTACTCCACGTACCTCGGCGGTAGCGATGCCGAAGTGGGTTATGCCATCGCCGGCGACACGGCCGGCAACATCTACGTCACCGGGTATACGCTCTCCGCGGATTTTCCGACCACCGGCAACGCGCCGCAGCCGGTTTGGGGACAGGGCATCGATATTTTTGTCACCAAGCTAAAACCCGGCGTGCCCGGCACGGCGGCGCTCCAGTACTCGACGTACATCGGCTCCACTAACGTGAACATCGGGTATGCGCTGGCTATAGGAACGGATGGCACAACTTATGTGGCCGGCGCCACGGAAGGGCTGTTGCCGGTCGGGGCTAACGCCTCGCAGCCCATTTACGGCGGCGGCGCGAGCGACGGATTCGTCCTGGTCCTTTCGAAGAACTAAGTAAGTTCGATGTGGGGCAGGATGGTATCCTGCGGCCGAGTGGTACTCGGCCTGGTCGGCATTTGCGTACTGGTCTGCAGGCCGAGTGCCACTCGGCCGCAGGTTGCCAACCTGCCCCACATAAGGCCGCGGGCGAAACGTAAGTGCCCAAAGCCAGCTCCCGGGGCGGAGATTGCCGCCGGGGCTCCTACTTGTTAGCCACGAACTCGGACGCGATTAACGATTGGTTCTTCAGCATGCTCTTGTCCGCGGGCTTGGTCTGGCCAAACTCCGGGGCGCCCTGCTCCGGCAGCACTACGTTGAGCTTGCCGCGGCCCGTCAAGGACACCACCGACACATCGATGCGGATGTAGTACTTATGTCCCGGCTTCAGATCGAGCTGCATCTGGTCCTTTTTGTCGGTGGACCGAAAGGCATGGGTGCCCGGCGGCAGCGCCAGGATGACGTTGCGCCCCTCCTGCAAACGGGCGACATCCATCTCATCCACATAGACCGATGGACGGAACTCCTTCTCCGCGAGGTTCGAGCTACGATACACGTACACCCGCACCTTGCCGTCGGGCGACGCAACCGACGGCTGCGAGACCTGAGACAGTTGGTTGGCGACCGCCAACGTTCCCATCAAAGCGAAAAATGCAAAATAAATCCTGCCGGCAGACATCGTATTCCTCCTGGATTGCGGCGGCGCGCACCCAGAAGTATACCCGCGCACCTCGCCGGGACGCAAGGAAGGGCGAAACTCGCGCCGACCGCCCGGTCGAAACCAGCTTTGCGGGCCGCGTCGCGATGGGCCTGGAATCGGACTAATGGAGTCCGAAAAATCTCGTAAGCCGCAATTTAGGGAGGTCAAGGCATTCGGATTCCAGGGGTTCGCACCTAAAAAGGCCGTATCCTCCCCATTAGGCCCACTCGAATCAATGGGATACGCAAGACTCCTAAAAGAACTGTAGACATTCTTACAGTGGCCGCCGATATGAACGTTGTGCCCAAGCAAGAAGCGAGGGCAACAGGAAAGGATTCCCGATGTCTCGAGCTCTTTCAATCAAGTTGTCGGTCGCACTTGCCGCACTGGCCATCGGTTCTGGCGCGCTCCAAGCTGCTGCCAAGCTTGCCATCACCGGTACCATCAACCTCACCTGCAACACCCATATCGCAGGTCAGGCCTCCGCTACGATCACGGTGGCGCCGGTAACGGCACTCTCCGGCACCTCGACCCTGGCGGTCACCGTGCCTACCGTGCCTGCCGGTCTGGTGGTCTCACCGTCAACCTCACAAACTCTCAACGCCACCACGGCGAAGACTCTCACTTACACGGTATCGACGGCGACCGGCTGTACGAATTTCACTACCGGCACGCCAACCCTTACCTTCTTTGCCGCCGGTGTGTCGGACGCATCTGTAACGGTGCACGATACGCTGGCCAACGGCACGGCGCTGCTGGTCAGCCCCTCTCCCGCCTCGCTGAGCTGCAGTCTGCAGAGCGGCGTAGCCTCCCCGCCCACCCTGACGGTTACCCCGGCAGCCTTACTAGGCTCCAGCCAGACCATTCCGGTCACCATACCCACGCCGCCGTCCGGCGTGACGATTACGCCGGTCAGTGGAACCACTCTGTCCAGCTCGGTTACGAGCCTCAGCTACACCGTGAATACGGCGTCCAGTTGCGCCAACATCACCAACGGCGGCACGGCGACCTTCAATTTCGCGGCTAACGGCATCACCGACGCCTCGGAGACGGTGAATGAAGCCGTCACCAGCAACACCAAGCTGGTTCTCAGCCCCTCTTCGATTACGCCTACCTGCAGCACCGTGACCGGCCCCGCTTCCTCGACGATCACCGTGACGCCGGCAATTCCGATCACTTCGGGCACCATCCCGGTGACCTTTGCCGCGCCCTCGGGCGGATTGACGGTTACGGCGCCGAACGTGGCCACCCTGAGCAGCACAGTCACAAGTCTGCAATACACCGTATCGCAGGCAGCCGGCTGCGTAGGTGTCGTCAATAATGGCACCCCCTCGGTTGTCTTCAATGCTAGCGGCACCGCCGATGCGACATTGACCACCACTACGACGCTGGTCAACAGCACATCCGGATTGGCGGTTAACAACGCTATCATCAACTTGAACTGCACGCTCTCTGGCAGCACCTACACGCCGGGCGCGGCACAGGTGGTAGCGCTCACGTCCACGGCAACCGGCGGAACGCCCTTCTCGATGGTCACCACCGGCCTCCCAGCCGGAGTGAGCGTCACCCCCAGCACCGTCTCCAGCAGCGCTTCGGCGACTGGCGTAGCCCAGAACTTCTCCCTCCAGGCGGCCAGCGGATGCGGCGGCGCCGCGTTGAATTCCAGCACCACTGGTAGTTTGGTCTTTCACGATTCGCCCGGCCCGGATAAGACCATCAGCGTCACTCTCCAGGTCACCGGCGTAACGCCTCTCTCGGCGAGTCCCAGCCCGGCTTCCCTCACCTATGTGAAAGGCACCGGAACCCCCACGACCATCCCCATCGCCGTGTCTTCGACTACCTCGCCTGCGCCCTTCTTTACCGTGGTCACCAGCAGCCTTCCTGCCTGGCTCACAACCGACGCAGTCAACGGCAGCACACCCAAGACCCTGCATTTTTCGACCACCAGCGTTTGCGACTCCCTGGCGCCCGGCACCTATTCGGCTACCGTCCGCCTAAGCGTGTCCAACTCCGGCGACTTGTCGATTCCCGTCAGCCTGCTGATTACCAACTCGGCTCCGAGACTTTCGGTGTCTCCGAGCACGGCGGTGGCGTTCAACTGGACTATGGGACAGTCGATGCCCACCAGCATCATCACGCTGTTCTCCACCGATTCTCCGATCGCCTATTCGTTGGTCGGCTCCGGTCCGATCTCACCGACCGTCAGCAGCACCCTGAGCACAGGCTTGGCCTATAGCTTCGGCACGGAGATTCCCGTCACCTTCAGCACTGCGGCCTTCGCCTCCGCGTCGCCTGGCTCCAAACTCACCGGAACCATGACCGTCACCTGGGGCAGCCCCGCTTCCACCACGGTGATTACGTTCACCATCACAGTCATGTCGGCGCAGGCCATGGTTTCGTCCGTCAGCCCGGCCAGCCTGCCCACCACCGCTACGGTCGGCCAGCAGTCCATCGTGACATTGAATGGCTCCGGCTTCGTGGCCAGTTCCGATCTGTCTCAGAAAACCAGGGTCGGCCCTGTGTCCAACGGCATTATCGTGCAGGACACCAACATCAGCAGCAGTATCACCAATTCGTCCAGCATGATCCTCACCATCACGGCCACGGCGAACGACACGTATCTTAACTTCGCCACCGGCGGCACGGTACTCCTCGGTGTCTGTAACCCTGGCGGCGGAACTTGCACCACTCCCACCTCCACGGTGAGTCTCTCCATTAGCGCCGGCCCGGTGATTCAGGAAGTCACCAGCGCTTCGTCCTACCAGCAAGTCAGCGCGGGACAGACGCAGAGCATCGCGCCCTATGACATGATCAGCATCTTCGGCACCAACTTCTGCGCCGCCAGCTTACCCGCCTGCGACAGCTCGACGCTGATTCCGGGCGTTCTGAACTCCGCCACCCTGGTGTATCAGAATTGGCTCGCCACCGACGCCGCCGGCGCCACGCAGCGCCAGCTCACGGTAGCTTTCTGCCCGACGGGCACCACCACGGGCTGCACCAATGCCCCGCTGCTGTTCGCCACTAACGATCAAATCAACGCATTGGTTCCGGGCACTATCGCAACCGGCACCATCGACATCATCGTCAGCTACGGCTACGGCACTTCGACCAACATGTTCAGCAGCGCTCCGGTCACGGTAAACGTGGTTGCGACCGACCCCGGCATCTTCGCCGTCGGCGCCGATGGCCAGGGCTCGGGCGCCATCCTGGACACCAAGTGGAACCTGGTCAATTCGTCCAACCCCGCCGGCATGCGGTCCACGGCCGCCGATTCCGACCCGATTCAGATCTACATGACCGGACTCGGCATACCCACTTCCAGCACCGGCTGTGTGACTCCGACCGCATACGCGGCTCTCGTCAACACCACCAGCAATCCTGTACTCACGGCGGATGGCGCGATCATCCAGAGCTCGCTTCTGCCCAACGGGAAGCATCCCCCGTGCCTGTCCGCAATGCCGTCCGTGACCGTCGGCACCGTTGCCGCTACGTCGGTCGCTTATGCCGGATGGGTCGCCGATTCCGTCGCCGGCCTGTACCAGGTCAACATTACGCTTCCTGCCAGCGGCGGTGGACCTTTCACCGACGTTAATGGCAACAGCCTCGCCGCCATCACGGCTCCCGTCGAATTGCCGATCTCCGTCACGGCCGGAGGCAAAACCAGCCAGACCGGCGTGGGCGTCTGGGTGGCTCCGCGCCTCATGATGCAGGCGCCTACCGCGACCGGCCTGGTCGGTGCGGCATGGCCCAGCACCGCCAACTCCGTAGTCGCCACCGAAGGGACCAGCCCGTATCATTTCGCGGTCACCTCCGGAGTGCTGCCTACCGGCCTCACGCTCAACGCAACCACCGGCGCCATCGGCGGCACACCCGCGGCCGGCGTTGCTGGAACCTATAACCTCACGGTAACGGCGACCGATTCCGCCTACGTCCCGGTGACCGGCAGCGTTAGCTTTACGCTGGTCGTCTCGGGCGGGTTGACGGTTACCTCCAGCGTGGCCACCTACACCCACAACGTGGTGACAACCAGCACGACGGTCGCCACGATTACCGCCGCAGGCGGTGTCAATCCTTACCAATACTCGTGGGATTCCACTTTCACCGCACCCGCCGGTATGACCATCAACGCCACCACGGGTATCATCAGCATCACTTCGGCAACGCCCGCCGGCAGCTACACCGTGGTTGTCGATGCCCTGGACGCCAACAACTGGGCCGGCAAGGTTAGCTTCGCGGTCACGCTGAATCTGGCGATCGCGGCAACCCCCAACGGCGCCCTAACCGGCACCAGCCCGTCATTCACCGGTGTCTCCACTGGCACGCCGTACACGGTTACCCTGGCAGCCACGGGAGGCAGCGGCGGCTACACCTTCTCGACTCCGACGCAGACCGGCTTCGCCGTCAGCGGCACCACGCTGACTGTTACGGCTCCGGAAAAGTCCTCGGCGTACACGGTCCAGATCAACGTGGTCGATAACTCCAACAGCAACGTTACCGGCACCCTGGCCCTCAGCATCAACCTGACCCCGGTCACCCTGACGGTGGTTGCCTCGGCTGGCTCGAACCTGAGCGGCTCCGGCACCTCCTTTACCGGCACCACCGGCGCTGGATCCTACACCCTCACGCTGGCCACCACCAACGGCCCGAACCCGGTTTATGCGATCACCTCGCAGACCGGCGGCGGCTCCTTCACCCTCAATACCGGTACGCTGACCCTCGGCAATACGACCGCCGGCACGTACACCGTCACCGTCTCCTCGACCGATGCCGGCAATACGGCCAGCGCTACGCTGACCGTCACCCTGACCGATCCCGTGGTGGAGGCTGCTACGGCAGGCACAAACGTGACCCTCGCCAGCGGCACCACCTTCGACGGCGACACCAGCAATTCGACATTCGTTGTCAACCTGTCCGCCACGGGTGGCACCAACACCGGCTGGGTCTATGCAATCACCAGCCAAGATAGCACCAACAGCATCGGCATCAGCAGCAACGTGCTGACCCTGACGACCACGAACACTGGTTCTTACTGGGCCACCGTCTCGGCAACGGACGGCAGCGGCCATACCAGCAGCATCACGGTGAACTTCACCATATCCGCTGGGAGCTAATAGGATCCGCTCTAGAGCGGACTACTTCGGCGGCGGGCACCCACACGGGGCCCGCCGCCTTTTTGCGTTTGGTACGAGCGTAAAAACAACCTAAACAAGATTAGGCGCGGATAAGACACACAAGATCGGATTGGACGAGTTTTTGAGCGGTCTACTGAATTGAACGCCGCCCGGCTTGAAACTCCCGCGGATTGTCCATCTCGAGAACCAGCGGAGCGGAACGGCCGATTCGGAGGCCTGGCGGGTAGCAGCAGAGAGATTTGGGTGGTGCCGACCTTGCTACAACCCTAGCGGACCAAGTTGCAGAAAATTGGCGACATCGTCCCAGACGTCTCCCCCAGTGGTTAGTAGTGCCCTGTTTCCGTCGGAGGCAAAGCCGTTGAGCGTCGCGACAAGCTGCGCCCCGGGATCCTTTGCCGGGGTAAGTTGGGCTAACACGAAGTTCAGGCCATCCCCCGCGGTCTGGTTAACCCCCAGGTTGTCGAGGATGGCCTGGGCGAGCGCCAGGGCGATCAAGATCGTAGTGACGATCGGGCCGGCTTGCGGTTTCATACGGCTGGGAAGCATCTTGGCGATCTGCGCCTGGAGCCCGAGGTATTGGTTGTGCCCGAAGCCACTCAGGTGAATGAGCCGTCCCTGTTGCGTGACCCACTGCTGCAACTGGGTAGACAACGGCACCAGGCTGTGCAGGCTCATGATCCGAAACTGCTTAAAGGCGGCAGGCACGGACGCCATGAGATTGTAGGCGGAACGAAGCGCTTTCATAGGGCCCGACTCCTTACGGATTGGCGCTGGAATTGCCGTCTTGGCCTCTTGGCAACCCAGGTTATGACATCGATCGGAGTTCCCTCATGGGATTCCCCGCTGGGGTCAATGCGTCCAGAGGGCGTCTTTTGATCCGGGATTTCCATCATAGGTTCTCCCGCTCCGTACAGGATACACCCGGCGGCTTTTCTCGGATCCATACTTGTGGAGTTGTGGCTCTGAAAATCGTAGTTTGAGTGCATTCCACAAGCACGTCTCCCGTCATCGCGCCCCGGTCACCACGATTTCGATGTGCTCATCGCCTCCGTCTACCCCGTTGCCACCGCCAGGGCACCGATCCGCCGCACCATGCTCCCAAATGGCCGCCGTGTGAGACGGCTCTCGGGCGGTATCGGCAGTGGTACCGCCCGTCGCGAGCCGATGCGCCGTTTTCTGGCGCGCTCCACAACCGTTCGACCGGACGCGGAAACAGCGCACGCGGGCACGGACTCTGTGCCCTGGCTGGACTCCGCGTGCCTTCACTGGGAAACCCAAAAGGCATACGAGTTCGGGGACGTGGAGAATCGCAGTTGGTTGCTACCCGGTGCGTTCGCCGGCACCACGAAATTGATCTGGCACAAGCCCGCCGCCACACGCCCGGAATACTGAACTGTGGCGGCCTTTCCGGCTGAGGTCACGCTCGGGAGAGCGCAGTCTCCCGTTCCCCAAGCGATCACGGATTCGTTCGGTTTCGCCGGCACCAAACCGGCGCTGGCCGGCCCGACCAGACTATAGTCGGCATGCGTGATGAGCGGCAGCGTTCCAGCCGAGGAGCTAAACCGGAACAATTCCATGATTCCGCTCTGAATGGTTACGGTCTCCGGCTCGGAGGACTGTCCGCTCACCGTCACCACCAAATCGCAGGACGTGTGGCCCGCAACCGAGTCGGGCAGCAGAACGTTGATCTGCCAACCCGTGGATCCATTGGCGGTGACGGGCCCCGAATTATATGAGAGTATCGCGTCCGCTCCGCATACCGTGACGCCGGCGCCTCCCAGCGTGGTGCTTTGATTGCCGGCGGTCGCGGCAGTGCCGAAATTCTGTCCGAGGACGGTGATCCAGGCGCCGGCCGAGAACGCCTCGGAAGCGAAATCGGCTCCATTCACGACGGCCGCGATCATGGGAGCCGTCTGGGACACGATGTCGAACCCGAGGGATGTGGACGGCGTCCCACCGGAGTTGAGGACTGCGACCGCGGCAGTTCCGGCCGAGGCAATTTGGGTGGCGGGCACGGAGCCAGTCACCTGGTTCGCGCTCACGAACGATGTGGATAGCGGCACGCCGTCCCACAGCACCGTGGCGCTGGAAACGAAGCCGGAGCCGTCGATTTGCAGGCTGAACGCTTTGCTTCCGGCGACGACGTAGTTGGGGCTGAGGCTGGTAATCGAAGGGGCGGGCGGCGGCGCCGAATTCCCTTGCATCGACTGGCCGGACACGGTGACATCGTACTGCGGAACGTACCCTTGCCCATAAGAAACAGCGTCGGACAGGCCTAATCCCGGCACATTGAATCCCCACGCGCAACCGCCGGAAACGGTGGTAACCAGCCTGCCGGCAATAGTTCCCGCATCGATCGATGCGAAGGGAGCCTGAACGTAACTGGCGACTGAAGCGAGCGGCGAGTTTGGCGAGACGAAATCGACCAGGAAGGAAGAGACCCCGTTGTACAGGTACGGCCCCGCTGTATACGTCCCCAGCGGCGTTTGGCCGTCATAGAGGCTGGTGGTGAATACCGGTGAGCCGGCGACCGTCAAAGAGTCGTTATTGAAATATACCAGCAGATCGGCCTTGTTAGGGACGGCGGTGAATGTCTCCGTCAGTCGATCGCCCGGACAGAACGGAACATTGAAGTCGGCCGGGCTTGAGCCGGCTTCTCCCGGGTTGAGGACCGTCACGCCGGACCTCCCGGATACCGCAAGGGAAGCGGCTGGTACAATCGCCGTCAGTTGGGTTGCGCTCACAAACGAGGTCGTAAGCGGTACGCCGTTCCATAGCACCGTGGCGCCGGAGACGAAACCGGAGCCGTTTACGGTAAGCGTAAAGCCGGGAGCGCCCACGGCTGCCGAAGTGCGGCTCAGGCCGGCAACCATGGGACCGGGCGGCGGCGACAGGTTCCTCTGGAAGATCGCGCTGGATGTGGTTACGTCGGTCAAAGCCTTCGTACTGGACGCAGCATTGATCGAAACGGCGTCGGAAAGGGACACGTGCGCCAGATACAATCCCGACACCGAACCGCCGGACACCGTCGTGACGAGGCGGCCCGCGATGGTTCCACCGTCGATCGAGGTGAATGGAATATGGGTGGGACGATATCCCGAGGCCCCGGCGCCACCGAGAGGGGATGCAAATACGGAAAGGAACGTCGATGGGCAGGGAGCGCCGCCAGGGTAAGAGCATTTCGCCCAATTCTGAGGAGTCGCCGTGAAAGTTCCGAGCAGGTTCTGCCCGTCATAAAGACTGGTAGTGAACACCGGGGAACCGGTAATCGTCAATGCGTCGTCGGCATCCTTAAGGAAGAGCAGATCGGCCTGATTCGATGCTGCGGTGAAGGTCACGACGAGTTGGTCGCCCGGACCGAAGGGCAGGCTGAATACCATGGGGGCGGAACCGGCGCCTCCCGGGTTGAGGACCGTGACCGCGGCGTCGGCGGGAGAAGCGATCAGGTCGGCGGAAACCGCCGCGGTCAATTGCGTGGCGCTCACGAACGACGTGGCCAGCGGGACGCCGTTCCATTGCACCGAAGCGCCCGAAACAAAGCCTGAACCGTTGACGGTGAGCGTAAACGCCGAACCTCCGGCGGCCGCCGAATTGGGACTGAGGCTCCCTATGGCGGGAGTGGGCGAGGCGGTGGGGTTTGCCTGCACCACGGAGCCGGCCAGCCCCAGCGGTGAAAAGGATTCATAGCCGGAATTCGGAATGACGTAGGACAGCGACACTTTCCCGGCACTCAATCCCGATACGGAACCTCCCGATACGGTGGTGACCAGCTTGCCGGCGATGGTTCCGGCATGGAATGCAGTAAAGGGAATTCGCGTGGGGCTATACCAGGATGAAACCCAGGAGCCGGCTTCCTGCGAGGCGAACGTGGCGCACAAACCGGAGACGCCCTGACTGGCCGGCGACGCCGTGTAGGTGCCAAGCAGCGTCTGCCCGTCATAGAGACTGGTGGTAAACACCGGCGAGCCGGTCATGGTCAGAGCGCTGGAATCAAACTCCAGCAACTCGGCGGTGTTTGGCGTGGTGGTAAACGCGACGACGAGCTGAGCGCCTGGACCGAAGCCCAGGTCAAAGGTGACCGCATTGGAACCTACTCCACCCGGGTTGAGCACGGTGACTGTGGCGCTGCCCGACGAGGCCGCAAGCGTGGCTGCGGGAACAGAGGCAGTCAGCCTGGTTGCGCTCACGAACGAAGTAACCAGCGGAACGCCGCTGAATTGGACCGACGCCCCGGCAACAAACCCGGAGCCGCCGACAATCAGCGTAAAAGCCGGACCGCCCACCGCCGCCGAATTCGGAGTGAGGCTGGCGATCGCAGGAGTAGGCGGCGGATCCGCCACCGTCTGCACGGTGACGCCGGTAACGGTGATGTCGGTTAGGTACTTGGGATTCGACGGCGAAATCCAGTCCTGGTCATAAACAAACATAGTGGCCGCGCCGATTCCCGATACGGAGCCTCCCGATACGGTCGTGACCAGCTTGCCGGCAATGGTTCCAGCATTGACCGCGGTAAGTGGAATTGCGGTCCCTGAAACACTCGCAACGGCACCGGGAGAGAGGAATGTGGCCTGCAACTGGGCGCCGGTATATGTCCCGAGCAGCGTCGCGCCATCGTAGAGACTGGTGGTGAACAGCGGCGAGCCGGCGACCGACAACGCGCCGCTGCTGTTAAGCACAAGCGAATTGGCCGTGTTCGGCTTGGCGCCAAACGTCACGATGAGTTGCTGGCCCGGACCGAAGGTAGTAGTGGATTGCGCGGCCATCGACGATGCAGCGAGGGCCGCGAGCAGCAGCAATCTACTTCTCCGGCCGAGTGACGGGCGGTGTGCGCTGGGGGAACGGAAGCGGATCGCCGGTCGCGGCGAAAACCGGTCCGACCCATGAGATGGCACCGGCACCGCGGTCGGCCCTCGTTCGTAGTTCACCGCAACACCAGTGGCGGGTGCTCTCCGGCCACTACTCGCGCCGGCGGGGAAAGGTCTTCGAGCGGGCTCGGTTGGAGCTTCCATTTTGGCTCCCGGATTGGGTTGAGTTTATCACGGACCGCCGACTGTCGATCTCCCGATTGCAGTGTTTGAGAGCGTTTTCTCCTGGAGACTTCGGCGCGATGAGGCCGGACGTGTTCGAAGGATTCCGTTTGCAGATGTACGGTCACCCGATGGGGAAGATAGATAGGGAGACTGCCGTTCAGATTCTGGTGCGCCCGGAGGGACTCGAACCCCCGGCCTACTGGTTCGAAGCCAGCCGCTCTATCCAACTGAGCTACGGGCGCACTTCTTCGATCTTAGCAGCCTCCGCGCCTCTGCGCAGGCGCGCGATTCGGCTTACAATGTTAGACTTCGTGAGACCACTCGCCCTTTTTCTGACGGCCGCCGCCGCTTTCGCGCAGGAGGCCGCGCCCGCGCTCCCCAACGGACTCTATGCCATTTTCTCCACTTCGATGGGGAAGTTCACGGCCAGGCTGTATGAGAAAGATACGCCGATTTCCGTGGCCAATTTCGTCGGACTGGCGCAGGGCACCAAAGCGTGGCGGGACCCGAAGAGTCATGCCATGGTGAAGCGGCCGCTCTACGACAACATCACGTTTCATCGCGTACTTCCCGGCCAGATGATTCAATCGGGCAGCGCCGACGGGAGCTTGACGCACAATTGCGGCATCACCATCCGCGACGAGTTCCTCCCGGGATTGCGCTTCGACCGCGCCGGGAAACTGGCGGTGGCCAATAGCGGCGGCGCGGATTCCGGGGGCTGCCAGTTCTTCATCACCACCGGGCCCATGCCATCGTGGGACGGCAAGTATGCGGTCTTCGGACTGGTGGTCGAGGGGCTCGACGTGGTGGATAAGATCAACCGCCAGCCGTGCCGCGGCGACCGGCCCATCGACCCGGTGAAACTGATCGGCGTGACCATCGAGCGTATCGGGCCGGAACCGGCACAGAAGCCCCAGAAGCCCAAGAAGAACTAGCGCGCTCAGGCTTCCGCGACCACCGGATTAGTCAATTCCCCAAGCCCTTCGACACGCACCGTCACCTGGTCGCCGGGTTTCAGCCAGCGCGGCGGCTTACGCGCGGCGCCCACGCCCGCGGGCGTGCCGGTGGAGATCACGTCTCCGGGCTCAAGCGTGAATACGCTCGACAGGAAGGCAATGAGCTGCGGCACGGGGAAGATCAACTCGCGCGTGTTCGAGTTCTGCAGGACCTCGCCCGAGAGCACCAGCGAAATCGCCAGATTCTGCGGGTCGGCGATTTCGTCGGCGGTCACGATGTCGGGGCCGAGCGGCGCGAAGGTGTCGAACGTCTTGCCCATCGTCCACTGGCTGGTGGCCATCTGAAAATCGCGCGCGCTGACGTCGTTCATCATGGTGTAGCCGAAGACGTGCTCGCGCCAGCGCTCTTCGGGAATGTGGCGGCCACCTTTGCCGACGACCACCGCGAATTCCGCCTCGTAGTCGGGTTTGGCGGAGTTCCTGGGAAGCACGATGGGATGGCCGGGGCCGATCACGGCGGTGGAGAATTTGGAAAATACCGTGGGGACATCAGGAATCGCCATCTTCGATTCGGCGGCATGGTCGCGGTAGTTCAGCCCGATGCAGATCACTTTGGGCGGACGCGGAATGGGCGCCAGCAAACCCACCTGGTCCGGCTGCCAGCGTTGACTGCCGGACGCGTTGGCGATCCACCAGGACACCTTCTCCAAAGCATCGGCGCCGCCGGCGATCACCGAGAGAACGCTGTCGAATCCGGCGCCGCGGATGCCGACAATTTCATGCTCCAGCCGGACCGCGGGCTCGGGTGGGCCATCTTGTTGGATAGTGAGAAATCGCAAGGGGTCTCCGTGTAAAAGCATTCGTATTGTATCATTCGTAGTAACCGATGAATCCCACCGAACTGTTCTCCCTGAAGGATCGTGTGGCCGTAGTGCTGGGTGGCACCAGCGGGATCGGCAAAGCCATCGCGCGCGGATTCGCGCAGGCCGGCGCCATCACGGTGGCTAGCAGCCGCGACGGGGAAAAGGTGGATGCCACCGCCGGCGAGATTGAATCGCTAGGCGCGTCCACGCTTCGCTCGGTCAGTGACGTGCAGGACCGCGCCAGCCTGGAGAGGCTCAAGCACGAGGTGCTGGCCGCCTACGGACGCGTCGATATCCTGGTGGTCACCGCGGGCGCCACTCTGAAGCTGCCTACCACGGAATTCACCGACGAAGACTGGGACCGCATCATCGATATCAACCTGAACGGAACCTTCAAGGCCAACCAGATTTTCGGCCGGCAGATGATCCGGCAGCGCGGTGGGTCGATCATCAATACCGCGTCGCTGGCCTCCTTCGTGAGCTTTGCGGAAGTGGCGCCGTATGTCGCCAGCAAGGGCGGGGTCCACATGCTGACCAAGTGCCTGGCGTGCGAATGGGCGCCGTTCCACGTACGCGTGAACGCCATCGCGCCGGGGGTCTTCCGCACGCCGTTGAACGCCGCCAATCTGGCTATCCCCGAGCGGTTGGCGGCCATCACCGCGCGCACTCCCATGAACCGGGTGGGACAGGTGGAGGAACTGGTGGGTGCGGCCGTCTTCCTGGCGTCCGACGCGTCCTCTTTCGTCACCGGCCAAACGATTCCCGTGGACGGCGGCTTCCTGGCCAAGGGCGTTTGACCCTGAAGAGCGCCTCTCCGGTCAAATTGGACTGAAATGATCTGGTATGATCGGTATACGACGATTTTGTCCCCGCTCTGGTTTCCCTTCCCCTCAGCGTGTTCAAAAAACTCGAAGCGCGCCGCAGCACTTGGAGATTGAATGAGCCTGTTCTGGATGTCCGTGATCACCCTGGTGATTTTGCAAACTTCGGTTTTCTTCACCACCATCTATTTGCACCGTGCCAAGACGCATCGCGGAGTGGAGTTGCACCCCGCCGTGGAGTTTCTGATGCATGCGGAACTCAGCCTTTTCACCGGAGTGGTCCCGCGCCACTGGGCCGCCGTGCATCGCAAGCATCACCACTTCTCGGATGAAGCCGGCGATCCTCACAGCCCGTACATCTACGGCATGTGGACGGTCCTGTTCGGGAACTATTTCTTCTACCGCAAGGAGGCCCGGAACCCCGCGGTAGTCCGCAAGTACACCCCCGATTGGAAGGACGACGCGCTCGACAAGATTCCCGGTATCGAGTATGCGCTCATCGGCGGGTTGGCGATTTTCATGCTGATGTTCGGCATCTGGTGGGGCCTGGCGGCATGGGCCATCCACATCGTGCTGTACGTGCTGCTGAACTCGTCCATCAACAGCATCTGCCACATGGTGGGCTATCGCAACTTCGACAACAAGGCGACCAACGTGCAATCCATCGCCCTGGTGACGGCCGGTGAAGGGCTGCACAATAATCATCACGAGTACCCCACGTCGGCGCGGATGTCGCTGCGCGCGGGGGAAATCGACCCCGCCTGGGCGGTGATCCGCACGCTGGAACTGTGCGGCCTGGCGCGCGTCAAGCGAATTCCGATCGCCAAGGCCGCGTAGGGCTTCACCCAACCGGATTTATCGCTAAAATCAGGGCATGACGCTCCGACGCCTGTTTTCCGCAGTGGTCCCGGCGGTGGCCGCGCTGGCCGCTCCGGCGGTATCCCAGTGGGTCTCGACCGGTCCCGACCATCGTCTGCACTACCGCGCCGACGCACACGGCAACCGCATCATGGACTTTTCCTACGCGGGCTATCGCGCGGGCGGCGTGCGTCTGCCCGACCCGCCCGCGGCGGTGACGCTTGGTCCGAAGGAGGGCGACAACACGCCGCAAATTCAGGCGGCCATCGACACGGTTTCCCGCCGCGAGGCGGACGCCAAAGGGTTCCGCGGCGCTGTGCTCCTGCGCTCCGGGACGTACGACGTGGCGGGCACGCTCACCATTTCCTCCAGCGGCGTGGTATTGCGCGGCAGCGGATCGAGCGACTCCGGCACCACCATTCGTCTCATCGGCGCGCCGCACCGGTTTCTGGAGATCCACGGAGCGGGCACGCTGCGAGCGACAGCGGAATCGGCCCGCATCATCGACACTTATGTGCCCTCGGGGGCGCGCACGTTCCACGTCGATAAGTCGGCGCTGTTTCACGCGGGCGACACCGTAGTGGTCAACCATCCGGTGACTACCGAGTGGATCCACTTCATGGGCATGGACACGCTGGTGCGCGACGGCAAGCCGCAGACCTGGCTGAAAGCGGGTAGTTCCATTCGCACCGACCGCGTGGTGGAAGCGGTTTCCGGAAGCGAGATCACGCTCGACGTTCCGCTTTCCGATGCGCTGGACTCGCACTTTCTCGGCTCGACGGGCGCCACTGTCTCGAAGTACACGTTCCCCGGACGCATCTCGGAAGTGGGTGTGGAGAGGCTGCGAATTACCGCGCCGGGCGAAGATGTGCCCATCACCGGTCTGCAGTACACCGTCCTGCGGCTGGACGCCGCAATGGATGCCTGGGTGAACGATATCGAGGTTCGCGAGACGCAGAACGGCGTGGTGATCGGCGCGGCGGCCAAGCGCGTGACCCTCGAGAATGTCCGCATCCATCACAGCCTGGTGCATTCGGGCGCGGCGGCTCCGGCGGATTTCTCGCTCAGCGGAACCGAGATTCTTCTGGACCGCTCGGTGGTGAACGGCGAGGGCACCTGGCCGGTGGTAACGCAGGCCAGCGTGACCGGCCCCATTGTCGTGCTGAATTTCAGCGGCGACGCGCACGCCGGAGTCTCGCCGCACCAGCGCTGGGCCACCGGACTGCTGGTGGACGGAGCGCGCCTGCCGCACACCGTGGCGCGCACGCCGGGGGTGGCGTTTTCGAACCGCAAGACCGCGGGGTCGGGCCACGGCTGGGACATCGGATGGGCGGTGGCGTGGAACGTCGCCTCGCCGTTTCTGCTGGTGCAGCAACCGCCCGGAGCCATGAACTGGTGTATCGGGTGCGTGGGCGAGCGCTTGAGCAAGGAAGATACGCCTTCCGGCACGTTCGATTCTTACGGCGCGGCGGTGACTCCCGCCAGCCTGTACCTGGAGCAACTGCGCGAGCGCCTCGGCGACCAGGCGCTGGCCAACATCGGCTACCAAAAGTAGAAGAGGCGGGAAGGGCTGGCTCCGCTTGAGATCTGCACCCCGGTTGGACCAACATGGAGGTTATGCCGCCAAAAGCCGGTTGGAGCCAATCGAGGAAGAAGACTGCGGAATCTTCTGCGCCACCGAGTGCCCCGCCCGCTCCGCCCGATTCTAAATCGCCGGCTGCGCCCGCCTGGCCCGCGTTGCGGCCGCATGTCTGGCGGGTGGCCGGTCTCTGGGCGTTGGCCCTGCTGGTCTATTCCAACTCCTTCCGCTCCGGCATGGTTCTGGACAACGCCCTCGCCATCCTCCGCGATGCCCGCATTCATGCCGCCACGGCGCAGAACGTTGGCCTCATCTTCTCGCAGGAGTATTGGTACGGCAATGTATCGACGAATCTCTACCGGCCGCTGACCACGCTCTCCTACCTTTTCAATTACTCGATTCTCGGCAACGGAGCGAATCCCGCCGGGTACCACGCGATCAACCTCGCCATCCACGCCGTCAACATCCTGCTGGTCTACCTGTTGGGGCTGCTGATCTTCCGCCGCGCGGGACTGGCGCTGGGGTGGGCCGGGTTGTGGGGATTGCACCCGGTCCTTACGGAATCGGTCACCAATATCGTTGGACGCGCCGACGAGCTGGCGGCGTTCGGCGTGCTGGCGGCGCTCCTGTGCTATGTGAAAAGCGCCACGGCCGGAGGTCCACGAAAAATGGCCTGGCTGGCCGCCGCCGCTATCGTATCGGCTATTGGAATCTTCTCCAAAGAGAGCGGCGTGGTGGTTTTAGCGATCGTCCCGCTTTACGACATGGCGTTTGGCAGCGGAAGGCCGTGGCGGTCGCGGCTGGCCGGATATGCCGCCCTGCTGCCGGGTGCGGTGGCGTTCTTGTATTTTCGCGCCGCCATGCTGGCTGCCCATCCGCTCACCAGCGTACCTTTCGGCGACAACCCTCTTGAGGGCGCGAGCTTTTGGACAGCGCGCCTGACAGCCGTGAAAGTGATCGGCAAGCTGTTGGCTCTGTTCCTCTGGCCCGCCGCCCTGTCCTGCGACTACTCTTACAACCAGATTCCGCTGTTTTCCTGGCGGCTCGACTGGGAGGATGCGCAGGCGCTGCTGGCGCTGTTGGGATGCGCCGCCGCGCTCGCCATCGCCATCCGCTTTCGGCGTCATGCCGCACTGTTCTTTTTTGTGGCGTTCTGGTTCCTGGCCCTGGCGCCCACCGCCAATATCTTCATCCTCATCGGCAGCATCATGGCGGAGCGGTTCCTGTACCTGCCTTCGGTCGCGCTGGCCGGCTGCCTGGCGCTCGGAATCGGCGCGCTGGCGCATCGCTTTACGGCTTCTCCCGCGGCCGGCAAGGCCGCTGGGATCGCGATCGGGGCCGTCTGTCTGGCCTACTCCGTCCGCACCTTCGTACGCAATGCCGACTGGCACGACGAGGTCAGCCTGTGGAGCAGCGCTGTCCGCTCAAGCCCAGCCAGCTTCAAGGCCCACGCCTCTTTAGGCATAGCGCTCGCTGGCGCCGGCCCGGCGAACCTGGACCGCAGCGTCCACGAAGCCGACCTGGCGATCGACATCCTCCGCAACCTGCCCGACGAATTGAACAACTGCGTGGGGTATCAACAGGCCGCGTTATGCTATCGCACTAAGGGCGCCAGCCTGCCTGAGGGCGGCCAATACTGGTTTGAGAAGGCCCGCGACACCCTGTTGCGCGGCCTCGAGATCGACCGCGAGGCGCAGGAACGCGCTCGCGCTATCCACCTGGCGGAGAACAAGGGCCGCTACCCGGGCGGACAGATCAGTTTGTACCTGGAATTGGGAGCTGTGTACCTGCAGTTATCCCAGCCGAAACTGGCGCTGGACATTCTGGCGGAAGGCCGTGCTATCAATCCCAAGCCCGAGTTTTCCGAAGAGATGGCGCGCGCCTACAGGCAGATGGGCGACCGGGATGGAACCGCCATCGCCCTCATGGAAGGCCTGGTGCTGAAGCCTGAAGCCACCGAACTGGCCGCATCCCTGGTGAAGGTCTACCAGGAATTTCATGCGGGCAGTTGCGCGGTTGGAACCAGCGCCAGCGGGTCCAGCATCGACCTCGCGTGTCCCCTGGTCCACGGCCATCTCTGCGCGGCCTCGCGCAATGTAGCCCTCGACTATCGGCGCCGCGACCTTCGCCAGAAAGCCACCGCCACGGCCAACACGGCCATCACCGAATTCGGTTGCCCCGCTTCGCTCTTCGACTCTCCCGAGTGAGGTGGGCCGACTTAGTGCCCGTCAGGAAATAATCGGCTCACTTACCGGCTACCGCTCCCTGAGAAGCCGCGAAAGAACCGGCGCGCCGACGTGGCGTACGCACTCATGCGTGCCGCGTCGCCACTCGTGGCGATGCCCGGCGGAGAACCTCTGAATCTACGGGTGTTCGCCGAGCATCCCGATGAGTCGGGATGGGGCGCGCATGAGTGCGCACGCCACGTCGGCACGCCAATTAATTCACAGCTTGTGACTGTCAGGGGGCGGTTGGCACGGTCGTTTCGGAACGAGCCCTTACCTCGATGGCGGCTCGAAATACCAAAGCAGGAACGACTTTCCCACTCTCTCCCGCGGCTCGAACCGGTCCGGCCACTCCACCAGATCGGTGGTCTTCCACAGGCTCACGCCCACGACATTCCATCCCACCGACGGCGCCGCTTTGTCTAAGCGATGCACCACCGGAAATCCGCGATGCCAGATCGGGTCGTCATAGAGATACCGGTCGAAGGAGACGTCCTTGACCCCCAGTTCGTCCAGACGCCGTTCCAGCCGCTTGTGGTCCTGTCCCCAATCCAGGTCGCTATCCACCAGGATCTTCTCCGGCTGGCTTCCGGCCAGCTCGTTGAAGTAGGGCAGATAGTCGGGATGGCTCCACAGGGAACTTGCCGCCAGCCAGAGCGCCAGCACCGCGCCCGCCCAGGCAGCCCGCTTCCCCGCAATCCGGGATTCGAACATCCGCGCAAGCCCCACGGCGGCGATCGCGGAAAGGCCGGCATAGATCGGAAGGATGTGGCGGATCCCGATATTGATGTTGCTGAACAGGGCCACCAGCAGGATTCCCGCCGAAAAAGCCGACGGCGTCCACAGCCGCGCGGACCGTTCGCGCTGGCGCCATAACGCGACCACGCCAATCCCCAGCAGAGCCAGAAACGCCAGCGGAGTTTTGACGCACAGCGCCACCAGGTAGTAAGCCAAAAAGCCGGTCTGGCTGCGCGCCCCCATCAGGAACGCGGGGTGTCCGGCGGCGTTGTGCTGCCGCACCTGTTCCAACCCGGCGAACAGTTCCGGAGCAGGCAAGCGAAGATGGGCGAAGCCGGTCTCTCCGAACGAGAATCGATAGCCCGCCCAAACCACCAGGCAGCCCACCACGACGGCTAACCCGAATGTCGCCAGCCGGACGCGCACCGCGCCCACAACCGCCCGCCAGCCGGGACGCACCGCGGCGAAGTACCCCGCCAGCGCGATCGCAGCAGCCGTCGGAAAGAACACCAGTCCCGAGAATTTCGAGAGCGTCATGAGGCCGGTCAGCGCTCCGAACGCGGCGGCTGCCTTGACGGACGGCCGCTCCAGCCAGCCGATGCCCGCGACAAACGCGGCGGCCAGCGTGCCGGTCAGCGCCATGTCGGTGGTGGCGAGACCGGCATGCGCCAACACCGGCGGAAGAAACGTGAACAGAAACAGCCCCAGCACCGCCACCGCGCGCCCGAACAGCCGGCGGCCCCAGACATACACCGCCGCGCAGGCCATCCAAAAGAACGGCAGAATGCCGAGGCGCGCGAGCGACAGCGTCAGGTCGTACCGCTGCCCGTGGTACAGAATCGCCGTCCCTTCCCGCCACATGGAAAGCAGATCGGTCTTGGGAGTGCCCTGCGAGCGGAGGCCGAGCAGATACGGTCCGACCACCGTGAACACCCGCGCCAACGGCGGATGCTGCGGCTCCCACCGGTAGACGCCGCGGTCCAGCCACTCCATCCCGCAGGCGATGTGCGCCGGCTCGTCCATGGTGTGGTTGAAAACCGTGTACGTGCTCACGATCCTCACGGACGCTAGCAGTACCAGACCCACCGCCAGCAGCATGCTTCGGCGCTCCAGCCACGCCGCCAGACGTGGTGAGTCCCGGTCGGGCGCAGTGTCGGGCGCAACGTTGGGCACAGCCGCCGCCGGGGTTCGTTCCCGCTGCCTTTTCCGGTTTCCGCTCATGCTTGCGAAGCCGCCAGCAGGCGGTCGATGCGCGTCACCAGGGCGTCCAGGTCGAATGGTTTGGTCATGTAATCGGACGCTCCCAGAAGACCTCCGCGCATAACATCGGTTTGGCTATGGCTGGCGGTCAACATCAGCACCGGGACGAACCGCGTGGCCCATACATTGCGCAGCGAGTACAGCACCTGGAAGCCGTCCATCTGCGGCATGTCGATGTCCAGAATGATGGCGTCGGGCGGCTCGGCGCGCGCCACGGCGAAGGTCATCACACCGTCGGCGGCCAGACGGCAGCGGTATCCATTCGATTCCAGGGAGCGCATGATCGCCACGCGGACCAGCGGATCGTCGTCCGCCACCAGAATCACCGGCGCTTTCGACAAAGCCGCGGCGGCCGGCGCATCGGGTTCGCCGCTCAGGGGTGGCGGCTCGACGGGCGTGGCGTGGGTGAACAGGTACAACAGTTCGCCCAACCCGAGCTTCAGATTCTCCGTCCAGCCCTCGGGGGAATTCGCCACCAGCGCCTCCGCCGCGCGCGCCTTCGCCGTGATGTCCGGAAAGCCCAGCGTGCCGCCCACTCCGGCCCAGCGGTGCAGGGCTTTGCGGATCGCGGCGTAATCCGGCGCGTTCGCGAACCCCGCGATAATCCGGCGGCACTCGTCGGCGCTGCCCGACAGGAACTCGTCGCGCAGTTCGCGCATGGGCAGGTTGTTCATCCGGCGCGCCTCGGCCTGGGCGGGCAACGACGCCGGGGCGCCCAGGTACAGAGCGATCATCCCGGGGAAAAGCTTCACGTCCACCGGTTTGGCGATAGAGCCCTCGCAGCCGGCCTTCACGGCTTCGGTTTCCTCCTCGCGGGAATACGCGGCGGTCAGCAGGATCACCGGAATGGACTTCCACTCCGTGCGCGCTTTCACCGCCCGCGCCAGCGCGAAACCGTCCATTCCCGGGAGACGCAGCCCGGTGACCACCAGGTTCGGCGGGCGTTCGGCCATCAGCTCGAGCGCCCGTTCCGCGCTCTCCGCCGAATCCGTCCCGAAACCGGCCGCCTGAATCAGGCCGGAGGTGATTTTCAGACTGACGGGGTTGTCATCCACAACCAGAACGCGTTTGTCCACAAGGGCAGTCTACCACCCCGTGGCGGAGGGGAGAGGCCGCGCCGCACCGCCTCCCGGAAACGCGAGTAGCCGCGCCGCGCCGGTTGGGCGGTACACTCGTTCATTGATGCCGGCCTGGATGAACCTACCCAACCTGTTCACACTGCTCCGCGTGCTGCTGACGCCATGGGTCGCGTGGGCGATTTTCGCGCATCGCCCTGTGCTGGCACTTTCGCTTTTCGCCATCGCGGCTTTCACCGACTACTTGGATGGCGCCACGGCCCGGCGCTTGGGCCTGATCACCACGAGCGGCGCGGTATTCGACCCCCTCGCCGACAAATGCCTGTTGAGCGGCATCTTCCTGGCCTTGGCCGCGGCACACATACTGCCGTGGTGGCTGGTAGGGTTGGTCTTCGGCCGCGACGTCTATATCCTGCTCGGCGCCGGTATACTGCTGCTGACTACCTCCGTCAGGCAATTCCCACCCAGCATCTGGGGCAAGGTCTCGACTTGTGTGCAGATTGCCACAGTTTTCACCTTTATGGTCAGAAGTATTTGGAACTTCCGGCCGGTGTATGACCTGGCCGCGGCGGGAATCTGGATCTGTGCCGCCTTCACTTTCTGGAGCGGAGCCCATTACACCTGGCGGGGTGTACAGACCGTGCGTACCCTGGCTCGGCAAGCTCATTGACGGGGTTCCCGCGCGGGAGTAGTCTAGAGATTGAGACCGGGGTTAATGACTCGATACCTGCCCGCACCGTACTATTTCTGGTCTGGCATCGCGGCCGTAGTTTTGGCCGGCCTATCCGGTTGGATGGGTTGGCAGCGGCCCTTGGCCCTGATCCCAGCGGTTCTGTTCCTGCTCAGCGCCGTCTTCCTCTTTCTCATGGCGTTCCGGCCCACCCTCGAGCTTCGTGAGGGCTGTCTTTCCATCGGTCGCCGCGCTATACCGTGGATGGACATTCGCCGCGTCGATCGTGCTTTCAGTTGGGTCTCCCCGCTGGTCATCCGCCTGACGCTGTTCGACGATTCCCGCGTCCTGCTGGTGTATTCCGGAGATCTGGATTCCTGCAACAGCCTGCTGCGCAACCTCCGCCGGCTGTCGCGCGACGCTCTCATCGATGGCGTTCCCTACCGCCAATATTGGGGCGAAGTGCTGGTCCCGGCAGCGGACCGCAAACAGCAGCCGCCAACCCCGCCGCGCTATCGCATCCTGCGGCCCGAAGATGAAGCCGAGGTGGAGCGCCTGTATCAACGGCTGAAGACGGTCGGCAATCTCGATCAAAAGAGTTCCGCGGACGAGAAGTAATTGGTGCTGCGCGGCCGATCTTTCGTTTTCCGTTTCCTGATCCCACTCGCCATCCTGGCGCTCGTGCTGGCTCTGTCTTACAGCCTATGGCTTCCCCTCGCCGGCCGCGCCCTGGTACATGACGACGGGCCAGCCAAAGCCGACCTCGCGGTCATCCTGGGCGGCGACTATTGGGGACACCGCATCGAAACCGCCGCCATGCTGGTGCGGCGCGGATACGTTCCTTCGGTATTGGTGAGCGGCCCTCCGGGATTCTATGGCCTTCACGAGAGCGACCTGGCGATCCCCTATGCCGCCGGCAAGGGTTTTCCGGCGCAGTGGTTCCAGGCGTTCCCCAACGAAGCGCTTTCCACCAAGGAGGAGGTCCGAGCGCTGCTTCCGGAACTGCGCCGCCGCGGGGTTCATCGGGTCCTGATCGTCACCAGCGACTATCATTCCGCCCGCGCGCGCCGCATCTTCCTGGCCGCCGAAAAGGGCATGAGCGGTGGGCCGGAATTTCGGATGGTCGCCGCACCCGACGAGTTTTTTCATGCCGATTCGTGGTGGCGGGGCCGCGAATCGCAGAAGACCACGTTCTTCGAATGGTCGAAGACCGTGGCCACCGCATTCGGCTATTGAACGATCTTATGTGGGGCTGGTTTTCAACCTGCGGCCGATTTTAATCGGCCTGGACGCCCCCGCGCAAATGCCGCGCAGGCCCGCAAAGCTCAGTGATCCGTAGCATCCTGCAGCCGCCGCAGTTCATCCAGATCGAGCCGTCCCGTATAGATCGCCATCCCCAGCGCCGCGTGGACGCCCATATCGAGGAGCGCGCGGACGTCGTCGATAGTGGTGATCCCGCCGGCCGCCGTAAGTTCCAGCGGCGTGGCGGCGCGCAGGCGTCGAAACCAATCCAGGTCGGTGCCTTGTAACATGCCTTCCTTGTCCACGTAAGTGCACAGGAACCCGCAGCAGTAAGGCTCCAGTTCGCCCAGCACCCGTTCGGCGCTCAGGCCGGTGGATTCCCGCCATCCGCGCACCACGATGCGGCCGTTCTTCGAATCGAGGGCGATGACGGTACGCTCGCGTCCGATGCCGTCCCGCAGCGCCGCCAGGAAATCGTGCCGCACCCCGTCGCCAGCGAATGCCGACGTCCCTACGATCACCTTGTGCGCGCCCTGACCGACCAGCGCCTGCGCGCGTTCCACCGTGCGCACCCCGCCGCCCACGCGCGTCACTGCCTGCGACGCTACCCCGCACACCAGCGCGTCGTTCGACCCCTTGCCCATGGCGGCGTCCAGATCGATTACCTGGATTTCGGGAAACCCCGCGAACTTACGCAGCATCTCCTCGGGCGACTCGGCTTCCAGCGCCTTCTCGCGGCCCTGAACTAACTGCACCACCTTGCCGTCCATAAGGTCGATGCAGGGGATAATCATTGCGCCAACCTCACGGGGATGCCGCGTTTGTCGAGCTCTTCCTTCAATTGATCCACCGTGTAAGTTCCGAAATGGAAAATCGAAGCGGCCAGTGCCGCGTCGGCGCAACCATCGGTCAGCACGCGGACAAAGTGCTCGGGCTTTCCGGCCCCGCCGCTGGCAATTACGGGGATATGCGTCGCCTGCGAGATGGCTTTGGTGAGCGCGCAATCGAAACCGTCCTGCACGCCGTCGGTGTCCATCGACGTCAGCAGGATTTCGCCGGCCCCCAAAGCCTCGCCGCGCGCGGCCCACTCCACGGCGTCGATATGCTCATCGTCGCGGCCTCCCCGCGTGGTGACGGTCCACCGGCCCTGGCCGGCGTGGCGCGCGTCGATGGCCAGCACGACCGCCTGCGCGCCGAATTCGTTACTCAATTCTGTGATCAGTTCGGGCCGCCGGACCGCGGCGGTGTTCACCGATACCTTGTCCGCGCCGGACATCAGAATGTTCCGCGCGTCGGCCACCGAGCGGATGCCGCCGCCCACCGCCAACGGGATGAAGACCTTGCGGGCGGTGCGGGCGACCACGTCGGCCATGATGGCGCGGGCGTCGCTGGAGGCCGTGATATCCAGGAAGACCAGTTCGTCGGCGCCGTCGCGGTTATACCGGTCGGCCAGTTCGACGGGGTCGCCCGCATCGCGCAGGTTGACGAAGTTGACGCCCTTGACGACGCGTCCGCCAGTAACATCGAGGCAGGGAATGATGCGCTTAGCTAATGGCATAGGTTGCCCTTGGTTCACCGCTCCACATAGTTCTTCACGATCTGCAACCCGATCGCTCCGGACTTCTCGGGGTGAAATTGCACGCCGAATACGTTGCCGGACTCTAACACGGCGGTGTACGGCAGTTGATAAGTGCAGATAGCGGAGGCCAGAGCCGAATCCGGCACATAGTAACTGTGCGCGAAATACACGAACGGGCGCTCGCCCAATCCCGCCAGTAGCCTGGATTCGCGCCGCCGCTCCAACTGGTTCCATCCCATGTGCGGAACCCTGGCGTCCGCCGGAAAACGTTGCACCGAGCCCGGAAACAGGCCCAATCCGCGGACCTCGGGGGCTTCCTCGCTGCGCTCGAACAGGGCCTGCATCCCCAGACAAATTCCCAGGTACGGCACTCCCGCGGCGATGCGTTCCAGCAACGTCTCGCGGACTCCCAACTCGTCCAGCGCGCGCATCATCTGTCCGAAATGGCCCACGCCCGGCAGGATGATCTTACTGGCACCGCGCAGGCCCGAAACATCGCGCACCAGTTGGTACTGGCACTGCAACTCGCCCAGCGTGTTCTCCACCGACCGCAGGTTCCCTGCGCCGTAATCGAAGATGGCGATCACAACAGTCCTTTCGTGGACGGCAACTGGTCCTTCAACCGCGCGTCCTTGGAGCAGGCGCATTTCATGGCCCGTGCGAAGCACTTGAAGACGGCTTCCACCTTGTGATGGTTGGAGCGGCCGTAGAGCACCTTGACGTGCAGATTGGCGCCGGCGTGGTTTACGAAGCCTCCGAAGAAGTCCTCCAGCAACTCGGATTGCAGGTCGCCCACCAGGCGAACCTTCACCAGGTCCTTATAGACCAGCGCGGGCCGGCCGCCCAGATCGAGCGCCACCACGGCCAGCGTTTCGTCCATTGGCATCACGAAATACCCGGCGCGATTGATTCCTTTGCGGTCGCCCAGCGCGGCGGCGAATAACTGGCCGAGCACGATGCCGACGTCCTCCACGGTATGGTGCTGGTCCACATCCAGGTCGCCCTCGGCGTGCAGTTTCAGATCGAAACCGCCGTGCCTGGCGAACAACTCCAGCATGTGGTCCAGAAAGCGAATGCCGGTGGAGATCTCGTACCGTCCGCGGCCTTCGATGCGCAGGTCGCCCGCTATGCGCGTCTCCTTGGTATCGCGGCGGATGGCGCCGGTTCTCATTGGGCAAATACCTCTTCCAGAAAGTTGATGTCGTCGATTATGGCGTAGGCGCCGGCCGCCTGAAACAGAAACACCAGGTCGAGATACAGCGGATTCGAGGGCGCCGCGATCCCGATGAAGGGCACCTGGGCGGCGTGGGCGCAACGCGCGTCGTCCACCGTGTCGCCCACGTAGAACAGCTTTCTATCGGGATTCGCATCGCGAATCTGCAACAGGCCGTCGGGCGCGGGCTTGTGGTTCTCTACCTCGTACATGCCCACGATGGGCGCGAACTCCAACTCCGGCGCGAAACGGTTGAGCGTCATGCGCGCTTCCGGCTGAGGCCGCCCGGTGAAGAGCGCGAACTGGTACCGCTGGTTCAGTTTCTCCAGCACACCCGGCCGCGCCACCCATTGTTCGCGCTGCATCAGTCCGTCCGTGCCGTTGCCCAGGAACAGCTTCTGAAAGTACGCCTTCACCTCTTCGAACGGAACGTCCATGCCGGCCGATGTTACGATGTGGTGCGAGAGCTTCCAATCGTCGTTCCAGCCGCCTTCGTTCTTGTACTCCTGAATCCGTTCGCCCGTGATGGCCGCGCCGGTGAAGTGCTCGACGGTGCGTGCGATGGTCTCGCGGTAGCTGGCGGTCACGTCTACAAGGACGCCGTCCATGTCGAAAATCAGGATCGGTTTGCTCATGAGTTCCAAATCTCGTTCAGCGCCTCAATCAACCGGCGGGTCTGCTCGCGCGTTCCCAAAGTGATGCGGACGCATCCCGGAGCTTCGTAACTGCGGTCGCGGACCAGGATGGCGTGGCCGCGCAGGGCTTCGCTGACCGCCTTGGCGCGCTTGCCGAAATGGCCCAGCACGAAGTTGGCTGAGCTGGGCACATAGGAAATCCCCAGCTTTTCGAGGCCCAGGCACAGCAGTTCGCGCGCCGCCAGAACCTCGGCGACGTAGTTCTCCACGAATGCCGTATCTTCGACCGCCGCCTGCGCCGCAATCACGGCCAGCGAGTTGACGCTGTACGGCGATTGCGCCTTGTGCAGGTACGCGATATTAGCCGGGTGGCTGAACATGCAGCCCAGGCGCATGCCCGCCATCCCGAAAACCTTGGAGAACGTGCGCGTGACGAACAGGTTGGCCACGCGCTCGATTTCGGTCAGCGCGGTGACGCCCGAAAACTCGTAGTAAGCCTCGTCGATCATCACCGCGGCCTTGCGCGCGCGGTGCAGAATCCGTTCGATGGCCAGCAGCGAAATGCCCGTCCCGGTGGGGTTGTTGGGGTTCGACACGATCACCGCGCGCGTCTCCGGTGTGATGGCGTCCAGCACGTCTTGCAGCGGAAACTCCATCCCCGGCATGGGATACGCCACCTCGCGGATCTTTGCCCCGGCCACCTCGCAGTAGAAGCGGTACATGGCATACGACGGCCGCAGCAGCAGCACTTCCTGGCCGGCATCGACGTAGGTATTGACGAAGACCTGGATGGCCTCGTCGGTCCCGTTGGTGAACAGCAACTCGGCGGGTTCGACGTGGAAGAAGCGTGCGACGGCTTGCCTGGCTTCGCCGTACTCCGGATAGACGGAGAGGCGATCGGCGTCGAGCCCCTCGCGCAACGCCGCAATGACGCGCGGCGAGCAGCCCACGGTGTTCTCGTTGAAATCCAGGCGCAACTTGCCGAGGCGCCCGGCCGTGGGCGGAGAATACGGCGCCATGGCCTGCACATTCCCCCGCGGCTTGATGGCTCCTTTAGGTAGTCTCATGAGAGTTTGGTTTTCTTGCCCTGGCCGGCGACGCGCACTTCCACCGACCGCGCGTGCGCTTCCAGCCCTTCGGCGCGCGCCAACGTAGTAATGGCCGGCGCCAGCCGCCGCAACGCTTTTTCCGACAACTCCTGCACCGAAATAACCTTCACATAATCCGTAACTGCCAGGCCGCCGCGCTGCCGGGCCGCACCGCCGGTAGGCAGCACATGATTCGGACCCGAAGCATAATCGCCCGCGGCCTCCGGACTGTAGGGGCCCACGAAAACACTGCCGGCATGACGCACCGGTCCGAGCAAACTGGCGTCCGGAACGCTCAGATGCTCCGGCGCGAAGCGGTTGGAAATCTCCAGCGCCTCGTCGGACGACCCGACCAGCACCACCGCCGAATTCCTCTCGATGGATTTCGCCGCCACCCGGGCGGTCGGCAGCACCGCCAGTTGCCGTTCCACTTCGCGCACCACCGCCGCCGCCAGGCGCTTCGACGCGGTCAACAGAATCGCCGACGCATCGGCATCGTGCTCCGCCTGCGCCAGCATGTCGGCCGCCAGGTGCCGCGGATCGCCATCCATCGCGATGATCAGAATCTCCGTCGGCCCCGCCACAAAATCGATGCCGACCTCTCCGGCGAGCAACTTCTTAGCCGCCGCCACATAGATGTTGCCTGGGCCCACGATGCGATCGGCGCGGGGCACCGTGCGCGTGCCGAACGCAAAGGCCGCGATGGCCTGCGCGCCGCCCATCTGGAACACATTCCCGATGCCCAGCAGCGCGGCCGTCCCGAGGACCTCCGTGACGGGCTTGGGCGAGGCCACGCAAATATTGGGGACGCCGGCCACCTGCGCCGGCACGGCCGTCATCAGCAGCGTGGATGGCAGCGGATAGCGCCCCGCCGGAATGTACGCCGCCACGGTATCGAGCGGGCGCACGATCTGCCCCAACCGCAATCCCGGGCTCATCGCGCGCGTCCACTCACGCGGCATCTGGCGTTCGGCATAGGCGCGGATGTTGGCCGACGCCGTCTCTACCGCGCTCCGAAACTGAGGCGTCAGGCGGGCTTCGGCCGCGTGCAACTCCCGCTCCGGTACGCGCACGCTGCGGCGCTCCAGCCCATCGAACTTGCGGGCGTACTCCAACAGCGCGCGGTCGCCATGTTGGCGAATCGCCTCCAAAATCGGCCGCACCGTCTCTTCGGCTTCCGCCAGGCGCGCCGCGCGGCGCTTGAGCAAGCGCCCGATATCTTTCCCCGCCAGAATGCGCATCACAGCACGATCTTATTCAGCGGATACTCCACAATGCCTTCCCCGCCGGCTTCCTTGAGGCGCGGAATGATGTCGCGCACCGTGGACTCGTCCAGAATCGTATTGACCGCCAGCCACTCCTCGTCGCTCAGGTGCGAGATGGTGGGCCGCTTCAACGCCGGCAGCACCGCCAACACGGCCGCCAGATGATCCTTGTGGACGTTGAGCATCAGACCCACCTTGCCCAGCGCGTTGATGGCGCCCTGCAGCAGCATCTTCAGGTCTTCCAGTTTGCGGCGCTTCCGGGCGTCCTCCCAGGAATCCTTATTCGCGATCAACTGGGTGTTCGATTCCATCACCGTGTCGATGATCTTGAGCTTGTTGGCGCGTAGCGAGGAGCCCGTTTCGGTAACTTCCACGATGGCGTCGGCCAGCACCGGAGGCTTCACCTCCGTCGCTCCCCAACTGAATTCCACTTTGGCCGTGACGCCGTGCGAGGCCAGGTAGCGCTTGGTGGTGGCCACCAGTTCGGTGGCGATGATGCGGCCGTCGAGATCTTTGACGGATCGAAAATTCGAGGCCTCGGGCACGGCCAGCACCCAGCGCACTTTGCCGAAACTCTGTTTGGCGTAGATCAGGTCGGCCACCGCGATCACGTTGGCTTCGTTCTCCTCGATCCAGTCGCGGCCCGTCAGACCGGCGTCCAGAATGCCGTCTTCCACGTAGCGCGCCATTTCCTGAGCGCGGATCAGCATGCACTCGATTTCCGGGTCGTCGATGGCCGGGAAATACGACCGCGAGCTGGTGGTGATGGCGAATCCCGCGCGGCGGAACAGATCGATGGTGGCGTTCTCCAAACTACCTTTGGGAATTCCGAGCTTGAGCGTCATGCCTTGCCTCCGTACACCGCCGCGGGATCGTAAGTTCGTTCCTCGGAGACCTTCCACTCGCCATTCTCCAACCGGCGGAAGAAGCAACTGCGGTAGCCTTCGTGGCAGACTCCCGGACCCAGCGCTTTCACTTGCACCAGCACCGCGTCGCCGTCGCAATCGACGGATATTCCTTCGAGCACCAGGCGATGTCCCGAGCTTTCGCCCTTGAGCCACAGCTTGCGGCGCGACCGGCTGTAGAACGTCACAAAACCCGTTTCGACGGTCTTGCGAAACGCCTCTTCGTTCATGTATCCGACCATGAGAACACGGCCCGTGGCGTGGTCTTGCACCACAGCGGTAATCAGGCCATCCGATTTTGCGAAGTCTAGATTCATAGCGGCACAAACAAAAAGCCCGCCAATACCGCGGCGGGCGTCCTTTCCAAACTCGTGTGGAATCGAATCAGAAGATCGCCCGGAGCGATTGCGCGGTATGGTGATGATGATGATGCCGCGCCACGGACGATGTCGTCATAAAGCGATAGTTTACCACAGAAAGCGGGCCCACACAGATAGGAATATTGGAGGCGCGGATCGGAGTCGAACCGATGTATAAAGGTTTTGCAGACCTTTGCCTTACCACTTGGCTACCGCGCCGCAGGATGGGCTCTAGATGCAAAATACCGCGTTGCGAGGCGTGAAGTCAATCTGCCCAATCGTAATGAACCCCTAGCCGCGGCCCGCCCGGCGTCTGCTACCATGCAAGTAGAGTTGTCTGTCTGTCACCATCTGGAGGGAATTTTCAATGAACCGCACCATTCTCGCAGCCACCCTTTTCTTCGCCGGCTCCGCTCTGGCGCAGGACTATAAACTCGGCGCCAACGTCGGCGACTTTACCGTGCAGGACCTCAAAGGCGCCCCTGTTGCGTTCAATCAGGTCAAGGGCGATCTCACCGTCGTGGTCTTCATCGCCACACAGTGTCCCGTCTCCAACGCCTACAACGAGCGCATGAAATCCCTGTACACGGATTACACACCCAAAGGCGTCCACTTTCTCTTCGTGAACGCCAATAGCACCGAACCGGCCGCCGACGTGGCGCTGCACGCCCAGTCGCACGCGTTTCCCTTCCCCGTGTACAAGGACGCGGACAATCTCGTGGCCGACCGCTTCGGCGCGCAGGCCACGCCCGAGGTCTACGTCATGGACAAGGCCGGTATCATGCGTTACCACGGATCCATCGACGATTCGCAGGAAGAGGCGCGCATTCAGAACCAGTGGTTGCGCAAAGCGCTCGATGCCGAACTGGCCGGCCAGCCCGTCGAGAAGTCCCAGACCAAGGCCTTCGGCTGCAGCATCAAACGCGTCCGGAAATCCCTGTGAAACGGGCCGCCATCCTGCTGTGCGCCGCCGCACTGTGGGCCGCCTCTCCGGGGTTGACACCCATCGACGAGACCGAATTTGCGCGGACCCTGAGGGCGCACCGCGGCGAGATCGTACTCTTCGATTTCTGGGCCACCTGGTGCGAGCCTTGCCGCGCGGAGTTGCCGCAACTCGTCAAATTGCAGCAGAAATATCGCGCCCGAGGCTTCGTGCTCTTGACCGTCTCCGCCGACGAGCCGGAGACCGAAGCGGCGGCGCTTGAGTTTCTGGAGAAGACCGGCATCCACCCGCCCGCCTACATCAAGCGCGTCAAGAACGACGAAGCCTTCATCGACTCCATCGACCCGAAATGGAGCGGCGCGCTCCCCGCTCTGTTCCTATACGACCGCTCCGGCGCCCGCGCCGCCTCGTTCTTCGGCGAAACCGATCCCGCCGACATCGAAAAAGCTCTCGACCGCCTGGTGAAGCCGTAAAGACAACCAAAACAGGAATTCTGCTGCTTTTTTTCCAATGCCATTCGTTCCCGGAAATCTCTCCCCTCCCCATGCTATGGATCAAGTAGGAACCTCTATGCCACGCACTCAAAAACCCGTCTCCCCCGCGCAACTCGCCGCCAATCGAGCCAACGCCACCCACTCCACCGGACCCCAGACTCCCGAAGGCAATACCCAGGCCGAACGAAAGTACCGCCGCGCCCTGGAAGACTTCGACCGCCTCAAAACCCTCCGCCCGGTCTTACCCAATGAGCCTTTACCGGTCGCGGTAGGGACATCGGTCACCCGATGCCCCCCGCACAGATCCGTACGAGCGGTTTTCCCGCATACGGCTCTTGTCTCAGATGCTTAGCGTCAAAGCGCACACTCGGATACGGATGTAGA
>Ga0181529_10000223_pt1 | contig 83267 bp, 68 predicted proteins | sample PEATcosm2014_Bin_36_FD_119763 | JGI IMG/M metagenome (GOLD analysis project Ga0181529, IMG submission 119763) | Peatland microbial communities from MTU Mesocosm Facility, Houghton, MI, USA - PEATcosm2014_Bin10_30_metaG | ecosystem: Environmental > Terrestrial > Soil > Wetlands > Peat | place...
AGCCAGCGTTGATTCTATTGGCTTTATGCGGGGGTTGAAACCCCCGCCTCCCTCCGGAATGAGTTTTTCCGCAGCCTGTTAAAGCCCATCGTTTTTTATCAACCCTTACGGCACGGCTGAAGCCGTGCCCTTTCAATACCCGACTTTCACCATAGGCGGCTAAAGCCGTAGGCACGGGGGTTTGACTCGGCGGTTGAAGCTCCCTATCGCTGGTGGTGCTGGAGAACGTACACTGTTGCTGCCATGGGCGTCCACGTCGCAATTGCCGAGCTCACCGGCGTCGATCCGGCTTACAACGGGCGGTCGTTGCCAGCGTATCTTGCCGCACTCCGTTCAGCGGGGGCGACGCCGATCATTATTCCAGTGCACGAACGCCAGGACCGGGTAGCTCGAATGCTTGCGGGCGTACAGGGAATTTTGTTGCCCGGCAGTAAGTTCGACGTAGACCCGCAAAGATATGGCGAAGATTCGGTTCCAGGGTGCGGAGAAGCGGACGTTGCCCGCGCCGCAGTCGACGAGCTGCTGCTTCAGGACGCCTTCAGCCTCCATAAGCCCATCCTGGCGATCTGCTACGGGGTCCAGGCTCTGAACGTCTGGCTCAACGGGTCGCTGGTGCAGGATTTGAAGACGGGCGTCGATCACCGGGGCGGCGGGAATGTGGCAGAAGCCCACACGGTGCGGATTGCGCCAGGATCGCGGCTGGCCGGCTTGGTTCCTCGGGGATCCGCGGTTGAACCTCAGGTGAACTCCAGCCACCACCAGGCGATTCGTGTTTCGGGCGACGGTCTGCTGGTGAGCGCAGTTTCCCCGGCCGATGGGGTGGTGGAAGCGGTCGAACTGGACTCGCGCGAGCACTTTGTTCTGGGGGTGCAGTGGCATCCCGAGCGGAACTACACCGAGAGCGCCTTTTCCCGGGCCATCTTTGCGGCGTTTGTGCAGGCGACTGCGGAGTGGGAGCCGCGGCGGACTGAAGAGACGGTGGCGCCAGCATGAGCCAGGGGGAGGATTCAGCAGCCATCCAGCTCAACGTGTTTCTGGAGGAGGCAGGTCAGGAGCCGCTGGACGCGGCACGGTGCAGAGTTTTCGAGGAGTACCTTTCGCTTATTCTTCGCTGGAATGCCCGCGTCAACCTGACGGCCATTCGCGAGGAAGAGGGGATTCTGAAGCGGCATTTTGTTGAGTCGATTGCTTGTGCGCGCGCTCTGCCTGCTGGAATTGGCACTCTTCTGGACTTTGGTTCGGGTGCGGGGTTTCCTGGAATCCCGATAGCGCTCTGCCGGCCAGAGATTGCAGTCACCCTGGCTGAATCTCAGGGCAAGAAGGCGGCGTTTCTATGCGAGGCCGTTCGGGTGTTGGGAGTTGCAGCCAAAGTTCATTCTGGGAGGGCCGAGGTTCTGCACGCCGAGTTTGATTGCGTAACTCTGCGTGCCGTGGACAGGATGGAACGGGCCGTTGAGGCGGCCGGTCAGTTGGTTCGCCCCGGAGGTTGGCTGGCGCTGATGACCACGGGCAAGGAGCTTGACGCGCTCAAGGAAGCGGCCGGGGTGGAGTTTTCCTGGCCAGAGCCTCTTCCGCAGCACAGTGGCGAAGACCGGCTGATAGCACTCGGAGTGCGAGACAGAGGGCTCATTTCCGAGTAGCTGGCCACCTTTTCGTCGAGTCTTTGTTGGCGCGGAAATGCAAGTTCATTCAGCGCTGCGCGACACGAAGATTCCGCCGGGCGAATCACCGGCCGGGCCAAAGTTAAATGTCTGCTATTCATTTCGCGGAGTGGTAAACTTCAGCCGTACAAAACGAGTGCACGGGAAGCGCAATCATGGCTTTGCACTGCTCCCGCTTCGTTGCACCAGAGGTTTCTTGCCATGGAAACCGCCGGCTGTCAGAAGATCCCACGCGCTCCAAGAGCTTCGAACTGGAACTCCGCACCCAAGAACTGCATAGAGATGGCTTGGGGCGGAAGCTTCAAGGCCACCTGGGCATGGCTCGCCGGGTGCAAGAGGCAGATGGCGCACATCTCGCCCTGTTTGAAGCACTCACGCTCGACAAGATACCCCCAAAACCCACTCAGGTCTGAACCCAGGAAAGGAGGAAAGCAATGGTCTCCCCAACACTTCTCGTCCTGGCTGCCGGCATGGGCAGCCGATACGGCGGCCTGAAGCTGATCGAGCCGGTTGGTCCAGATGGCGAAACCGTCATGGACTTTTCGATTTATGATGCGCGGCGCGCAGGGTTCGGCAGGATCGTGCTCGTGATCCGCAGAGAGATTGAGCGGCGGGTGAAGGAGATCGTCAATGCGCGGATTGGAGAGCACCTTACGGTGGAATATGTCTATCAGGATCTCGCCCAGCTCCCACCTGGATTCCTGGCGCCTGCCGGCCGCAGCAAGCCCTGGGGTACGACACATGCCATTCTGATGGCCTCCAGCGTCCTTCACGAGCCCTTTGCGGTGATCAATGTTGACGATTTCTATGGAGCGGAGAGCTACCATGCGATGGCGCATCATTTGCAGTCCGGGAGCAAGGACTATGCGATGGTGGGATTCGTTCTGCGCAACACGCTTTCCGAGTTCGGCGCAGTAGCGCGCGGGGTGTGCCAGGTGGATGGGAACGGCTTTCTGGAGAACATTGTTGAACTGAAGAGCATTGAACGCGAAGGCGGACACGCCAGCAACACTGACGCAGCGGGCCAGGAGACGAGGCTGACGGGAGATGAAGTTGTTTCAATGAATATGTGGGGATTTACTCCCCAGGTGTTTGGCCAACTACACGAGCACTTTCAGAAGTTTCTTGAAGTGAATGGCAGGGACCTGGAGGCCGAATGCTTCATTCCCAGCACGGTGAATGAGCTGCTTGTGGCCGGGCAGGCGCGGGTGAAGGTCTTGCGTTGCGCGGATTCCTGGTTTGGCGTTACCTACCAAGAGGATCACCCGCGAGCCGTCGAATGCATACGCCGTCTGATCGAGGCCGGTAATTATCCGAAAAGACTTTGGTGATGAGGCAGGAGCAGAAGGTCAGCGTATTTGCGCGCTAATTTCGGAGCGTCTACGCGCAGGGGATTCTTTTTGGTGGCCGGAGTGGGAAGTAAGCCTGCGCGATGTGGCTGGGGCGTCGAAATGGGAGCCCGTGCGTTCTGAGGCTTATTCCGCCTGGATGGCGGAGGATTTTGGTTTTGATTGACTACGTTTGCAGAGGTTCAGGTGGAAAGGCTTGAGAATTCGCTTTCTTCTGGGGTGAAGCATCATGGTTCCTCTGATGGAGGCCATGAATTCTCTGATGTTGCCCCCAGCTTCTTACAGGATCTTTGATGCACAACCGCAGTACTGGGCAGCGCTGAATGTTCCACGTGAAACATCTTGGGAGGGAAGCCCAAGGTGGGAATCGTTCCACGTGGAACATTTTCATTTCTTGCCCAATTCAGGAAAGCTTCCAAATAACCAACGGTCTCCCTTAAAAAACACGAAAGTTTTCCACTGATCGGCCGTTTTGCGGCCCGTCTGGGAGGAGCTGCGCAGACTGCGACGAAACCCTTCCCCTGCAAGGGTTTGCTGGATATTCGCCCCAACCCGCCGGAGAAGCTTTCCACAGGTTGGCGTGGTTCTCCACAGCGTCAACAGCTATCCTCAAACCGCCCTTCCCTTTAGTCTGGATTGCCATGGGTAAGATTCTTGGCCTTGTGAACCAAAAGGGCGGAGTTGGCAAGACGACCACGGCTATCAACCTGGCCGCTTGCCTCGCTATCGAGGGCCTTAAGGTTCTCCTGGTGGACTGTGACCCCCAAGCAAACTGCTCGTCAGGTCTCGGATTTCAGCGCGACGACAACCGGCGTTCCATTTACGACGTGCTGATGGGCGACGCCCCGGCGGAGCAGGTGATTCTGCCTACGGAGATCGATCTTCTGTCGCTTCTGCCGGGCTCGAAGAACCTGACTGGCGCCAATATCGAGCTGGCGGGGGCCGAGGACCGCGCAATCCGGCTGCGCCGCGCCCTGGAGCCGGTTCAGGCCGACTACGACCTGGTGATTCTGGACTGCCCGCCGGCGCTTGACATACTCACCCTCAACGTCCTGGCAGCCGCGGACACGCTGATTGTGCCCATGCAGGCCGAATACTTTGCCCTGGAGGGCATTTCCGAGCTGATTTCGACTCTTGAACGGGTGCGCGCCGCCTTCAATCCGGGGCTAACCATCGAGGGCGTGTTGCTGACGATGTACGACGACCGCACCAATCTGGCTCAGCAGGTGACTCAGACCCTGCGCGAGTATTTCAAGGAACGCCTGTTCCACACCGTGATTCCGCGCAACGTGCGACTGGCCGAGGCGCCCAGCCACGGGAAGCCTGTGGCTCTTTACGATGCGCGTTCCCGTGGGACCGAGGCCTACTTTGAGCTGGCTGGGGAGTTTTTGGCGCGCAATCACATCGAGATTCCGCGCCGGGAGGAAGGCGTTGCCTTTGAGCCTGTGGCCGCGGTTCGTTTCTTGCCAAGCTCCTGACGGCTGCTTTTCGCAGACCGCCGCACACTGTCTTCACTCCAATTCATACAAATTCGATTTGCACCGGCCGGGATCACCGGAATAAAGGATTGTGAACCATGAGCATCGCCGCACCAGAAATGAAACGCCGCGCCCTGGGCAAAGGGCTGGATTCCCTGTTGCCGCGCGTTCCAACCGCTGCTGCTCCTTCCGCACCAGAGCACGAAGGGGGAAAGCCGCTGGAGATCTCCCTCGACCATCTCGATCGCAACCCGTTCCAGACGCGCTCGCAGATGAACGAGGAGCAGTTGGCCGAGCTGGCCGCATCCATCACCGCCAATGGCGTGGTGCAGCCTGTGTTGGTACGTCCGCTGGCCAACGGCCGCTTTCAACTGATTGCCGGAGAACGGCGCTGGCGGGCCTCGGAACTGGCAGGCAAGAAGACCATTCCGGCAATTCTGCGCCAAGTCTCTGACGAGCAGGCGCTGGAAATTACCATCGTCGAGAACTTACAGCGGGCGGACTTGAACCCGATGGAGCAGTCGCGCGCCTACGAGCGGCTCTCTCGCGAGTTTCATATGACCCAGGAGCAGATGGCGGTGCGCACGGGAAAGGACCGCGCTACGGTTGCTAACTTCTTACGTTTGTTAAAGTTACCAGCATCCGTGCAGGCGCGCGTTGAGCTGGGAGAGCTGAGTTTTGGCCATGCGCGGACACTGCTGGCCTTTGAGCATGCCGAAGAGATGGAAAAGGCGGCAAAGCGGATCATTGCACTTTCGCTTTCTGTTCGCCAGACAGAGAGCTATGTTCAGGGGCTGATTCATCCCGAGCGCAACGTGAAGAAGGAGCCCAAACCCGAAGTTCCCGTCGATCCCAACATTCGGGCTGTGCAGGAGCGATTGCAGCGAGCACTCGGGCTGAAGGTTCACATCGAAGACCACGATGGGCGCGGCAAAGTCATCATCGAATACGCGCGGCTGGAAGACTTTGATGGGCTTCTGGAGACGCTGGCGGGAGAGTGAGACGCGGGAATACGATCAAAAACAACCGCGGGCGCTTTTGGGCAAGCTCAAGGTCGGCTCCCACCCCGGAGGACGAATACACAAAGCTCGTGCGCCGGGGACCCAGGTTCCGCTGCACTTCGCTCTGGATGAACGGGGCGGATCAAACCCTGGGTATTAAAAAATCAGCAAGTTAGCCACCGCTTCGCGGTGAGAGCGAGTTAGCAAGTTAGCGGATTTGTGCGACTGGCTGGGCCTTCTTGCCCGAGTTCACTTCAGACTTCATTCGCCTGGGCGGAGTGCCTGGTCCAGGAGTCCAACGAGACGAACTGATGCGTCTGGGTGTAACGCGCGATCAGTTGCGCGGCGGCGGCAAGGGATGGCGCGCGATTGGCGACGGGGTCAAGGTGGTTTCCGTCGTGGAGGACGATGGTGGCTGCGCGGCCATGACGCTCCAGACGATCGATCTTGCGCATCAACCGCTGGGCAATTGAGTCGGCCGAGGGGTTTTTCCAGTCGGAGGTCATGGCGTTCCAGAGCACGGGAATCATGCCCAGCCTCCTGGCTGCACGCAGAACTTCAGGCCGGCGCGCGCCAAAGGGCGGGCGAAAGTAGCGGACTGGCTCGCCCGTGATCTGCTCCAGCGCCTGGCTGGAGCGGGAGAGCTGCTCGTCGATGCGGCTGGCCGAGGCCAGGGCCAGGTTGAGATGACTCCAGGAATGGTTGCCGATCTGGTGTCCGGCTGCGACAATCTGGCGCACGAGCGCCGGTTGGGCCTGGGCGTAGCTGCCGACCAGAAAGAAGGTCGCATGCACGTCACGGCGGGCCAGAATTTCGAGCAAGCGCGGCGTGAAGGCGGGATTGGGGCCGTCATCGAAGGAGAGCGCGAGTTCGCCGGGGCGCGGCGGGGCAATCAGCGTGGAACCGAAGAGCTGCGAGCCGGGCCATAAGGAGGCATAGGCAAAGCCGCCCGCCGCCAGGCCCAGTGCGGCCGTTGTGCCGAGCCCAGTTGAGATTCCTATCGCCAGAGGTGAAATCATTCTGTCTTTAGTGTGCAGCGATGACGGCATGAAGGGCAAGCCATACCATCTGTTTCGGCTCGTGCGCACGGAGAGGTGGCAGGTTAGCTCCCGCTTTGCGGGGGTGGCAAGTTAGCGAGTTAGCAACGGCGGGGTACTACGGATCTCAGATGACGTACCATTCATTTCGACAGCCGTTCCACGATTCCGCTTGACACGGCCTTGCTGCCTGCGGCACAGTCAACTGCGCAACTTCTAGTTCACAACGGAGGATCATCAATGCACTGTCTGCAATTCAATCATTTCGCAGTGCTGGTTTCGGCGGTCTATCAGTGGGTACTGGGCGCGCTATGGTATTCGCTGTTCTTCGCCAAGCCGTGGGCAGCCCTGACGGGTAAGAAGATGTGTTCAAAGCCCGATAAGGCCGCAGTCGCCGGCATGATCTCATCGTTCATCGGCGGCCTGATTCTGTCTTATGTGCTGCTCCACGTGGTGCGCTGGTCCAGCACGGAGACCATCCAACGGGGCATTCTCGTCAGCCTCTCCTGCTGGGTGGGTTTCATTGCCGCCCCGCTGCTTGCCGAGACGATGTATGAAAAGCGCCCCTTCAAGCTCTTCGCCATCAATAGTGGCTACTGGCTGGTAGCCATCCTGGGAAGTGGCTGCCTGTTTGCAGTCTGGCAGTGAGATTTTCGGGCGTTCGTGCCGCTACAATCGAGGCATGAACAAACACGTCATCGCAACCGATAAAGCTCCTGCCGCCATCGGCCCCTACTCGCAGGGTGTTCGTGCGGGACACCTTGTTTTTACCGCTGGCCAGATTCCGCTGGACCCGGTCACCCAACAAGTGGTGACCGGCGGCATCACGGAGCAGACCACACGCGTGCTGGAAAACCTGAAGGCCATTCTGGAAGCGGCGGGCAGCAGCCTTGCCCAGGTGGTCAAGACCACCGTGTTCCTCAATGACATGAAAGATTTTGCCGCCATGAACGCGGTCTATGGCGCCTATCTTGGCGCCGAAGGCGTGCCGCCTCCGGCGCGCACCGCGGTGGAGGTCTCTCGCCTGCCTAAGGATGTGTTGGTAGAGATCGAAGCGGTTGCCGAGGTCTGAAAGCAAAGCTCCCGATCCATTCAACGATCAGTGTGCATCCAATTGGCGTAGAGTGTTTTCCCTATCGGTGTAGAGTGCGGCGTGGACCGGGAGGTCTACGCAACAGCCGGCCAGGAGGCCGGCGCTACTTGTTCTTGCAGCGACCGGCAAGCTTGAGGCAAGCAGGAGATCCACTCTATACCAACAGGCAAAACGCTCAAGATGAAGCCAGGAGGCACTCGATGAGCGATGTGGGCGGAGAGACCAAGAGGCCCGAACGGGTAGAGCGCACAGAGGCTGAGTGGCGAGCGCTGCTTACGCCGGAGCAGTACAGGATTCTGCGCGAAAAGGCCACCGAGCGCGCCTTCAGCGGCGCGCTGACCGAGAACGACGAGACGGGGAACTACCAGTGCGCCGGTTGTGGGGCGCTGCTGTTTCTGAGCGGGGCCAAATTCGACTCCGGCTGCGGCTGGCCAAGTTTTCTGCTGCCCGCCGACGCGAAGGCCGTTGTCGAGCACGAAGACCTGAGCCACGGAATGCGGCGCGTTGAGGTCACGTGCGCACGGTGCGGCGGCCACTTGGGCCATGTCTTCCCCGATGGACCCCACCCAACCGGGCTGCGGTACTGTATCAACTCCGCCTCGCTCAGCTTTGAGCGGGAGAAGTGAGGCGGTTGCGCCGTGCGGCAAAAGGATGAATTTCGAGCAAAACGCACGGAAGGCATCCCTCGGGGGCTAAAGCCCCGACCTACCAGTCGTGCCCTGAAAGGCTCCTAGTCCCTGACTGGATGGTTTCGTACCATTGAATCCGTGGTTTCCCTGGTCTCAAAATCGAGACCAGGGGCACCCAACATTGGTACAACTTCAAGCGGTCAGCATTTACGGCAGTCAGGGCTAAAGCCCTGACCTACCAGTCGTGCCCTGACAGGCTCCTAGTTCCTGACTGGATGGTTTCGTACCATTGAATCCGTGGTTTCCCTGGTCTCAAAATCGAGACCAGGGGCACCCAACATTAGTACAACTTCAAGCGGTCAGAGACCTAGGAGGGGAAGAGAAGGTCTGAGGTGGCTGGCAGGGTGGTCAGGCGAGCGCGGCGACGGGACGGCTGTGGATCGGGGGAGGCGAGGAGGTTGGCAATCTCGCGGAGTTCTGCTCGAGCATGGGCGATGGCGGAGGCGACCTCGTCCAGATTTTGGCCGGAGAGGGGCTGGGCGGCGCCGACGACCAGGAGCGGCAACCGGGGCTGCGGATCGCTCTGTTGCACTGGTTGTGGTTGGGGATCATGGTGGCGGTGGGCCTGTTCCAGCGCTTGCCGGGCGCCAGCCAGCGTGTAGCCCTCAATGTGGACCAAGTGCTTGATCTTCAGGGCCAGCTCGACATCACGGCGGCGGTAAAGCCGCTGGCCGGTTCCGCTCTTGTTGGGTTTGAGCTGGGGAAACTGCGTCTCCCAAAAGCGCAGGACATAGGTTTCGACGCTGCAGATGCGGGCCACGTCACCAATCTTGAAGTAGAGGCGGTCGGGGATGGCGGGCGAGTCGAGGGCGCTGTTCTGAAGTAGTTGCATGGCCATGGTAAAGGCGAGGAGGACACCGCAACTGGGGTGGAAACCCTTCTCTAGAGGCAGTATAGGTAGGATTTGCACTAAATGTGAAGCAAAATTTGCAGTTAAGTCTCTGACCTCGTGGTTTCGTACCATTCAATCCGTGGTTTCCCGGGTCGGAAAATCGAGAGCCGGGGCACCCAGCCATGGTACAAATTCAAGCGGTCAGAGACCTAGCGGACATTCAAATTGAAAAGAACAGAGGAATGCTGACCCGAATTGATGAGAAATCGATCCGGGCCAGGAGAGGCTTACCCTTTTTCAGGGCGAAGGACAGGAGTACGAGCGAGGGAGTGGGGCGGAGCGGCGCGCAGATACTGTGGCGGCCAACTGGCGAGCTCACCGAGAGCGGCGGCGGCATGGAGGGGCCAGTAGGGGTCGCGCAGCAGCTCGCGGCCGAGCAGCACGAGGTCGGCTTCTCCTTTAGCCACGATTGTGTCGGCCTGAACGGGTTCGGTAATCATGCCCACGGCTGCGGTGGGAACGCCAGCCTCGCGGCGGATTCTGGCGGCAAAGTCGACCTGGAATCCGGGGCCGACGGGGATCTGGGCGTCAGGAACCTGTCCACCAGAGGAAACGTCAACGAGATCGACGCCGTGCTCGCGCAGGAGCTTGGCGAGTTGGATGGATTCATCGACGGACCAGCCGCCGGGAACCCAGTCAGTTGCGGAGAGGCGGACAAAGAGCGGCAGGTGGTGAGGCCACTCGGCGCGGACGGCGTCAACAACGGCGAGAAGCAGACGGACTCGATTTTGAAAGCTGCCTCCGTAAGCATCCGTGCGCTGGTTGGCGAGCGGAGAGAGGAACTGGTGGAGCAGGTAACCGTGGGCGGCATGAATCTCGACCACGTCGAAGCCAGCCTTGAGGGAGCGGCGAGCAGCCAGAACAAAAGCGTCGATGATGGCGGTGATGCCGGCCTGGTCGAGAGCCTGGGGTGGGGCGTAGTTGGGCGCGAAGGCCAAGGCGCTGGGCGCGACAGTTTGCCAGCCGCCCTCGGCGGGCAAGAGCGGGCCATGTCCGGCGAAGGGAGTCTTGGTGCTGGCCTTGCGGCCGGCATGGGCCAGTTGAATGGCTGCGCGGGCGCCCTGAGAGTGAATGAACTGAACAATTCGCCCGAGAGCGGGAATGTGAGCATCGCTCCAAAGCCCGAGATCACCGGAGGAGATGCGGCCCTCGGGAAGGACAGCGGCGGCTTCCAGGATGACCAGGCCGGAGCCACCCTGAACGCGGCTACCCAGGTGGACGAGGTGCCAATCAGCGGCGAAGCCGTCCCGCGCAGAGTACTGGCACATGGGCGAGACACCGATGCGGTTGGGAAAGCCGACTGAACGGAGTTGCAAAGGCGAAAAAAGAGGATGGCTCATTCCCTTATGGATGCGGGCGAAAAGGGAGGGATTCAAAGGAAAGCGATCAAATGTGGGCAGGAATCAACTTGGCGGTGTGTGTGGGGTAGATTGCAGCAAGTTAGCCACCGCTTCGCGGTGATAGCGAGTTAGCAGGTTAGCGGGACTGGTGGTTTTCCACCTTGCAACAGAAAATAAGAAGCAGGTTCCCTTCGACTCCGTTCCTGATGAACAAAACCGATTGAAGGTTGAGGTTTCCCACCCTTGCCGCAAGAACAAAAACGCGGCAAGGATGGGGCACCCAGGCCATAGTGTACCCATCGGTTCGATTTGCAAGGTACAGATTTCGAGCGCGGGCGAGGACGCCCGCGCTACAAAAAAGCGCAAGGATGGGGCACGGAAGAATTGGGGTGAACCCCGGGTTTTGCGGGGTTGAGAGGGCAAAAGCGCAGCCCGGTTACTGCTTCTTGAGGACAGCCGTGTTCTTTTCGTCGGAGAGGATGGCCGACTCGAAGAGGCGGAAGGAGGCGGCTTTGGCGGGAGGTATCTCGACCTGGCGGACGACATATTCACGCTCGTAGTGGAGGAGATTGCCTTTGGCCGAGACCGTGGAGTGGTAGCTGGCAAAGTCAAGGTCGATGTTGACCGGGTCTGGAGTCTCATCGACGACGTAGCCGGGGGGGATGGCGATGTCGAAGCTGTCGCGCCAAAGGCCGGGGTGCCCGAGCTCGATGGGGTACTTGCGAGGCTTGCCTTCCATCACATCAGAAACATTGTGGACGCGGCTGCCGAGGACGCGGGGGCGGAGCAGGAGGAGCGGACCGGTGGGATGGGCATAGCCGGTTGCGCTGAAGTGCAGATCTAGGTCCAGCGGTTGATCGAGTTGGGCGGCCTGGTGGAATTCGAATCCCTTGAAGGCCAAGCCGGGCAGTTCGTAGCCGAGGCCTCTCTCCAGCTTTTCGCGGATATTTTTGGAGTCGTTTTCCTTCAGGAATCCGCGCTCGTAGGTGGCGTCGTCTCCGGTGAAGACCTCAGTGATATCGCCGGCAAGGGCACCATCGGCGGAGAGGGTAAAGGAGCCTTTGCGGTTGAGTCCGGAAGAAACCGGAGGAAGGACGGGCATTTGCAGAACCTGGCTGTCGGTTCCGTTTGCGATGTTGCCGTAAGCTCCCTGCAACTGAGCGCTGATCAGACCAACGGGGGTTTCCTCGTCAGTGGGGTCGAAGATGAGGAGGGTCTTGCCATTGACAGCCTTGACGCGGGCCATGAGGCGAGGATCGTTTTCACCCTCCGGCAATTCGATGGCGGTGATCATATGATTGCCAGCCAGGGATGGAGCGGCCGGATCGATGGTGCCGCGCTCACTGTCGACGTGCAAGTAATGGGCGCGGACGCCGATGGCCTGGAGCATGGAAATCAGCAGGGTGGTCTTGTCCTTGCAGTCGCCGTAGCGGTTGCGATAGATGTCGCCGGCGTAATGGGCCTGCCAGCCGCCGATGCCTTTGGCGACGATGAAATAGCGGATGTTTTTCTGGATGTAATCGGTGATGCGGCTGAGCTTGGTGTAGAGGTCAGGAGCGCCGGCGGTGAGCTCAAGAGTCTTGGCGGTAATCTCGGGGGTTGGATCGGGACGGTGTTCTTCCAGGTGCTCCTCCCAGAGGCCGATAGCGCGCCACTGAGCATCGGCGCCCTGGACGGCTGCGTCTCCCCACTTAATGGACATACGCGCGGCCAGCGCTCTCCAGGGGGGAGTGGAGTGGATGTTTTCGAGATCCAGGGCGGGCATATCCTTTATCTCCCAGCGGAGATGGTTGGAGCCCAGATCGATGGGTTTCACGGCGGGAAACTTGTGCCATGCCTCAGCGAAGCGGCCTCCGGGTGGAAGAACCAATTCCATCGCTTCGGAAACGATCGGGATTGGGGCCTGAATCTCCCAACCCTCTTCACTCATGTAGGGGTGGAGGTGCTCCTCCAATTCGCAGACGACGACGGCGCCGGGGTCGCTGGCGGGCGGATTGACGGTACGGATGCGCTCAGTGAACTGGAGGACGGGAGCGGCGTATGCCCCCATGTCCTTGAAGTCTGACTCCATGGCCTGAAACTGGCGTCCGTCGGGGGCGATGGTCCAGGAGCGGAAGTAGTCGAGCTTTTCGTCGATGTCGTACTCGACCTCGCAATGTGAGTAGTTCCGGCCCTGGGGCTTGAGGATGCGGACCGCCAAGCGTTCGCGCTCGACGGCGTGATTCTGCTCATCGACAGTGATGAGGTACTCGTCGAAGAGGACCACGGCGGGGGAATCCTTGGCGGAGGAGGGGGTGGGGATTTTGGCGGCGTCCACAGCCCATTGCGGGAGGTCCTGCTTATCCTTGCCAAGCCAACTGGCGAGGCTGGGCTTACACGCAAAAAGAAGAAGAGCGACCAGAAGAAAGCGAACTAGACAGGAAGAAAGCGAAAATTTCATGATCAGTTGCCTTTCGTCGCGGGAGGCGTTTTGGCGAGTACTAGCTGTGCCTGGTCAGCGGCAGCGATCTTCTGGTAGAAGTCGCGGAGGTCGAAGTATTCCTCGGGCTTGACGGTAGCGAAGGCGCGCGAGAAAACGCGGGCGATGGTGATCTGTCCGGGCTCGGATTTGGTCTTGGCGATCAAGGCCGCGTGGCCCTCCCAGGGGATCTTTGTGTCCAGGGGCGTGCTTTCGAAGGTCAGGTTGGCAGGCAGGTGATAAACGATCTGGTCGGTGATCTGGTCGGCATAATGCATATCGACAGGCTCCTGGCGTAGAACCTGATCGACAAAGGGGTGATGGCTGCGGGTCTGAAAGAAGAAGCCGGGGAGCAGGAGGCGTTTCGAGGTCGAGGAGCCGAGAGATCCACGCAGGCTAACGGTGGCTATGAGGTCGGCCTCGGGATCGTCGAGTCCCGCGAAGCGATCGATATGGGCCTCGACGCCATAGGGGACGACGAGCGCCAGCCCGCGGTCAAATTGCTTCTTAATCTCGCCCGGATCGAATCTCAGAGCAGTTTGACGCCAGCCGAGGGCCTGCTGGCCGGTCATGACAATGCTCAAGCTGCCGGTTATGGCACCATGCGCATCGAGGGTGATGTCGCCGGTGCGGAGAGTTTTGTTGTCGGTGTAGGCCTGGAGCGGGGAGGTAGCAGCACCACGGATGCCGGCGCCTTGACGGACGCCTGTTGCGCCGGTGTGTTTCCAATGCACCATCTGGAAGGGGCACATTTTCTCGCCAGGGTCGAGGACAATGTCTTTGCCGCCGGTGTTCAGGATGATGATGTCGTCATCCAACTGGTCAAAATAGAGGTAGCTTGGATCAAAAACGCTCCGGCTGCGATTAACGACTTTCATGTCATAGGCGGTGAGGCCCGCCGCGCGCAGCATGGCGAGATAGAGCAAGGCAATGTCGTTGCTGGAGCCGCTTTTCTGCGCCCATGTATCCTCGGCGCGCCGGGCCTCCTTCAAATTGAGCTGTTTTAGTTCTGATTCACTTTTCTTGCGGGAAAAGTCGGTGTTGTCGAGGGCCTGGACGGCCTTGTAGAGCTTTCTAGCCTTGTCCAACTCGGTGTCGCCGGGGGCAATGAGCGTTGCAACCGCTTCTTTGATGGATTTGGTAGGCTCGGCAAAATGATCCACGTCCTTTGTCCAGAGCTTGGTCTGGTCGGACCAGAAATCAGAGCCCTTACGGGCGCTCGTGTAATAGAACCTCACATGGGCGAAAAGGCTCTCATTTGGTGGCATCCACTCCTCGTCCGGGATCGGCTGGATGTTGTTCAGGTCAACGCTCAAAGTTTGCGCGGCTTTGTCGCTCTTAATTGGAGTTCCCGGCGGGAGCAAGGCCGACCAGAGGATGGAAGTAATTGGCGTCCGATGCGAATCGACCAGATGAGTTGTGGGCGCGAAAGGCAATCCAGGGAAGAATCCTTTGGCGGGGGTGAAGGAATAGTGCGCCTTGTGGACAAAGTAGCCACGCTGGATCTCCCAGAAAGGAGAGGAGAAGTGATAGTCGTCGTAGCGCATTTCAAAGCGATACTCGAGGATGCTGCCAACCTCGACGCTGGGCAGGTTGAAGACCTTGCGATTGACCTGTCTCTGATCGCCTTCCATGTTTGTCGTCTTAATACTTAACAAATCATCAGGCTTGCCGACGAGTGGAATGACGGTTCCGTCGGAGTGAATGGTGCGGGCCTTGATGTCAGTGATCTCAGTGTTGCCCTGAAAGTAAGGGAGCATGACGGTAGCCAGTTCCTTGCCTTTTTCCTGAAGAACCTTAGCGCGCACATAATAGCTGTAATAGTGCTGCGGATCGTTGGTGGTCTCCTCGATGTTGAGGTAGACAGCAGCGGCACCGGGAGCCAAGGGATCAGCGGTCATCTTGAGTTCTTCGTCAGTGGGCTGCTGGAACTGGGCGAGAAGGAGGGCGGGCGATGCGATGGCGAGGAGCAGGGGTAGGTGGCGTAAGAAAGCTGGAATCCGCATGAATTCATCCTTTCTTCAGGAGCAACAGAAAGCATAACGCACGAGTATCAAGATGCGATCAAATCAATTTCCTTTTTCCGCGGGAGGCGTTTTGGCGAGTACTAACTGCGCCTGGTCAGCGGCGGCTACCTTCTGGTAGAAACTGCGGAGGTCAATGTATTCCTCGGGCTTGGCGGTAGTAAAGGCTCGCGAGAGGGCACGGGCGATGATGATCTGGCCGGGGTCGGATTTGGATTTGGCAATCATGGCCGCGTGGCCCTCCCAGAGAACCTTTGCGTCCTGGGGCGCGCCTTCAACGGTCAGGTTGGCAGGCAAGTGATAAGTGATCTGGTCAGTGACCTGATCGGCAAAGTGCATATCCACGGGTTCGAGGCGCTTTTCCTGATCGACAAAGGGATGGTGGCCGCGGGACTGAAAGAAGAAGCCGGGGAGGAAGAGACGTTTTGAGGTAGCGGAGCCCAGCGAGCCATGGACCTTCACCATGGCCATGAGGTTGACTTCGGGATCGTCGAGGCCGAGGAAGTGATCGATATGGGCCTCGACGCCCTCGGGGACAATGGACCCAAGCCAACGGTCGAACTGCATTTTGAGTTCGTCCGGATCGATTCTCAGGGATGTCTGGCGCCAGTAGAGGGCCTCCTGGCCGACCATGACAAAGCTCAAGCGGCCGGTGATGGCGCCGTGCGCGTCGAGGGTGATGTCGCCGGTGCGGACAATTTTGTTGGCGGTGAAGGCCGGCTCGGGCGTCGTTCCAAGGCTACGGATGTGGTCGCTTTGACGGATTCCGGTGGCCCCCGAATGCTTCCAGTGCAGGGTCTGGAAGGGGCACATTTTCTCACCGGGATCGAGGAGAATTTCCTTGCCGGCGATGTTGACAAAGACGAGGTCGTCATCCAACTGGTCAAAATCGAGGTAGCCGAGAGCGAAAACGCGCACACTGCGATCGGCGACTTTCATGCCGGAGGCGGAGAGGCCCGCGGCGCGCAGCATGGCGAGGTAGAGCAGGGCGATGTCCTGACTGGAACCGCTCTTCTGTGCCCAGGTATCCTCGGCGCGCCGGGCGGCCTTCAAATTGAGCTGCTTGAGTTCGGATTCGCTTTTTTTGCGGGAAAAGTCGGTGTTGTCGAGGGCCTGGACAGCCTTGTAGAGCTTTTTAGCCTTGTCTAGCTCGGTGTCGCCGGGGGCAATGAGCGTTGCAACCGCTTCTTTGATGGATTTGGAAGGCTCGGCGAAATGATCCACTTCCTTTGACCAGTGCTTGGCCTCTTCGATCCAGAAATCGCCTCCGTTGAGGGCGCTCATGTAATAGAACTTCACATGATAGAGCAGGCCCTGGATGGGCGGCATCCACTCCTCGTCCGGAATGGCGGGGATGTCAGTCACCTCAACGTGGTAAACCCCCGCCGCATCATTCTGCACAGTGACGCCTGGGGGAAGGACGGGCCACCAGATGAGGGAATTGACCGCGCGGCCACGCGCATCGACGAGAAACATAGTTGTCGCACGCTGGCTGCCAGCCAGGAAAGCCTTGAAGGGAGTGAAGGAGTAGCGCGCATGGTGGACGAAGTAGGGACGCTGAATCTCCCAGGTGGGCGAGGAGAAATGCTCGTCGTCATAACGAAGCTGATAGCGATATTCGAGGATGCTACCGACTTCGACGCTGGGCAGGGTGAAGACCTTGCGGCCGAATTGCAACTGATCGCCATTCTTTGATGTTGTTTTGGCGGTCAAAAGATCTTCAGGCTTTCCGACGAGCGGAATGACGGTTCCGTCGGAGTGAATGGTGCGGGCCTTGATGTCAGTGACCTTGGTGCTACCGGAGATATAAGGAAGCTCGACGGTGGCCAGTTCCTTGCCCTTTTCCTGAAGGACCTTGATACGGATATAAACGCTCTGGTAGTGGAGCGGATCGTTGGCGATCTCCTCGACATCAAGGTAGACAGCAGCGGCGCCGGGAGCCTTGGGATCAGCGGTCATCTTGAGTTCTTCGTCGGTGGGCTGCTGGAACTGGGCGAGAAGGAGGGCGGGTGATGCGATGGCGAGAAAAAGGGATAGATGGCGCACGAAAGCGGGAATCCGCATGAGTCTTTCCTTTGCTTGCAGACGGCTAGAGCCCTGTTGCAAACGGTGCGATTGAATGCAGAGATTCTACATCGGGGGGAAAGGGGCGTCGAGGAGGGTTTCTTGTCAGTGAGTACTATCCTTGCGGAAAACTGCGGGTCCGTCCTTCCACTGCCCACCCCAGCGCACAAAGAGTGCGCGCCGGGGACTGCGGTTCCGCGGCGCTTTGCTCCTGGTGAACGGGGAGGGATCAAATCCGGGGTTTTGAACAAATCAGCAAGTTAGCCACCGCTTCGCGGTGATAGCGGGTTAGCAAGTTAGCGGATTTATGCAACTGGCGGTGTCTTCCTGCCCTAGTTCTCTGACCGGATAGTTCAACTTCAAGGAGTCAGAGACCTAGTCGGTGGGATGGCGGGATTCGGGGACTGCGGTTCTGCGGCGCTTTGCTCGTGGTGAACGGGGAGGGATCAAATCCGGGGTTTTGAACAAATCAGCAAGTTAGCCACCGCTTTGCGGTGATAGCGGGTTAGCAAGTTGGCGGATTTGTGCGACTGGCGGCGTCATCCTGTCCTAGTTCTCTGACCGGATGGTTCAACTTCAAGGAGTCAGAGACCTAGTCGGTGGGATGGCGGGACTCAAGGAGGGAGGCGACAAGGGCTATGGGGAGGCCAACTACGTTGAAGTAGTCGCCTTCGATGCGGGGAATCCAACGGGCGGCGCGGCCCTGGATGGCGTAGGCTCCGGCTTTGTCCATGGGTTCGCCGGTGGCGATGTAGTCGGCGATGTCTTCGTCCGATAATGCGAGGAAGTGGACGGCGGTGACTTCGGCGGCTACTTCAGTGGAGGTTTCAGTGACCAGGGCGACGCCAGTGATGACGCGGTGAGTGCGTCCGGAGAGGAGACGGAGCATACGGGCGGCGTCAGCGGGGTCTTCGGGCTTGCCGAGGATGTGGTCGTCGAGGGTGACGGTGGTGTCAGCGCCGAGGACGCAGAGGGAGGGGATGAGGCGGCGATTGAGGGGCGTGGCTTTCCACCCTTTTCGCAAAGAACGCGAACAGGATGGGGCACCCTGGAGTTCGTTGTAGACGGCCTCGGCTTTTTCGCGGGCGAGGCGGGTGACGTAGGCGATGGGGTCTTCGTTGGGGATGAGGTCTTCTGGGATGTGGGCGGGGTGGACCTCGAACGAGAAGCCGGCTTGGGCGAGGAGTTCGCTGCGGCGGGGGGATGAGGAAGCCAGGATCAGCATATTGAGATTATTGCAGGGCGTGGGGGCAGAGAATAGCGAGCCAGCGAGTCAGCTGGCCCGCTGGGGTGGTTAAGCGGTAAGGCCGGTTTGGAAACCGGAGGGGGTGGCGAAACCCCAGGCCATGGCAGGGGTGTTGTGAGCAAGGCCGAAGCGGCCGTCGGGCCCGAGGAGGATGATGCCGCCGTGGCCGCCAAGACGGTTGAAGAGGTAGGCGATGGCTTCGCGGGCGGCTAACTCGGGGGCGGCGCCGCTGGCAACGCGGTCGGTGGCCCACTTGCCGAGGACCAGCTTCATGATGGGCTCTCCCCAGCCGGTGAGAGAGACGGCGGCGGAGAGATTGTCGGCGTAGCAACCGCAGCCGATGAGGGAAGAGTCGCCGACGCGGCCAGGAGTCTTGTTGAGGGTGCCACCGGTGGAGGTGCCGGCGGCGAGGTTGCCTTGGGAGTCGAGAGCAACAGCGCCAACGGTATCGTGGGACCACTTCGTGGGGTTCTCGAAAGGCTTCGTGGGGACTCCGGTCTTCCACCCCACCGACAAAGACCCGTCGCTGGGGACCCCGGTTTCCGGACTCTTGTCGTCGAAGAAGTCTGGATCCAGGGGGGTATCCAGGCCGGAGAAGGTGTTGTCGCCGAGACCGGCGGCCTCACGGATCTTGGCATGGGCGAGGCGCTCGCGCTCACGGTCCAGGACCAACTCGGCATTGTCGATGAGGGGCATCCCGAGGGATTGGGCAAACTGCTCAGCGCCGACGCCGACGAAGTAGACGTGAGGACTCTTTTCGAGAACCAGGCGGGCAGCCTGAATGGGATTGCGGAGATGTTCTACGCAAGCCACGCCGCCAGCCTTCATGCGGCCACCGTCCATGAGGAGCGCGTCGAGCTGAACGCGTCCGTCGGAGGTAAGAAAACTGCCACGGCCGGTGTCGAAGGTGGGGTCATCTTCGAGGACGGTGACGGCGGCCTCGACCGCATCGAGAGAAGAACCGCCGCGAGTAAGAAGGGCGTAGCCGGCTTCAAGCGCGTTGCGGACGCCGGCTTCATGAGCAGCCGCCGCGTCAGCGGGGATGGCCCAAGCGCCACCGTGGACTAAAAGAGTGGGAGCATGCAAGGCTGATTTCGTCACTAGAATATCGTAGAACATCTGGCGGGGGGAGCGCGGGAGCCCTCAATCTGGCAGGGGTTTGTTCCTCTTTCGATCTCGTGTCAAAGAATGGGAGTTGGAGATATACGTGTAAGTGGTTGAAACAAAGGGAGAAGGATGGGGTATTGAGGGTTGCAGGGAATTTAGGGGAGATTCGCTAAGCTAAGTACATTCAATGAGAGTCAGAGCAGCACGGGGAGAGCGGGTGGACGTTTTGACCTTAGCGAAGGGCCGCAGATGGATGTGACGGAAGCGGCTGAACAGGCTGCGGAAAAAGGCCTGGATTTTATCCGAACATCCGAAATACATCCCTCAGGGCCTGAAGGCCTCATTGATTTTGCGGCATTTACGGCACGACTGAAGTCGTGCCCTTTCAAAACGACGAGTTTTTCCGCAGCCTGTAAAGCCCCGACCTACCAGTCGTGCCCTGATACAAAGCGGCTTTATGAAACACGTTTTACGAACTTTTCCGCAGCGTGTGAAGGCAAAATGGCCGGGGCAGGACAAACTCTTGAAGCGATCAGGGGATTTTTCGAGTTAAGGCGGAGCAGCGAAAGACGGTGCAAGTCGGCTTCCTTTGAAAAAACGAAGCCGCAGCGCCTTCGCGGCGCCTGATGAGACCAATTCGGCAGATGCAGGGGCGATTCCATGGCGGAATCGCCCCTTTCCTTTTTACGGAGAGCAAGGCCGTGGAATGGCGGGACGGGCGGGGTTCGGAAATGTGCGTAACAAGTGCAGCGAGTTAGCTCCCGCTTCGCGGGGATAGCGAGTTAGCGGAGTTAGCGAATTTCCACGATAGACCGGAATCCCCGGGACACGAAGTTTGTGTGCTGGGGTGGAGACCGTGGTTCGGCCTACAGTTCATTACTCCTGAAGACAAGACTTGGCGGGGATGACGGCAGAGAGGACGGACTCTTTGCGGTACTTCCAGGAAGAAAGAAGAGAGACGGATGAAGCTCACGAATCACAAGGGTTTGCGCGCCGGCAGATGGATGGGGCTGTTGTTAGTAGTGGTGTGCCTGATGGGGATGGGCAGCGGGGCCTACGCACAGGCGATCAGCACGACGACGGTTCAGGGGACGGTGTATCTGGCGAACGGCCAGCCCGGCACAGGGACACTGGTGGTGAGCTGGCCATCGTTTACAACGGCGAATGGTCAGTTGGTTGCCGCCGACAGTACGACGGTGGCGATTGCGCCGGACGGATTTGTAAGCGTGAATCTGGCTCCTAACTTGGGAGCGACGCCGGCGGGGCAGTATTACACAGCGGTTTACTACCTGAGCGACGGGACGACAAACACCGAGTATTGGATGGTGCCAGTGGGGGCGCAGGCGACCTTGGGGCAGGTGCAAGCGCAGTTGATGCCGGCGGCGCAGGCCGTTCAGGCGGTGAGCAAGGCATATGTGGACCAAGCGATTGCAGGGGTTTCTGAAAGCCTGCTGACGGCGTCCGGCGGGACGTTGAGCGGGCCGCTGACCTTGAGCGGAGATCCGACACAGCCATTGCAGGCGGCGGACAAGCACTATGTGGATGAGACGTTTGCACTAGCTGTACCGCAGGCGGGCGGAAGCATGACGGGAGCTTTGGCAACGCCGGCAGTGAATGGAGTGGAGTCTCCGGCGACGGGAAGCCCGCAGACGACACTGCAAGCGGCGATGAGCGCGGCGGGGAGCAATGGAGCGGTGGAGATTCCGCCGGCTTATGCGGGGACGGATGGATTCAATAATCCGAACGGCGTGTACGTGGCCGATTTGCGGCAGGGAAGCTCGCAGCAGTTTGAGCGCAGCGTGAAGGAATTCGGCGCGGTGTGCGATGGGAACACGGACGACACCAACGCGCTGCAGTCGGCGTTGAACTATGCCGAGACGCACGGGGTGGCATTGACGATTCCGCAGGGAACCTGCAAGACGCGGACCCTGATCTGGCATGGAGAGTCGATCGGCGGGATGGGCAAGCAGGTGTCCGCACTGATGGGCTTTCCCGGACAGGATGTGCTGTTGACGATGACCGACAGCGCAAACCTGCTGTCCTACACGCGGATTCACGATCTGACGATCTATGTAGATCAAAGCCAGGATGTATCTTGCTCGGCGGCCAAGGGGCTAGCACCGGCGGGAAGCTGCGCGCAGAATCGACCGCTGGAGAGCAACTCGATTTTTTCGCCAAGCGGGAACGGGCTGACCGGAACAGCAGGAAGCGGAACGGCGTGGGCGGTGGGCAATTGCGCGATTGCGATGCCGGCGACCACCGGAGCAGGCGGAAATGGGCTGAAGGTGGCGGAGCTCGAGAACCTGGAGATTGCGGCGACGGGCGCGGACCCTATGGCTGCGCAGTATTCAGGCGCGCACTCGACGCACACTTGCGGGTTGTATCTGGCGCAGTGGCCGCAGTGGAGCGAGTTTCGGAACATCGATATTCGCGGGCTGAATACGGGGATAGCAATTCCAGCTCTTTTCGGAACGACTCCAGCAGGATTAACCGCGGATTCAAATCGTTGGCAGAACATCACGATTCAGGCGACGCACGGGTTTACGACAGCGGCGGGCTCGAACAACGTGCTGGATAACTTGGTGGTGATAGCGGGAAATTCAGCGGCGACCGGCGAGCCGCCTACGGGCGTGGTGCTGGATTTTGCGGGAACGCAACAGGGCTGGACGGTACGGAATTCCGTAGTGCTGCCAGCGTGGAACGCAGTGCAACCGGTACTGACTGTGACCGCAGTTGGCGGGGCGGTGACCGGGGTGGCGGTGGGTTCGCAGGCCGGACTGGGGTTTGATCCGTATGGAGCGCAGGTTCCGTTGGCGTTCAGCGGGAGTTGCACAGCGCAGGCCGTAGGCAATGTAACGAGCAACGGAGCAATTGGGACGGTCACGGTAACGTCGGGCGGGGTGGGGTGTTCGGGAACGACGACGGCGAGCGTGAATGTGGCTGGGACGTGGGACACAGCCGCGCCCGTAAACCTGATTGCCGGGCAGAATATGACGTTCTATGGCGGAAATCTTCTGAAGGGCAACGGAGGATACACGGTTTGGAACGCGGCAGGCTCCCAGAGCTATGGAACGCAGTTGGACGGCGGCGGCGGGAGATTGCCGAGCGGAGGAACTTATGCGGCGCTGGTGGCAAACAACCCGCTAGGAAGCGCATATCCGGTAGATCAGTTTCCAGGCGCGGACTTTGGGGCCAAGTTACAGGCATGTATCAGCGCGTTGAACGCGAGTTATGGCGGAACGTGCGATGCACGGAATTTCACAGGGAATCTATCGATGGGATCGAACCTGACGATAGCGACAGCGAATGCGACCGTACTGCTGCCGTGCGCGACGATTTCGACGGCTAATCAGGTGATTGTGACGGCGGGAACGAGGAATGTGTCGCTGCGCGGGTGCGCCATGCGCGGCGCGAGCACGGCGAGTGGAAGCCAGGGCGGCACGGTGTTTCTGTACTCAGGAGCAAAAGCGATGGTGCAGGTGGGAGATACAACCTATGCTGCGGATACGCTGGGTTTCCACCTGGACAATGTGGTGATAAATACAACGGCCGCAAGCAATGCAACCGTGCAGGGACTGGCAGCCTACCGCACACAGGAAATGGAGCTGGAAACCTTGTATTTCCTGGGTAACTCGAACCAGACCGGCATGACACTGGATGGGACCGGGAATTATACGGGGGGAACATTCCTCGACAACGAGTTCACCGGATTCCAGACAGCGGTGAATGCCATCGGGCACCAGATATCGAACCCTGCGACGACCGATTGGATGAACGCGAGCACGTTTGTGCGGTTGCACATTGATTGCCCGACGAGCGGGGGAAGCCCCATCAGCGGGAGTTATGGAATCAACCTGCAGCAGGGTGATGGAAACACGTTTACCGGAGGAGATATAGAAGGATGCTCGACGGCATTGCACCTGGGGCCGAACGCGCAGAATAACACGATTGTAGGGCTGAGGAACGAAAACTCGACCAATCAGGTTGTGGCGGATGCGGGCAGCCAATACAACAACTGGATGACGGGCGGAACGATGTTAGCCGGGCAGTTGACTGACAACGGCACACGCAACAGCTTCTTCGATACTTATCACCGGAGTTTCAACGGACTGAATGGCGATTGGTACGGGAGCCAGAAGGACGCCACAGTTACCAACCACTATCGGCTTGGAATCGGAGCAGGCAACGAGCGCGGATTGCTGGACCGCTATCAAACCGACTATGGATACCGGTGGACGATGGGCTTGAGCGACGCGACGGCCGGCGAGCAGTTCTACCAGATTCTGGATGAGTTGAATAATGTGTACCGCGTCTCGATCGGACAGTATAACAACGGCCAATCGAGCACTAACAACCAGACGGTGATCAATGCGGCAGGAGCAGGCGCGGTAGTGCTGAACGGCTCAAACAACGCGGGGACCGGCGGGGTGGTGATCGGGTCAGGCGGCGCGAACGAAACCACTGTGGCAACGATCAGCAATGCCGGGGACGCGCAGTTCAACGGGATGCTGCAGGTGGGGGGCACTTCAACTTTTACAGGGACAGCTACGGTCAAGAACCAGGCCGATGCGGAGATTGATGCGACTCTGTGGGCGGGATTGACGACAAGCCAGAAAGAGTCGTTCATCTACAAAGACTGGAACGGCAACAGCCAGTGGTACATGATGAAGGACGGGAGCAATAACTGGGCGCTGAGTTCAGCTATAGGCGGTCTGGACAGCTTCAAGGCATACCAAAGCACAAACAGCGGCGATACCTACGTCGATGCATCGAACGCTTCCGGGGCAGTGCGCATCAACTACGAACCTGGATCGGGGGCTCAGTTCAAAGTATATGGAGGGAACAGCAGCACTCTCTATGCCTCCTTCACCGGACCAACATCGATTCAATTTCCGGGGATTGCGGCGAGCAGCGGTCATAACTGCCTGCAAATCGATAACTCTGGATATATCACCAATACCGGGACAACCTGCGGAACAGGAAGCACCAACGGCACGGTCAACGCCGGGACCAGCGGGCAGATAGCCTATTACAACGGTGCAGGGACAGTACTGTCCGGAACAAGCACGGTTTCAATTGCGGCGGGAGGGACCGGGTCTTCGACGGCTTCAAGCGCGCTGACAAACCTGGGTGGGGCTGCGCTGGCGGGCGCGGCGTTTACGGGAGCGGTGAGTGCGCCGGCTATGTCTGCGAAGAATAGCGCCAGCATCGGGCCACGCTACGACGTGACGCAGTATGGCGCAGTGGGCAACGGCTCGACCGATGATACGGCTGCGGTTCAGGCGGCTTTCAATGCTTGCTACAACGGTGGGACGGTTCCTTATGGCGGCGTGGTGGAGTTTCCGGGGAACAAAACCTACATTGTCTCCTCCACGATCAACGGCCATAACTCCTGCCAGGTGGAGGGCGTCGTTGGTAACTACACGGTGGCGAACGCACCGCCTAAACTCGCATGGAACGGCGCGGCTGCGGGAACGGTTTCGACCATCACCGCTTACAGCATCACGTCGAACGTGGCGACCTTTACCGCCGCGAACAGTCTGACCGTGGGACAGTTCGTCGATATTGAGGGGCTGACTACCGGCTTCTATCTGAATCGCGCTATCTTGCAGGTGACCACGGCTTCAAGCACTCAGTTCACGGCGACACTGCCCTTTGGCTGGGCTAATGTCGGTTCGACCTCCGACTCCGGTACGGCTACCACAGCCAACGTCATGCTGGCCTTCGACTCCAATGCCCGGTATCAGCAGTCGATCAGTAATATGATGCTGTTGCCTGTGGCGCCCTTGGCGAGCAAGACGCTGCAAGTGGCCGCTTACTTCGGTTCTCGCGTGGACACCGGGACGCACATCCTCAACGTTGAAGCGGACAACGCGAGCGAGTATGGGTTCTACTTCGCAGACGGCGGAATCAATGTCGATTTCGACAAAGGATGGCGCTGCGATGGAGCGGGACTCTCCTGCATTTATTGGCGCGTGGGCGGGATCGATAACCTGAAGATCGCCAACGGTACGGTGGACAACAACTCCGGCGCGCAGATGACGGCGAGCGGCGGCGCTTTAATGCTGGACGATGGAGCTTGCAACGCCAACGATTCGATGTTGCTGTCTTCAAGCCACATGGATTTCGAGGTTAACTCGACCATTACTTCCGGCCTGGGAGTTTATACGTTCTATGACTGCCCTTCGAATAACGGAGTGGAATCATTCTACGTTTCGCTGGATGCGAACAGGGTTGGTGGGGCTGGATTTTATACTGCGGGATTCAACTTCCCGACCATCGTCATGTCTCCCGCGAATGACGCGGCGCTGGGGTTGACGGTCATCAACGGGGAGTTCGAGAGCGGTTCCGGGCCGAACAATTCTCCGCGCTGGGTTGGGTTGCCACAGTTACAACGGGACGATGCTTACGGGTATACAGGCCGGATTCCGTTTCTGAGTTTTGCTCCGGCGCTTGCAAGCGCGGGTTTGTCATCGAGTAATAAAACGCCAATTAGCCTGATTGACGATGTGCAGATTAGCCAACTGTGGCAGCATGGTGTGGCGGCTTCGGCCTTTCTCTACTCGGACACAGCTTTTGCAGCGATGCCCAACGGAACGACACTGTTCGCTGGCCAGATCCTTGCGCCTCCCAGTTACTGGAAGGGCGCGGCTGGGAAACGATATGCCCTTGACGTGGTGTATCAGACAGGAACGACAGGAACTCCGAACAGCGGGGCCACCACCTGCACGGGCACCACTGCGGGCACTCTGACTTGTAGCAGCGCTACCGACTTATCGGTAGGTCAGAGGGTCGCGATCGGGACCGATACAAACAAGAACATCAACTACGTGGATGCGACGAATCCGAGCGCGGTGCTGGTTTACGTTGGATGGCTTGCGCAGAATTATACGACGGCTACTGCTCTCTCGTTCTCCGCGCCGGTGCTTGGTCCAGAGATGCAGATGCCTACGAAGTCTTTCGCGATTCCTACGGCGCTGACCTGGAGCCAGGGTGACTATCTGCAAAACTCCGGCGCGGTAGCAAATGGAATTGCGGGATGGGTCAATGTGGTTGCGGGCACGCCGGGAACGTGGGCCGGGATTCCGCTGGGTAACGCCAGTGGGCTGCTGAATCTATCTCAGATATTCGGCACGTCCAGCACTAGCCCGGTGTGCCCGAATGGAACGGGCGGAACACTCACCACAGTTGGATGCGTGAGTGGTGGGAGTAGCGGTGTAACAAGCATTAACAGCAACACCGGCGCGTTCACCTTCAATGGCGCCGGGGTGAGCTGCACCGGGACTACCTGTTCTTTCACCGGCGGTACAGGCAGCGGCACGGTGCAGAGTGGTACGGCCTACTCTCCGGCGTACTATCCTTCGGGCGGTGGAACGGTAGTGGCTGGTGTGACTCCGTTCAGCGGCCTTGCATGGTGGTCAACGAGCGCGGCTCCGGCTCAGGCGACGGCGGCGCAGATCGTGGGCGCCATCGGCTCGACAGCAGTTACCAATGCAACCAACGCAGCCAATCTATCCAACGGCGCAGTTGGCTCACTGCCGTATCAGAGCGCGGCGGGTGCGACAGCCTTTGTCGCCAGCCCCACGACCAGCGGCCACACGTTTGTGCCAGCTTGGCAGCCGAGCGGCTCGGCTATCGCGCCAGGAGCCGTTGATGTCAGTACCTTGAATGTTAATTCGGCGGCCACAGCAACAGCTCTGAGCGCAGCTTCCGCGCTACCCAACGGCACGACAAGCACTACGCAGGCCACAGCAGATACCAGCACGGATCTAGCTACAGATGCTTTCACTCATAACGTAGCCTATCCGGTTGCCAATACGACCTTCACGACCAGCACGGCGAGCGTAGCGGCGAACACCTGTAACTCTACCGTGCAGGTTGCCATGAGTGGAGTAACAACCAGCATGACCTTCCTCATCACTCCTAGCGCAGACACAAGCGGCGCAACGGGGTGGGGTAGCACCGGAGGTTTAATTCTGGATGTGTGGCCCACTGCGGGCTATCTTAACTACAAGATTTGCAACCAGACTGCGACGGCCATTTCTTTACCCAGCGCGGTGACGTTCAACGCGGGAGCGAGATAGCATGAAAAGACTCTTCGCACTTTTGGCGCTTCTTCCCTTGCTCGCGGCTGGCGGCGGGCAATACACGATTCCATGGCACACCGGAGCTAATGCGGCCACGGCGAGCGGTGGTTGTCCTTTCACGGACAGCTTTCCCGGCTCAGGAGCACTCAGTTCTACTTGGAGTGTTAATTCCGTAGAAACCAGCGGCGGCTACTCATTAGTGCAAGCGTCCGGTGTCGCTCAGGCATCAGCCACAGGTATCCATGCGACTGAAACTGTAACAAGCGGAAGTTGCTCGTTCCTGGAGGATCAGTATGCACAAGCGGTTGTGAAGGCCCTCGATAGCTCCAGCGCAGACGGAGTATCTGTTGCTGTGTTGATGTCTTCGGCAGGGAACGGGTATCGCTTTGTAGCTTTCGGAGGCGGGGCGGCTCCACAGATAATCCGTGACACGGCTGGATCAGGCACCAGTATAGCTTCGAGTTGCGGAAGCACAGTAGCAGTAGGAAAGACGATACAGTTGGCGGTAACTGGGAGTGGTAGTGGTCAAACATTGACGGCCTATGTAAATGGGACACCTGTTTGTTCTGTTGTTGATTCCACTTACACCTCGGGTTACCCAGGTATGCGCATCGGTGGAACTAATGCGACAAATGTCAATCAGATGGAACTTGGAAGTTTTCAGGCAGATTAAGGAGGCAACATGAGTATCGCTTTAGCAACGCCCTTTTCGATCAGCGGGCCAAGCACTACGTCAGAAACAGACGCATTTGCTGCGGCAACTCGATATGACATTGACACTGTGGGCCAGACCATCACGATCTGGCTTCCGTGCGGCTCGGCGGTCACGAGCGGCGGCAAGACAACCAGCTTCGCGCCAGGGCCGCAAGCGCCGACGCTGACAGTGGAGTTCTCACTAGGGAGCAGCACATGGAGTGCAAGCAACGGGCAGAGCGGGACGCTGACGGCTGACCAGATCGCAACGGTTCAGGCGATGCTTGCCGGAGTCAACGCGGCTGTCCGTAACCAGGCCGAGGCTTCCGTGCAAAGCATGGGGATTCTGGCCGGTACGAATGTGCCGTGGTAGAGAGCCGGCGCGGGCCGGTACGCGGAATCTCGGGGGAAGCAAGACCGCTTCAGAGGCGAGTTTGGCTCCTGCTTCCCGTTGATTGCTGTTGCAATTCGCCGCGCGAGCCTGAGCGCTCAGGCAGAGAGATGTTTAGCGATGAGTTTCCATGGGGGCGGATCAGGCGTTTCGCTTACCCGGTTGAAATGAGGGGGCCGTGGAGGGAACAACGGAAGGATGCGCGGCAGTTGCGGAGGAAAGGCTTCTGCGCCCGGAGGAACTGGACCGGGAAGAACTGGTGCGGTATGGGGGGATTCTGGACCAGCGTCCGGCGAGCTTGGGGGGGCGGAGCGTGGGGATGGCGCTGGCTGAGCAGCTTCTGCTGGTGAGGACGCGGGAGGGATGGACGGCACCGCTGAAGGCGAATGCGGCGCAGTGGGCCTTCGAGCGGCGGCGGGGCGAGCGGAATATCGTGCTGAAGGCGCGGCAACTGGGACTGACGACCTGGGCGGCGGCGCGGTTCTTTCTGAAGACGATCACTCAGCCGGGAACACTGACGCTGGAAGTGGCCCATACGCAGGAGGCTGCCGAAGAGATTTTTCGGATTGTGCACCGGTTTCTGGATTGGCTGCCGGAGGAGTTGCGTGAAGGGCCTTTACGGACTTCGCGGGCCAATGTGCGGCAGATCGTTTTCCCGGAGATGGATGCACAGTACAGAGTTGTATCGGCGGGAGATCGGAATGCGGGGCGGGGATTGACGGTGCAGAACCTGCACTGTTCGGAACTGGCACGGTGGCCGGGCGACCCGGCGGAGACACTGGCGGGGCTGCGGGCGGCGATGGCGCCGGGTGCGGAGCTGATTTTGGAATCAACGCCAGACGGGGTGGGCGGATGCTTCCACGAAGAGTGGCAGAAGGCCGGCGAGACGGGGATCGTACGGCACTTTTTCCCCTGGTGGATGGAACGGCGGTACCGGGGCAAGGCGGTGGACGCAGCGAGCCTGACCGAAGAGGAGCAGGAACTGCGGACGCGGAAACGACTCGATCTGGAGCAGATTGGCTTTCGGCGGCAGGTGCGGGCGGATTTCCGTGGGTTGGCGCGGCAGGAGTACGCAGAAGACGAAGAAAGCTGCTTTCTGGCCAGCGGGGATTCGGTCTTTGAGCTTTCAGCAATCGAGGCGCGATGGGCAACGATGACGGCCCCGTCGGAAGTACGGCACAACGGGGATCTGGAGATTTGGCTGCCGCCGTTGAAGGGCAAGGAGTACCTGGTAGCGGTGGACCCTGCGGGCGGCGGAAGTGAGGGCGACTATTCGGCGGCGCAGGTGATAGAGCTAGAGACGGGGTTACAGTGCGCGGAGTTTGCCGGACACGTGGGAGGGTTGGAACTGGCGCGGCTGGTGACGGGCCTGGCTACGGAGTACAACCAGGCGTGGCTGGTGGTGGAGAGGAACAACCACGGCAGCGGAGTTCTGGCGCTGATCGAGACAGTGTGCGGCTACGGACGGGTTTATCGGCAGGGAGGACAAGCGGGTTGGCTGACCACGCAAATGAGCCGGCCGGCGGCGTTGGGGCGGCTGGATGCGGGGTTGGTGGAGAAACCGGAATGCTTCCAGAGCCGGCTGCTGCTGGCCGAGTGCCGGAGTTTTGTGAGGTTGCCGAACGGTGGAACAGGAGCGCGTCCGGGAACGCATGACGATCGGGTGATGGCGATGGCGATCGGGCTGGGGGCAAGGGCGGAAATGCTGGCCACTTGCGGTGGGGCCAACTTTCACATTGGACGAAACTAATTATGAGAAGGCTGATTCAGGTTCGCGGTTTCCTACCCTTTTCGCCAAGAACGCGAAAAGGATGGGGCACGGAGATTTTGGGTGGTACGGGGTTTTGGATAAGAGCAGCAAGTTAGCCCCCGCTGAAGCGGGGATAGCGAGTTAGCAGGTTAGCGGATAGCAAGGGGACAAGGTGTAGCGGCTGGGAAATGATCGAGAGGCTGGCGGAAAATTCCTTGAAAGTGGGATGGGGTGCGGAGGATTTTGGCTGGAGAGCTTAGAATTCGATTGAGGTTGTGAACGAGGCGGGGGAACGGGCTTGGCGGTTCTGGCGGTGCAGCATATCCGGCGGATGCGGGGCGGCGCGCAGGGCCAGTTGATGCTGGGCGCGGATGGCCACGTCTACGTGGTGAAGTTTCAGAACAACCCGCAGCATATCCGGGTGCTGGCCAACGAGTTTTTGGCCTCGCGGCTTGCGGCGGCTGCCGGACTGACGGCGCCGGAAGTGGAATTGGTGGAGGTTTCGAGCTGGCTGGTGGAGAATACGCCGGAGCTGGAGATAGATCTGGGCAGAAGCCGGGTGCGCTGCCATGCGGGCTTGCAGTTTGGATCGCGGTTTGTGGGTGGTCTGATGCCGGGGCAGGTGGTGGATTATTTGCCCGAGGAACAGATGGCCGAGGTAAGGAACCTGGGTGAGTTTGCCGGCATCCTGGCGCTAGACAAGTGGACGGGAAATGCCAACGGACGGCAGGCGGTCTTTGCGCGCAAACAGCGGGAGCGGCGCTACCGGGCGGTCTTCATCGACTACGGGTATTGCTTTCACGCCGGAGACTGGACGCTCGAGGATCTTCCGCTGCGCGGGGTCTACTATCGCAACGATGTTTACCGGGGGATTACTGGATGGGAGTCGTTTGAGCCGTGGCTGACACGGCTGGAGACGATGGCGGCGGAGACGGTGTGGGCGGCGGCGAATGAAGTTCCTCCGGAGTGGTATGGCGGCGACCTGAGCGAGATGGAGGCGCTGGTGGAAAAACTGCTGGCGCGACGGAGCCGGATTCGGGAGCTGATTGAAGGCTTCGGAAGGTCGGATCGGAAGCCATTTCCAAAATGGGTGGGGATGGGAAAGAAAATCGGGGATGAGGGTTGGCAGGATGCAAGGTGGGGTAGCATCGAAGGAAGAGTGATGTAGAAGGGGCGAAAGCCAGCATGAATGGTGGGAATGAGCGGCGGGCATGCGAGTTTCAACTGCTCCGGTATGTGCCGGACGCGGTAAGGAACGAGTATGTGCATATCGGGGTGATCCTGCGTGAGCAGGGTAGCCGGGAGCCGGCGCAGGTGCAGTTTACCCGCGACTGGCGCCGTGTGCGCTGCCTGGATCCGGATGCCGACACCGCGCTGCTGGAAGGGATGGAGAGCGAACTGCGGAAGCGCTTCCAGGAAGAGCCCGATGGGAAGTTGATGCGGCTGCTTTCCGAAGCACTCTCATTGAATGTGCAGATGACGGAACCCAAGGCTTATCTGGCGGAGAGCCTTCCGGCGGGAATGGAAGAGTTGATGCGGCTTTATGTGGAGCCGCCACCCAGAGCGCGCGTCTCGCGGTTGAGCGGACGGGCGGCAATCCAGGCGAAGATGCGGACAGAGTTCGAGCGGGCTGGGGTATGGGATTTGCTGAGGAAGAAGATCGCGGCCTCGGAGTACACGCGGCCGGGAGACCCGCTGCGGATCGACGTGGGGTACAGGCCGAATGGGGTAATCCGGATGTTTCATGCGGTGAGTCTGGAACCGGGCGTGGAGATGGCCAAGGTGCTGGCCTTTTCTTCGGCGGGACTGAGGGCCGGCGTGGAGCGGGTGGAGAAGGCACAACTGGAGCTGACCGCGGTGATTGAGCCCGCGGCAAAGCTGGGAGCGACAGACGAAGAGCCGGAACGGCTGGAGATGTACCGGTTTGGCGTGGAGACGATGGAAGAGCACCAGATTCGGGTGCTGACGACGTCGGACCTGGGCCGGGTGGCGGAGACTGCACGGCGGGAACTGCGGGTGTGAGGGCGAGCTGAAAGCTCGCCAGTTGACAGCTAACAGCTTACAGTTGACAGCTTTCAGTACCCAGTGATTGGCAGCAAAATATTACAGAATGGATTGCAGATAGTTTCTGGTGTTTGCGGTAGGATAGGTTTTGTGAGTTAGAAATTTCCAGCTAAAGGATGATAACTACCAGCTTTAGCTGATGGCTCAAAACTGATAACTGTTAGCTGATAGCTGTCAGCTAGAAAAAGGCATGGCCCTTTCCGGGGCTGTGCCTTTTTGTTTTTGGGGCGGAAAAAGGAAGGTGCACGTGAAGGTAGGAGAGCAGTTGCGGGAGATCTGGCGGCAGGCGACGGGGAGTGGCCGTAGGGCGGATTTAGCGGCGGGCGCGGCCGATGCGGAGGCGGAGCGAAAGACGCTGGCGCTTCCTGCGATCTTGAGTCCGGTCCAGTTTCCGGGGCAACTCTTGCCCAAGCCGACACCGATGAATCTGCGCCGGTTTGCGGAGACGCCGGTGGTGCGCCGGGCGATCAATGTGATCAAGGATCGCATTGCGGCGATGGACTGGCAGGTGAGAGTGCGGCGCGGAGTGCGGCCGGTAGATTTGGCCTTTGCGGAGCGCAAGTTGCGGGCGCTGCGCAGGACACTGGAAGAGCCGAACGCCGTGGACAGCTTTCGGACCCTGATAGAACAGGTGATCGAAGACGCGCTAACGGGCGGATACGGGGCGATCGAGATGGAGCCGACCGGGGACGGAGAGCGTCCGGCGATGCTATGGGCTGTGGATGGGGCGTCGATCCGGATCAACCCCAGGTGGGATGGGCAGCCGGAGACGCCACGCTACGCGCAGGCGCTGCCGGGGCAACTGGAGTCGAGCGCTATCGATTTGCGCGACGACCAACTGATGTATGTGCGGATGAATCCGCGCAGCTTTACGCCCTTTGGACTGGGACCGCTGGAAGTGGCTTTCGAGACGGTGAATCAGTTTTTGAGCGCGCACCGGTTTGCGGGCAAGCTGGCGGCCAACACCGTGGCGCAATATGCGCTGTGGCTGAACGAGGCGACGCCCACGCAGCACGACCGTCTGATCCGCTGGTGGCAGGACGAGATCGAGGGAACGGGCCGCGTGCCACTGATTTCGACCGAGCAGAAGCCGGAGGTGTTGCGGTTTGCGCAAGGGACGGATGCGGATATGCGGCTGGCCTGGCAGGAGTTTCTGATCCGGATGGTGGCCAATGCTTTTGGGCTGCCGCCGCTACTGCTGGGGCTGGAGGCAGATGTCAACCAGTCAACCGCATCGGAGATGAACGACGAGGCCTTCCGCGGGGCGATCTCGCCGCTGGCGATGTTACTGGCCGGGCACATTACGCGAGACCTTTTCGGCAAGTGCATAGGATGGCGGGAGTTTGAGTTTGTCTTCAACGAGCTGAATGCGAGAGACGAGGAGACAGAGTTGGCGGTGCAGGTACAACTGCTGAAGGCCAATGTATTGACGGTGAACGAGGTGCGGGCGATGCGAGGGCTGGGACCGCTGGGGCAGGATGGAGCGGTGCAGTTGACAGGGGAAGCGGCAGCGGAGCAGGCGGGCTAGAGCATTGTAAATCTGTAATGCCAGAGTCGTGGTATCCCACCCTTGCCGCAAGAACAAAAACGCGGCAAGGATGGGGCACCCAGGACCTTACACGATCCCTAGAAATGCTCGAGTGAATTGCAAAAGCAGATGGGCGGAGAGCGCATGAGACTGGAAGCGATGGCGGTGAAGATTCCCCATGTAGACGGGCACCCGAACCGGGTGGCGTTCGAAGGGGTATTGACGATGGTGAATGCAGCCAGCGACAAGGCGCCGGCGGGGGCGCGCGGACATCGAGTGATGCTGACGCGCGAGGCGGCGGAGCAAGCGCTGCCTTCGCTGTTGGGCATGGCGGTGGACTACCGGCCGGGGTGGGACGGTCACGATGCGCGACGCAAGATCGGCTTGTTGACCGAGGCGAATCTGGTCGGGCAGCGGCTGGTGGTGCGCGGATATCTGTATGCGCGGGATTTTCCCGAGGTGGCCGGGGCTATCCAGGCGCAATCGCCCGAGGCGATGGGTATGAGTTATGAATTGGCCGACGCGCGGGTGGAAGATATGCGGGCCGAGGTGTGGAAGCTGACCCGCGTGACCTTTACGGGAGCGGCAATTCTGCTCAGGGACAAGGCTGCTTACCGGGCCACCAGCTTTCGCATGGCGAGTTAGCGGGCGGCGAGTCAGCAGGTCAGCAAAGAGGCTCCGCTTTGCGGAGCCTCTTTTGTCGGCGAGTTAGCAAGTTAGCGCGGCTTGCGCACGATATTCACGGCACAAAAGAAAGGAATGGCATGGAAAAGGATGAGAAAGAGATAGCGGAGCGGCTGGAAGCCGCAACGACCCTGTTGGAACGGACGCTGAGCTGGCTTGAGGAGCGGCAAGGCGCTTTAACCGGCGAAGTGGAGAAGATTTCGGCGACTGTCGAGCAGAGCAGGCGAGAGGCGGATCTGGCGGAAAAGCTGGCCGCAGCCGAACGGGAGTTGGTGGAGTTGAAGGCAGGGGCTGCGCAAAATGTGTTGAGCCCGCTGCGCAGGACGCTGCCCTCGACAACCAGCGAGATGCTGGCCAAGCACGGAATTGGCGAGGGCCCGGTGGACGTGCGGACCCTGGACGCGGCGCTGGCCGGACTAAGCCTGGAACAGCGGATTGCTGTCAAGAGCCAACTGCTGCGGGCAGGCGCGATCGCGTAAAAGCAGCTTTCAGCGAATAGCTCACAGCTAACAGCAGACCGGTAACAAGCGGCCTCCTTCTCGTGGCTGCAAGAGCATTTTTAATGTTTCTGTAATGCCAGAGTCGTGGTATCCCACCCTTGCCGCAAGAACAAAAACGCGGCAAGGATGGTGCACCCGAGACCTTACACGATCTCAAGAAATGCTCTAACTGATTACTGATAGCTGTCAACCGGAGTACGACTGGCCCCATGGAGGGGGCGAAAAGCCTATGAACGCAAACTTTGCAGACATTCACGCGGCAGCAGATTATATCGGGCCGGGCGCTATCGAAGTTCCGTTGTATCAGACCGAGATTTTCGACATCTGCCGCCGTTCGAGTCCCTTCGGACAGCGCATCAAGCAGGTTCCGGCAACGGGACATCCGTCGCGCTTCTTCGAGGAGACGGCGATTCCGAATCCAGGGACGGCCGGCTTTATGAATCCGCGCGCCATTGTGCCCGCGGTTGTAAGTCCGACACGGGTGGAGCGGAGCGTGCCGCTGAAGGCAATCGTCTCGCAGATCAATTACAACCTCTTCGACATCGAGCTGGGCGATCAGCAGAAGCAGTTTGCCTATCTGCAAGCCAAGGACCTGGTGGACACAGTGAGCGGCGTGATGGTAGCGCACGACGTGGCTCTGTGGAACGGCAACGACACCAGCCTGAGCACGCCGACGACCACGCAGTACATGGGCGCTATTCCGCAGATTGTTGCGGGCGGATTGACGACGACCATCGGCACGACGGCATCGATTGTGGACGGGCTGAAATCGGCGGTAGCGCAGATGGTGGCCAACAACGGCTACTATGTTCGGCCCACGGCGATTTACGCCAACCCGGTGCTTCTGGATCTGATCGACCGGGAGATGAAGACCGAGTTCAATGTGGTGCTGAACACAGACAACATCACGGGCGGAATCCGGGTGAAGATGCTCTCGACGCAGGCGGGCGATCTGCCGCTGATTCCGGATTGGAGCTTGAGTTACACAGGCACGCCGGGCTCGGGAACAGCGGTCCTGCCGGCCTACATTGTGACCGAGGATCTGATCGAGTATCACTGGCTCGGCGATCCGGCGCCGCGTGTCTTCCAACTGGGGTTGCCCAACTCACTGGCTTACCAGTATGTTGCGGTGAAGTTTGGCGCCGTGGTGGTGAAGGGCGCTAACTACGCGCACTACCAGGTGCTGGTAGACAGGTAAACAAAAGCAGTGATCAGTGAACAGTGGTCAGTGAAAAGTAACACTGACCTCTGTTCACTGCGCGCTGCCATTTTTTCTGACGACTGACGACTGAAAGAAGGGACCTCATGGCATATCTGCAGCCAGCGGATTACCCGAATTATGGATTGCCGGCGGGAACGACGGTGGACTGGATTACGGCCGCCACGGCATTGATTAACAGCTACTGCAGGCGGCCGGACCTGAACGTGATTCAGTACACGGAGCGGTTGCGGCTGACCAGCGGATCGCAGGCGGTGTTATTGAGTTATCTGCCGCTGGCGCCTCTGGGAACGGCGACAACGCCGATTGTGAGCATCGAGGGCAGGTATGCAAGGCCGCGGCGGGGAGAGCTTCCGAACGAACCGTTGATGGAGATTGCGATGGCGTTCTCGCTGCCTGGGCAGTGGACGGCGATTGATCCTGGCTCGGTGGACTTTGACCCCAACACGGGGGAGCTGATGCTGCCGTGGAATGTGCTGGGACTGCCGTACAACGAGGTGGCGGTGACTTACACGGCTGGATTGACGACGATTGGCGACGACGTGAAGACGGCATGCGCGCAGATTGTGCGGAATGCGCAGTCAACGCCGGCGCTGAATGCAAGCAAGACCAAGATCGACACGATGCAGATGCAGTATTTTTCGAGTTCGCTGGTGGACGAAACGGTGCAGGCCTGGCTGCGTCCCTACATAGCGAACAGGCTGGGGTGAGCGATGAGCGATACGGCGGCGCGCAACCCTGTGGGAGCGCCGCGGATGCTGGCCGATGCCTTGCTGCGAAGCATGACAGGAACGACGGCCCTTCTGCGGGTAACGGGAGCGAATGCGAATAGCAGCCAGTCCGAGGTGGGGCTGGTGGCAACGACCTTTTCCGAAGTGGTCATAAGCCCGGTGGTGATGCGCAAGTTGCGTCCCGCCTGGCAGGAGGCCGGCGAGTCAAAGTCGGAGTTACTGGTTTCAGCGAGTGGGGTGGAGCAGCAGGTGAGCGCGCTTGATCTTGCATCGGCCCAGTCTCTCTTTGCGATGACTCTGGCGGTTACGGTGGCGGGACAGGATTACCTGATTGAGTCTGTTGCCGCAAACGAAGCCTTCGGTCAGGTGTATCTCTACCGGTTACTGTTGCGGGAAGCAAGGCAGCAGGCAGTGTAAAGACAGTGGTCAGGGGACAGTGCTCAGTTCAAGGCAGACGGCCGTCAGAGGCATAAAGCTGTACGCGCGAGGCACGAGGAGTTGTACTCCATGCAAAATGCGAAAGATTCGTTTTATATGACACTGCGCACGCGGCTGGCGGTGGTCAATCCGGAACGGACGATCCTGCTGCGCGGAGCAGTGCGGCCAGGGATTTTGGCGGAGGAAGCCGAAGCTCCCTTCAGCCAACTTCCCAGCGATGTGTTCATTCTGCGCTGGACAGGTCTGGGCGTCGATTTTGATCTCGGGTCCACGATGGTGGCCGAGCAGTGCGAGATTCTCTATCAGACGTGCGGAACGCAAAGCTTTGGCGGGCTGGACCGCGGCCGGACGCTGAGCGAGATGGACGAGGAACTGGCAGCGATGGTGCAGCCTTTCTACACACCCAAACTGAATTACACGGCAACGCCGCCAGCATCGATGCTGACGAAGGTGTTCTGGGATGAGCCGGAATTTGCGCCGGCCGTAGTCCAGCGGGACCGGCTGAGCCGTTCCGCAAGTGTGATGGTTTACAGCTACCAGGAGAAGGGGGAGTAAATGGCGGCGAATTGGATTTCGGCTCCCGCCCCGGTGTCGCGGCGGGGTCGAGGGTATTTTGCGCCGGTGAACCGGACGGCGCAGACGCCAGTGCTCTTCGATCCAGCGGAGCAGGGCACATTCAGCCTGGACGCTCCGCCGGCTCCGTGGATCAGCCTGGGTTGGATTCAAGAGTTCACACGCAAGCCGGGAAGCAAGACCGCCGCAGTATTGACGGGCATTCCCGCAGGGACTCTGGAGCAGGTACGCGAAACGCTCGAGGCGCAGGTGAGCTTCGAATTTTTGAGCTGGACAAAGCTGACCATGGCTCTAGCCACAGGCTCTCAGCACATGAACCTGCTGGCTCCCGCAAGCGGGGCTGGCCCAGCCGCGGATGGCGCTCAGGCGGCTTCCGCAGTAACGGCGCAAAGCGGATCGACAGCTACATTCATAGCGCTGGCCGCGACCGACGCCGCAAAATTCTTGCCGGGCTCGATCATCGCATTGGACACGGATTATGTGGGACAGACGGGCTTTGTGGGCGCACCCATATCGGGAGCGTATGTGCGGCAGGCACTTACCGATGTGGATTACATCCGGCGCGTGACCTTCAACGTCGCGTTGGTGTCCCAGGTCAACTCTACCGGGTTGACACTCGCCGGGCCGTTGCCGGGCGGCGCTCCGGCGGCAGGTTCCAAGTTGCAGGCGGTCACTGGGTTTGTGGATCGCGAAGGTGGAAGTTTCTATCAGGAGTGGTCGGCGCTGTTTGTCATGGAAGGCAGCCAGGGGGAACGGATCTTCTTCCACTATCCACGCCTGCAGACGATTGCCAGCGCACAAGAAGCCGCATTGCCGTTGGACGGAAAGAATAAGAACGGGTTGGCCCGGGTGTTGCTCAAAGGCCAGTTTCTGGCGCTGCCCGTAACCGATCCGCTGGATGGGGAACGGGTTATCTGTTACCGGAGCTTCTTGCCGGCGGCCAATGCACTGGTGTAAGCGAGTTAGTAAGTCAGCGAGTCAAGATGAAGATCACGATCAACGGGCAAGACTACACGGCCACGCTCGATGCAGTGCGGCCGTTGACGATTGAGCGCAAACTGAACGAGCCCTCTGTATGTCAACTGTGGCTGAGCTTGCCAAGCAACGGCACCTTACAGATGCCCTTGCGCAACCAATCCATGGCGGTAACTGGCGATGATGGAACTTGTTATTTTACGGGTTACATTGCGGTAACGCCACAGCCTGAATATGCCGGCTTTGCGATGGAGGGCCCGCGCTACAGGATTGCCGTCCAGGCCTTGAGCGACGAACTACTGCTGGACCAATTGCTAATGCCTCCCAGCACGGGCTCAACAGGCGAAAGCGCCGGGGCGCTATTGACTGCGCTGGTAACTCGCACGGGAGCCACCACGCTATCAACTCAAGGGCTTTCGCTTAGCGCGGCGGTGAGTAACTTCGTTCCCGATCCTGGAGCGGCGTGGAGCACGAGCGCGGGACAGGTGGCAAGCATGGCGCGGGCCGCGTATCGTGCGATCAATGGCGCTCTGACGGTCTGCCCAGTGCAGAGTACTGTGCATCCGCTGAACGAAACAAGCGGCAGCCTCAACCTGGCAACCCTGTCGCTTACGGCCAGCGTCAAGCGCGCCCTGGCAAACGATGTGACGGTTTGCGGCGAGCACGAGCCGGTTGCTTATGTGACCGAATACTTTCTGGGTGACGGGGTAACAACACAGTTTTATCTTGCGGCCGATCCTTTCTTTCTGGCTTCATCCAAGTCCACCATCATCAGCGAGCTATTCAACCAAGCCCAGATTAACGAGCGCGTGTGGGGCGTTAGCGGCGGAGCCGGTTATCTCTCGCTGGGCGCTGGCGGACTCACGATGAATGGCGGCAATGGCATTGACGGGGAAACATTGCTGACCTGGCTTGACCCGGTGGAGATGGGCGGAACGCTGCTGCTGGAGGCTGTGGGTGTAACTCTTTCCCCAGGCAGCACGGGGGCCTTGGCTGGTTTCTTTGTGGGTATGGACACGCAGGCCATGTGCATTGCTGGCTTCCACGCGACGGCGCAGCAAGGCACAGGGGCCGTCACATTGCAACCACTTATTCAGGGAAGCCCGGCGGGAACGGCTTATGCGATCAATCCTGCCAACCAATACACGCTGCGCGTTAGGGTGCATTGTCTGGAGAACGAACGGGAGTTGGCAATCTATCGTTCCTTTGGAGATAGCGGAGCAATTACCTCCGGCGGGCAGTGGAATGCAGCTCCGGGAAACATTCAGATGGAGATCCAGCAGTTTGTCAACGGAGTGGGCGGGACGCCGGTGACGCTCTATGATGGAGCAATCGCCAGCCTTCCAGGCGCCTGCAATGTGGTGGCTGCGAGCAGCATCAACCTGATTGGAACCATGCGCGCGCTCAATTTGACCAATCTCGGCTCTGGCTGGGTGGTGAGCACGCCCCCGGCAGGCGGTTCCTATACCCGACGGGTTGGTACGACGGCCGAGGCGGCTGAGTGTCATCTGGAGCGCACGGGCCAGGTGGTGTTTTACGCAGGATATGCACCCGTGGCCGGCGAACAGATTGCTGTGAGTTACCGCACGATGGGCAGGGCTGTGGGACGAGCAGTCAACGCTGCCAGCCAGCAGGCGCTTGCGCAGGCGGGAATGCCCGTTGAGGCCGCGTGGATCGGCTCGGTGACAAATCCACCGGCGCGCAGTTCCGCGGATTGCCGCAATGCGGCTTTGGTTATGGAGCAGGCAGCGGCCGGCGTGAGCGCGCTGTGGAGCGGAAGTTACAAAGGAAGCAGAATGAGCTTCGCCACCGATGTGTGGCCGGGTGATGCGCTTTTGCTCAACGCGCCTTCAACCGACTTGAACGCGCAGGTGGTGGTGCGAACTGTTGCGATGAGTTACAGAGCAAGCTATCCAGACTTAGTGGAGTATGCTATCGCTTTTGCCAACGACTGGGCTGACGATCTGGCCATCAAGACCAGCGAGACAGTGCCTGCGGATGCGTGGCTTCCGGCGTCCATCGCACCCACCGTACTTGCCAATCTCAACGGCCTCACGGTGACAGCGTTGAATGGGAGCACGGTGACGATCAATGCCGGAGTTACGCCGCCCGCGGGTGGAGGATTCGAGATTCGGCGGCGGGATTTCGCCTTCATGCCAGGCGAAGACCCGGACCTGGTGATGCGGGCGACTCAGCCGACCATGACCTTTTCCCGCGCAACCGCCAACGACCGGTTCTATGTCAGGATGTATGACGGCTCGACGCCTCCGAACTACTCGGAGTTTTCAACGGCATTGTTCATCAACCTGCCGCTGGGATCGTAAACGATAACTTTTTTAGTAACGATAGGCAGATGGAGTCCGGCTACAGCGGTTCTCCAGTTGCTTCAGAGAGAAACCACTGCCGCTGAGTGGCTTTTTCCTCAAGAAAAAGCCACAAGGTATGATGCCCGAAACGCCACGGAAACTGGAGAACCGCTCTGATGCGGATGATGAATGAATTCGAAGCGCAGGTGTTGAGCGATTTGAGCGTGCTGAAGACGCAGATGACCGGCCTGATGGGCGACGGCAACGGCGGACGCATGGCCGATCTGGAACGGCGCATGGAGCGCCACGAGCAAAACTGGCAGCGCGCCAAGGGATTTCTGGCGGCTGTCAGCGTAGTATTCGCGGTCATCGAAGTGGCTGTGCGGGCGCTGTACCGGCATTGAGAACAGGGTATGAAAATGCGTCAACCAGGAAAATGCGAAGCAAGGGATAGAACGAATCGCCAGAGCATTTTTAATGTTTCCGCAATGCCAGAGTCGTGGTATTCCACCCTTGCCGCAAGAACAAAAACGCGGCAAGGATGGGGCACCCAGGACCTTACACGATCTTTAGAAATGATCTAATTCAACGGCGTTTACCCAATGTTCTTTTCCCAGCGCTTGGGGCGGCGGTTTTGCTGCAATATCCTCTTGCGCAACCGCAGAGACTTGGGCGTGATTTCCACCACCTCATCCTCGGCGACGAACTCGATGGCCTGCTCCAGGTTCAGGGCTTTGTAAGGCACCAGGCGGACGGCTTCATCGGCGGTCGAGGCGCGCATGTTGGTCATATGCTTCTCGCGCACCACGTTCACGTCGAGGTCGTTATCGCGTGAGTGCTCGCCGACGATCATTCCCTCGTAAACCTCAACCCCCGCGCCTACAAACAAAACTCCGCGCTCTTGCAGGCCGTTCAGCGAATAGGTTGTGGTAAGTCCCTGGCGGTCGGAAATCAACGCGCCGGTGGGCCGCTGCGGAATCTCACCCTGATAGGGGATGTAACCGTCGAAGAGTGAGTTCATCACGATGGTGCCGCGCGTATCGGTGAGCATCTCGCTGCGCAGGCCGATGATGCCGCGGCTGGGTACACGGAACTCCATGCGCACGCGGCCCGAGCCGTGATTGTGCATCTTGGTCATTTCGCCCTTGCGCGGCCCCAGCTTTTCGATCACCACGCCGGTGTACGCATCGGGCACGTCGATGGTCAGGCGCTCGACCGGCTCCATGTTCACGCCGTCCACCGTCTTGGTGACGATCTCAGGCCGCCCGGCCATCAGCTCAAAGCCCTCGCGGCGCATCATCTCGATCAAAATCGCAAGTTGCAGTTCGCCCCGGCCCAGCACCTTGAAGCTGTCTGGCGAGCCGGTCTCTTCCACGCGAATCGAGACGTTGATGAGCAGTTCTTTTTCCAGGCGCTCGCGCAGGTTGCGGCTGGTTACATACTGACCCTCGCGCCCGGCAAAGGGCGAGTTGTTCACGCTGAACTGAATGGCGATGGTCGGCTCGTCAATCACAATCAGCGGCAGCGGCGCGGGGTTTTCGACGCTGGTGATGGTCTCGCCGATGGTGATGCCCTCGACGCCAGCGACGGCCACAATGTCGCCCATGACGGTCTCGGCAATTTCAGTCCGCTTCAGGCCGGAGAAGGTGAAGAGCTTGGTGATGCGCGTCTTCATCAGTGACCCATCGCGCTTGGAAATGGTCACATCGTCGCCGGTGCGCAGTGTGCCCTGGAAGACGCGGCAAATGGCGATGCGGCCCAGATAATCGGAGTAATCGAGATTGGTGACCAGAATCTGCAATGTACCCTCGGCGTCGCCGGTGGCTGGCGGAATCGTCGAGACGATGGCCTCGAAGAGCGGCTGCAGGTCCACGCCAGGCGTGTCCGGATCGAGGGATGCCGTGCCCGCTTTGGCCACTGCGTAGAGTACCGGGAAGTCCAGTTGCGTCTCGTCCGCATCGAGGTCGATGAAGAGGTCGTAGATCTCGTTCAATACTTCCTTGGGGCGGGCGTCGGGGCGGTCAATCTTGTTGATCACCACGATGGGCTTGAGCTTGGCTTCCAAAGCCTTGGACAGTACGTAACGGGTCTGCGGCAACGGGCCTTCGGCCGCGTCAACGAGAAGCATTACCCCGTCCACCATCTTGAGAGCGCGCTCCACTTCGCCGCCAAAGTCGGCGTGGCCGGGCGTATCTACGATGTTGATCTTGCCGCCTTCAAAAACGATGGCCGTGTTCTTGGACAGGATGGTGATGCCGCGCTCCCGCTCCAGCTCGTTCGAGTCCATCACTCGTTCTGCCACCTGCTCGTTGGCGCGGAACGTCCCCGACTGCCGCAGCATGGCGTCTACAAGGGTTGTCTTGCCGTGGTCAACATGGGCAATGATGGCGATATTGCGTATCGTCTGGGTCACAGGGTAGCTTTTCCTTCTTTTGGTTCGGCCTAAGAGGCCATAGGGTTGGGGAACAAATAAGTCAATTCGCCGCACACTGCGGCACTTTCTATTGTATCAGCAGGGGAGAAAAGCAGATTCTTGGGCCTATGATCCCGCTTCAAATGGCCTGAAGACGGCAGCAAACAGCCTGGTTCCGGACCCGAGGCGCGCGATTCGCGGTAAGATGGGTCTCGCTTCGCTTTTGCCTAACCTATGGCCCGTCCAGCAAAGTTCCGACCAAACAAGCCGCGCTCGCACCGCCTGATTCTGGTGTGCGTGGTCGCATTTGCCGTTTTGCTGTCGCTGCTGCGGATGGTTTTGTATGTGCGCGGGCGGCGATGAACACGCGGTTTCCACTGCTTCACAGGTTGTGTGTTGCTGCGGAATCAATGCACGGATGTCGCTGCTTTTAAATAGGTTAGCCGGGGACGCACAGTTTCACGGGGAAAAACGCGAAAAACAAAAGCGGGGTTAGCGGAGTTGGCGGGGTTAGCGCGCTGGCAGCGAGGCTGGTTTCGGTAACGTTGCGCATGGCTTCTCTGGCCGGAGGGGATTTCGCTTCTTTGTCAATCTCTTCCAGTGTGCGCCAATGGAGGGTTATTTTCGGCCAGCACGGACCGTTCAGGCGTACGCCTTCGGTTGATCAGGCAATGTTTGTGGTTTGAGTGGAAAAATGGAAAGGTTGGGCTCGTGGTTTCCCAGGTCCTAAAAGCGAGACCCTTCGACTTCGCCCAGGGCAGGCTCTGGGGCACCCGGCAGGTTGAGGGCCATCGTTTCCCAGGTCCGAAAATCCGGACTTGAGGCATCCTTTCATTAGTGAGTTGGACCTGCGCCACTTGTCATTCTCTTCAAATAGAACGGAGTAGACCACCCGCTGGAGGGAGCAGAGACCGCGAGGCTCGTTAATAATCTGCAGTTGATTTCCTTTATTCCGTCCTCAAACGATGAGTGCAATAAACACTTTGGAATCCATTCATTTTGGGTTTTCAATACCTTGAGTATTTGTTCGGCTTTGTGAATATCGATATAACCTTCGTCGTAAAGAAAAGCAAACATGTCGTATGACCTGAATACCTTTGGTGGAAGCTGTTTTCCGCTTGATTCCAGCGCCCGTATTGCATTCGCATCGTTGCTAACTGTAGGAGTGTCCAATAGTATACCTGCCGCATGTGTATAAGCTTCGCCGGTCCCGACATAAAGAGCATAATCTTTTCCAAGCCGTCTGATATCTGCTAGAGAGACAGACGCAGACATTACGGAACTCAGTTGCTCTAGATCTGAGGAACTCAAGATTTTAAGGTGCCCGCTCTTTAAGGAGCTATCTAATGGAATCCTCACAAGCGCCCCAAGTTTCCTATTAGAGCGAACCTCAACCTCAACTTCACTCATAATGTACGAAGAAACCCCAAAGTCTGTGAAAAGAACCTTGAAAAGCTGCTGCTGACCGGCCAGTAGAATTTGGAGTAGAGCATCCGAGTCGAAAAAGAACGAAACTTCCGGCTCGGTAGCCATTACTCCATGACCTCCGCAGCCACATCAGAGAATCTTGAGGCGAATGTGCTCTCATCGATCATTAGCAATTCAGCAGCCCTGCTCACGCTGATGCTATATGCCTTGACTGCTTCTAGGACCGCTTTCACATAGGGCACAGGTAGAAGCAACTTCCTCTTGGTCGATGATGTGAGCCGCTTACCCTTCCACGCTGAAGCCGCCTTCGGGCCGATTTTAGCTTCGTACTCATTTGTGCTTAAAGCGTGAATAGATATTTCTCGAAGTTCCTGGGCAATATCATAGGAAAGATAATGTTGAAACAGAGCTTCATCAATCAAGTCGCGATCTCGCATCACTTGAACAATAGTCTTTCTCTCAACGCCTGATTGCGCTACTAGAACTGCCAGTGCCTCTTGAGTCAACTTCGAAGGCTGGTAGCCGTTCTTATTGCAAAGGCTCAAAAGGAGCTTCCTAGGCAGGAGTGTTTCGCGCGCGAACGTCTCAGCGCGCACTTCTATCACCGTTTGCTGGTCCGTTGTACTGCCAGCATCTGAGATAGTATCGATCTGCCCACCGGAGGTCTGATCGAAAAGCGCATGCCCCAATTCATGCATGATAATGACGTTGCGCCTGAACCACGTCGTCCTATAAGTATTTACAAAAATACAAGGTCGCTGCGCTGAGCTTTCTCCGACATAAAAACTGCAGCCCTCCACTTCCGATTGCGGAAGCGGGCTCTCAATGAGTAGAATCCCCTTCGACCGCAGTTGATCGCGAAGTATTTCGCCTGATCCATTAGCTCCATGGCCAAATTGATTTAGCTCGCAAAAGACACGTGCGGCAACCCTCCCTTGATCGGCGGGAGATGCTTGAATATCGATCTGACGCATTATGGTCTGGAAAATAACATCCCAGGCTTTGTTAGGTTGACCGAGTGTCGCCTGCTCCAATTCGTTGGCGTTGTGTCCGAGCCGCCGAATTGCGAGGATTGATTCTCTATCGGCGTCTGTAAATTCACTACCGCGGAATTTGAACCAGATTGCAGCTGGCTCTCCTTTAGGCTGCCCCTCTGCGGAGCCAATTGAATTGGATGTTAGAACCTCGGCCTTTACCCCTAATGTTGCGGCGAGAATTGCCGCATAAGAGGGGGGCATCTCTCGCTGAGAATTGACCCATTGTTGAAAGATTTCATGGTCAACTCCCAACACATCTGCGCAAGCATTCGTTCCTATGCCTGCTTGCTCTATGGTCTTCAGCAGAGACATCTTCCTCACCCGGTCTCGTTCCTCACCCAGTCTCGGAATCGAGACATATATCTGTTGACTTCCGAAGATGACACTACCACGCTCATCCCGAATTATCGGCAACGGACAGGCGGAGTTCAGTTTCCGTACACAATCAATCATCAGTCAACAGGCTATTGCTGCGCAAGAGTTTCCCAAAATAAACGCGCAACGTAGTCCCAGCCGTGTGCGGGTTCCCCAGGCCTCGCTTCTGGGACCTGGGATTCACCCATGAACAGCGCAGTCGCTACCCTCTGCGGCCGCGGACGGCTTCCTTGGCTTCGGCGGGGCCGGTGGCGGGGACTTCGGGGATGTCGGCCTTGAGGCTGGTGATACCCAGCTTCTTGCGCAGTTCGGCGTCCATTTTGGCGAAGACTTCCTTGTTCTCCTTGAGGAAGGTGCGGGTGTTTTCGCGCCCCTGGCCGATGCGCTCGCCAGCGTAGCTATACCAGGCGCCGGACTTCTCGGCGATATTGTTGGCCACAGCCTGGTCGAGCACGTCGCCCTCGCGGCTGATGCCCTCGCCGTAGAGAATGTCGAACTCCGCCTCGCGGAAGGGCGCGGCCACCTTGTTCTTGACGATCTTGACCTTGGTCCGGTTGCCGGTGACGGCGTCGCCATCCTTGATGGCGGCGATGCGGCGAATGTCCACGCGCATCGACGAGTAGAACTTGAGCGCACGACCGCCGGTGGTGGTTTCCGGGTTGCCGAACATGACGCCAATCTTCTCGCGGATCTGGTTGATGAAGATCAGCGCGGTGCGGGATTTGGAGACCGTGCCGGTGAGTTTGCGCAGGGCCTGGGACATGAGCCGGGCCTGCAGACCCATGTGGGACTCGCCCATCTCGCCGTCCAACTCAGCCTTGGGCACCAGCGCGGCCACCGAGTCCAGCACCAGCACGTCGATGGCGCCGGAGCGGACCAGGGCCTCCGTGATTTCCAGAGCCTGTTCGCCGCTGTCGGGCTGCGAAACCAGAAGATTGTCGATATCCACGCCCAGTTTTTTGGCGTACTGGGGGTCGAGGGCGTGCTCAGCATCGACAAATGCCGCCAGGCCACCGGCCTTTTGCGCCTCGGCGATCACCTGCAGGCAAATGGTGGTTTTGCCCGAGGACTCGGGGCCGTAAACCTCGGTGACGCGGCCGCGCGGGATTCCACCCACGCCCGTTGCTGCGTCAAAGCTGATGGAGCCGGTGGAGATCACGGCAATCGGCACCAGCGCCTCTTTGGACCCGAGCCGGACAATCGACCCTTTGCCAAACTGTTTTTCGATCTGTGCAAGGGCAAGTTCTACGGCCTTGGCGCGGTCATCGGCAATTGCCATGGGGGATGCTCCTCAAAAAAGTGCTCACCGAACCCGGCTCCTGCATTTCTGCGAGGAAACGGCGCGGTGGCATAAATTGGATTTCGATGGGATTGTAGCAGGGCTGAAGAGACATTGACAGAGAAAAATAGCGAAGAGAAGGTGAAGGCGGGCGTGCTGGCTGCTCAGACGGTATAAGCGCCGACGCGGATCTCGCGGCTGGTCAGCTCGTCGCAGGCGCGGTCCAGGGTTTCGTAGTCGGCGTCGTGGTCCTTGCGGAAGGCGCGGAAGGCCTCTTCGCTGGCCCAACGGTCGATGGTCAGGTAGCTGCCGGGGATGTAGGCGTCGCGCAGCAACTCCGTGCCCTGGTAACCGGACGATGCGCGGAAGAGTTGCGCCCAAGCGCCCTCGGCCGAATAAGCGGCCTCAAAGCCGGAAATCTTCTCTTCAGCAACCTCGAACTGCCAGACAACGACGAACATACGCGCACCCAATCTTGCCCTTATGGTAACGCAGGGGGGGCTGTGATGGCGAAGGCGCAAGAAAATTCCACGATCCAGGAGCGAGACGCGGGCGCCATTTTAGTGTTGGCTCGGATGGCAGAAGGCGTATGAAATGTGGACTTTAGCACGGGTAATCGTGTTGGCGGGTAGTCTCCTCCCGGCCGAAAATGAAAATTTCTCCAGCGAGAGAGGAGTAAAAAGTTTGCACATTCTCTGACTTTAGTAACGTGTAGGCTATTGAATTTACAGATGATATATGCGAGCGCGGCATGCATAATCTAGTTAGCCAACATCTGAAGTGCGCAGGCGGACGTTTCTTTAAGTGTTCCCCCTGCTGTTCTTTGTTTTTGCACAGCTTCAATGGGGTACAATGCTTCGCAGGGGTAAAGAGCTGGTATTTCAGTGCTTTGCCCGGCCCGGCCTATAGGGTTTTTGGACGGTCAACCGCCAAAAAGCGTTAGCAAGGCAGATGCCCGCGAAGGAGAACTTGGGAGGTTTGAACGATGGTGAATAAACTCTGGTTCCTTGTACTCGCGTCAGCAACCGCGCTTGCGATGTCGCCAGCCGCAAAGGCGGACTCGTTCGACGTCACGCTCAGCAGCACCGCCGGCCCCGGCCTGACCGCCAGTGGCACCCTCAGCGGTTCCTCGCTCGGCGGCGGCGCGTTTAGCATCACCGGGGGAAACATGACGATCGACGGAATGACCGCAACCGTCATCGGAAATCCATACTCGTCAGCGGTAGCTTTTGATGACCTTTCCACGGGCGGGACCATTAGTCTGACGATGCCTTCCTTTAAAGACGATTGGTTTTCTTTCGACGATGTCCTCATACCGGGAACCACGCCGTATGTGAACGGCAACGGACTCCTCTTCCTCCTTTCAAATGGGGGGGTGGTTGAGTTCTACGACTATGATGGCGCTCTTTCCTGGAACGAGTTCGTCGATGGTGCGTGGGTGATAGACTCCAGCCTCCCCAATGTTGAGGCAGGCGGCCAGGTGGTTAGCGCAAACATCTCGACCGCGCCGGAGGCGTCCTCGTCGCTGTTGTTCGGCACCGGGCTGCTCTTGCTGGCAGGCTTCCTTTTCTGGAAGGCCAGGCCCGGCATGGTCAGAGCCAAGTAGTTTCTCAAGTTGTTTAGCAGACGACGGAGGGCGCGGAAACGCGCCCTCCGTTTTTGTGCGTGGGGAAAATACCGGGGTGGGTAACTCTCAGAATCGAGAGATGAAGCACTTGGCTCTTGTGGTGAGCAAAGGCCTCAGATTTTCTGTAAATTGGCGAATTTTTCCATCAGTTTCTTCATGCCGTGGCGGGAGAAGAGGACGGTGAGCTTGGCGTCTTCGCCGTCGCCTTCGCGCATGAGGATAACGCCTTCGCCGTACTTCGAGTGGCGGACATGCTGACCCTTTTTCAAGCCAGTGGCGCCTTTGGACTGGGGCAGATCCATGGCCGGGTGAGACGCTGCCGGACGGGGCAGTGAGCCGGGCTTGCCGTGTCCCGACTGGCCTCCGAAGAAACGGGCAATATTGTCGATGGAGTTGGGCGCTTCCGGCGCGTCCGCGCTTTGACTCTTTGGAGTGGATTCCTGGCTTGACGAAGTGGCCTTGGGAGTCATCCAGGAGGCGATAAATGGCTTGGAGGAAGAGCTACCTGCGCCCGCGCCGTAGCTTTTGTTCCCACTATGTGCGAGGCCCTTGGCAGGCGTGAGCGGAATTTCCTGGCTTTCGTCTTCGTAGTTGAAGTGCCGGTCGGCGAAGTCGCCGGACTGACCCTGCCGGCGGGTTGCGCCGAATCGGGAGTTCCTGCCGTAGGTGCTGGAGTAGCCGGGAGTAGACCAGGCCGGGCTGCGTCCGCTGAGATTTTCGATCAACTGGCTGGGGACTTCTTCAAGAAAGCGGGAGGGAACGCTCATCTCCGGGGCATCGTTGCCGTAGCGGCGGCGATAGTTGGCGCGGGTGAGGATGAGGGAGTTCATGGCGCGGGTCATGCCGACGTAGCAGAGGCGGCGTTCCTCTTCGAGTTCGTCGGGGCTGTTGAGGGTGCGCGAGTGGGGGAAAAGGCCCTCCTCAAGGCCGGAGAGGAAGACGAGAGGGAACTCCAATCCTTTGGCGGCATGGAGGGTCATGAGGGTGACGCGGGAGTCGGGGTCGAACTGGTCAGTGTCAGAGGCCAGAGCCGCATTGTCCAGGAACTCGCCCAGGGTTTCGCCGCGGGTCTCGGCGTCGTGGGCGGCGTTCGCCAGCTCCTTCAGGTTTTCAATGCGGCTGAAGGCTTCCGGCGAGCCTTCAGTTTCAAGAGCCTTGATGTAGCCAGTGCGGTCGAGGAGGAAACGAATCAGCTCGGGGAGGGTGGCTGCGTCGCCTGGCTTGCGGAAGGCGACTGCCTGCTCGTTTTGTTCCTTGTTTTCCTGGTTAAGCTCGGGGTTGGATTCGGCTGGGCTCTCAAGCTCCTGACGTTTGGACTGAGCGGCGAAAGGCGAAAAGCTGCTGGCGTCCAGCGGGGGATGCTCTTCGCCGCCAAAGTCGAAGTTGGTTGCGGATTCGGCGCTCGCGGAGTCGGCCGTGCCAGCCCCAAACTCGAAGCCGGTATCGGCCTCCTCCTCGGCCTCAGCGCTGGCGGCCACGTCGGCTGAGAGCTTGCCGGCAAAGTCGGGGTCCATCATGGCCTGGGCGTCGAGGATGAGCTGGCGGAAAGACTCGATGGCCATGAGGGCGCGGGCGGGGATGAGGCGGTTGGCGATGGCTGCCGAGAGGGTGTCCCACGTGGAGGCGCCGGTTTCAAGAGCCAGCCGCTCCAGGGTCTCCAGGGTGGTTTTGCCGATGCCGCGGGCCGGGGTGTTGATCACCCGTTGCAGGGCCATCGAATCGTGGGGGTTGCGGATGAGGCGCAGGTAGGCGAGCAGATCCTTGATCTCAGCGCGTTCATAAAAGCTGAAGCCGCCGACCATGGTGTAGGAGATGTTGAAGCGGCGCAGCGCCTCCTCAACCAGGCGAGACTGAGCGTTGGTGCGGTAGAGCACCGCGCAATGGTCAGCTCCGGCATCTTTGCTTTCGGAGGAGTTCGTTTTACGCAGGAATGTCTGGATGCGGTCGGCGATGAAAAGGGCCTCATTTTCGCCGTCGGGGGCTTCATAGTAGCCGATCAGCGAGCCGCCCTGGCGGTCGGTCCAGAGTTTCTTGCCCTTGCGCTGGAGGTTGTTGGCAACCACGGCTCCGGCGGCTTCCAGAATAATTTGTGTCGAGCGGTAGTTCTGTTCCAGCCTGACAATGCGGGCGTTGGGGAAGTCCTTTTCAAACTCCAGAATGTTGCGGATGTCAGCGCCACGCCAGGAGTAGATGCTCTGGTCTTCGTCGCCGACGGCGCACACATTCTTGGCTTCGCCAGCCAGCAGCTTCATCAGTTCGTACTGGGGGCGGTTGGTGTCCTGGTACTCGTCCACCAGCAGATAGCGGTAGCGGCGCTGGTAGCGTTGGCACACCTCGGCAGAGGCTTTGAGCAGTCGAACGGCTTCCAGCAGCAAGTCGTCGAAATCGAGGGCGTTGCACTTGCGCAGTTCGGCCTTGTAGCCCTGGTAGATGTGGGCAATGCGCTCGCTGTTGGGATCTTTCGAGGCGAGGTAATACTCCTGGGGATCGACCATGTGGTTCTTGGCCCAGGAGATGCGGCCCAGAACCGTGCGCGGGGTGAGCTGCTTGGTGTCCAGGCCCATGCGGCGCATGATTTTCTTGACGATGGCCTGCTGGTCGTTTTCGTCGTAGATGGCAAAGGAGCGGGTGAGGCCTTCGCCGGCGACCTTCAGGGCCTCAATGTCGCGGCGCAACAAGCGGACGCAGAGCGAGTGAAAGGTGCAGATGAGGGGCTTGGCCAGCGATGAGTGGTCAAGCATCCGGTCAACTCGCTCGCCCATCTCTTTGGCGGCCTTGTTGGTGAAGGTAACGGCCAGGATGGAGTCCGGGGCGACGCCCTTTTCATGGACGAGCCAGACGATGCGGCTGGTGATGACGCGGGTCTTGCCCGAGCCAGCTCCGGCGAGGATGAGCAGCGGGCCTTCAGTGGCCTCGACGGCGGCGCGCTGTTCGGGATTCAGATTGGAGAGTTGCGGCTGCAAGATGGCGTCCAGGCGGGAAGGGTCCTGTCTCTAGTGTACCCGCAGCAACGCTGGCTGGAGATGGGCAGTGGATGCGGTTCTGGATTGACGGCAAACCAATAAATAGGCTAAAGAAGTGCACATGATGAAATATTTGCTGGGATTCGTGATTTTGACGGGTTTTTTCTTGCTGGGGATGTTTCTGCATGGCCTGGGCGTTCCGATTCCCGGCGGAGTGCTGGGACTGATCTTGTTCTTCCTGGCCCTGCAGATTGGTCTCATCAAGCTGAAGTGGGTTGAGCGCGCGGCTGGATTGATGCTGCGTCACATGGTGCTGCTGTTTGTCCCTCTGACGGTGGGCATCATGGACCTGGGCTCGCTGCTGGCGCGGCAGGCGCTGGCCATCTCCGCCAGCCTGCTGGTCAGCCTGACGGCGGTGCTGTTGACTACCGGTCTGATGGGCCGGTGGCTGCTTCCCACCGCACCGCGGGGCGAAAAGATCAACCAAGCCACGGAGGCAAGCGAATGAATTTTGCATTGTGTCTCCGATACCCGGTGACGAGCATTGCGTTTACCTTGGTGTTCTATGCGTTGGCCGTGGTTCTGCACCGGCGTTGGCGCTGGATTCCGCCCATCGTTGCCGCCTGCATCCCTATTGTGGTCCTGCTTCTGCTCTTCAGAGAGCCGTATACGGAGTACAACCGGGGCGGCGATCTGCTGACCTGGCTGCTGGGGCCGGCGACGGTGGGGTTGGCCGTGCCCATGTACCGGCACGGCATGGCGCTCCGGCGGTCGCTGCCCACGCTTGCGGGGATTGTTCTGGCCGGCACGGTGGTGGGCATGACAACGGCCGGCTTGACCGCCTGGCTGCTGGGTGCGCCGTTGCCGGTGGTCATGTCGACAATTCCAAAATCGGTGACCACCCCGATTGCCATCGAGATCTGCCGCGAGCTGAAAGGCATTCCCCAGATCACCATCGCAATGGTTATCCTGGCCGGAGTTCTGGGCGCCAGCTTCGGGCTTCCGTTGCTACGTCTGGCCGGCGTGCGCGATGACCGGGCCATCGGCGCTGCGATCGGCACGGGTTCGCATGGGGTTGGTACGGCCAGTCTGGTTCGCCACTCTGAGATGCAGGCGGCGGTTTCGTCTTGGGCTATGGCCTCGGCAGGTGTTTATACCTCGCTGCTGGCGGCGCTGCTCAAGTTGTTTCTGCGCTGAGTAGGGGCAGGCTTCTCCGCCAAGTTATGCTGAAGACACCATGACAATATCGGCAGAACCTGAAGTTCACGGCGACGGGGCCATGTCGCCGGAGTCGAAGACCGCGCGCCGCGTGGCGGTTTTCTGCGGATCAGCAGACGGAACCAATCCCGCATTTGTTGCCGAGGCTCGTGCGCTGGGCGCATTGATTGCCGCCGCCGGGCTGGGACTGGTTTATGGCGGGGCCAGCGTGGGGTTGATGGGCACGGTGGCCGATGCGGCGCTGGCCGGCGGGGCGGAAGTGATTGGCGTGCTGCCCGCGGTGTTGACCGGCCGCGAGATTGAACATACCGGGCTGACCTCGCTCGAACTGGTGCCCACCATGCACGTGCGCAAGGCGCGCCAGGTCGAACTGGCCGATGCGTTTCTGGTATTGCCAGGCGGCTACGGCACGATGGACGAGATGGTGGAAGTGGTGACCTGGGCGCAACTCGGCCTGCACGCCAAGCCTTGCATCCTGATCAATACGGCAGGGTACTGGAATGGGCTGCTGGCCTTTCTCGATTCCGCCGTCACCGCGGGATTCGTGAAGCCGAAGAACCGGGGGCTGGTACGCGTGGCCGCCAGCGCGAAAGAGGCAGTGGGGATGGCGGTTGGCGGCTGACGGAATCCAGCCCATCAAATCCCATGCGGAGAATTACCGATCCCCGGCGCACAATATTCATTGGAGGTCAGAGGGCAGCGAGGTCAATGTATCCCCGGCCCAAAATGTCAGGGAAGTGACCGGTCCGTACCACCGAAAAGCCTACCCCCTACCCCCCCTAAATTATTTTCCAAACCTTGCAGGTAATTTCATAGTAAACAGGGAGTACATTGCCTTTCCTGGCTTGTTTCGCTGCCTGTCAGGGTTCCGCAATCCTGAAAATGCCCTGAACCGGGACGTTTTGTTGCGAACGGCCAGGATCTTCGGCCATTTTCGTATACTCAACTCAGCGTATGTCTACTTACCTCGACAGGATTCTGACCGCGACGCGGGCCACAGTGGCCGCTGCCAAGGCTCGTGTTCCCTTGGCGGAGTTGGAACGGCTGGCCGCTGCTCACCAGCCGCGCGGCTGGGCCAGGGCTCTGCGGTGGCAGGCTGCCGCGGGCCCAGCCGTCATCGCCGAAATCAAGAAAGCCTCGCCCTCCAAGGGGTTGATTCGCGCGGATTTCGATGCGGCTCAACTGGCCCGGAGTTACTTTGCCGGCGGCGCGACGGCGCTTTCCGTGTTGACGGACGAGCCGTTTTTCCAAGGCAGTCTGCACAACCTGGAGTTGGCTTCGGCTGCGGTTCCACTTCCTTGCCTGCGCAAGGATTTCACGGTGGATGAGTACCAGATCGTGGAAGCGCGCGCGCACCATGGAGACGCGATTCTGCTGATTGTTGCCGCGCTCACCGACGGCGAACTCAGCCGCTTTGCCCAGGCGGCGCACAGGCTCTCTCTCGATGTGCTGGTCGAGGTGCACACGGCTGCCGAGCTTGACCGCGTGTTCAGCACTCTGGGTGAGACCGGCGCCGACGCCATCGGCGTGAACAACCGCAACCTCAAGAGTTTTGAAGTACGCCTTGAAACCTCGCTCGAACTGGTAGCGCGGATTCCATCTGCCGTGGTGCGCGTGGCCGAGAGCGGCATCGCGACGCCTGAAGACCTGGTCCGGTTGCGCGCGGCGGGCTTCGACGCCTTTCTGATTGGCGAAAGCCTGGTGCGTCAACCCGACCCTGGCGCGGCGCTGGCTGCGCTGCTGGCAGGAGCAGCCGGCATCTTATGAGTATTTGGATCAAAATCTGCGCCAACACCTCGCTGGAAGACGCGCTGCTAGCCGCCGAAGCCGGGGCAGACGCGGTGGGGTTTGTCTTTGCGCCCAGCCCGCGCAGGGTTACGGCTGCCCAGGTAGCATCCATCACTCCGCACTTGCCGGCAACGGTGGAGAAGATCGGCGTTTTTGTTGATGCGGCGTTGGAAGAGATCGTAACCACAGTTCGAGCCTGCGGCCTGACCGGCGTGCAACTGCACTTCGACGCGGACCCCGAACTGCCGGCAAAACTCCATGAGCGCCTCGGGCCGGAATTGCGCATCTTGCGCGTGATGCACTTCGCTGCGGAAACTGCCGGGCAGGGCGCGGCCGAGATCGCCGAGCACACACAGAACCCACACGTGGATGCGGTGCTTGTGGACTCGCGCACAGCATTGGCCGCCGGTGGCACAGGCGCGACTTTCGACTGGGCTGCCGCCCGCATCGCTCTCTTCCAAAATGCGGAAGCGCGGAAGCGCCTGGTGGCTGCGGGCGGGCTGAACCCGGCCAACGTGGCCGAAGCCATCGCCGCGCTGCGCCCCTGGGGCGTGGATGTGGCCTCCGGCGTTGAAGCCGCGCCGGGCCGCAAGGACCCGGCCAAGGTGCGGGAGTTTGTGGCTCGTGCGAGGTTCGGGAATGCCACCTCCTGAGTTTCCTCGGCATGCAATAGCTCGCCTGCCTTAAACTGTGATGCCCTGCTATGATCTGGTAGTTATGACAGGTGGTCTGAATTTCGGCGGGAAACGCGAGTTGCTGGCACGTGGACTGTTTTGGAGTGGCGCTTCTTTCCTGTTGTCGAGGCTTCCGGCGCGAAATTCGCTCTTGGTCTTGAACTACCATCGCATTGGCAACCCCGATGACGATCTCTTCGATCCCGGCGTTTTCTCGGCAACCGCCGATCGGTTCAACGATCAAATCTCCTTTTTGAAGCGCCACGTTTCGCTGGTAACTCTCGAAGAAGCTCTAGGTTTTATCGAAGGCACAATCAAGGAGAAGATTCGCCGTTGCCGGGCGCTGGTCACTTTTGACGACGGGTATCTGGACAACTACGACATTGCTTATCCGATTCTGCGCTCGCATGGCGTGCAAGGCGTTTTCTTTCTTGCCACAGGAATGGTTGGCTCCTGCCACCTTCCCTGGTGGGACCATATTGCCTATCTGGTGAAGACTGCGCGAAGGCGTCAGTTCTCTCTCCGCTACCCTGCTGACCTGGTTGTCGATATTGATAAGAACGGCTTGTCGGAGAGCTTGCGAGCCATCTTGAAGTTATATAAAAGGCCCGAGAACTCCGATTCCAAGCGTTTCATTCGGGAGCTGACGGAAGAAGCCAGGGGCGAAGACCCCCCGGGAACATTGCGGCGCTTTTTGAATTGGGACGAAGCACGGGAAATGATTACAGGCGGTATGGCAATTGGGTCCCACTCACATTCTCACCACGTGCTCAGCCAATTGGATCCGGGTCAGCAATTCAACGAGCTATCCCAGTCCCGAGCAATTCTGAAGGAACAACTTGGCATCAAAGCTGACGTGCTTGCCTATCCAGTCGGCACCCGGACCAGCTTCACTGATCAGACGCAGGCGGCCGCGCGAGACGCGGGTTACCGCGCGGCCTTTTCGTTCTATGGCGGCACAAATTTGCCAGGGAAGATATCGCCTTACGATGTGAACCGAATCGGCATAGACGACCAAAGCTGGAGCCGGTTCCGGGTTCAAACATCTGTTTGCGGGTTCACCGGCAAATTCTGGCCATGACCTATTCGCTCAAGCGGGCCGGGCGCTTGGGCAATTAAAGCGCCTGATAGTTCGCCGAAGAGACCGTGCAACGATTAGAACGAAATATGCAATTTCGGGGATGGTACAATAAAGCCGACAGGGGGGCGCTCGGCAAAGGAGCGTCGCCATCGGCGCAGGTTTTGAACCTTAAATGGGAGGGTTAAAGAGATATTTTACCAGTCAGTATTTGCATGGGTTTGGGCGCGCCGATGATGCCTGAAAGACAAAAGTTGCAAACTGATAATACGCTTGACACGCTGTATATCTGGAAGCAGAACGATTGGCATGAGAGGTACTGATCCGTGATAAGCGCTGTGATACCCGTACATAATCGATTTGAATATTTGAACGAAACAATTGCTTCGGTTTTTGCGCAAACTCGAGTGCCGGATGAAGTTTTGATCGTAGATGACTGCTCCACTATTCCCGTAGAGGCATTTCTCGCGAAAAATCCTCCGCCTGGTCCGGTGAGGGTCGTGCGCACCGACCGGTCACGGAATTGCGGGGGCGCGCGCAATTGCGGATGGCGGCTTGCGCAGGGCGATCTGATTGCGTTTAACGACAGTGACGATCTTTGGGAACCCGACAAAATTCGGCTGCAGGCCGAATATATGGAATCGCATCCGGAAGTGGATGGGGTCTATGGTCCTATGATGGCGTTCTACCCAGATGGCAGGACACAACCCTGGGCACATGATCGGCCGCCAGTCGTAGACATTCCTTCCGCGCTACTCGACGCCAATATGACCACGCAGACTCTCATGATCCGTCGCCGAGCACTGGTGACGCTCGGTGGCTTCGATGAGACACTGACAAATTTATCGGACCAGGTTTTCTCTATCGAGACAGGACGGGCAGGGTTGCGCGTGGTATTCCTGCCAACGCCTGTTGTCACGCGACTCCGAAGGAACGATAAGAATATGACTCGCAATACGACGCGATACTTTCTCTGCGATTGCCGGATTGCGCTTCGTTATCGACGTCTCAGCGCGGAATTCTTCGGACCAGGGTCAGTGCTTGTTCATCTAGGCCGGGCTCTAAGACGGTTTGGTGCAAAGAAACGCGGCGCGGGATTGCCAGTTAGAATATTAGCTTCCGTCCTGGAGTGTTTATCGCCATTTAGTCGTATGCCTCGAGGGTGCTGAGGATTGATAACATAAGATGCGTGTTAGATCTACAACTGCGACGCAGATGAATTGTAAGTTGTCTCCCATCGTAAAGCTTAAGCTACCGGAACACGGGGTCCGTACCTTGCGTGTTCGATGATTGACTGCACCATGCGGTCTACGATCAGGGCCGGTTGAATTTGCGGACGTTGGGAACGATTCATGGCTTCCTGCGCAAGGAGTTCATACTGTTTCGGGTCATCCCACATTCTGGATAGCGCTGCAAGCCAAGTGTCGATGGGTGCTTTCGGCTCGACAAGGATGCCGCCGGCGCCGACGGATTCAGGCAAGCCACCAATCCGAGACGCAAGCACCGGAATCCCATTTACCTGAGCTTCGGTTGCACAGCGCCCCCATGCCTCCTCCCACTGGCTCGGCATCAGAAGTAGTTTCGCCCTGCCATAGAAATTCCTGACGTCAAGCTGGGACTTGTGCCAACTAATATTCTTCGCCCGGCGCACCCTTTCGCTGTGGCGAACCGCTGAGTTCCGTTCCCAGCACTCGACGAAATCAAAAGGAATATCCGGGCGCTCTTCCGCCAAACGCAGGGCAATCTCGATGCCCTTATTCTCCACGGGATTTATGAATAGGACGTTTTTCCGGGTGGAATGCACCCGGTACCTTTCAGGTAGGATGAGTGGCGTGATTATCTCAGAGTCGATGCCAAAGTCACTATGCAGCCGGCTGCTGGTATACGCGGAATTGGCGATGTACCGAACGGCCGGGTGTTCGATCAAGTTACCACCCCAGAAGGTGGCGTCGCGGATATATATGACGACGGGGAGCCCAAGGCTGACAAATAGGTCAGAGTAGGCCCTAAGAGGGCAGGTTTGCAGCAGGACAATATCCGGCTTGAACGTGTTGATCACTGCGGGAATGCCGGAAGTTCCCCAGCCCCTGAAGACCGGGTACCCTCTGAACTTATTCATCGTGTAGACATCCGTACCGCGCAGTTTCGAGGCAACACGATTTCTAACCCAAAACCAGTCGCCGGCTCGAAGCGCCGCCAAGACACCCACCTGAAAGCCTCGCTTCCCGAGAGCCAGCGCAAGCGAATGGGTACTCACCTCCGAGCCCCTATATTCCTGGGGCAGGTAATGAGAACTAGTAGCAAACAGTACGCGCATCGGTGAGAATCTCCAAGTTAGAAGATGAAAGCGAGTTGAAGGGGCCCACAAGTACCACCCGTCATTTCGTCACAATCTTATGATTAACCCAGGGTTCTTCCAGGAGCGAGTGCGGCAAGGATCTCCTGTTTGGGATCTACCTCCCGTGATTATACGACTCATAAAGGGAATTGCAGGACCGACACAGCATTCTCGATTGAAGTGACCGGTCGATCGGCAGACAGCGGAGACCCGGGCCGCCAAAACCATCAAGGCGCAAGCCTGTCTGAGAATTGGAACGCGCAACTCTCACCATGCCCTCACTTACGCAGTCCCCAGGTGCGCAACAGTCCTCCCACCAGAGCCTTGGCGCCTCTTAGAGCCGCCACGCGCGCATTCGAGAAATCCTTCCAATCGAAATCGAAGAATCTCGTCGGTCCGCTCAGCGACCGAATCCATTCCCACCAGCCGACCAAGCCCTGATCGAGATATTTTGGAAAGGCAGAGAGGTCATTCACCAGCATTATGTGGCGGAAACCAAACCTGGTGGCAACCACCGGCGCCGGCGTCTGCCCAATCAAATCCAGATAATGGATAAACCCCGTTTCAACTCCAGTGTACCGGGCACAATCTCCGGTGCCGCTGACTCGCGGATTCACCTCAATCAGAAGAACCCGTCCATCGCGCGAGTCCCTCTTCAGTTCGATTTCACAGATGCCGACAAAACCAAGCGACAATAAGAACTTGTTGCAGATCCTGTCAATCTCCTCGTCGACAACCGGCTCCACCAAAGTTGCGCACCCGTACAGAAGTGGGTATGCTCGCAATTCCTGGACCACACAAGCTCCAAGGCGGTGGCCAGCCCGCGCATAGACGGAGAGGTAACAGTACTTCGCCGAATCCGGTCCGACAATCTCTTCCTGAGCGACGGCCTGCGGCACCAGAGCACAGACTTTTTTATAGTGAGAGATTAACTCTTCCCGGCAATTGGCAGACACAGTCTTGTAGCCCCGGAGAGGGTTATCGGCTGGCAGGCTCTCCCACTCTCGATGGGAACGAGGCTTCAGAAGCACTGGGAACCGCGCACAGTCGCAGAATTTCTCAAGCTCCTCCACCGTTTGCACATAGACCGACCGTGGTGATGGCAGGCCGTATTCGCGAGCAAGGGCGTACTGTCTTTCTTTCGTCGAAAGCTCTGCCTGCAGAATGCACCCTCTCTCAGAGAGGATGAAATGCTCGCTTAGAACCTTCGCATAGCGTCCGATTGCGGAGACAAAAATGTCGGCGGCGGCAATGAGTACAGGTTTCTCGCCCATGGCCTCAGCGAGAGAGAGCATAAAAGCCAACCAGTTGTCGGGGTCTTTGTCTGGATTAGGGCACAGGAACGACTGCCCGTATCTGGAGCGAAATCCGGGATGTTCCGGAAAGCAATCAACTCCGACCACGCGAATGCCCTTCTGCTCCAGGTCTCGCATCAGATTCAGACCGGTCTGAAATACCGATGCGACCACGGCGGGGGGGCGTTGCGGTTCAGCGCGGTCGTGCAAGAGCCTGAGGTTGCGCTGGTATTTAAAGCGAGTTTTCCATTCCGTCATCTCGAACCTCGAACCCTGCATTACCATGTCTAATTGCGCCGAACCGCTCACGCGTCGAAGTCCACGTACTGGCGGCCAAAGATCGCCTCCAATGCGCAACCCAACGCCCAGACCGACCGCCCCAGCAACCGCCCTTTCTGGAGCCCATATTTCTTGCAGTATCGCGCTTTCAGACGGATTGCGCCGAACGGACCGAACTCACTACGCGCCAGTCCGGCGTGCATATTGAGTACACGCATTCCAGCGCGGAACGTCTTGCCCCATTCCAGACTGAGCTGTTGCCGGCCGCCTCGGCGGTAGATGAACAGGGGTTCGCCGAGGAAGTGAGTTTCATGGCCGGAAGCAAGCAGGCGAATACCAAACTCGTAATCCTCCACAGGAACCATGCGAGGGTTGAAGCCACCCATCTCCAGAAAGATGTCACGGCGGATCATGAGCCCCCCCGAAAGAGAAGCGGTATAGCAGAGCGCGTGCGCAAGGGTCAGCCGCTGCGTAGTCTTTTCACCCCAATACTCTTCTCGTCCTTCGGGGGTCACCATCGTCGCCCCGCCTCCCAAAGCCATCACTTGTGGATGAGCTTCCAAATAGTGGATTTGGCGTTCTTGCTTGTCCGGTAGCCAGCAATCATCGTCATCCAGGAAGGCGAGCCACTCGCTTTTAGCATTTTGCGCACCGAAGTTCCGCGCCGCTGCCACGCCAACATTTTTGGAGGTGGTGAGGATGGTGGCCAAACTCGATAGGCCCCTTAGCTTGTCCAGGTTTTCAGGGCTGGAGTCATCGTCCACCAACAGAACCTCGGTGGGCTTCGCGGTCTGGTTGTGGATCGAAAGCAACGCCTCGCGAACGAAATCCGGCCGATTGTGATGAGGAACTACTACAGTGACCGAATCAACCGTCATATTCGAGGCCCCTTTGGCCCTTAAAGGTCCGTTTGTACGCCCTCTTCTAGTGCAGCATAACATACCTCTGCAATCGCCAAAGCCCCATCGCCAAGAGAACGGCATAACTCAAATCAATGCAAGCCATCCATAGCATTAACCAAGTCTTGCGAAACGGTGGTGATGCCTAACATACAGTGATGAAAGGCTCCGCAGAGCAATACCCGCCTTGTGCCGATGTTTACGAACAAGCGTATTCAATTCGCCAAGAACGATCCTCAAATCGGACCAACAAAAGAAGTCCCAGCTCTCCTTGCCTGCCAGAGGGCGCAACCATTCCAGAGTCGAAGAGATGATCGGCTTGGTGAGTAACAAAGGATCTGAGTGATCAGCGATCAGGTTTGCTTTGAACCATTCGAAGTCACGATAGATATTTCGAGTGAAATAACCTGTGCGGTATTTCGGCTGTGGCGGAAGAGACTGTCCAGTGCTGAGGCGTAGCAGCCCAACGGGAAAGTTGACGCCACAATCGATGGCGAGCGCAAGGGAACCCCACAATCTAGGATTGATTTCCATTAGATAGGCTTCGCCGTTCGAAGTGACCTTGAATTCAACCATAGCGACGCCGTGCCAATGAAGCTCCGACAAAAGCAGGGTTGCGCTCTCAACTAAATCACTCCGCAAGCCGAGCGATACGCGATAGCTGCTGCCGCCGCCTGTCAGTGGAAGTTCATGCACTCGCTCGTGAAGAAATGCCCAGCGGGGAGTTCCGTGCTCGAACAGCATCTCAACACCCAAGCCTTTTCCCGCGATGTATTGCTGCTGTTGGACAGGGGTGTCCGAATATGTCGATGCCAGGGCCATCCGCCATTGCCCCAAGTCGCGTGCGATAGTCGCAACATACCCTTGCACCTCTCCATCCACACTCTTTTTGCTGAACAAAGGCTTGAGGACGACGGGAAATGTCTCCGGCGGCACGCTTGAAGAGGAAACTATCTCCGACGAAGGCACGCGCACGCCGATGCGCCGAGCTAAACTCCAAACCGCTTGCTTGTCCAAGGCGGTTTGAACACTCTCACGAGAGGCCAAAACAGCCCGCTGGTACATGTTGTCAGGGATTTCCGGAGAAAGCATCGCAAGCAGAGACACCTCGGTTGCCGGAACAATCAGGTCGTACTTCTCGGCTCGGAAGAGATCGACGAGTTTGCGAATGCCCCCTTCTTCCGCATAGGCCAACTCGAACTGCCTGTGGATGAAGCGAGACCGATATTGAGATTGTTCAGGTTGAAAATTGACAGCATGGACTGTACAACCATCTCGGCCCAGGCTCTGAATGGTCTCCAAGCCAGCTGCGCTATCGGCGTCTAAAACCAATACTTTCATTTGCATAAGTGAGGTATCACCCACCGGCCAGCCTCATCATAATGACAGGGTAGCATAGCCATAGAAGGAAGCGTTTGTCTCAGGCAGCCCCGAAGCGGTCTCCGATCTCTCTTCTTGTCCCGCATCCATGTACGCGCGCCGCAGATCACCCAAGAGGACAGGATGCTGCAGCGTCGATTCATAGCGGGCGAATCAGCAGATCCAGAGCCATGTTCGCCGGGGTGGCGATCATCCTGGGCAGCATACCGACCAAAGAGGCTAAGCGGAAACGGTCTTCCGGCTCCAGCACGCGCATCAGGTAAAAGAGTCCGAAGAGAACAATCAGGGAAGCGCTTCCGCCGCACAGAATAGCCCAAAGCGGCGCCAACTGCATAGCGATGATATGCGCAGTCAGCGCTGCCAGCGCGCTGATGAAGGAAACCTTTGCAACCAGCATCCAGGGAAGTTTCACCTTGTAAAGATGTATGCCGACAGCCCACATCATTCCGACAGCTATCACCTGCGCCGTTCCACTGCCGATGCATGCGCCTACCGCGCCATGGGCCGGAATAAGGTACCAGGCGACGCCCATATCGACAATGCCGGCGAGAACCGTCGCCATAATTACAAAGCGCTGCCGCTCCATACTCTCCAAGAGATTCTGCACCGGACCGACAAATGCCTTTGGCATACACAGCAGTGGCGCCAGCGTCACGACCATCGCGGCGTCCGCAAACTTATTTCCGTAGATAAACAGCAGCGCCGGCAAAGCCAGAGCGACGGCGATTAAGTGCAGCGGAATCGAGGTCAGCGCAAGATAGCGAAACGCGGCGGACGCAAGATCGGGGAGCTTGGACTTATCGCGGCCATACTGAGCGAAGATCGTTGCGCCAGCTGCCGACCCAAAGATCGTCGCGCTAAGCAGCAACTGGTCGGCCATGGTAAAGGCCACGGAATAGAACGACACCTGGCGAATATCCGCGTTGAGATTCTTCAGCAGGATAACTTCTGAGCGGTTCCAGACGATCAGCGCCACAAGCAGGCTCACAACGCTCTGCCACGCAAACATCATCATTCGCCTGTGCAATCCTGGCGGATGAACATGGGATGTCTCCCATGCAAGCACGCGCTTCATCGTCGGAAAGACGCGCACTAGAAAATCGACGACGCGCATACTCAACAACGAAGCTCCAACACCGATGACGCCCCAATGCAGCACAACCGTTGCGGCGATTGCGGTGAAGTAGGTTAGGGCCGAAAGCACGGAGGCCGGCAGATTTGCCGCCAAATCTTCTCGAGCGGCATTGGCCTGCGACGAGATAAAATTTATCATTGCGGGCCAGATGCTGAGCACGATAAGAACCGATGCCATCCGGTACTCTCCGACAGCATCTCGAATCACCCAGGAAAGCAGCCCGGCAGTCGCCAATGTAGCCAGAATGGCCTGAACCAGAAACGTGCGTAAATAAATAAATCTTGCTGTGCCCCGGTCGCCCATGGCAAAAAACTCGGCCATGTACTTCCGTGTCGTAGAGGGAATGCCGAATCCGCCCAGGCTGCTGACCACAGAGGCAATAAACGAAACATAAACAATGTATCCATTCTTTGCCGGGCCCAGGGTGCGGTTAATGGCAATCGAAGTAAACAGGACGACAAGAGCGCCAACTACGTTTTCGAGGCCATACCAGCCAGCATTCCGGGCGATGGTCCTGGTATTTGTCATTTTGAAATAAACTCAGATCCGAAAAGTATGCGCGGCCTATTCGTCCGCGCCAGTCGAGCCATCTACACTGGCATCCGGCAGCGCTTCGCGCGTTGCCGGATACCATCAAAACCTAATTTCAGTTTAACCTAACCCTTGCAGCGCGGCCTTCGCGTCCTTTGCGGAAGGCGCAGCCGGTGCCAGCGAAATGGCCTTCTTAAGATGAATTGCAGCGTTGGTTTTATCTCCCAGCTTGGCGTACACCATTCCCAGATGATACTGAATTGCCGGACTATTTGGATTGATCTTGGTTGCATCGACCAGAAGATCGCGGGCAAACCCGTAGGTTCCCTTGCGGTAGTAGGCCCACGCTAAAGTGTCCGCGGTATCCGGCGAATTCGGCATGCCCTGGCGGGCGGTTTGCGCCAAGGTTAAGGCAACATCCACATTTTCGCCGTTTTCAAGCATCCGATAAGCCAGATTGTTGGCGGCGACAGGCTGCGTCGGCTGGATTGACAGAGACTTCTTGTAGTAATCCTCAGCCTTCCGTGTATCTCCACGCGACTCTTCCAGGGTTCCAAGAATGGCCAGAACTCCGGCATTGTTGGGATGATCCTTAGACCATTTCTCCCAGACGCCGATCGCATTTGCCGCTTGTCCACGCTGAACTTGAAGCTGCGAGTATAGCGCGACAGCCTGGCCATCATCGGGATTCACCTCGATGGCTTTCTGAGCCGTCGCGGCTGCCTCGTCCAGGTTCTTGTTTTGTATCTGAAACTGAGCCAGCACGTCGTAGAGGCCGCTGTTCTTCGGACTTTTCGCGATTTGCTCGTTCATGCGAGCCAGAGCATGGGCCGGCTGTTTCCTGAAAAGATCGTAACCGACCAAGCCGCGCAAGGCGCCAATCGAATTGGGGTCGTATTGTAAAGCCTGCTCCAGTAGCGCCGCTCCTTCCGGGTAACGCTTCTGCGAAAAGCGAAGTTCCCCAAGCATGAGATAAGCCTGTGAGTTTTTTGGTGCGATGCTGATTGCGGTGTTCAGGTCGGCCTCAGCCTTGTCCGGTGAGTTATGGGACAACTCCGCCATAGCCCGCCACAGATAGCCGCCAGGAAAACGAGGAACGGCGGCAATCGCCTTGTCCGCCACGTCGGCCAGCATGGCCATATCGCCATGCTGACTTGCAATGCGCACAAGTTCCTCCTGCGCTTCCAAGCCGCGCGGATTCAGTTGCGCCGCCTGACGAAAGCTCCTCTCGGCCAGGCCGCTATCGCCTTTGGCCAGGGCGGCCTTGCCCAGCCAGTACTGTAAGAAAGCGTCCTTCGGGGCATCATTAACCGCACTCTGAAGAGCATTGACCGCATCACCCGTCTTGCCGTTGCTGAGCAACACAATTCCGTTCAGCGCAAGAACCTGGGGATCCTTGCCGTTTTTCTTCATCAGCCCGGTTACCACGGATTGGGCGGTCGCAAAGTCCTTGGCCTGAAGAAGAACCCGGACATATCCCTCCAGCACAGATACATTCTTGGGATACTTTTGAGCAAGGCCCGCAAACTCCGCTCGGGCCTTATCAATCTGTCCGGAATTCTGGTAGTAGTCGGCCAGGATTCGCACTCCTTGCGGACTGTCCGCAAGATCGCTCGAAGTTTGGCGAAGCACCTGCTCGGCCCTCGCCGGATTGCCCTGCTTCAGAACAAGCTGGGCAAGATATTCCCGCACATTTAGATTCTTGGGGTCCGTAGCGACGGCACTCCAGCATATCTGCTCGGCCTCCTGCAAACGGTTGTTCTTGGCGTAGAAAGCGGCGAGCAGCAGTTTGGCGTTCACTGACTTCTGATCGAGCGCGACGGACTTCTTCAATTCGCTTTCAACAAAAGAAATCTGAGTTGGATCCTCCACTTCGAGCAACGCGAGGGTTTCGTGAAGCGCCGCCTCGTTCGGGGCGAGTTCCAGCGCGCGGTGAATCTCAGCCAGAGCGGTATCCTTCTGTCCCCGCTTGGCCGCAATGCGGGAAAGCAAAGCGTGAACATCAGCGTTGTTCGGCTGGGCCGACACGGCCGCTGTGGCTTGCGCCTGTGCGTCGTCGATCTTGCCTCCTGCAAGAAGCATGTTTCCCAGATCGATCCGCGCCTTCAAGTTTGCCGGCTGCAAACTCACGGTCCGCTGGAGTTCGCCGTAGGCGGAGCTAAGCGCACCCATATGAAGGTAAGTCTGTGCCAGGGCATAATGCGCATCGGCGAAGTTCTTGTCAATCTTCAAGGCGTTGGAAAACTGAATGGCGGCTTCCCTATCCTTGCCCTGGGCGCTATACCGCTGTCCGCTTTCCAAATATTTATGCTTGCGCACGTTAGGATCGCGGAAGCACCCGGACAACAAGGTGAGCGATAGAAAGAGCGTAACTACCCCAAAAGCCGCGCAATGATTCAGATGTCTCCATTTGCCATCGAAGCCGAACTGAAATGCTTTGAATCCTCTTTCCATTTTCTTCCATCCTTTCAGGCTGTCTCTCGAACGGCTATAACTTGAAGCCGTTGACGGAGCTACGTTGCCTTTCCCTGTTCTGCAAATGCATTTAGTCAGGGATAAATCGCGGCAGCAAGGGCGCAAGCTGCATGGTAAATGTTTCGGCGCGCTTTCTTGCCGCCGATGTGTCTTCGCTGGAAGCGATCGGCGTGATTACCCGGACCAGCGCTCCATCCGTGCGATTCAGCCGTATTGCATCAGCGATCATGTAAATCTTCGCCATATATTCATTTGCCACGCTGCGCCCGTGCGCCTGGTACCAGTAGATGACGAACTGCCTTGCCGCGCCATTCGCAATAATGTATTCCCCCACCCGATGCGATTTACCGTTCACATCGGTCAAATCGACGTAATTTGACGACTCGAAGATCCAGCCGGCTCCGGGCAGGCAATGCTTCGGAGAATGGATGGTCTGGCCCGTTCTCTGGGTGGGGAAATAGCCGAGGAAGAGGCCGATCGGCGCTTTCTGCGCGGGCTGGGTATAAACGCGCGAAAGAAAGTCTCCGGCCCCCAGGACATCGCGTGTCTCCTGGTCGATATCCTGATCGCTTCCCATCCACCCCGCGATCATGGCAGGCAACTGCGACAAGGGCTCACTGGGGGGATTCCGGTCAACATCGGCGCGCATATGCAGCAGCAGTGCCGTACCCGCAAGCAGCAGGACCGCGGTCCAGAAACGAAGGCTCCTCATGTCTGCCGCCTTTTGGCCGGGAATAGGTTCATTGTGCGGTGGACGAGATACAGGCACACAAGCGACACCAAAAAGATGACCCAACCGGAAAACTCATGAAAAAAGCCCAGGGCTTTGTCTGGGTCCCAGTATTGGACGCACAATCCGGTGCCGAGAATGCGCACGGCGTTGGCCGCGATCGCGATCGGAATACTGGCTATGACGAGTGCGACTCGCCGCCAAAAGGACTTCTCCATGAAGTATCCATAAAAGACCGCCAGCGTGAACAGGCTCATCAGGGAGCGGATGCCGCTGCATGCCTCAGCCACCTCCAGATTCATCAAGGGAAGCTCGATGACGTTACCCTCCCGCAGAACCGGCACGCCGAATAAAGGAAGCAGGCCGCTGGCCAGCTTTGAAGCCAGAATCTGAAGCGGAAAGGTGATCTGGTTGAAGAGAATGGCCGGAATCGGAATGGCCAGCAACAGGACCAGCAGGGCGAAGCGCAGCTCCTTCAAGAACTGTCGTCCGCCAAAGCAAAGCACCAGTCCAGCCAGCAGGATAATCAGCGAAACCCGCGAAAGGAAGAGTTCGGACCCGTAGACTCCCAGGAGCAGAACGGCCAACCCCAGGGCCACCATGGCAATTCCATTCCAGGAAGGAACGACTTTCGTGGCGAGAAGGGTCTTCCGCTTCTCCCACACCAGATACGCTGCGAACAGGGGCACCAGAAAGCCGTGAGAAAAATCAGGTATCAGCCACCAGTCGGTAACCAGTTTTTCCAGCACCTGGTAATAAACCGCTGCGACCAGTAAACAGATCATTACCCAACCCAAAGCAAATTGAGCGTAACGGGAGCGCCAGTTCCCCCAGGGAGCCGTTGGAATCTGTGCGCTTTGAGCCATTCTTGCCGTCCTCGACCTATCGATCCGTACCACTCTACCTTAGCAATCAGGGTGCCGAAAGTGAAACGTTTTGATTGAGGGAAATTTCCTATAAATTTCCCTTCCCTTAGGAATCCTTCTTCCAGTGCTAGTGGAAAATGAATTCCACTTTCGAGGTCAATCAATGGTACACTGTTTCCCGATGGGGGAGAATAATTCTGCCTTTTCTTCTGCAACCCCCTAAGAAGTGCGTCCCAAAGCGCATAGGCGGTAGAGAGATCCCATTTCTCGTCCCATCCCTCAAGTTTGGAAGCTGCATTGCTAAAGATGAAGTGAACGTAGGTCCTCTTATGGCAACAATTGCAATGATCCAAAATGGGAAACGCCAAGCGAGACCGGCTCCTTTTACCGAGGCGCACGTTCAGCGCGCAATTGCTCGGATTGCCGAAACCGACTGCCCGGTCTTGATACTAGGGGAGCACGGCGCCGGAAAGCGATTTATTGCCTCGCAAATCCACGCGCAGTCACATCTGTCCCGCGGCGCGTTCAGTGAGATTCATTGCGGCGACACCAATGCACCGGCCCTGCTGGCCGCGCTTTCCACCAATGGAACTGTCTATCTAGCTGAAATAACGGACCTTAGCCTTTCTCTGCAAGAATTGATCATCAATACCCATTTTCGCTCCGGGCAGGCACAAAGCTGCCGCCTGCTGTGTGGTTCGAGCCGGGAACTTCTGGAAGAAGTCAAGTCGTGGCGCATAAGAGAGGATTTCTACTACCTCGTCTCAGCCGTTACGCTCCGGATTCCCCCGCTGCGCTGCAGAAAGTCAGAGATTCTCTTCATCGCCGATGAGCTTCTGACGCAGTATTCCAAGCAGTTTGACCGCCCCAAGCCGGTTCTCTGCAAGGAAATCATCGGACACCTGATGGAGTACACCTGGCCTGGGAATCTGACTGAACTTCAGGCCGCAATCAAGACATTCGTTGCCATCGGAGACCAGGCAATTTCCCTGGCGGCCATCAAGGCGGCGGCGTCATCGGGGAGGCCGAATGAGAACCGCAGGCCTCTCTTGCTGAAAGAAGCTACGCGGGCCTCATCGATCCAGATCGAACGCCAGTTGATCTCCGAGGTTCTGGTTTCGACCGGCGGCAACCGGAAACGCGCCGCGGTCGATCTGGGAATCAGCTATAAGGCCTTGCTTTACAAACTCAAGCAGATCAAAACGGAAAACCAATCCGTGTCCTGTAAGAATGGAGTAGCATAATGAAACTTGCAAGCCTTCTCATTGTGGCATTTCTTGCCCCGGCGCTTTTCTGCCCTGCGCAAGACAAAATGCCGGTTACGCAGGACACGGCCAAACCGGTGGCGCAGGATGCGGCCGCGCGGACTGCGACCGACGGCTATGTCATCGGCGCGTCCGATGTTGTTATTGTTTCCGTGCTGAAAGAGCCGACACTGTCAAGCAGCCTGCTTGTCCGGCCTGATGGCATGATCTCGATGCCGCTTCTTGGGGATGTCAAGGCTTCCGGCAAGACGCCGCTGCAGTTGGCGGACGAAGTTACGGCCAAGCTCAAGAAGTACATACAAGATCCGAATGTCACCATCGTCCTGAGCCAGATGAACAGCAAGAAAGTGTATCTGATCGGCGAAGTTGGCAAGCCCGGCCCGGTCGATTTGACTTCCGGCATGACCTTGCTTCAGGCAGTTGCCACCGCCGGTGGGCTCACGCCGTACGCCAACTCGAAGAAGATTTACATCCTGCGCACTGAAAACGGAAAGCAGCAGAAGATTCCCGTGCAATACAAGCTAGCGTTGAAAGGCGACGGCTCGCTCAATCTCATTCTGAATCCGGGTGATACGATTGTTGTTCCGTAAGGTGACCCAAATGAAACCAAGTCACATACTCCTGGTAATTCTCTTTACCGTCAGTGCCGCGACAAGAGCGCAAGTTGTTCCCTCGGCGACCGGCCCCTCCGGGCTGCCGGTCAGCGGCACGCTGCAATATGAGCTGCGCTATTCGCAAATCGCCGATTTTTACGGCGGGTCCGAAGGGACTATGCAGAGAAGCGTCGTGTCTGGAGAGGTGGCCTACACAAATGCCAATGCCGTCCGCCCCTCCAGCGTGACCTATTCTGGCGGCGATTCGTGGCGTCTTTCCGGCGGATCCGAGGGGACTGGGGTGTTTCAGCACCTCCTGGTTTCGCAAGGGGTTGTGAGGCGCAACTGGACACTCAATCTCAGCGACGACGTGAGCTATATGCCACAAGCGCCGACCACGGGATTCTCAGGGGTCGCCGGCGTGGGCAACCTGCCTGGCGTACCCAGCGTGCCGAGCCAGTCGATCCTGACGCAGAATACGCGAAGCGTTTACAACACACTCACTCCGAGTTTTACGCATAGCCTCAACTACGCAACCAACCTCAGCATCAATGGCAGCTACGGAATCCTGCGTTTTCCTGACCAGAACGGCCTGGAGGTCGATTCGCTGCAGGGTGGGCCGCAACTTACTAAGCGGCTGAACGCGCTGAATTCGATTTCTGGCCAATACATTGTTTCTCACATCAGCTATCCGGCGTACACATCATTTACCATGCAAACCCAAGCGGCGCTGTTCGGCTTCCAGCGCGCCTGGACCAGGCGGCTCAGCACGAACGTAGCTGCCGGACCCCAGTGGATCGGAAGTTCAAACAGTGCGGTTATTCCTTCATCCAAGCACCTTGAAGTGAATGCGAATGCGGCCTACACGAGCAAGCTGGGGTCGGCCACGCTGACCTATTCCCAGGCAAACTCTGGAGGCTCCGGGGTGATGACACAGCTCGGAACACGCATTGACAACGCCAGCGCTCAGTTTATGTGGCAGTTCGGAAGAAACCTCACCACCAGCGCGGGGGGGTCGTACTTCCGCACCCAGGGATTGCAACTGGCCGGCGTGACCACCGGAAAGTATGGCGGAGCGTCGGCAACCCGGCGAGTGGGACGATATATCACCGTATTCGCAAACTACACGGCAATTCAGCAGTCGTCGAGTTCCGTGCTCACACCGAATGCCATCACCGGGCTGTCGCAGGTGATCGGTTTCGGCCTCGGCTACTCTCCACGGGAAAAGTTCTTCAATAAGTAACTCATCAAGGAGGCCTATGCTCGGGCATCGTGAAATGACAATGCAGGACTATGCGGAAATGTTGAAGCGGCGATTCTGGCTGATTTTGACTTGCACGGTCCTCCTCCTGGGAATCGGCATTGGCATCAGCTTCATCCTGACTCCCCAATACGTGTCTCAGACGCTGGTGCTCATTGAGCAGCAGAAGGTTCCGGAAACCTATGTCAAGCCCGTTGTCAATGAAGATCTGGACGCGCGGTTGGCGTCGATGAAGGAACAGATTCTGAGCCGGTCGCGCATCCAGCCGATCATTGAGCGCTTCGGCCTCTACTCGGGCGGTGGGTATACGATGGACGACCGCGTGGATTTGACGCGGAAGGCGATTGGGATTAAACCCATCCCCTATGGTCAGTCGTCGCGCGGGATGCCGGGCTTCTTTATCACGTTCAAGGCGCAGGACGCGCGCACAGCCCAACAGGTATGCGGCGAGATTACTTCGCTTTTCGTCAGCGAGAATCTAAGTGCGCGTGAGCAGTCGGCCGAAGGCACGACCGACTTTCTGAAGCAGCAACTCGACGATTCGAAGAGAAACCTGGACGATCAGGACGCCAAGCTTGCAGCCTTCCAGCGCAAGTACATCGGCAGGCTTCCCGAGCAGGAAACTTCAAATGCGAACGCTCTTCAGGCAATGACAACCCAGCTTGAAGCCGCGACGCAGACGGTGAGCCGCCTACAGCAAAATGAGACCATTCTTGAAGCCATGATCACCCAGCAGCCGCAGGAATCGTCACAGAGCACTCCGGCCAACGGAACATCAGAGAACGGACTCAAGGCTCAGCTCAAGGAGGCGATCGCACAAGAAAAGGAGTTGGAGGCCGTCTACACGCCCAACCATCCAGACATACTCGCGATCAGGCGCAGGATCTCCAGTTTGCAGGCGGAGATCGCGCACGCTCCCGCCGAATCGGCAAAGGGGGAGACCGCGGTGAGTAATCTCGACTCGCCGCAGCTCCGGCAGCTCAAGCTTCAGCTTCGCGCCGAGCGGCAGTCCCTGGCCGCCGCCAAGCAGGAACAGGCTCGCATCGGGCAGCAGGTTCGCACCTACGAGGCGAAAATTGAATCAAGCCCAATGGTCGAGGAAGAGTATAAACAGGTCACTCGCGACCATGAGACGGCTTTGCAGTTCTATAACACCCTGCTGACCAAGATGAACGAATCTTCCATGGCCACCGCTCTTGAACATCGCCAGCAGGGCGAACAATTTCGCGTGATGGATGCTCCCAACCTTCCGGACTCGCCCACCTTCCCGAACCATCTCCTCTTTGCAGGTGGCGGACTTGTCTCCGGCTTGATTTTGGGTCTACTTCTTACCGCGCTGCTCGAGTACCGCGATACTTCCCTGCGCAGCGAGAGTGACATCTGGGCCTTTACCAAGCTGCCGACGCTGGCCGTCGTCTCCTATATCAACGATTTGGCTCACTCTGACGTTGACCGCAAGCGCGGAAAACGCATTTCTCGAATGGCCAAACCCATTGAAGGTGCGCCCGGATAGCCATGTACAAATCCTTCTTCGGCCTTCGCGCCCAGCCATTCGGAGCCAGTCCAGACCCGCGGTTTCTCTTCCTGAGGCCGCAGATCAGGGAGGCGCTTGCCTGCCTACAGTACGGCATTGCGGCACGCAAGGGCTTTGTGGTTATGACGGGAGAGGTTGGAACGGGAAAGACAACCCTGCTCAAGACAGTTCTGGGAACATTCGCCAAGGGGCGCATTTCGACAGCCTTCGTTTTCAATCCATGTCTGGATGTGCTCGACTTTTTTGATTTCGTGCTCACAGACTTCGGCATTTCGCCCAGGACGCGGACGAAGTCAGGCATGCTATTGCAGCTCAATCGCTGGCTCATCGAGCGCTACCGCGACCATCACTTGTGCGCGATTGTGATTGATGAAGCACAGAATCTCTCCTGGGAACTTCTCGAAGAGATTCGTTTGCTGACCAATCTCGAAACCTCGTCGGAGAAGCTGGTGCAGATTGTCCTTTCTGGCCAGCCGGAACTCGAGGAAAAGCTCTACCACCCAAGCCTTCGCCAACTTCGCCAGCGGGTTTCCCTGTGGTGCAAAACGCAACCGCTGAACGGCGAAGAGACGCAGGCTTACATCGAAGAAAGGCTGCGCATCGCCGGAGCCACCCGGCCGGTGTTTTTACCCGAAGCGGCGGCGCTTGTTCATCGCTACTCGGAAGGAATTCCCCGTATCATCAATCTGCTCTGCGAGCAGGCCTTGATCAGTGCGTATGTCGAACAGATCAAGCCGATTCCAGCGCACATTGTTGAGTCGGTCGGCCTGGAACTTGATCTTGTCCAACACCCTTTCACGATCTCGTTCACGGCTATGCAAAGGTTAATGGAGCATACTCCGCAAATAAGCAGGTCCAGCACTGTCCAGCCCACCGTGGATTGCGCCGATTCCCTGGAGGAACGTGAAATATGAGCCGTATATACGATGCACTTCAAAGAGCCGATCTTGAGCGGAAAGAAGCACAAGAAACGGAAGCCCCAAAGGTTGCCGAACCGTTTGTTGCCCCCGGCGCCGAGGAACTGCCACCGGTCAAGACCGACGTCAACCTCGATAAGATAGCTCTGCATCCGTGGAATCCATCAATTTCCTCTCTCCCGACGCTCGGAGACCGCGGTGAAAGCATCGAGCAGTTTCGCGGCCTCCGATCGCAAATCTACCAGTTTCGCGATCAGGGTCCGTTAAAGACGATTCTTGTCAGCAGCGGCATGCCCGCGGAAGGCAAGACATTTGTCGCGGCAAATCTGGCGATGAGCCTGGCGCGCAATGAGAACAATCGCATACTTCTTATCGACGCCGACCTGCGTGGTCCCTCGCTCCACTCCATTCTGGGAGCCCCCAAAACACCTGGGGTCACGGAGTACCTCGCGGGAGAAGCGGAAATACAAGACATCCTGCAGCGCAACCAGAATCGCCGCATGGTTCAACCGGGCTTCTCGCGTATCATGCCGAATCTCACCTTTATCCCCGCCGGCGCGGGCGGCGACAACTCTTCGGAACTTGCCGCCAATCACCGTATGGAAAAATTGGTAGCAGCCCTTGCGCCGCACTTCGACTGGATAATGATCGACACCCCGCCGGCCCTCGCGTTTGCGGATGCAATCGACCTTGCTCGTGCCGCAGATGCAGTGTTGCTTGTTGCCCGTGGAGCAACCACGACTTACGATATCGCGCAGCGCGCACAGGCCGCCTTTAGTAACTCGCGCATCCTCGGTTTCGTGCTGAATGCGGTCAAGAATGCCCCGCGCAACACCTCCTACTACTACGGTTACTATTACGGCGAGCCAGATACCGGCAGCAAGCCGAGTGGGCGAAAGGATAAACGGCGGCTAGGATGATCAGGCTTTTCAATGTTTACTATCCGACGCGGACTCTGGTACTGCTCCTTTGCGAGGTGTTCCTCGTAAGTGGCTCATTTCTGCTGGCCACCGCCAGTATCATGGGGCCGGATACGTATATCGTTCTGATCTATGAAAACGGCTTATTGAAGATTTTCGGCATTACCGTTCTCACCCTGCTTCTCACCTATTACTTCGATCTGTATGGTCCGCGGCGCATCCAGCAGGGGTGGGAAATATATTTTCGCCTGTTGCTCGTTCTCAGCGTTCTATCTTTTGTTCTCGCAGGACTTGTCTATCTTCTCCCGGATTTGGGCCTCGGCCCTTATGTTCTAGCCGTTGGCGTCTCCATCCTTACAATCTTTCTCGTCCTCTGGCGCTCGGCCTATGAGAGGATCATTGGGCTCCCCATATTTCGCGAGCGCGTCTATATTTTGGGTTGCGGCCAGCGGGCTCGCACCGTAGTCGAACTACTGCGGGGCACTCGCGATGCCGGCATGGAAGTCGTTGGCTGGAAAGGCGAAAGCGAGGTCCTTGGACAACTCGATCGCTTCGCCGCGGAGCTTCGAGCCTTTCGTGGCCCGAAGCCCGGCATCGATCGCGTCATCGTTGCCATGGAAGAGCGTCGCGGATCGATGCCCGTTCGAGAGTTGCTGGACCTTCGTCTCTGCGGCGTTGTCATTGAGAATTCCAGCACGCTCATGGAGAGGCTCTCAGACAGATTGCCGCTGGACGGGCTCAATCCAAGTACCCTCATCTTCACTGAGGGCTTCCGCATGAGCACATTGCAGCAGCTTTTCAGGCGTCTGCTTTCTCTGGCAGTCTCCTTCGTTGCGCTGGTGATCTGCCTGCCTTTCATTCCCTTGATTATTCTTGCGGTGCGCCTCTCCTCGCCGGGCCCCATCTTTTTCAACCAGACTCGGGTCGGACAGCGCGGGCGCTTGTTTACCGTTTACAAGTTCCGAACCATGCGGAAGGACGCCGAGACGCAGGGGGCGGTATGGGCGGCCAAGGACGATCCGCGCGTCACTCCGATTGGCCGGTTTATGCGAAACATGCGGCTCGACGAGATCCCGCAACTCTGGAACGTCCTCCGCGGAGATATGGGCTTTGTCGGTCCCCGTCCGGAGCGGCCCGAGTTTGTGCGGTGGCTTAGTCAGGAGGTTCCCTTCTACGACCTGCGGCACATGATTCGCCCAGGGATCACCGGCTGGGCACAGGTGCGTTACCGATACGGCGCAAGCCTGGAGGAGACCAAGCGCAAGCTCGAATACGATCTCTACTACGTCAAGCACCAGTCGATCGGTCTTGACCTGCTCATCATGTTTGAGACAATCAAGACCATCATTCTGCGCAGGGGCGCCCAGTGAAAATCGTCTTCTGGTTGTCGATGTTCGGCATCCTCTACACTTACGTGGGATACCCCGCGTTGATGTGGATGCTCGCGCACGTGCGGCCACGGCCCTGGGCAGTTAACCCGATCTCTCCCAGCGTGAGTGTTGTGCTCGCGGTGCATAACGGCGCAGTCCTGCTACCGCGCAAGATTGAGCACCTGCTTGGTCTTGACTACCCCAACATCAAAGAGATCATCATCGTTTCGGACGGTTCAACCGATGGCACGGCGGAATTGCTGGTTCGTCAGCGTCATCCGCGTCTTACTACCATCATTCTTGATGAGCACGGCGGCAAGGCGGCTGCTCTCAACGCCGGCGTAGCGAAGGCCACCGCGGACGTAATCCTCTTCGTGGACATCCGGCCGGAGATTGCTCCGGGCGCGATTCAGCAACTGGTTAGCAACTTCGCCGATCCGAAGGTCGGCTGCGTGGCTGGCGAACTCATTCTGCGCAGCGAATTCCACGATGCCGCCTCCGCGGCTGTCAGCGGGGGCTATTGGCGCTATGAAAAGTGGATCAGGACGTGTGAGTCTATCTGCGGCTCCCCGGTCGGCGTCTATGGCGGCTTCTATGCGATTCGGCGCGAACTTGCTGTGCCGCAGCCGCCGGGAATCATCCTGGATGATATGTTCCAACCGCTCTCGATCATCCGCGAGGGCTACCGTTCAGTTCTCGATGCGCATGCCTACGTGTATGACACCTGGCCAACGAGAATTGAAGCGGAGTTTCATCGCAAGGTACGCACGCTGGCGGGAAACTTTCAACTCTTCCGCCTTGCGCCTTGGACGCTGACCCCGCTGAATCCAGTTTTCTTTCGACTTGTTTCGCACAAGGTCATGCGCCTCGTAGTACCCTACCTACTAGTTCTGCTGCTTGTCGCCACCTTGGCACTTTCGGGCGATTCGCTTCTTTATGCGATATTCGCCGCTCTTCAGCTTTTTGTCTGGACTGTCGCTATTGCCGGGCTGCGGTACAGGATCCCCGTGCTGCACCGTGTCGCGGCTCCGGCCAGCGCGCTCCTAACACTCCAAGCGGCGGCCGTCGTCGGGTTTTACAGATTTCTCTTCACGCGCGGCCCGCTTTGGAAGATATGGACTCTTCCTGAGCCGGGAGAGCAGACTTCGGGTGCTGAATCGGCGAACTCCGCATCGCCGAAACCCTTTGCGTCTGCCTCGGGAAATCACCAGGCGTAGAATTCTTTTGAAAGATTCACATTTGTGAGAGGAGCATCAAACCGTCATGAATCACTTGAGGGTGCTGTTCATTTCCATACTGGGAATCGGAGCCATGGTGACCGGCTACGGTCTTCACAACCACATCGTCAAAGTGAAGGCAGCGAAGCTGGACCATATCGCCGCGCCCGCGGCCTACTTTCCCCCAGGCTCTGCCTGGACACAGGATGTGAGTCACGCGCCCCTCGATCCTCAATCCTCCACCATCATCGACTGGCTCGCGGGTGCGGGTGGCTGGGGTAACAACAATCGAATGCAGGTCGACTTTAGTTTCCGGGTCGTCCAGGCTGACGCCTCAACCCCACAAGTTCCTTTTAGCAAAGGTTCGGGGTTTTACGCCACTGATTCCGATTTAGTCCCCACCGTTCCTCTTCCCGCCGGAGGCGGTCTGGAAGCGCAGCCTGGCTATCAGTGTCCCTCGGGGGGCGACTGCCACCTCATCGTAGTCGACCGCGGCCACGGCAAACTCTACGAAGCCTACGCGGCCAACTACGCACAGAATGTTCTTACGGCAAACTCTCTTGCAATTTGGGATCTCAACCGCGTGTATCCGCAGTCAGGACGCGGAGATCAATGCACCAGCGCCGACGCCGCCGGCCTACCCATTGCTCCGCTGCTCTTTAATGCCGACGAGCTCGCCACGGGAAGCATCAACCACGCCATCCGCTTCATTCTTCCCAATCCGCGGATTCGCGCGCACGTCTTCGTACATCCAGCCACGCATGCCGGTGCTCCGCGCGGGCCGATTGACGCCCCACCGATGGGAGCGCGCTTCCGCCTGAAGGCATCGTTTGACATGTCGAAACTGACGCCCGCTGCGCAAGTGGTCGCGCGCGCCATGCAGAAATACGGCATGTTCCTTTCGGACGGCGGAAATATTGCTCTCACCGCACAGAGCGACAAAGATACTCAAGCAAAATACGCCGACATGGATTTCGGCTCTCACGATTTGCAGGATCTGAAGGTAACCGACTTCGAGGTCGTCGATATGGGAGCGCCAATCCGGTTGACCTATGACTGCGTGAGGAATCGGTAGAGCGAACAGTTGCGCTACGCCAGTTGGATTCAAAGCTAGGGGCGGAGACGCTCTGGTCAGTTCCCGCCGGAATTCAGGAGGGAAATGAAGCATTCGAGATTGGGCCTAATTAACCCGGCTCTCTTTTCAGGTTCGGTTTCCGAACTGCTTCACCCTCCTGCCAGTCAAATCCCCTTTCTCGACGGCTTGCGATCCCTCGCCGTACTACTTGTGATTAGTGGTCATCTTAGTGCGCAATTCGCGGCGTCAAACGGCCCAAATTTCTATTCCAGACTGCCTTTTGTTGTTCATGGCTGGATCGGAGTAGATCTATTCTTTGTCCTCAGCGGCTTCTTTATCGGGGGACAATTGTGGAAAGAAATCCGGGATCGGGGATCCATCGCAGTTGGCCGGTTCGTCCTACGCCGCGGATTCAGGATCTGGCCGCTGTACTTCTTCACTTTTCTGTGTGTCCTTGTGTTTTCTCTAGCCTTTGGCCACGGTGCGTCGGCCAAGGAGTATGGTTGGTCGGACCTCATCTTCATTACGAACTTCCATAATCGCGGCTTGGTCATGGGCAGTTGGTCCCTCTGCACCGAAGAGCAGTTTTACATCGTTGCACCGCTTGTACTATTTTTCTGCGCAAGGCATGTGCGGTCGATCCGCACGTTCCGCCCCTGGTTGTGGGGGCTGTTGCTGGCCGTTCCGCTACTCCGAACGGCTTTGTGGATGCACGTGACCGGGCACTTTTTCCAGCATAGCCCGGCATTATTCGCGCCACTCTTTTTTGCATCTGTTACTCATTGCGATGGGCTTATCATTGGGTTGATCATTTCGAATCTTTGGGTCGCGCACGACAAGCCCGCGTCCAGATTCGCAACTCCCGGTATCTTGATTGCCGTGGCTGCCGCTTTGATGATCGGGCTGCATCAGTTACAAAAGGAGATTTTCGATTTCACTGTCCTGGCACTGCTTTTTGGCTCGCTTGTCTGGCTAGGACTCCAAAGTAAGTCAGCGCTCTTCAATTCAAAGTTTTTCTATTGGATCTCCCGGCTATCCTACGGTATGTATTTAAATCACGAATATATGTGCCCGTGGCTTGTACGCGCGGTGCTTCCCCGGCTACCATTTTCAGCGCGATTTCCGGTCGTTACAAATCTCACGGGCGTTATTTTGGTCGCGATGTTTTCAGCAGCCATAGCATTCGTGACCTTCTGCTGTGTTGAGTACCCATTCCTGCAATTAAGGAAGGCGGTGTTGGGACGCCATACGGATCGTCCTAGCCATCGCGAGTCAATTGTGCCGGAATCGCAGGTTCAGGAGATAACTTGAGCGTTCTTTAAGTCGTTGATGGAGGAGAGCCACCCCGTTTGACCGATGATAGCGTGCGGAATCGACGAGAAGGAAGACAGAATCAGCGTTGCCTGCTATCGCTACCCCGCTCTCCGCGCGATGTGTGTCTCCATCGGCAGGCGTCTGGAGATAGATCTGAGCACACTTGAGGGAGCGCCTAACCGCACTCATCGCTTAAGCGTGCGCCGGGCTCGCGGAGTATCCCGATAAAGGTCCACGTAGGCATCGACCATAGTTTGCAGAGTGAAGCGCGAGTGGAACGCCGATTCAGCGTTCTGCGAGAATTGCTTTCGTTCCGCATCGCTGCCCGCTAGCCGTAAAATCGCTGCGGCCATCTCCGCCGGATCGGTCACGGATACCGCAAATCCTGCCTTCGCCAGCCGTACGACTTCCGCCATCCCGCCCACATCCGTCACGATTGCCGGCAGCCCAAGCGAGAAAGCCTGTAAGAGCGACATGGGCAACCCTTCCGATTCCGAAGACATGATGAATGCATCAGCCGCGGAAAAGAATGGCGCTACGTTGATTTGCTGTCCCCAGAATGTCACTTGCGCGGCGATGCCGAGTTCCGTTGCCAGGCTCTCCAGGCGCTTGCGTTCACTGCCATCGCCCACCATCCAAAGCCGCAAACTTGGGCTGGACTGAAGCGCAGCGCGAAAAGCATTCAGCAGAAGCGTATGGTTCTTCACAGGCTCAAGCCGGCCGACGTAAACCAGCGTAAAGCCGTTCCCAGGCGGGCACTGCTCCCGCGTGACCCGCTTGAGCGGGACCGCGCCATTGTAAACACGCACAATCTTTCGCGACGGAACGCTGTGAAGGCGCTTCAGATTGTTTGTGGTTGCGTCACAGATGCCGACGATCCGGTCACAACAGGTGGCCGCAAGGGCATACTTCAACTCCTCAACCAGCCTGCGCGGCTGGGCCACGAGGCTGTGCCGCGTCGACACGATGCTTGACACGCCCGTCATCCTGGCAGCCATGGCCGCATATATGGTCGGTGTCGGGTTATGAAGATGGACCACGTCGGGGTGCGACTCTTTAAAGATGCTGAAGAAATTCCGTGCGGCGTCTGGCAGGTGCCGACCCACGTTCGCCTGCACGGCGAAGCCTTCTGCACGCATCCGTTCGCCGAGTGGGCCAAGAGTCGCCAACGAATAGACGGATGGGTTATGCCCCTGCTCTCGCTGTAGACGGCACATCTGTGAAACGAGAGTCTCAGCGCCACCGATCTCCATGCTATCGACAATGTGAGCAATCTTCATACGGGTGGCCTAAACTTCAGTCAGCACGGTATCTATTAATTCCTTGTTCCTGACATGAATCGCTGTAATCTGCTTGACCGCCTGCATCAGTGCATCAGGTTCAGGATTCGAAGCATGATATACAGCACAAGCACCAGCAAGAATGCCAATCCGCCGGCATAAGGAAGCACGCGTGCCAACCGCCAGCGAGGAGCTATCATCCCTCGTTGCAGAGCCATCTGATAAACCACCTCAACGATGCCGCCCAATAGGAAAAGCGTCATGACAAAGGCGCGCGAGAGAAACCACGCTGCAACCAGAAAGCCTGTGAGCGACAAAATCAGCAACCGCCCCAGGCGATTGATCTCCGCCTTGTCTATCGTCTCAATCGTATTCGCCGCCCGTGGAAAGAGTCCTTTCTCGGGCACGATCGCCTCTCCTTCACTTACCTTCGCCGGCGAAGCAATGGTCAGAGCATCCCTCACCATGGGGAACAGGAACAGGCACCAGAAGTACAATCCAATCACACCAAGTTCTGCCGCGCAGACTGCGATCGAGTTGTGCGCGGTAAGATGGGAATCGGTATAATCCCCCATCTTATCGAAGCCTACCCCGAACATCGGATGAGACTTCAATATTTGCAGGCTTTCGCCCCAAAGAACCGTGCGGTCCACTCCCGCATTGACAGAGATATCCCGTCCACCAGTAAAATTCAAGGCCATGGCCACAATAAACACTACGCCCGCAATCAGCAGCGCAGGCAGCGTCCCAATGCGGCGCCGCGACGCCACAAGCACCACCGCCACCAAAGCCAGCAAGGCGCCGCGCGAGTGTGTCAGAAACAGTCCGAACAGCAACACACACACCGGCAACACTACCAGTACGAGGTTCCGAAGCGCCTTCTTGGGGCGCCAACTGATAAACATCAGCGGGATCAGGCAGACGATCAACTGGGAAAAGTCGTTCGGGTCGTGGATTTCTCCCAGTCCTCTCAGCCGGCTATGCAGTTCGCCCGTTTCGTTTCTCGCCGCGCTAAGGTAGGGGTGCTCCACGTCCCACAGACTGACAGCTGATGCCTCCTCGAAATCTGATTGACCTGGCTGCATCGGGGCGCGCTGGGGGACTCCATGGAGCAGATCGCCGACCCCGTGCGCTATCACGAACAGGCAGACAAAGAGCAGCATGAAGACGAGAATCTGCAACTTCTTCTTCGAGTCGCAGTACAGGCATACGAGAAAGTATGCAAAAGCGCTCGGGAGAAAAGACAGGAAAGCATGCACCGCTCCCCCCGGCCAACGAAAGGGGATAAGCACCGACAAAAAGACCGCGAACGCCAACCCGATCAAAGCCAGTGAC
>Ga0181529_10000224_pt1 | contig 83094 bp, 64 predicted proteins | sample PEATcosm2014_Bin_36_FD_119763 | JGI IMG/M metagenome (GOLD analysis project Ga0181529, IMG submission 119763) | Peatland microbial communities from MTU Mesocosm Facility, Houghton, MI, USA - PEATcosm2014_Bin10_30_metaG | ecosystem: Environmental > Terrestrial > Soil > Wetlands > Peat | place...
AGGCTGTTACGAAACTCAAAATCGAGGCCACATTTTGGGTGCGATCATCTTGCCGAACCCAACATCTTGTGGTGAATTTTGAAATTCCTCGAGTTTCGTAACAGCCTGTAAAGCCGTGCCCTTGTTACAAAACATGACTCCGGCATTTCTTCAGCAGACTGTGAAGTCGTGCCCTGATACAAAGCCCCTGTCGAATCAGCCTCTATAGTATCCCCATCCGCTTGGCGACGCGCTCCATGGTTTCGAGGGCGCGGTCGAGCTGGGCGCGGGTGTGTTCGCTGGTGACAATGGCGCGGATGCGCGCCTTGCCTTCAGGCACGGTGGGAAACGCGATGCCCGTCGCCATCACACCCTCGTCGAAGAGCGCGCTGCTGAACTCCATGGCGACACGGCCGTCGCCAATAATGATCGGCGTGATGGGCGTCTCCGTAGCGGGCGTGGTGACTCCGCCAATGTTGAAGCCCAGGCGCTTGAGCTCGCCCTGGAAGTGGCGGGTGTTCTCCCACAGGCGCTCGATGCGCTCGGGCTCAGCCTCCAGAATGTTAAAAGCCTCGATGCAGGTGGCCGCGACCGACGGCGGATGCGACGTGGAGAACAAGAACGGCCGCGCGCGGTGGTAGAGATAGTCAATCAGATCGCGCGTCCCGCAGACGTAGCCGCCCAGAGAGCCGATGGCTTTCGAAAGCGTGCCCACCTGCACGTCGACCTTTCCATGCATATGGAAGTGGTCGACGGAGCCGCGGCCGTTGCGGCCCAGCACGCCCGAGGCATGCGCGTCGTCGACCATCATGATGGCGCCATACTTCTCGGCCAGGCGGGCGAGCTTGTCCACCGGCCCGATGTCGCCATCCATCGAGAAGACGCCGTCGGTAATCACCAGCTTGTGGCCCGGTTCATTTTCCAGGTTTTGGAGCAATTCTTCGCAATGGCTGACGTCCTTGTGGCGGAAGACCTTGATGGTCGCTCTTGAAAGCCGCGCGCCGTCGATGATCGAGGCGTGGTTGAGCTCGTCGGAGAGGATGAAGTCTTCCTTGCCCAGAATCGCGCTGACGGTGCCCGCATTGGCCGCGAAGCCGCTCTGAAAGACCACGCAGGCTTCGACATTCTTGAAGCGCGCAATCTTCTCCTCGAGCTCCATGTGGATGCGCATGGTTCCGGCGATGGTGCGCACGGCGCCCGAGCCCACGCCAAACGCGTAGGTGGCGGCGATGGCGGCCTCAATGAGCTTGGGGTGGTTAGCCAGGCCCAGATAGTTGTTGCTGGCCAGGTTGATGACCTCGCGCCCGTCGTAGTGGCACACGGGCGCCTGCTGGTCGTCGAGCACGCGCAGCCGGAAGTGCGTGCCCTTGGCGCGGAGATCGTTGAGAACGGCGGTAAGATGCGCAAGTTGGGGCCGGGGCGTAGCCTGGGTCATCGGAATCAACCTCAAACAGAAAGCATAGCGCCGGTGGCTGCGGCCCACGAACTACATGGCAGCCTCAGTCCAGGATCGCCACGAGCTGCGTGCCGTTGGCGGTTTGCACCAGGGCATAGAGCCGGCTGTGCCGGGTGTCTGCGGCCATCCTGATCACGCTGCTGCCCGCGCCCAGAGGGATGCTTGCCAGCCGCGCGCCAGTCGTCTCGTTGAGCACCTCGATACTGTTGCCCTGGCTATTGCCCACGTAGAGATGGCCCAGAGCGGGATTGACCGCCAAAGCTCCGGCTGTAAACGGCAGGTTGACCGTGCGCACAATGGACTCCGCGCCGGGACCGCCAGAAACGATCTGCAATTGCGTTCCACCGCCCGCAGGAAGGGCAAAGAGCCGGTTGTGCGCAGCGTCGACCGCGATCACGTTGCCGAAGGATTCGACAGACTGAGCAAAGCCGTGGCTCGGATCGATGCCGAGCGAGGCAGGTGGGCCGGTGGTTGTGGCTCCCAAGTAAGCCTTCCCCGTGGCGGGATTTGCAATGGGATTGCCCCAGTACACGCCGCCGCTGCCGATGGGGCCTGCTTCCACTTGATAGGTGCGGCTGTTTACCGCGTAGGTGGGGTCGTTGCCTTTACCGCACTGTGCGCCCACCCATGCGCGGTTGTGCGGCGCGTCAAGTCCCGTGCCCACGGGGCAACCCCCAAGAGGAACCGTGTGGATCAACGCGCGGGTCGATCCGTTATAGACCAGCACGGAACCGTCGTACACTCCGGCGGCCCACACGCGGTTGGTTGCCGTGTCCACGCTGGCGCAACTGCCGGCGCCCATCACGAACTGCTCGTAGGTTGCGGCGTTGATCTCGACCAACTGCTGGTTTGCCGATGCTCCGCCGCTGACATAGACCTTGTTCAAGCTCGGATTCACAGCCACGCACTGCGCCGCGCTTGCGGGCACTGCGATGCGGTTCAGAATCTTCGGCTTGACGGTCGCCGCCGAAGTCGCTGCGGTATATGCCGTCAGGAGCATCCAACCGGTCAAATTACTGAGGCGCATATCGTCTCCTCCAACCTTTCGTCAGTCCCTTCCGCCGCCGGGCAGGGGTTGCGCGCGTTCCGAGAGCCGCAGGCCGAAAGGGCTTCAGCTCGCCGCTCATGCCGGTTTCGCAACCGGGCAGTGGAATGGGATCGATTTAGATGGCCCAAAGCATAGCACCATTCACGAGCTCCCGGACCGGAACCGGAAAAGAAGTCGGCTGCTCGACTCTCCAATCCTGTTGCCGGGCGTCCAATGCTTGCCGGGCAGGCGTTTGCTGTCGGGGCGGACGGTCGCGCGCTGGTTCGCCCGATTGCGCCCTAGCCAGATACAATAGGGGCTTACGTGAAGGAAAAGCCGGCGGGGCGCCGCAGGGCGATACGCTATCTTTCTGAAGAGCCCGATTTTTTGGTGAGTTTGGAGCAGGTGCACGTGATAGGTAAAAATTGCCGCGGTTTGCGGCTTCTTTGGGTTGCGGGATGTGGCATCGCTCTGGCGCTGCTGCCGGCGGTGCGCGCTTTCGGCCTGACCTCAACTTCCACATCGCTGTCGGCGCAGACCAGCACGCAAGCCTGTCCCACGACGGGGCTTACCACCACTTTGGCCACGTTGACGGTCACCGTCACCGGTTCCGGCGGCGTGCCCTCCGGCACGGTGAACATATTCGACAACGCAAGTGCTTCCCCGGTGCAGATTGCGAGCGCCACGCTCAACGCCAGCGGCCAGGCGACCGTTTCTCTCTACCTCTCCAACAACTCGCCCTCCAGCACGCCGCACACGTTGCAGGCCGTTTACGCCGGCAACTCGACCTACGCAACCTCCAGTTCCGCATTCGCGTCGGCGTCTATCGCTTCGCAGTGCAACACGACGTTTGCGGTCTCGGTTTCCAATATTTCGCCGTCCGCCTCTTCGGCGATGTCGCTGACGCCCGGTCAATCCGGCACGGCAACCGTCACGGTCACGCCGTCCCAGGTATTTGTCGCCTCTCTGAACACCACCGGAGCCCCGTCCTTTGTCACGGTTTCCTGCTCGGGTTTGCCGAGCCTTTCCTCCTGCGCGTTTACGCCGGTGAGCCTGGAGATTCTGCCAGGCCAGGATGCCGGCGTCGTCAGCACCATGCTGATTCAGACGGAGGACCAGACCGCAGGCGCAGTGCCGCCCGCGAGGCCCGGACACAAAGACAATCCTATCGCGTGGGCCATTCTGCTGCCCGGCATGCTGGGCCTGGGCGGCCTGGCATGGGGAGCGCGCCGGCGTCGCTGGTTGCAGCGGCTTTCGCTGGTGGCGCTGGTGGGCCTTGTAACCACTCTGGGCGCCACGGGTTGCAATCCGCGCTACTACTACCTCAACCACGGTCCCACCACACCGCCTGCGACTCCCTCCGGCACGTTTACCGTCACGGTCGCCGGGCAGTCGAGCAACGGAGTCACCGCCATCACCAACACCACCACGTTCCAGCTGACCGTGCAGTAAGGGCCATGGCCTGAGAATTCAGGGTCAGGCTCTAGACTGTCAGCATGACGCGCCGGCATCCCCTTCCCGCGGAGGTCTATGCGCTGGTGGAGCACACGCCAGCCACGGTGCTGCTCGAAGGTGGAAAACAAAACGACTCCGAAGGCCGTGAAACACCGTGGACGCAACTGTTCACGGCGCCTTTGCGCGTGTGCGCCGCGTGGCATGCGGCAGAAATTCCAGCGCTGTTTGCGGAGATTGAAAGCGCAGTGGCCGCGGGCCGGAGTGCGGCGGGATTCTTCAGCTACGAATGCGGCAATTGCTTTGAGCCCAAAGCAGCGATGCGCCCGAGCCGCGAGGGCCAGCCGCTGGCGTGGTTCGGGATCTACGAGCGGGGCTACGCCTTCGATCACGAGGCCAGAGCATTTCCGAATGGCGAGCCGCCGGCACTCAAACGCTTCCGCAATAAAGGCCCATCCGCGAAAGCGCACGACTTCAGTCGTGCAGAAGAGACCGCAAAAGAGGACGGGGCTTTAGCCTCCGAGGACAGCATCGCCGCCGAGTTCGCCCTCACCGAATCCGAATACATCCAACGCATCGCAGCGATTCATGAACTGATCCGCGCCGGCGACGTGTATCAACTGAATTTCACGGCTCCGTTTCGTGTCGAATTTCGCGACGGGGCGCCGGGCAGCATTGCGGCGCTTTACGCGCGGCTGCGTGCGCGGCAGCCGGTTGACTACGGCGCGTTTTTGCATTGGCAGCAGGGCCGGCACATTCTGTCGTTTTCGCCGGAGCTATTTTTTCGCATCGATAACGATGGCCCGACGCGCCGCATCGTCACGCGGCCCATGAAAGGCACCGCGCCCCGCGGACGCAGCACGCGCGAGGACCGCGAGATTGCCGAGTGGTTGCGCAACGACCCCAAGAATCGCAGCGAGAACGTGATGATCGTCGACCTGCTGCGCAACGATCTGGGCCGCGTGGCGCAAACCGGCACGGTCGATGCCGACCGGCTGTTCGACGTGGAGCGCTACAGCACGCTCTGGCAGATGACTTCGACGGTGAGGGCGGAGTTGCGGCCGGATGTCGGCTTCTGCGAGATCTTCCGCGCGCTCTTTCCTTCGGGCTCTGTCACCGGCGCTCCAAAGGTCCGCTCCATGCAATTGCTGGCCGCGCTTGAAGACGCGCCGCGCGGCGTGTACACGGGCGCCATCGGGTTTTTTTCTCCGCGGCAAACGGTCTTCAATGTGGCCATTCGCACGCTCGAGATCGAGAGCGGGCGCGGCGACGTCACACGTGGAACCATGGGCGCGGGCAGCGGCATCGTCATCGACTCCGATCCGGCCGGCGAGTATCGCGAATGCCTGCTGAAAGCGGAGTTCCTCACGCGCAGTGCGGACCGGCAGCCGGAGCGTTTTTCGCTCGTCGAGACCCTGCTCTGGGACGGCGCGTACCCGCTCATCGAATTGCACCTCGACCGGCTCACGGATTCGGCGGAGTATTTCGGCTTTGCGTGCGAGCGCGAGGAGGTACGCGCGGCACTCAAAGAGGAGGCGCGGCAATTCGCGGAGGGCTCGCCGCGGCGAGTGCGCCTGCTGCTCGATGCGGAGGGCCATCTCGAGATCACGAGCGAAGTTCTGCCCCCGGGCGGCGAAGCCAACCGCATCGCGCGCGTGCGCTTTGCGCCGCAACGCACCGATCCCGTCGACGCGATGCTTTACCACAAGACCACGCATCGCCCGCTTTACCAACCGGCATTTGCCCAGGCAGCGCAGGCGGGCTTCGACGACGTGCTGTTTCTGAATGTGCGAGGCGAGGTAACGGAAGGCGCCATCAGCAATGTTTTTGTGGAGAAAGACGGCGGCTGGTCGACGCCGCCGATCGAATGCGGCCTCCTGGCCGGCGTGTACCGGCGGCATCTGCTCCAAACTCGCCCGGAGATGGAGGAGCGGGTGCTGCATTTCAACGACCTGCGCCATGCGGATGGCGTGTACATCGCCAACGCCGTGCGCGGCCTGCGGCGGGTTGTGATCGTCTGGTGACTCCGGTGCGCTTCGCGCCGTCTTATGCTTCGGCCCCACTCGCAACTCGATCCCGAGGTGATAGAACGTTGAAGGGGTGGGAGAGCGTGGTAAAGCGGCGTTTTATGTCCCTGAAGAGGATCGATTTCTGGGCCAATTTGGCTGGCGTCCTGATTATGACGGCAGGTGCAGCCGGGTACGCGCAGACGGTGGATGGCACGTGGCTGAACTACCAACTTCCGGAGCGGGTTCGCATGATGGCGCCGGCGGCGATTCGTGCGCTCGGCGATAACCCGATGGAGCAGTCGGCGGTCGGCGAGCTCGATCGCAATCTTGGCGCCATGACCGGGCGGCATGTAACGGACGAGGGACTCAGCGCCCGCGAGCGCGCGACCCAGCGCGGGGAGACAATTGTTGGCACTGCGGATGAGGTTCGCAAAGCATTTCCAGACGTTCCGGTGCCTGCCGGTCTTGGCGCGGAAGCTTATTGGATCTACAGCCGCCATGTGCTGCAGGGCGACAGCCAACAGCTGTTCATCGTGGGCGGAGGTCCGGCGGGAGCGCTTTACGGCACGTTTGCGCTCCTCAGCTCCAATTCGGGAATTGTTACGAGTGGCGTGCTTACCGGCAAAGATAGCCAGACGAGTGACGGCCCGGCGATGCCCATCCGGTGGGTCGATGAGTGGGACAACGCCAACGGCACCGTCGAGCGCGGCTACGGCGGGCCATCAATTTTCTTCGAGAATGGCAAAGTGCGCGACGACCTGAGCGCTGTGGGCGAATATGCGCGGCTGCTCGCGTCTGTTGGGATTAATGGATGCAACGTGAACAACGTGAATGGGGCCGCGCCGTTTCTCGAGCCGCAAATGATTCAAGGTCTCAAGCGAATCGCCGACGCCATGCGTCCGTGGGGCGTGCGGTTGGCCATCAGCGTGGACATTGCCAGCCCGCAAAAGATCGGCGGCCTCAAAACATTCGACCCGCTCGATCCCGCGGTGCAGGCGTGGTGGGCGGCGAAGGTCGCCGAGATTTACGCCGAGATTCCCGACTTCGCGGGATTCACAGTGAAAGCCGACTCGGAGGGCGAGGCCGGACCGGCGAGTTACGGCCGCAGTCCCGCCGACGCCGCCAATCTGCTGGCCCATGCGCTCGCGCCCCACGGCGGCGTGGTGCTCTATCGCGCCTTCGTCTATAACAATCACCTGGATTACAACGATCTGAAGGCCGACCGCGCGCGCGCCGCTTACGATATTTTTCATCCTTTGGACGGAAAGTTTGCCGCGAATGTCGTCGTGCAGATCAAGTACGGCCCCATCGATTTCCAGGCACGCGAGCCGGTGTCGCCGCTCTTTGCGGGCCTGGAGAAAACCAGCTCCGCCATGGAACTGCAGATCACGCAGGAGTACACGGGCCAGCAGCGACATCTGGTCTATCTCGCGCCCATGTGGAAGCAGATGCTCGACTTCGATCTGCGCGCGCAGAACCGGTCGACACCGGTGAAGGAAATCATCGAGGGCAAGAGCTTCCACCGGCCCCTCGGAGGCATGATCGGCGTTTCCTGCGTGGGACGCGACGGCTGGCTGGGCTCACCGCTGGCCATGGCCAATCTCTACGCCTTCGGTCGCCTGGCGTGGGATCCATATAACGTTCCCGAACAGATCGCCGAGGAGTGGACGCGGCAATCCATCGGCAGCGATCCGCGCGTCGTCGACGTTGTTGTCAAGATGCTGATGCAGTCGTGGCCCGCGTTCGTGGACTACACGGGACCGCTGGGCACACAGACGCTGACCGATATTACCGGCAGCCACTACGGGCCGAATATCGAGTCGAGCGAGCGCAACGGCTGGGGCCAATGGCACCGCGACGACGCCGAGGGCATCGGCATGGACCGCAGCGTCGCAACCGGAACCGGATTCGCGGGGCAGTATCCGCCGGAGGTCGCGAAAATATACGAGGCCGCGGCCACCACGCCCGACAATCTGCTGCTGTTCTTCCACCACGTGCCGTATACGTACAAGCTGCACTCGGGCGAGACCGTCATCCAGTACTTCTACGACAGCCACTACCGGGGTGCGGAAGAAGCAGCGCGGCTCGTGGGCGAATGGGAGACGCTGAAGGGCAAGGTCGATCCCGCGCTTTATGACGACGAACTTGCGCGGCTCGAATACCAGGCCGGCCACGCCATCGTTTGGCGCGACGCCATTGTGCAGTACTTCCTGAAGGAGAGCGGAATCCCCGATGCCAAGGGCCGCGCGGGGCACTACTCGGGGCGGCTCGAAGCGGAGGATGCGCGGCTGAGCGGATACAAAGTGATTGCAGTGACGCCATGGGAGGATGCGTCGCGCGGAAAGGCCGTCACGTGCGATGCCAACTCTGCACCGAGAGGCTGCTCGGCGGAGTGGACCTACACCGGCAAGCCCGGCCGCTTCAATATTGCGGTCCAATACTTCGATCTGCAGGGCGGCGTGGCGCACTTCGCGATCGACGTGAATGGGACCGCGATTGTCACCTGGGCCGCGGATGCCAAGCTACCTTCGCTGCGACCCAATGGCGACAACTCGACGCGGTTCACCCGGCCCGGCGTGGAATTGAAGCCCGGGGACGTGCTGCGCGTCGACGGAATGCCCGACGCGAGCGATCCCGCGGCGCTGGATTACATCGAGATCGAACCGGCGACGACGCGGCCATAAGATGTGCGCAAAGCGGCGGCAGCAATTCTTCAGCGGCCGTCCGCCGGATGTGGCTTTTCTGCCGACGCAACCTCGGCCTGGAGCAGTTCCGCGCGCAACTGCTCAATTTCGTCGATTAGTTCCAGAACCTGTTGCCGCTTGCGTTCGCTGAGATCGAGAAAGCGGATGCCGACCATGTTGCGGTTGTGAATGGCCTGCGTAACGCCGCCGAGCCGGAAGGGCAATCCCTGCAGGTGGAATTCTGTCTCCACTCGTATGTAAATGCCCACGGGGAAGCGCTCATCGGTGCGAATGCGGCAGCCGCTCACGCTGAGGTCGAGAATGCGGCCGCGCAACGCAGAGCCGACCTTGACCAGGAAGATGGTGGCCAAGGTGTCCACTTCGTGCCGGATCTGTGAGCGGCGATCGCGCGGCTTGGCGGGCTGGCGCACCGGGGGCTCGATTTCCGCCGGAATCTCCGCTTCTGGGGGCCGCGGCGCGGCGGGAGGCTCACTCGCTTTCATCACATTCTGAGGTGCAATGGCTTTTGCCATCATCGGCTCAACAGGTTTGGCTTCCAGCGCGTTGGGGATCTCCGACGGGAGTGGTTCCCGGGCGGCCTGTTCCTCGGCCAGAAGTCTGGCGGCCTTCGCCGCTGCAGCCGCAGCCATCTCCTCGATCACCTCGGCCAGCTCCACCTTGCGCCGGGGAATCATGTTCACAAAATGGATGCCGAGTTGGGTGTGGCTGTCGTTCCACTGCACCACGCCGCTAAACCGGAAGGCAACGCCATTGACTTTGAATGTGATTTCGACGGGCCGCCGCACGGCCACGTGGATCCGATCCTGGCTGCGCACGCGGCAACCTTCAAGGCTGAGATCGACGATGCGCGCCTTGATCGGCATGCCATGCGACACAAGTAGCAGCACGGAGTCTTCGTCGACAGAGAAGCGTGGATAGGCGCGGTTTTCCTGCCCCTGGGCCTTGAGACACTCCCCGTGTTCTATCCCGTCCATCGCCTGCTCCGCAACAGAGCCGAGCGCGGATCAGTGCCCGTCGGCCAATTCCCAGGGCTCTACAGGCGCCGGCTGCGCATCTTCACGGCCCATCAGCCGGTCGTAGCGATACACGTCGCTGGTTGTGCCCAGCGACTCGTTGTACAGGCTGATGGCGCCAGTCAGCTGCTTCAGCTCCTCGCTGAACGCGTGAATCGCCTGCAATTGGCTGGCCGACGCGGGAAGCTCATATTGGGAAGTCTTAATAAATTTCTGGTAGCCGCGGTCGAGCAGCCGCGCCACCTCGCCCTTGACCAACACGCCGGGGTGCACGGCGAGGGCAACTGCCGCGTCGGAGTTCTGGGGAGCAGCCACCAGCACGGCGCCCGCCCCCTGCTTGCTCACCAGCGCGCTCCCCGCCACTTCGGCAAAGGGAACGGCCTCAAAGCCATGGTCGCGCAGCAGTTCCAGCGTCTGATTGAAGGAAAGATGTCCGGATTTTGGTTTCATGAGGGCGTTCCAGTCTGGAAGAATCATTGCAGCGGCAGGCGCATGCTCTCTCTCCAATCTCGCACACCCGCGCCGCACGCGCAATTTGCCTCATGACCGCGCCCACCCCCCAACCCGATGCACAGGCGAGCGCAGGCAGCTCAGAAGCAACCACGCCTCTTCTGCGCCTGCCGCGCGCGGTGTTTCAGGATCTCCGCGCCCACGGCGAAGAGACCTGGCCGCGCGAGTGTTGCGGGGCGCTGCTGGGCAAGCCGCTTTTGGGGACGCCCGGACCGGAGGGCTGGCGGATCGAAGCCCTGGTGCGGGCAACGAACGCGCGCATCGATTTTGCACGTTACGAGATTGCTCCGGCGGAGCTGGTCGGAATTGCGCAAGAGGCCCGCAGCCGCGGCCTTGAAATCGCCGGCTTCTATCATTCGCATCCCGATCATCCCGCGCAATGGTCGGCCACCGACCTCGCGGAAGCGCATTGGCTGGGCGCGAGCTACGTCATCACGGAGGTCGCCGAGGGGAAAGCCGCAGCCACGCGCGCCTGGCTGCTGACCGGGACGAGCGAAGAGGACAAACGCTTTGAGGCGCAGGAAATCCGGATCGAAGACTGCTGATGGGCTGCGCGCCGCGATCACGATTGAGCGGGGTTTGGCGTTTTTCGATCTCATGAGCAAGCAAAAACCTCTTTACATCGAGGGGGTTCGGCCCACATAATCGCTAAGCCTCGGAGAGCTTGCGCTTCCCCTCCACATCCCCGTTCCCACCGTAGCGCTTCTCCGGGAAAATCAAGGAGGATTCCTGCACATGAAGATCATCAGCCCGGTTTTACTGGGACTGTCTCTCGCGGTTGCCGGCAGCACACTCACCGCGGCGCAAGACGCATCATCCACCTCGACCCTGCCCAAAATTCTGCAGTTCACGGTCGAATACACCAAGCCCTATAAAGGCGGCGCCGCGCACGACAAGACGGAGAGCGCCTTTATTGCCGCTGAAACAAAGGCCAAGTTCCCCGTCTACTACGTGGCCATGAACTCTCAGTCCGGTAAATCGCGGGCATTGTTCATGACCCACTACGACTCGTTTGCGGAGTGGGAAAAGGACAACAATCTCGTCAACGACAATCCAACTCTTGCGGCGGGCCTGGAGCGCGCCGGCCTGGCCGACGGCGAACTGCTGGATGAGGTCGACTCGGCGGTGTACACCTACGACGAAGACCTGAGCTATCACCCGCACTCCGACCTTGAGAAGCATCACGTCTACCAGTTCGGTGTGTACCACGTTAAGCCCGGCAAGAGGCAGGAATGGCGCGAGGTGGTGAAAATGGTGAAGGATGCGAACGATAAGGCTGGAACCAGCGCCCACTGGGGCATGTACGAGATCGCCTACGGCGGTCCGGACGGTACCTACATTGTGATCACGGGCGATCCTTCCATGTCGGCGATCGACCTTGGCTACTCGGAGGACAAGAAATTCCGTGAAGCCATCGGCGGCGACGAGGGCATGCGCAAGCTCGATGAGAAGTTCGGCGATGCGGTCGAATCTTCGCACAGCGAGCTTTTCACCGTGAATCCCAAGCAGAGCTACGTGAGCGAAGACTGGATCAAGGCCGATCCCGGATTCTGGAGGCCGAAGGCCGCGCCCGCCGCAAAGCCCGCGGCTGCGCCGAAAAAGCCCATGCAGTAATTTTTTTGTGGAAAGCAACCGGCATTTCACACGAGCGGCTCCGTCCTGTGCGGGGCCGTTCGTTTTTTCCCGCGTGCCGGCCTCTGATTGCAACCATTGCCCGTAGCGCATAATGGAAGGGTGTTTGGCCACTCCATCCTGCGCGTCTCTATTCTTTGTCTCGTTGCCGCGTTGCCCTCGCTTGCGCAATCGGTCACGCCGGTGAATGATGCGCAAATGCTTTTCAGCGACCCGGCCTTTGGCGTCAGCTTCCATTTTCCCAGCGGCTGGAGCTTCAGGCGGGTTGAAGCCGACAGCAAAAGCCCGTCTCTCGCGATTGCAACGATGGACGGCGGCAATGTCTCCACCGGCTTGCGCGGCCTGGTCACCAACGAGACGCTCCACGGGGTCTCCTCCTGGCCGAAGACGGTCTTCAGCAGCGTTGAATTCGCGTACGATGCGCGCCCGGTCGCCTCGGCCGAAGCCTGCCAAAGGATTGCCCGCGACAACTGGGAAGTGGAAGCCGACCCCGTGACGCTGAACGGCGTGACGTATTGGCATGGAACCGCGACCGGCACGGCCCTGAGCACCGAAATCGAAGAGGACATCTACGCCACGTTCGTTGCGGCGTCCGGTTCCTGCCTGCGCTTCGATCTTGCCGTGGCCACTTCGCGCGTGCCCGGCAGGGATTTCCCCCGCGAGCTGACCACGCACGAAAAAACGCTCATCCACGCCAGCCTGAGCAACATTCTCAACTCCGTCCGCGTAGCGCCACCGGCCCAATGAACTGAAAACGATTGGAGAGCGCCCGCCATGGCCGCAATCGGAAGAACACAATTCCTCAAAACCTGGCTCCTCGGCGTGGCATTGCTCTGCGCCACGAGTGCCTTGCCCGCCCAGGGCGTTACAACCCTCAACCCCACCACTATGCAATTCACCGACCCGGCACACGGCGTGAGTTTCACCTATCCCGCCTCCTGGACGTTCGCGATGAGCCAGCCTTTTTATATGATCCTGGCGATTAGCCCTGCGAACGATAAGCCGGATATGGGGCCTGGGAGCGCCCTGATCTACACCAAGTCGATTTCCGGCGTTGCACCTTGGCCGAAGACGTGGTTTGAGGGCGTGGAGCTTGGCTACGATGAGCACGATGTGCCCACCTCCGATGCCTGTCTGGTCCTGGCCAAGCCGGTAAACAGCTGGGTGCCGATTGACCACTTGGACGAGGTCACCATTCAAGGCAACCACTATTGGCATGGCACGGCGAACGGCGCCGCCACGGGGCACGGATTGGACGAAGACGTCTATACCTCCTACTCCTCCGGCCATTGCTACCGTTTCGACCTGGCCGTCTCTCTGTTGTGGCTTTCAAATGACACTCCGGGACCGCGTAAGCTGACGGCGGCCGAGAACGCGCTTGTCAATGCGAGCCTGCGGAGTATTTTGAATTCCGTCCGCATCGTGCCCCCAGCCCAATAAACCAGACCCGGTAAACTGGTAACGACCGGAGAACGCGAGTCATGGCCGCCTCCACTTCCCCAACCCAGTTGCCGGAGCTCACGCGCGACGAACTCGCGCGCTACGCGCGCCACCTGATCCTGCCTGAAGTGGGCGTGGAGGGCCAGCAGAAACTGAAGGCCGCGCGGGTTTTGTGCGTGGGCGCGGGCGGTTTGGGCTCGCCGCTGGCGCTGTATTTGGCCGCAGCCGGAGTCGGCACATTGGGACTGGTCGATTTCGACGTCGTCGATGCCAGCAATCTACAGCGCCAGATCCTGCACACGACGACGGACGTGGGCCGCAAGAAACTCGATTCGGCTGAGGAGAAGCTTGCCGCGCTGAATCCCGCGGTCCACGTGGTCAAGCACGACGTGATGCTCTCGAGCGCCAACGCACTCGAAATTCTGAAGGACTACGACATCGTTGCCGACGGCACCGACAACTTTCCCACACGCTACCTGGTGAACGACGCCTGTGTGCTGCTGGGCAAGCCCAACGTCTACGGATCGGTTTTTCGCTTTGAAGGCCAGGCCAGCGTTTTTGCCACGCGCGAAGGGCCGTGCTACCGCTGTCTTTATCCCGAGCCGCCGCCGCCGGGCATGGTCCCCAGTTGCGCCGAGGGAGGCGTGCTGGGCATTTTGCCGGGCCTCATCGGCATCATCCAGGCCACTGAAGCGATCAAACTCATTCTCGGCAACGGCGAGCCGCTCATCGGCCGCTTGCTGCTTGTCGACGCGCTCGCCATGCGTTTTCGCGAGCTCAAGTTGAAGAAAAATCCGGAGTGCCCGGTGTGCGGCGCGCATCCTACGGTCACGGTCCTCATCGACTATCAGCAGTTCTGCGGCATCAAGCCCGAAGCGCATTCTGAAATTAGCCAGGAGGCAACGTTGAAGAACGGCATTCCCCAGATGACCGTGCAGGAGCTGAAAGCACGCCGCGACCTGGGCGATGACCTGTTCGTCCTCGATGTGCGCGAGCCCTACGAGTATCAGATCGCCAACATCGGCGGCACGCTGATCCCGCAAAACGAAGTGCCGCAGCGGCTGGCCGAGATCGACCGCAACCGCGAAATCCTGGTGCAGTGCCGCTCAGGCGGCCGCAGCCAGCGCATCGCGGAGTTCCTGGCGCAGCAGGGCTACCCGAACGTGAAGAATCTTGCCGGCGGCATCCTGGCCTGGGCCGATGCCATTGACCCGACGATTACGAAGTATTGACGCGCGAAGTATTGAAGGACAATGCGTTGCTTCCCTGCCGGCTCCACGGGATACTGAAGACGTGACCCTCGAATCTCCCACTCTTACCGGCGTGACGGTGCGGCTGGAGCCGCTGGCCATGCATCATCTCGACGGCCTGGTGGCGGCAGCCGCTGTCGATCCCGCGCTTTACCAATGGAGCGCCGTCCCGGTTGGCCGCGATGCGGTTGCCCGCTACATTGAAACCGCGCTTGCCTGGCGCGAAGCCGACAAGGCCGTGCCCTTTGCGACCGTTCGCATCGCCGATGGCGCGGTTCTGGGGTCGTCGAGATTTTTTGACATCGAAAGCTGGGCGTGGCCGGAAGGGCACGAGCGCCACGGCCGCCAGTTTCCCGACGTGTGCGAGATCGGCTACACGTGGCTCACGCGCGACGCCATCCGCACCGCCGCCAACACCGAGGCTAAGCTCCTCATGCTCACGCATGCCTTCGAGACCTGGCAGGTGCTGCGCGTCTGCCTGCATACCGACGCGCGCAACCAGCGCTCGCAGTCGGCGATTGCGCGCATCGGCGGAAAATTTGAAGGCGTCTTGCGGGCGCACCGCCTGGCCACGGATTTTACGCCGCGCGATTCGTATCGTTACGCGATCGTTGCGTCCGATTGGCCCGAGGCGAAGCGAAACCTCGTCGAGCGCCTGCGTCCGGCGTAATCAGCCCACGGCGAGCGCTCCGTTGACCAGGGAAAGAGCGATAGCACGCGATCGGGTGTATATTGGCTGGCAGCCGGGAAGGCAAGAAGAAAGCTCCGGTCGAGCACGAATGCGCGAAATCGGCTTCCGCCCGGAGCAAATTCCGGACGGGCGCTGCGGCAGAGCCTATGGGAAAGAGTTAGGTTCAGGTTGTCGCACAGATGCGGGTCGCGTTCATCCCTTGCAAGACCGAGCCGGGAGGAACTATGCGTGTTCTGTCGATGATTGCTTTGATGGCGTTCGCGGGCTGCTCTGCCGTTCTGCCCGCCCAAACGCAGGACGTCAATTTGAATGAGTGCAACGACGGGAATCCTACCCAGATGATCGCCGGATGCACGGCCCTCATCCAGGCAGGTCAGTTGAGCGGCACAAACCTGGCCGGGGTATACAACAACCGGGGCAACGCGTACGAGGATATCGGCCAATACAGCCAGGCGCTCCAGGATCTTAACCAGGCGCTGCAGCTCTATCCAACCGATGCGGATGCGTTCAGCAACCGGGGCTACGTGTACTTCAGAATGGGCCAATTCGACCAGGCGATCCAGGACTACACCCAGGCGATTCAGCTCAATCCAGGCTTGGTGCAAGCTTTCTACAACCGGGGCAACGCTTACGCCGCCAAGGGCGCATACGGCCAGGCGATCCAGGACTATACCCAGGTGATCGAGCTCAATCCCAGCGAGTGGCAAGCGTTCACGGGCCGGGGCAACGCGTACAGCAACAACGGCGCCTACAGCCAGGCCATCGCTGATTTTAACCAGGCGCTTGCGCTCCACCCCACTTCGGCCACGGCCCTCAACGACCGCTGTTATAACGAGGCGATCGTGGGGCAGCTCCAGCCTGCCCTTGCGGATTGCAACCAGTCGCTGGCGTCGCGCCCCAAAAACGCGGACACGCTCGACAGCCGCTGCTTTGTCTATCTCAAGATGAAAAATGCGGATGCCGCCATCGCAGATTGCAACGCCGCGCTCGTTATCAACCCCAAGTTGGCCACGTCTCTTTATAGCCGGGGATTGGCGGAGCGGATGGTAGGCAATATGATCGCCTCCAATGCGGACATCGCCGCCGCGCTCGCCATTCAAACAAACGTCGAAAGCCTGTACGTCACGATGGGCGTCCCCGCGCCCACGCCGTAGAGCATCGGTCCCAGGGCCCACGCCGCCGGTTTCCGGCAGCGCCGGAGATTATTGTGCCGGGGGTGGCGCAGCGCCAAACCACCTCTTGAACCAGCCCGGCTTGCGCTCGCAATACGGCGGCCGCGGGTGCCTGTCATTCAGGTGGTAAGTCCGGCACGGCTGGCAGTCGCCGTGCCGGGGGCAGTCCCGCTTAGGGCACATGCATGCCTCCGACCGGCGGTTCGCGATGGCAAAAACCGGCGTCGGGCCGCTCATGAAGCTTCGGCCTGCTTGCCGTTCTCGTCCATCTTGCCAAAGATCATTTTGCCGCTGGCGGTTTGCAGCACGCTGGTCACGGAGATCGGGACCGTGCGGCCGATCAGCTTCCGCGCATGGTCCACTACCACCATGGTGCCGTCGTCCAGGTACCCGACTCCCTGGTTGTACTCCTTGCCCTCCTTCAGGATCAGCACGTTCATGTGCTCGCCGGGCAGGACCACGGGCTTGAGAGCGTTGGCCAGGTCGTTGATGTTGAGCACGTCCACGTGATGCAGATGAGCCACTTTGTTCAGGTTGAAGTCGTTGGTCACGACCTTGGCCTCCCACTTCTTGGCCAGCTCGAGCAGCTTCAGGTCCACTTCGCGGATGGAAGGAAAATCGTCCGGCACAATCTGCACCTGGACCTTTTCGCTGGACTGCATGCGCTGCAGCATATCCAGGCCGCGGCGTCCTCTTTGCCGCTTTGACCCGTCGGTCGAGTCGGCCACCACCTGCAGCTCTCTCAGCACAAACTCGGGCACCACCAGCATGCCGTCAATAAAACCGGTCTCGGCGATGTCGGCGATGCGGCCGTCGATAATGACGCTCGTATCCAGCACCTTGGCGCTGCGGCGCGAGGGCTTGTCGCCCGAGAAGATGGTGCCCAGCGCGGCAGAATTCAGCAGGTCGCCCTTGCTGGCGCCGACCAGCAGGCCTATGTAGGTCATGAGCAGAAGCACGAAGATCTGCAGCACGGCAGAGTTGGTTCCGGAGAGCGGCGCCGAACGCAACACCAGGCAAAAGAGCGCCGCGCCAATGATGCCGAGTACGCTGCCGGCTACGGCACCAATCAGCCGCCGCAGCGTGACCGCACGCACGCGCAGTTCGAAGACGATAACCGCGCATGCCGCGGCCGCGCCAATCGCCGCGCCTTCCCATCCTGTCTGGATGCCGAACGGGCGGAGAAAATAAAAAACCGCGGCGAACAGAATGACAAAAAGAAGACGTAATACCACTAGGTCCATGAGGGCCTGCTTTCAACCGGCGGCAGACCGTCACCGCAGGCTCTAAAACATGAAGGCGAGTATGCGATTACCTATGCACCATCGTCAAGAGGGGAAATGAGAAGGTGTCAGGTGTCAGGTCTCAGGTGTCAGGTGTCAGGTGTCGGGTCTCAGGTGTCAGGTCTCAGGGATCAGGCGAGGATTGCCGTATATTGGCGGAGAACCGGTTTTCAACGGGCAAGGACGGTTCACGGGATGTCGCCGGGAGCACCCCCGGCGGACAACCGCTGGAGATGCCTCCCCTGAGACCTGACCCCTGAAACCGGACCCCAACTCTTACGACGCCGCGGCCAACTCGCTAACCGACGTGACGCGTTGCGCGCCCTTGCGCGGGCCGCGCTTGCGCGCGCTCATCACCTTGATGCGCTCCAGCAGCTCTTGCGTGGAGCAGTTTTTCCGGGCCAGCACGGCGTCGGCCACGTGCATCTCGCCGTTTGCCGCCTGCGCATCGCCAAGCAGAATCATGGGCACGTGGCCTCGCATGCGCTTCAGCCGCTCCACAAGCTGGCCTCCGCTCATTTGGGGCATCGTGGTGTCGGCCAGCACCAGGTCAATCTGGGCTGCCGCGGCAAAAACGGCGATCGCCTCCTGGCCATTTGAGGCCGCCAGCACGCGATAACCGTTGGTCGCAAGCATGAACTTGAGCACCGAAAGCTCTTGTTCATTGTCGTCTACGCAGAGAATCACTTTCTTCGGACGCATGATATGAGGATCTGCTCCTTACAGCAAACTTTCAGTGGCTATTCAGGACAACACAATCCTTCGGCCGCTTAAACTGCGGTCTGGCGTTGCCATAGATTAGGGCATGGCCTTGAATCAGGCCGACGGTGTCGCATTGGACCGCACCTCGCAGCTTGCCCCGCGCGTGAACCGCAACCCTGGAGGTGCGTTCCTTTGCGCATTGGGCAAACCGCTCGCGTTCCTCTGCGAGTCAACCTTCCTTCGCGGTCGGGTACTTAACGTTTTGGCGCGATTACTGAATCAGAAAAGCGCGTCAAGGAAATGTGCTCAATGAATCGGAAGACTACGGGTCTTGGAGGCTCGTGGGAAGAGGGAAAGACAGGCGAAGAATTCGGTGAAAATCCATGTGTAACAAGGGGAAAATCGCTAGAGCCAACACACACTGCAACTTGCGAAGATGAATTTCTGTTGAAAGCATGTGCATCACGGCAGGAAAAGCTGTCCTTTTGCCACAAGAACGGTGCTACCTCCCACGCGCACATCCGTCACCCTCGCGAAATCTTTTTTAGCCGAGAGGTAAAGATCGCTAGGGTGTCCGATCTCCATGCCCTGGCGAACGTGCACGCGCGTGCCCGAAGGCGCCGCGTCGCGAGCCACCAGGTAGCTGATGGCGCATCCCGCGGCCGAACCCGTGGCCGGATCTTCTCCGCCATAAAACTGCATCCTCGCCCGGTACTTCGTACCGTCTTGGTCTTGGACGGGTTCCGGAGCCAAAACATAAAACCATCGTGCTCCACGCTCGCGCAGCCACGCCGTGGCCGCATCCTGATGCACTTTGAGCCGCGCCAACGCCTCGACCGTCTTGAGCGCGACAATCGCAAACGGCGCTCCGGTAGAAACCACCTGCGGCGGCAGCGACGGGTCCAGGTCGTCAAGAGCGAGACCCAGGAGCGGAGCCACTGCCACCGCGCCCAGTTCCTTGCCAAACTCCGGCTCTCTCTGCGTCATCTCGCCAAAGATCGCCGCTGCGACCGCGGCGTCCGGCTGAAAGCGCACCGGAACGGGTCCCACCTTGAGGGCCAGCGTCACGGTGTCGTCTTGCAGGGTTTCGGGCGCCAGCATTTTCAGGATGCTTGCGGTGCCCAGCGTGGGATGGCCCGCGAAGGGCAGCTCTTCCTGGGTCGTGAATACGCGCACACGCACGCCTTCCGCGCGTTCCACCGCAGCCGACCGGCGCTCGATGAAGGTGGTCTCTGAAAGATTGAATTCGCGCGCGATGGCCTGCATTTGCTCGGTCGTCAGGGCGCAGGTGTTCAGCACCACCGCCAGCGGATTGCCGGCCAGCGGAGTCTCCGTGAAGACATCCACGACGAAATAGTCGAGCTCAGAACGATTCGGCGTCAGGGAATCGGGCATGCGAATATTATCAACCAAACTTCAATGCGAATGCTCTAGAAATGGCCACTGTCAGGCCCCCATCGGGGCTCCGCGGGGATTGAGCCCACGCGGCCGCAGGAATATACTTCCGTTGCCACGCAAAAAAGGAGGCAGTCACGCACGCAGCCTCGTGGATGTTTGCCGGCGCGCTGATTCTCTCGCCCATCGCGAACGCGCAAGTCGCTCTTCCCGACTACCCATCGAATGGTCAGCGCGGAGCGACCGCTCCTGTTCATTTGCCGAGCACACCGCAGTTGTCGAGCACCCTGCAGCCCGATATGGCCCTCATCATGGCTTCGACGCAGTTCGTCATGGAGCAGGACAAGATCAAGGGGTCGCCCTACTCGGCCACCGGACAGATCGTGCAGGAACAATCTCTGGCCGACGGCACCGCCATCCACAAGACGACGGAGTTTTCGCTGTGTCGCGACGCCGAAGGCAGACTGCGCAGCGAATTCGCAATGAAGCTCGGAAGCAGTGACAATCCGATACATATGGTGCAGGTCCATGATCCGGTCGACGGCATTCTGTTGATTTGGTCCGACAGCGGCTCCGCTCACACCGCCATTCGGAGGCGCATGCCCGAGCTCATGACCTTCCAGAAACCGGCAGGCATTCTCGCGTCGGGACCACCGCCTGCGCCGCCAACTCCGGGCGGGATTCCGCGGAACATTACGCTGCCCACGGTGCCCCATCCCAACACGTCAAACGTGCGCACGGAAACATTGCCCACCGACACCATTGCCGGAGTCTATGCGGAAGGTACGCGCACTACGGAAGTGATCCCTGCCGGAGCCCAGGGCAACGACCGTGAAATCACGATTGTTTCTGAAACCTGGACGTCGCCCGACCTGAAGATTACAGTGCGCCAGATGACCGACGATCCTCGCACGGGCAAGCTGACCGTTGAGTTGACCACGGTCGATCGCTCCGATCCCGATCCGGCCTTGTTCAAAGTCCCAGAGGGATACACGGTGATGGACACGCCATCGCCTTCAGACCGCTCCCACACGAGTGATCCGCCCGCACGGCCGCCGCAATAAATCGTCCGCGATTACAGCTCGATCAGCGGCCTCGGCAGGCGCGGTCTGGCGCGATCGAGAAAAATCCTCATGCGCAGGGCTTCGGCGCGCTCGGTGGCCACTAGCCGCATTTGCCGGCGAATGTGATCGATGTCGTCGAGCCGGTCCAATTGCGCCTCGTCGTACGCGGCATCCCGTTCCAGGCGTGCAATTCTCTCTTCGACGCTTTGACGGAAGCGCGGGCTGATCTCGAATCCTTCCTGGGCGGTGCAGTTCGAAGTCATGGCAGGCACCTCGGAGCGGGAATGCCTGAAGCCGCGGATATTTCGGTCGGCGGCCTCAAGTTTTCCTCATTGGTGCCGATACTAACGAAAGCCGCTTCTGTGCGCCAGATTACGGTTTCGCGCAACTTCGGTAACGAAGTGTCCGAAAACAGGGCAGGTTTCAGGTGTCGGTTTTTGTGGCGCGGGGATCGCGATCTGCGAATGGCGGGAGCTGAGTCTAATTCTCCGGAGACGGTGCGTAGTAGCCTTTGCGCACTTGCACTTTCAGGTCCTGCCCGGCGTCGCCATGGCAATCCACCGTGACCTTGCGGAAAGTGCCGTCCGCCTTGGTATTGCTGGAGGTGTAGCTGGCCACGTATTGGGTGCGCAGCTCGTCCTGGATCTGCTGGAACGCGGCCTGCAGCTTGCTCCCGTTGTTGCCCACGTCGATGACCCGTCCGCCGGTTTCATCGGCGATGCGTCTGGCGGGCGAGTAGCCGTAATAGCCCTCACCCTGGCTCCAGTAAAAGGCGCGGTCGGCGCACAGGATGATGTAAATGATGACGTTGTTCCGATTGGCCGCGGCAATGGCGTCGCCGATCTTCTCGCGGCTGCCCTCATCCTCGCTGTCGGTCAGGATGATGATGGCCTTGCGGCCGGTCTCCTGGTTCATTTTTTCGTTTGCGGCCAGGTAGATGGCGTCGTAAAGCAGCGTGCCCTTGGGATCGCCGACCGTGGGGACCGTGCCGCCGCCCAGGCCGGGAATGCCCGATCCGTTGCCGCCGGCGGTGTTGATCTGCGCCGTGCTCAAGGCGTGGGTCAGCAGCCGCGGGCTGTTGGTGTAGTCCTGCAGCAGGTCGACATTGGCGTCGAAGTTGACCGCGAAGGCCTCATCCTTGGAGCGCAGAACCTGCCGGATGAACTGGCTGGCCGCGTCCACTTCCATGGGCAGCAAGCGGTATTGGCTGCCCGAGGTATCCAGCAGAATGCCCAGAGTGAGCGGTTGGTTGGTTTCGGCCACAAAGGTCTTGAGGGTCTGCGGCTCCTTGTTTTCCTCCACCTTGCAGTTCTGTTGGGTCAGGTGCGGCACCAGGTTCCCGTTCTTGTCCTTGACGGTGAAGAACAGATCCACCAGGTTCACATTCACTTTGAAAGTGGCTGCCGGCGTCTCGTCAGGCGGCGGGGCGGGAGCGTTGCTGACCGGGGCTGCGTCGGGTGAAGGCGCAAGCTGGGCCCATCCCGCCACGGCAAACGCCGGCAGGCCCAACACCAGGGCCACAATGCTATTGCGGAGGCGCATCCTGATCCGTTAGACGAAAACGGGACCTCAAGGGGAAGCATACACGGGTTCTTTCACGGCTGGCAGGCAACCCTCGCGCCTCTGCCGCGTCTGATACTCTGTCAGTTGTTGCCTGTTTCTTGGTTTTTTGCGCATACAGGCAGGTTTTGCGGGAGGATGAAATCGCAGTGAACGTTCCAGGAAGGGCCATTGCGCTGGCAGCGCTTCTCGGTGTCGGACTGGTTTTGGGCGCCGCAGTCCTGGCCCAGCAGCAGACCTCTGTACCCGACGCGCCCACCCCGCAGGCGCCCACTCCGCTGCCGGGAACGCAAGGGCCTATCACGCCGGGGATCGGCGCAGGAGAGGCGCCGAGCGGTACCGCCCCATCTTCCTCCAGCCCCAGCCCGACACAGCCGGAGCAGCCTCCTCCGCCGTCCGCGAGCCAGCCGCCTGCCGCGACCGCCCCGCAGCCCAACGCGCAGGATACGCCGCCGGAAGAAGGCGCGCGTGCACTGAACACCGTAATTCATGCGCAGGTGAACGAAGTCGTGGTTCCGGTCACGGTGAAGGACTCCAAGGGAAACCCGGTTGCCGGCCTCACCTGGCGGGACTTCACGGTCTATGAGAACAACGTCCGCGAGCCGTTGCGCGTGTTCAGCGTGGATGCCGCGCCGCTTTCGGTTGCCTTCGTCGTGGACCAGACTCTGCCCGCGAACTTCATGCGCAACGTGAATGAATCTCTCGGCGCTATCCAGGGCGCGCTTACGCCCTATGACGAGGCCGCGGTCTTTACCTACACCAATGGGCCCAAGGAGTGGACCGGCTTTACCGGCGCACAAGGCCCGCGCCTGCCTTCGGTGCTCTCATTGGCGCAGTCTTCGGGCAGCGATCCCATGGTGCCCGTCAATTCCGGCCCGCTTGCCGGCTGCAACATCACGCAAAACGGCAACTGCGTTTCTCCTGTCCTGCAACCAGGCGGCTCCACAGCGCAGAACGGTTTCATCCAAATCCCCAAGGAGATTCACACCCTCAACGACGCCATCCTGGCGGCGGCCAAAGAGCTTTCCACGCGGCCCAAGGAACGGCGGCGCATCATTTACGTGATCTCCGACGGCAAGGAATACGGCAGCAAGGCCAGCTGGAGAGAGGTAGTGCGCTACCTGCAGACCAACAATATTGCCGTCTATGCCACGCTGGTGGGCGACTCGGCCCGCTGGGGCGAGGGTTGGTTAGACCGCTTCCATCTGCCCTTCGAGGCGTATGACAACATCCTGTACAAGTACGTGGCTCAGACCGGCGGCGACATGTTCTCAGAGGGCGGCGTGAACAAAATCGAGACCAGCTACGCCAAGATCGCCGACGAAGCGCGCAACCAGTACACGCTGGTCTATGCGAGCCATGAATCGATCTACGACGACAAGTACCGCTCCATCGAAGTGCGCGTCAACCGGCCCAATATCGTGATCACGGCCAAGCCCGGCTACTATCCCTCGGCGCAGGAATACAAATAAGCCCGAGCTTCCAAAAGCAGCTCGCAAAAAACAAGGGCCTGTGCAATCGCACAGGCCGCTTCATATGCAGTTACTTTTAGGTCTCGATGCCGCTTAAAAGATCGCGGGACTCACCTGCCTCGCTCCAGGATGGTTCAGCTCGATTAAACCAGCGCTGCTTTCTTATCGAACTTGTTTCCGCATTCGGGGCAAAATCCCTTGTCTTCCGCCGCATCCGGATTCGGAGCGTTGGCCGTCAGAACATTCTTGCAATTCGGGCATCGATAGGTCGCTTTGCCGCTGCCCGTCGATGCGCTTTGCGGCGGTGCATTCACGGCCGACTGTTGCGTGGGGGTCGACGGCACTGGATCTGTAATTCCCCGAATCCCCTCGCGGAAGCCCTTCAATCCCTCGCCCAATCCCTTGCCCAGCTCCGGCAACCGTTTGGCGCCAAAAAGCAAAAATGCAACCGCTGCAATCAGGATCAGGTGCCACGGCTGAAGTAGATCGCCCATCGATAGTTCCTCCGCGCGCTCGGAGACCTTCGGCACGCTTTCTCAACTCCATATTGTCGCACAAAGCGCCAGAAATGGCCCCTTGCCCCGTACTTATGGCATCCTGAGAATAGCCTCGGAGGTCTCCCCATGAAGACCATCAAGCTGATGGTTCTGGCTGCGATGCTGGCCCTTGCCGCGGGCACGGCCAATTCCGCCGTGCACGACATTTATCCCGATCCCGGGCAGGCCCGGGCCGACCTGGCCGCCGCGCTCAAGACCGCGGCCGCAACGCACCGCCGCATTCTGCTCGTTTTTGGCGGCAACTGGTGCGGCGACTGCCAGGTGCTGGACCTTTACCTCCACGACGCACGGAACAAGCCGATTCTCGATGCGAATTTTGTGCTGGTGCCCATCAACATCGGCTATATGGATACCAATCTCGACATCGGTGAGCAGTACGGAGTTCCCATCAAGAAGGGCGTTCCTGCGCTGGCCGTCCTGAGCGAGCGCGGCACGTTGCTCTACAGCCAGAAGGATCACCAGTTCAGCGCCATGCGGACCATGCAGTCCTCGGCCGTCACCGAGTTCCTGGTGCAGTGGAGACCGAAGCGTCCCGGCTGCTCGGTGATGGTGGTGAACTGCTAGCCGCATCTCTCACGCGAGGCGAGGACCTGCAGCGCCGGTCTCCAGACCCCGCGGGTAGCGCCCTGTTCACAAGTAACCGGTATTCTTCTTCTGACGCCCGATGGGCGTCGCGCGGCGCACCGCGAGCCGCGAAGGAGACCCGATGCATCAGGCCAATTCCGGCTCCGGCAGAACCATCACCACGCTCTCCAGCCGCGAAGTGTACCGCAACCACTGGATGCGCGTGCGCGAGGACGAGATCCTGCGCACCAACGGCGAAAAAGGCATCTACGGCGTGGTGGAGAAACACGATGCGGCCATCATCCTGCCCATTGATGGTGACCGAATCTGGCTTGTCGATCAGTTCCGCTACACCATCGGGGAGCGCGCGCTGGAACTGCCCCAGGGCGGCTGGGAGATAGAAATCGAGAATCCCGAAGAGCTGGCGCGCGGCGAGTTGCGGGAAGAAATCGGCAGGTACGCCGCCCACATGACGCGCCTGGGAACGCTTTGGATCGCCTATGGTTTCACGCGGCAACGCCAACACGTGTATCTGGCCACCGGTCTCACGCCGGCCCAGGCAAATCCCGACGCCGAAGAGCACGATCTGACGGCCCGCCCCGTTCCCATTGCCGAATTTGAGCGCATGATGCTCGACGGCGTCATCCGCGACAATTGCACGCTTTCGGCCTGGGGGCTTTACCAGCTTTGGAGGGTGCGGCAACGGTGAAGCGCCGAGACTCATCGCTGGATGCCATGTTCATCTCAAAGATCCCCGTTTGGTCTCATGTATGATGCGGGAAAGCATATCGACCCCAGGACCAGGGAACAGGCAATGGCAGCAACGATCGACGCCGCTCGCAAGCCGGCCTGATTTGTCGAACTGGATTCACTTCGCGGCCTGGCGGCGTTGAGTGTCGTTGCTCACCATCTTGAATATTTCTGGGCGCAGGAGGTCAACCCCAGTTCTCCGGCTCTTCGCTTCCTGACCGCACAATTCTTTAAATTCGGAAGCGATGCGGTCGTACTCTTCTTCGTGCTGAGCGGATTTGTGCTGTCCTTGCCCGCAATCAACGGAAGACCCCAGACGTATTTCACATTCACAGTGCGCAGAGTTTTCCGGATTTATCTCCCCTATCTTGCGGCCATCGCAGTCTCTGTTGCGGGTGCCTATTGGCTGCATGGCATGGTCACTGCCAGCGCCTGGTTTCATCAATCCTGGTCGGAGCCGGTGAACTGGCGCCTGGTCGGTCAGCACCTGCTGTTTATCGGCGTTTACGATGTGAATCAGTTCGATAATCCCATCTGGTCGCTGGTCCAGGAAATGCGCATCTCGCTGGTTTTTCCAGCGCTTTGCTGGCTGGTTTTGCGCTTAAAGAGCAGGTGGTCCTTAGCGATCGCCGCTGCACTCGGCGCCATCGCTCTGGCCCTTACCAACGCGCCGATCCCGGACGACTGGAGGGTGGCCGATTCGTTTGAATTTGCAGGCTTTTTTGTGATCGGCATTTTTCTGGCGCGCGAAAAAGACAGGCTCGGGGCGTGGTTTGTCCGTTGTCCATGGTTCGCGAGGATCCTGATCGGCGTTGTGTGTCTATGGCTCTACCGGTTTGCAGGCATTGAATCCGAATGCGCCGCCGGACTCTTCTTCGCCGGCGAATTCTCGTCCGATTGGCGTTGGCTCACCGCTCTTGGCGCCGGCGGAATCATGATCGTTAGCCTCAACTCCGCTTCCTTGAAGAAGATTCTTTACTGGCCTCCGATTCGTTCCCTGGGCAAGATGTCCTATAGTCTCTACCTTTGGCACTGTGTCGTCCTGCTTTACTGCGTTCATTTGCTGTATGGCAGGGCACCGTTTGGGGCGATTCTGGGCCTGGCCTTCGTATTGAGCATGGTGGTGTCGTGGTGCTCCTGGCGGTGGATTGAGCTGCCGGCGATCGCCCTGGGCCGGAAACTCGGTGATATCCGGTTGACGCGCCCGATCCATGTGAAAGCGTAGAGCGATGAGGATCGCCGACTCGCGCCCATGCAGGGAATCGGCAAGCCGGACGGGAATGCCGCAGGCGGCTTATCCCCCGCGTGATTCGCGTCACACTGTCATTGCAGGCAATTCCTGAATAATCAATGCTGAACGAGCAGGCCGGGGGTGTCTTCCGAGCCGTTTTTTGCCCAGAGCGCTTGTGTTCCTGGCCTGCACGCAAGTCCAAAACCGGAGGACAAGTCGAGCTGTGTTCAGGATTGTGGAAGCCCGCACCGCCGGTCTCAACATCCGGCAATTTACCATCGCGGCGCCGCGCATTGCGCGCAAGCAGCGGCCGGGGCAGTTCGTCATTCTGCGCGTGAAGGAAAACGGCGAGCGCATCCCGCTCACCATCAAGAGCGCCGATCCCGCCGCCGGAACCGTCACCATTGTGGTGCAGACCGTGGGCAAGACCACTTCGCTGCTCAACAGCCTAGAAGCGGGCGACGCGATTCTCGACGTCGTCGGCCCTCTCGGCCAGCCCTCCGAAATCAAGAAGTACGGCGCCGCCGCGATTGTCGCCGGCAGTGTGGGAACCGCCATGGCGCTGCCCACCGCCAAAGCCCTCAAGGAAGCCGACAATCACGTGATCTTCATTGAAGGTGCGCGCAGCCGGGAGATGGTGATCTTTGAGGACGAAGTGCGCGCCGCGAGCCACGAGGCCTACATCATGACCGACGACGGCAGTTACGGCGAACACGGTCTCGTCACGAAGAAACTCGAAGAGCTTCTCGCCGCCGGGCAAAAGCTGGACTTTGTGCTCGCCGTGGGCCCCGTGCCCATGATGCGCGCCGTGGCCCGCGTTACCGCGCCGCTCGGCATCAAGACCATGGTCAGCCTGAACTCCATCATGGTCGACGGCACGGGCATGTGCGGCGGCTGCCGCGTGCTGCTGGGCAATCAAAGCAAATTTGCCTGTGTCGATGGGCCGGAGTTCGACGCCTCGCTGGTGAATTTCGATGTGCTCATGCAGCGCAACGCCATGTACCGCGGCCAGGAGTGCCAGTCGCTCAAGCAATTCGACCAGCACCGCCAGGAGGAGCTTGAACGGCACCGCGCCACGGTGGCCACCAGGGAGAAAGAAAGCGCGCAACTGCGGGCAAAACTGGAAGCGCAGGGAGAGACCCATCATGTCTGACGCCAATCCGCTCCCTGCCAAAGAACGGATCAAGATTCCGCGGGTGCACATGCCCGAGCTCGATGCCGAGATACGCGCGCACAACTTTGCAGAAGTGAACCAGGGACTTTCTGCACCCGCAGCCGTCACTGAAGCCACGCGCTGCATCGCATGCGCCCGGCCCGGTTGCCAGATCGATTGTCCCGTCGGCGTCAAGATCAAAGAGATTGTGGAACTCATCTGCGCGGGCGATTTTCTGGCTGCGGCCGCAAAAATGCGCGAGGACAACGCGCTGCCCGCCATTACCGGCCGCGTGTGCCCGCAGGAGAGCCAATGCGAAGGCGGTTGCGTGCTGGGCAAGAAGGGCGAGCCCGTCGCGATCGGCAACCTCGAGCGGTTTATCGCCGACTTTGAGCTGCAAAGTGGACAATTAGGCTTGCCCGCCGTTGCTCCGCCCACCGGGAAGAGCGTGGCCATCGTGGGCAGTGGTCCGGCGGGGCTCTCGGCCGCGGGCGATCTCGTCCAGAAGGGCCATCGCGTGCGCGTCTTTGAGGCGCTGCACGAGTTGGGCGGAGTGCTCATCTACGGCATTCCCGAGTTCCGGCTGCCCAAAGCCATCGTCAAGCAGGAAGTGGACAACCTGCGCCGCATGGGCGTCGAGTTCGAAACCAACGTGGTGGTGGGCAAAAGCGTCACGCTTGACGAGTTGATGCGCGTTGAGGGGTTCGATACAGTTTTTGTGGCCACCGGCGCGGGGCTTCCGGTGTTTCTCGGCGTGGCAGGCGAGCACCTGAACGGCGTCTATTCTGCGAATGAATTCCTCACCCGCACCAACCTGATGAGGGCTTATCGCTTTCCGGAATTCGACGAGCCCATCTACGACTGCCGCGAGCGCGACGTGATCGTGGTGGGCGGCGGCAACACCGCCATGGACGCGGTGCGCACCGCGCGCCGCCTGGGCGCGAAAACGGCCACACTGGTTTACCGGCGGTCTGAAGCAGAAATGCCGGCCCGCGCCGAGGAAGTGAAGCACGCGCGCGAAGAGGGCATCGAGTTCCGCATGCTGACCAACCCGGTGGAGTTTCTGGGCGACGAAAAGGGCTGGCTCACGGGCGCGCGTTGCGTGCGCATGGAGCTGGGTGCGCCCGACGAAAGCGGCCGCCGCCGTCCCGTGCCCGTCGCCGGTTCGGAATACGTGTTACCCGCCCACGTGGCCATCATCGGCGTTGGCACCACGGCCAATCCCCTCATCCAGAGCACCACTCCCGACCTCGCCACCAACAAGTGGAATTACATCGTGGCCGATCCCGAAAACCTGCGCACCTCCAAGCGCGGGGTTTTTGCCGGCGGCGACATCGTCACCGGCGGCGCTACCGTCATCCTGGCCATGGGCGCCGGCCGCAAAGCGGCCAAGGCGATAGACGAGTACCTGACGACCGGGGAGTGGTGAAAGCAACCTTCTACGTTCTTCTCTGCCTACCGTCGATATGAAGGCCGATGAGTATCGTTACTGGCAGAGTCGGCCCGCGCATGAGCAAATGGATGCGGTTGAGGAGATGATCCAAGCCGCCTACGCGCTGAAAGGTTGGGAGATCGAGCTCGATGTACCAAGACTACAAAGACCTTTTGTCCGCATTCCATGCCCATGGCGCTAATTCACTGATTGCAGGCGGCAGTTCCCCTGCCGCAAAAAAGTGGGCGGCAAAGCTCGCGCTCTGCCGCCGCCCTGTCCCTGGGTTGTCTTGAAGGTATTGCAATACTGCTAAGCTTGAGTCGCTGAGGATGGGAGGGGCTGCTTTCTTAGTCCCTAGTCCCTATGTCCCTCAGTCCCTGCTTTACTGCAAGAGCTTGGTCACTTCCTGCTGCACTTGATTGGCTTGCGCTAATGCGGCGATGCCCGTCTGGCTCAGAATCTCGTACTTCGACATGTTCGAAGTTGCCGAGGCGTAGTCGGTGGCCTGCACCGCATTCTGCGCGGAAACCACGTTCTCCTGCTGCGTGCTCATCACCTGGCTGATGGAGTTGAGCGTGTTGATCTGCGCGCCGATGTAGCCGTCCTGGGCCGCCACATCGCTGATCGCCACGTTGAGCATGTTCAGCGCCTTCTCCGCATCCGCCTGATTGGTCAAGTCGGTCGTGTTCAGCGCTTCGCCCGCGCCGTCCGTGTAGCTCATCGTGGCCACGCCGCCCGACCCGCCGGAGTTACCGGCGAATACCGCGGGAGCTGCGGCTGTCTGGTTTGTCGCCTGGTCAGCAACATCCGGGGCCGCATCGGGGGCGCCCAGACCCGAGTTCGTGATCCCGACCGTATAGTATCCCGGCGAAGCAACAAACGCGGTGGTGGCGTTGGCTGTCGTGCTGGAGACACCCGCGGCGGTGATCGAGACCGAGGAGTCGGCCGAGGTAAAGACCAAGCTACCTGCGTTCGCTCCCACTGAAGCGGTGATGCCGTAACCACCATTATTGATTGCGGTTAACAAGGAAGCTATTGTGTAGGCGCCGCCATTGTTTCCGGTGGCCAGGTTAATCGTGCTCGTGCTGCCGTCAGAGCCCTTGATCGTAAGCGTGCCGGTGAGGACATCCGTACCGGCGGTGACAGCGCCGGTGTCGGTCAAACTGCCCACCAGACCTGGTTGAACTCCATTGCCCACTCCTGCTCCGGCGCCTGTGATCTCGATCCCTGTATCGACACCTGCGGCGGAGTCTCCTGCCGCCTTTCCCGTGGTGAAGCTGGCGGTCAAGCCAAGGCCCGAGTTGTTGATGGCGTTGATCAGTCCCTGCACGGTGTCGTTGGTTGAGGCCTCGCCGGCGCCAACACTGATCGTCGTAGGCGTCACCACGGTGCCGTTCGCCCCTTGCGTCAGGTAGTTCACGTCGATCGTGGACGTCGCATTGACAAGAGCATCGTTGGCCGTCGCAAGCGTGCCGCCGTTCGACAAATCGATGAACACGTTATTCGAGCCGTTGCTGTAGGCCATGGCGCCGCCGGTATCGCCCACACTCGATTCCGAGAGCGACCGGATATTCAGATCGTCGATCGAAGATCCCTCTGTCGACGAGTCCCCGGTATAGATCGCCACGGTATTTCCGTCAAACACCTGCTCCTGGTTGTACGTGGTGGTTTGCCCAATGTTATTCACTTCGGCCAGGATCGATTGATACTCCTGGTTGGCCGCGCTCTCCTGGTCTGAGTTCAGCGTGCCGTTCGAGGCTTCGGTGGCCAGCGTGATGGCGCGGTTCAGCAGGCTTGTTACCTGCGACAAGGCGCCATCGGCCACCTGCAGCAAGCCCACGCCTTCAGTCGCGTTGGTCTCAGACTGCGTCAGCGCCGCCGAGTTCGCCCCCAGTCCGTTCACCAGCGACAGGCCGGCCGCGTCGTCCGCTCCGGAATTGATGCGCGACCCCGACGACAACTGCTGCAGCACCGTTTGCAGGCTGCTGTTCGTGTTGTTCAGGTTGTTCTCAGCGTAGATCGCCGACAGATTGTTCAAAACACCGAGGGCCATGGAATCAACTCCTTCTCGGATGCAATGTGGCCTGCCCATCGTGCGGCGCATTGATCGAAAATTTCCAGCGTCCGCGGCTTCCGGATGGGCCTGTTCGCATCCACCCGTTTCATCGGTCCCGGCCGAAATAACTTTAGTCATATTTTTTAAGACTCCCCGTGGCCGCTTTTGCAGCGCGCCGATTCAGGTTGTCGCGCTCTCGTGCAAATGGTGTTGCGATGTGCGCCAATCGCTGTCGCGAAGCGGTGCAGCCAACTGTTGCGGTTTGGGGCAGGCTGGCGGCCGTGCGGCGCACCGAAACGCCCTTTGCGATTGGCGATTTCTGCCAGGCGCCACGATGCAATCGCCAGAAACAGCAGGCCCTCCGGCGTGCCGGAGGGCCTGAGGAATTGATGCTGAAGAAAACCTAAGCCTGGCGTTCCGGCTTGTATCCCGAAACTCCGTAATAGGTCATGAAGAGGTAGCATGCGATGGTCAACAGGAATGCATGCTGATAGCCCGCTTTGTCCGCGATCAGCCCAAAGAGCGGCGGAATTACCGCTCCACCCACATTGCCGATCGTAATCACACCCGAACCCTTGCTGGTCAACGGACCCAGTTCGGCGATGCCGAGTGCGAAGATCGTCGGATACATGATGGAGTTGGAGAAGCCGCACAGGATCAGGCTCCAGATGGCAACGTGGCCCGTCGAAAACATCCCCACGATGAGGAAGGCAACGCCCAAAACGCCGAGGAAGGCCAGCAGCTTGTTGGCTTTGATGGTCTTCATCAGCACGGTTCCCGCGAAGCGCCCGATCATCATGGCCAGGGGGTAGCAGAAGGCCAGCACAGCGACAACTTCCTTTTCCCCGATCCCCTGCGGATAAAGACCGCTGACCGCATGGGCGAAGGGTTGGGCGAACCGCAGGTAGTCGCCGATTGCCGCGCTTTGGGTTTCAAAAAACTTGATGGCGTTGGCGGCCAGCGCAATTTCGAGGCCGACATAGAGGAAGATGCCAATCATGGCCAGCACTGTGTGCCGGTAAGTCCAAATGCTGCGTCCGGCGATCGCGTCGGCGCCTTGCGCCGGCCGGAAATCGCGCGTCCCGGTGATGGCCGGCAAATGCATTCCCATGATGATGAAGCCCAGCGCCAGCAGGGCGCACGCGATGGCGATATAAGGCGCCTGCACGGTATGCGCAATGGCTGCCTGGCTTTTCACCTTTGCAGGATCGGTGAGGATGAAGACGCCGACCACGATCGGGGCCATGGCCGTGCCCAGGGAATTGAATGCCTGCGCCAGCGTGAGCCGCGCCGGAGCACTGCTTTCCGGGCCCAGGATCGAAACGTACGGATTCGCCGAGGTTTGCAGTCCGCAAACGCCCGTGGCCAGCACGAAACTCGCAGTCAGGAAGAATGGGAAACTGATCATGGCGGCTGCAGGCACAAAGAGCAGCGCACCCACCACCATCACAAACAGCGAAATCACCATCGTCCGCTTGTAACCCACCATCTCAATCACCTTGGAGGCAGGGACCGAAAAGAGCAGGTAGGCAAAGAACCACGACGAAGTCACCAGGTTCGACCAGGCGTGCGTGAGATGGAAGATGTCTTCGAGCTTGGGCGAGAGATTGCTGTTCAGATTGGTCAGAAATCCAAAGATCAAAAACAGGCCGGTGACAATGATGAACGGAACCGTGTAATTGGGCGCATTGGGCGCAGCCGCGGGCGTGGAACGCGATGCCATAGAAGTACTTCCTCCGCTGAATGGTAAAAAGACAGCTTGAATGGTGCCGCCACCACTCTACGCACCGCAGCCAGGTGTCGTCCAGGCATTGCATGCAGCAGTCTTTTGGATTGGGCTATTTTTGGGGGAAAACTGACCGCGTAAAAGGTGGCTATTGCGGCTTCGGCTCAGATCGATCTGTTGCCTGCGTGACCGTCGCGATTCGAGCGGAATAGGAACGGAACCATAAGAACCATGCGACGGCCATCAGCGCATAGGCCGGAAGCCAGGCGATCTGATGCACTCGGTTCGCCGGATGATAGCCGGTGATCAGGATACAAAGATTGAGAGCGAATCCGATGACCGCGACACACGAAACGACGGCACATCCGGCCCTGAGCCTCCGTAACTTTTTCAAATCATTAGATAAAAGCATGTTCTCGCCCATGCGGTGATATTCGCACGTCCGGGTTTTCGCCGCAAGATGCGGTCAACGGCCATAGGCTGTCGGAGCCACCTCCGTTTACACTAAAACTGCATGATTCCCACCTTGACCTGGACCCCAGAGGGCGTCCGCTTCCTCGATCAGACCAAGCTCCCGCTCGAAGAGAGCTACGTGCTCGCTACAACCTACGAAGAGGTGGCCGACGTCATTGTCACCATGGTGGTTCGCGGCGCTCCGGCCATCGGCGTCTCGGCGGCCTACGGCGTGGCGCTGGGTGCGAAGCAAACCAAAGCCAAGACTGCGGAGCAGTTTGCGCCGGAGTTCGAGCGCATCTGCGCGCGCCTGGCCGCAACCCGTCCCACAGCCGTCAATCTTTTCTGGGCCATCGACCACATGAAGGCGGTTTTTTCGACCCTGGCCGGGTCGGGCGTATCTTTGGACGAAATCAAGCAGAAGCTGCTGGCCGAAGCGCACGCAATGTACGAGCAGGACATCGCCGCCTGCAAGCAGATGGGCGCGTTTGGCGCGGACCTGATGCCGGACGATGGCGGCGTGCTGACGCACTGCAACGCCGGCGCATTGGCTTCCTGCGGTTACGGGATGGCGCTGGGAGTGATCCGCGCGGCGGTCGAGCGCGGCAAGAAGATCATGGTGTATGCCGACGAGACGAGGCCGTTCCTGCAAGGCTCACGGCTCACCGCGTGGGAACTGATGGCCGACCACATTCCCACCACGGTGATCTGCGACAACATGGCCGCCAGCCTCATGCGGCAGGGGCGCATTCAGGCTGTCGTGGTGGGCGCGGACCGCATCGCCGCCAACGGCGACACCGCCAACAAGATCGGCACCTACAACGTCGCCATTCTGGCGCGCGAGCACGGCATCCCGTTTTACGTGGCGGCGCCGTGGTCCAGCATCGATCTCGCCACCGCGACCGGCGACCAGATCCCCATCGAGGAGCGTCCTGCGAAGGAAGTGACGCACCACGCCGGCAAGCAGGTGACGCCCGACGGCGTGGGCATCTGCAACCCGGCCTTCGACGTGACCCCGGCCAAGTACATCGCGGCCATCATCACCGAGCGGGGCGTGTTGCGCGCGCCGTATTCTGAGTCCCTCAAAGAGATGGTGCTGGTGAGCTAAAGCCGACCCGCAATTCAATTAGGGCTTTTTGATTCAGCTTGGTAGGTCCGTCTTGACAAATAATGCTAGATTAGCTAAGCTAAGTTAGCAGTTTGAGATTATGCCTACCGCAACCATCTTCGAAGCCAAAACCAATCTCTCCAAACTGGTGCAGCGCGCGCTGAAGGGGGAGGATGTGCGGATCACCTCCGGACGCGAGCGCAAGCCCGTGGTGCGCTTGGTGCCTGTCGATTCCGTTCCAGCCAGCCAGCGCCTCGGATTTCTCGAGGGGCTGGGCGATGTCGGGCCGGAGTTCTTTGAGCCACTACCGGAAGACGAGCTTCGCCTTTGGAACGGCGAGGGTGAATGAGAGTTCTGCTCGATACGCACGCGCTTTTGTGGGCAGCTTTTCGCAAGGATCTGCTCTCAGCCCGCGCCCGGAAACTGATCGAAACCCCCTCAAATGAGATTCTGGTTTCCGCGGCATCGGCCTGGGAGATTGCTACCAAATACCGGCTTGGCAAGCTTCCCCTTGCGCAGGTTCTCGTCGGAGATTTCGTTCCGAGAGTGACCTCGGCGGGCTACGTCCTGCTCTCGATTTCGGTCGAACATGCGCTGCGCGCCGGCCGTCTTCCCGCTGATCACAAAGATCCATTTGACCGTATGCTCGCTGCGCAAGCCATCGACGAAGATCTGCCGCTGCTCAGCAACGATGAGCGGCTTGATGTCTTTGGCGTGCGCCGCGAGTGGTAATTCCCGTTTCCCACGCTTACGCCGGCGTGCGCACTTCGCTCGAGGTCCCGCCCGCCGCGGGAACGTAGCACTGCGACGTGTAATCCATCACCATGCGGTCGGCGTTAAAGCGCCATCCCAGGGTGCGGATGGTCCGCTTCATGCGCTTGATCCAGCCTCGCGGCAAGCCGTCGCGGTCGCGATCGTAGTAGAGCGGAATCACTTCGTCCAAAAGGACAGAATAAAGCGCTTCGCCGTCGCGCCGGTCGTGCACATCCATATTGGAGTGGGTTCTGCCGGTGCCGATGGCGAAGCCGTTGAGCCCGTCGTAGGCCTCGGCCCACCATCCATCCAAAATGGAAAGATTCAGACCGCCGTTCAGCACCACTTTCATGCCGCTCGTGCCGGAGGCTTCCAGCGGACGGCGCGGATTGTTCAGCCACACGTCGACACCCTGGACGAGATAGCGGCCCACGTTGATGTCGTAGTCCTCAATGAAAACAAACTTGTCGGCAAAGTCGGAGTTGCGCATCATCTGCGCAATCTGCTGCAGCACGCGCTTGCCGGGCTCGTCGTGGGGATGCGCCTTGCCGGCAAAAACAAACTGCACCGGCCGTTTGGCGTCGTTCACCATCTCAGCCAATTGTTCCATGTCGGCCAGCAACAGGTTGGCGCGCTTGTAGGTGGCAAAGCGCCGCGCGAAGCCGATGGTCAGCGCGTCGGGCGAGAGCACCTTGTCGAGCTGCTTCAGCGTCTTCTCCGGCTCGCCGCGGCGTGCGGCCTGCTCGCGCGCGCGCCTGCGCGCGAAGTTGAAGAGCTGCCCCTTCAGGCTCAGGTGCGTCTCCCACAACTCGCCGTCGTCAACGGTTTCAATCGCCTCCCAGGTGTGCGCTGCGCCGCTTTCGCGCTGCCAGCCCACGCCCAGATGGCGATCGTACAGTCGGCGCATCTGCGGCGCCAGCCACGAGGGCACGTGCACGCCATTGGTTACGTGGCCGATGGGCACCGCATCTTCCGGGCTGTCGGGATACAGGCCTCTCCACATGGCGCGTGAAACCTCGCCGTGCAGCGAGCTCACCGCGTTCACGCGCCGCGCCAACTTCAGGCCCAGCACCGTCATGCAGAAGGGTTCGCCATAATCCGTGGGATGCTCGCGGCCAAATCCCATCAGGTTTTCATGCGAGATGCCCAGTTGCTCGCGCAGCGGTCCCAGGTGTTCCTCGATCAGGTCCGGACTGAAGCGGTCGTGACCCGCGGGCACCGGCGTGTGCGTGGTAAAGATCACCTCGCGGGGAATCTGCCGCGCGGCGGCGTAAAAATCCAGGCCTTCCTCTTCCATGCGCGTGCGAATGGCCTCGAAAACTGCAAAGCCGCTGTGGCCTTCGTTCAAGTGCAGAACGCCGGGCGTAATGCCCATGGCCTTGAGCGCGCGAAAACCGCCCACGCCCAGCAGCAGCTCCTGCCGGATGCGCGTGCGTGCGTCGCCGCCATAAAGCCGCGAGGTGGTTTCCAGATCCTCCGGCGCATTGCCCTCCACATTCGAGTCCAGCAGCAGAAGATCGCAGCGGCCCACGCGCACCCGCCACACTTTGGCGCGAATCGAGCTGCCGCGCGTGGCAATTTCCACTACCACCGGCTCGCCGTTGGCGCCGATGGCCGGCTGCATAGGCAGTTGATTCACGTCGTTCGCGAGATACTCCTCGCGTTGCCAGCCGCTCTCGTCGAGCCGCTGCAAAAAGTAGCCCTGCCTGTAGAAGAGGCCGACGCCGACCAAAGGGATGTCCAGATCGGACGCGCTCTTGATGTGGTCGCCCGCGAGCACGCCCAGGCCGCCGGAGTAGATAGGCAGCGACTCGTGCAGCCCGAACTCGGCAGAGAAGTAGCCCACCGGCCGCGGCCGCAGCACGCCCGCATGGCCCGCGCCCCAGGTGTGGTCGTCGTTCAAGTATTCCTGCTGGCGCCGGTACGCGTAGTTGATGCGGCTGTGCAGCGCCAGCTCCGCGGCTCTGCGCTCAATCTCGCCGAGCGGCGTCTCGTTCAGCAGCGCAATCGGATTCTGATTCAACTCGCGCCAGCGCACCGGGTTCAGGTCGCGAAACAGGCTCACGCACTCCTGGTCCCAACTCCACCACACGTTGCGCGCCAGCTCCCAAAGTTTTTCCTGTGCCGGGGCAATGAAGCGATCGAGTGTCCGCGCCTCGCTCACCACCGGCGCCACCTGGCTCGCCGCTTCCGCCAGCATGCGAATTTCTTCTTCGCGAAAAACGCGCGGTTCTTTGGTCTGCACGACCAGCACGCCCTGCAACACGCCGCGGTCGATCAGCGGCACGCCGAGAAAGGAGTGGTACTCGTCTTCGCCCGATTCCTTGAAGTACTTGTAGCGGGGATGCTCGGGCGCATCGGCCACGGCCACCGGAAGCAGCCGCTCGGCCACCAGGCCGGAAAGGCCTTCATGCAACGGCATGCGCAAGCTGCCGATGCTTTTTGGATGCAGGCCCAGCGTGGCGGCAAGCACCAGGTTCGAGCGGTCGGGTTCCAGCAGGTACGCCGAACAGACGTCGGTCTTGAAGCGCTTGGCGATCAGCGCCACCACGTTCATCAACGTCTCCGCCGGCTTGCCCTCCTGCTCCGCCAGGTTCGAAATCTCTTCCAGCGTCAGGACAAGGTTGGCGTCAGCGGCTGCGTGGGTCGTCGGGTTCATGGTTTTATTCTCGCCTCTCGCTCATGATGTAGAGATAAGGATTCAGCTCCGCGCCGGCCGACCCGCTTTCCAAATAATGGAAGAGCGCATCGGGCGAAAACGCGCGACGAATAAAATCAAGCAGTTGACGGTTGGGACCTGAGGGAAGCCCCCGGCCCTTTCAGGTACGGGATTGATTCGACAATACCATACGATCCGGCCGGCATCACCGGCCGGCGGTCTTCAAGCTGCCGCGAACTCCACTGCAAGCACAGTGATATCGTCCTCTTGCCCGAAGGTTTGAGCCTGCTCCACGATCGCCGCCACACGCTGGCTGCTGATGGCGCGCGTGCGGTCGAAGCCAAACAACTCCTTCGCCAGATTGGTTGCTTCCACCACGCCATCCGTCATGAACATCAACCGGTCGCCATGCCGCAACGTGAATGTCTGCATCCGATATTCTGTTTCATCCTTGATGCCCAGCGGCAGCGAACCCTCCAGGTCCAGTTCCTTGCCATTCAGATACGGCGGCATGTGTCCGGCGTTGGCAATCCGCACCTGCCCGCTGGGACTAAGCTCGGCGGCGAGGCAAGTGGCAAAATGTCCGCCGGATCGGCCGACCATGCGGCGGTTGAGCGTGGCCAGCATCAAGGCCGGATCGAGGCTGTATTCGGCCTGGTTGCGAATGGCGCCTACCAGCACCGCGACCAGCATGGCCGCGCTCACTCCCTTGCCGGAGACGTCGCCGATCACCACCAGCAAGCTTCCATCGGGCTTGGTCAGCGTCTGAAAGAAATCGCCGCCGACGGTTTGCGCGGGGCGGTACTCCGATTCGACCGAGAAGACCTTTGAATTGATAATTTCAGGAACCAGCACGCGTTGCTGCAACTGTTGCGCCTGCTCCAAATCTTTTTTTGCTGCCTGGCGCGTAAGCGACTCGACGACCTGGGTGCGCACGAAGCGGCGCAGTGCCAGCGCGCCCACCACCACGATCTGCAGCATCGCCACCACATTGCCGATAGCGATGCCCAGGCCGAAGGGGTAGAACTGGTTGCGAATGTGGAAGGTGTTCAGAAGTAAGGGACCATAGGAACTGTACAAGCCAATCACGATGGGAAATGCCGCCATCGAGGCCTCCAGGCGGTCGCGGCGGAAGCCCAGTACGAGAATCGGGATCATCAGCAACGACAACGGAACCGCGACCAAGTATGTTGCCGAATTGAACCAGTGCAGCTGGCTCTGCGGCACAAAATTCAGGCCAAGATATGGCGATTGCACGCAAAACCAGAGCAGCATGATCACCACGCTCAGCGCCCATGCGGCGCGCGGAATCCACTTCTCTTTCTGCAGCCCAAACCAGTTCCACCAGAACATGAGCCATAAAGGCAGGAAGATGATGCCCACCCAGGTGGCGTCCGCGATGCTGAAAACGGTGGTCAGCGCCGCAAGCACAATGAAGATACTGCTGAAAATACTCCACGCCAGCGCCAGAAAGAGCCACATCCACATGCGCTCCTGCGGGTTGTAGAGCCAGGCCCACAGTGCCAGCGGCACCACCAGGACGAAGAGGAACATCTGCAGAAGCAAGCTGAAGTCATTATGCACAAGAGCGTCAAAATCCGCGTTCTGCAGCAGCAATACCGTTGAGGCCAGACCTAGCGCGGGCGCCTCGTGCATGCCGCCCGCGTCGGGCACGCTGAAGAATGTGGCACCGCCCATGTAAAAGCGCACCGCCAGGTCTATCTCTCCGTCCGGTCCCGGCGCCGGTAGCGCAAACGAAGCGGGTTCGGAGTAGTACAACGTGACATGCTTTCCCAGAAAATCGCCATACTGCCCCACGAAGCGTCCGTTGGCGAACACCTGGTAGGCGTCGTCGAAATCGTTGGGCATCTTCAGCCACAGCGGCTGGTCCGCATTCTTCACGCGCAGGCGCAGCCGGTACCACGCAAAGCCGCTCAGGTTCGGATAGCCCTTCTGGGTCCATCCCGGTACGTAGTTAGCTGTGCCGTTCAGCAGGTCCACAGCTCCAGCCTTCGACGTAAGGTCCATCGCCGCCCAGCCCGAGTCGTCGAGTCCCGGCTGCGCCCACAGCGGTGCGCCATTCACCCACGGCGAGTCGCCGGGCTGAAACTTCCACGGCCCATTCAGTGCCACCGCCGAATTCCCAAGCGTGATGGTTTCGGCAGAGGAATTGGACGCTGTCGCCTGAGTTTTGGCCGCGTTTGCGGTCTGCGAAAAAGCCAGGGGGGAAGGGAGAAGCACAACCAGGGGAAGCAGCCATGCTTTTTTCATGCTTGCGAGGGTACCATTTTGCGGCACAAGGGAAATAGAAGAATTTCGAAGGGCAAGGGTCGAAAGCATTCCATGCCGACCGGCCCGTCGCCATGCTACATTGAAATTCCACGGGGGTCATGATGGCTGCAGACTTAGGCCTTGCCGCGGGCGGCGAAACGATCGAGCTACAGCAACAGGTGGCGCGCTTGCAGGCGCTGCTTGAGGCCTCGCGCCAGGTGCACTCCACCATTCGCGAGGAAGAGGTGCTGGAGTCTGTACTCCGCATCGTGGTGCGCGAACTGGAGATGGCGGGCGCCGCCTTTACCGGCAGCGGACTGGCCTACGGCGACATCAGCGCCAACGGCGATACCCAGCTCACCTTTCCGCTCAGCGATCGCGACGGCAACGCCATGACGGAATTGCTGGTCGCGTCTCCCGGCGGGCGCGAGCTGACACTCTACGAAGCCGATTTCCTCGACGGTTTGGCGTTGCAGGCCGCCGTGGCGCTGGAGAATGCGCGCAACCACAAGCGCAACATGGAATTCGCGCGCATGCACCAGGACCTGGAGGCGGCGCGCCGCATTCAGCGCTCGCTGCTGCCGCAGACGCTGCCCGACATTCCCGCATATTCGCTGGCCTTCCGTTCCGACGCCTGCTACGAGGTGGGCGGCGATTATCTCGACATCGTGGAGCAGCCCGACGGCAGTTTATTGATGGCTGTGGCCGACGTGGCAGGCAAAGGATTAGCCTCGGCCATCATGTCGATGAGCTTCCGCGCGGCGTTTCGCGGCATGGCGGTCACGGGAATGCCGCTCGACGAGTTAGCCACACGCATGAACCAGCACCACTGGGCTGAGGGCGAAGAGGCGCGGCGGCGCTATGTAACGGCCATCTTCCTGCGCCTGCATCCCGAGCCGGGCGAGTTGGAAATCGTCAACGCCGGCCATAATCCCGGTTTCCTGATTGAGGCCGGCAAAGAGACGCGCCAGTTTGACGCTGCTGGCACACCGCTGGGCCTGTTGCCGGGCATGAGCTACACCGGCGAAAAATGCAGTTTTCCGCCCGGTGCCAGGCTGCTCTTCTATACCGACGGCTTGACTGAGGTCTTCAGAGGGGATGAGCAGTTTGGGCCGGAGAGACTTTTGGATGAATTTTTGAGGTGCCCATCCCGGAAGGCCGATGGTATTCTCGATGCATTGTGGACGGCCATCGAGGCATTTGCCGAAGGCGGCCCACAGGCAGACGACATGACCGCATTGGCGCTATGCCATCGTTCGGATCCCGGACCGGATGCGGCGGAGATGCCTGAATGAGCGACCTAAAAACCACTACGGTGGAAGTAAGGCTGCCTACGCGCATGGGCTACGAAAAGGTAGCCATGAGTACGGCCGCTTCGGTAGCCAAGCTGATGGGCTTTCCCGAAGACCGCGTCGAGGACCTGAAAACCGCGGTTGCCGAGGCCTGCATCAATGCCATCGAGCATGGCAACCGGCTCAACGAGAAACTTTCAGTGGGTGTGGTGTTGCGCGCCGAACCCGACTCCCTGGAAGTGAAGGTGATCGACGACGGTACCGGGATCGGCAAGATTCCGGCCAAGCCGGATATCGATCGCAAGATGCACGGCGAGGAAGATCCGCGCGGCATGGGCATGTTCCTCATTCAGGCTCTGGTAGACGAAGCGGAGTGGGTGGCCGGCCTGGATGGAAAAAGCAGTTATGTGCGGTTGCTGATCAAGCTGGATAAAGACGCGGAATAACCCAAGCTCCTGATTCGAACGAAAGCGGAGGAAATCGACAAGTGCAATCTGAAACCAAATCCCGTGTTGACCAGCTCACCTCTCCCGCCGGCCATCCCGTTGCCGTTCTCCGCTTTGAGGGCGATATCGCCAGCACGTCGAAAGATGCGGTCCTGGGCGCATACCAATCGCTGCCCAAGGAGACCACCAAGCTCATCCTGCTGGACTTCACGGGCGTCGATTACATCAATTCCAGCGGCATCGCCCTGGTGATTCAACTCCTCATTGAAGCCGCGAATGCAGGCCAGAAAGTGTATTGTTTCGGCCTTTCGCCGCACTTCACCAAGGTCTTTACCATGGTGGGCATCACCAAGTACGCGGGATTGTTCGCCACGCAGACCGAGGCACTGGCCGCGCTCTAGACGCGTTCCTGATTCAACAAGAAGCTGGCATTCAAACCGACGGGCAGGGCTCGCCCTTATTGCGGTCCCTTGTCGCCTTTGGTGAGGAAGGGAATGTGGAAGGGCGATTCAGTCGTGGACGCCTTCTTCTGTTTGCTGCTGGCGTCCTGGCGCAACACGGTGCGCTGCGAGTTGATGCACAGCCAGCCGCCGCGCACGCGCTCAAACACGTGCGTAAACACGCCCTTCTCGTCCACCTCTGCCGAATTCACCCGATGGTGCAGAGTGTAGGTGCCATTGGCCACGGCGACATCGCCCAGCATGCGCACCGTGATCACCTTCTGCGTGAGGTAGACCGACTTGTCCTGGCCGCTGATCACCTGCACCACTTGCTGATTGCGCGTGGCGACGTCGCCCTGGGCGGAGACGTCGACAAACAAGGGCGATAGCACGAGTTCCAGCGCGTACTGATCGCGCCGGTTGACGGCGTCGGACCAGCTGTCTTCGATCTTCTGAAACTGCGTAACTTCAGGGCTGACGGTGGTGGTGACGCCCGGCTCGGCAGCCGCGTCGGAAGAAGGGGTCTGGGCGGCGGCAATACCGCACGCAAGCAGAACAGCAAAAATGCAAGCAAGATAGCGATTCATACGCGCGACGGGCTCCAACCCTGAAACGGAGGGCTCTCTCAAAATCATATCTCTTGGACTTGGGAAAGCAGCGGGACGGGAGCGAAAAAGGGCAAGTTGCGGGGCTAGCTCCGCCAACCCCGCTTGTTTCTACAGAAGACCTTGCAGCCGGTCGGGACTGTGCAGCGTCAGGATGGAGTCTTCGATGGAGATCCAGCCCTCTTTGCGGAACTGACCCAGGGTGCGGGTGACGGTTTCGCGCGTGGTGCAGGTCATCGAGGCCATCTCTTCGTGCGTCAGCAGCAGCGGGAAGCGGTATTCGCCGGCTTCCGTGTGCTCGCCGATCTGATGCGACAGTTCAATGAGCAGGCGCGCCAGGCGCGCGGCCACGGTCTCGGCCAGCGCAATGCGGCAGGCGTCCTGCAATGCGAAACGATACTCCTGGCAGATGCATTGCACGGCGCGCAACTGGGCTTCCTTGTGGCTGCGCAGAAAGGTGAGGAACCGCTCGCGCTCGACGGGACGCAACTGAGCCGGGGTCAGCGACTCCGCCGTAACCTCATAGACACCGTGCGAAAGTACCGCGTACAGCCCCAGCATCGAACCGGGGCCGGCGACGCGCACGATCATGTGCCGGTCTTCCGGGCGCCCCGTCGTCAGCTTGAGGTAACCGCTGCAAATGAGATACAGGCAGCGGGCATCTTCGCCCTGCGTGAAGAGCGAAGCCTGTGCTGGCAATGAAATGGTGCTGGTGGCAAGTTCCAGGTCGGCCAGGACGGCGCTGCCCAGGGAGCAAAACCAACCCGGGCGCCGATTCGCGCAAGCCGCACAACCCAAAGGTGATGTCCGGCCCGGATGTCTTGGCCGAATCTGCTCTTCCAACGAAATCTGCGTGTCTGCCATCGTCTTCTTCCGTTCCCTATCGATGCGACCCGCCCTCCCGCCGATCCCGAGCCATCTCTGTCTCTGCACGAGCTGCGGCTGAGGCCAAGATGCCTGCCGATCCTTGGGGATGCAGGCATCCAGCCTGAGTTTGCTTGAGTTCGAGGGGCTTTGGATGTGATGGGGCTCACGTTCATCGAGAGATCGACAAAGGCCTGTGATTGACGGGACGCAACCCTACCCTGACCCAGTCCGTAACTCGCTCTAGCGTAGGGCATTCCGCGTATGTGACGGCCGTCCTACTAGGTGTGATCGACATCACCGCCTGTAGTTGTGAAGAACCCGTAATCTCACGTGCATGTGGTGATGCTCCACACGGGCAAGCAACCGCCAATTGGTATCGACGGTGCTCACGCTCACATGGAAAGACGCCATACGCAGTGCGGATTGGCTGCTTACGTTGGTTTCACGTTGTGCCAGGAAGTTCTTTTATCAAGGCGGTATTTTGCATGCATACAAATAGGCCGGTAACGCGGATGTTCGGTGCGGCTCTCGGAGGATTTTCGGGACTGCGAGTGTTTTTGATGTTGCTGCTTGGCGCAGGCATGATCTGCGCTACGGCGCTGGCTGCTCAGGCGCCAGCCGCCAAAGCCTCTAACGCGCCGTCCACCGGGGCTGCGCATGCTGACTTTGTGGGTTCTGACACCTGCGCCTCCTGTCACGAAGAGGTGAGCAAGAGTTTTGCCACGAACCCTCACACCAAGATGTCTCTGATGCACGGTAACGCCACCGGCGTGACCTGCGAGAACTGCCACGGCGCGGGCAGCGAGCACGTGGCCGGCGGCGGCGACGTGACCAAAATCTTCAATCCCGCCAAGGCCTCGGCCAAAGACGTGGACGCGAAGTGTCTGAGTTGCCACTCCAGTGCGCACCCTGACTTCACGCGCTCCCCGCACGCCAAGGCCAACGTCAGCTGCATCAGTTGCCATAGCATTCACGGCAGCAAGGACGAGGCGCTGCTCAAGGCTCCGCAGCCCACGCTTTGCTTCCAGTGCCACAGCGACCAGAGAGCGCAGTTTGACATGCCCTTCCATCACAAGGTGAACGAGGGCCTGGTCAAGTGCAGCGATTGTCACGACGTGCACGGGACCTTCGGGAACAGCAACCTGAAGTCCACCGCCGACCAGAACATGATCTGCACCAAGTGCCACGCGGAAGTGCGCGGACCCTTTGTGTACGAACATGCCGCGGTCAAGGCGGAAGGGTGCATGGCGTGCCACACACCGCACGGTTCGCAGAACCCCCGGATGCTCAATATGCCGAGTGTCAATACGTTGTGCAATCAGTGCCACAGCCCGGTCTCCGCTGCCACGGTGCACGGGATGAACGCAGGATCCGCGGAGTTGGCGCCCTGTCTTGACTGCCACACCTTCATCCATGGGTCCAACCTCAATGCGGCGTTTCTCAAGTAATGGATTTGTGCCGCGCCCTCCGATCGCTTCGGACGGCGCGGTTCAGGTCATGCAGTAACTGTGCACGCGGGTTCAAGGTTTTGATGTGATCGACGCTTTTATTCAAGTGAGGCTTCATATGAACATGATCAGCTGGTTTTCCAATCAGCAGCACTCTCCCGCAATGGTCCGGCGCATGTCCGGAATCGTTGGGGTTGCCATACTACTTCTGATGACGGGCGCGGCCGTCGCCCAGAATCCTGCCGCTCCCGATGCCACGCCAGGTGCGCAGATGAGCATCCCGCAGGGATACACAGTCCATGAGTCCATCGATCTCGGCGGCAACATGGACGATGTCGTGGGCAGCGGGTCGATGTACGACACCATGGCCAACAGTCACACCGGACCGCGCGTGCAGAGCGAGATCTTTGAACTGCATGCGCTTCCCACCACCAAAAATACCTGGGTCGACGAGCTCCGGGCGGTCGGCAGCGGCTTCGGCGGCGACCCCAATAATTTCGTCAAGTTCGACTTTTCCAAAGGCAAGTTTTACGAGTTCACGAGCACGTTCCGCCGTGACCGCCAGTACTTCGACTACGATCTGCTGGGCAACCCCAATATCAACACTGGGGTGTCGATTCCCGTCAGCGGGTCCGCCACTCCGTTTGCGTGGCCTCAAGTGCAAAACTCTCCGGAGATGTTCAATACGGTCCGCCACATGACCGACACCAGCCTCACCATCTTTCCGGAGTCGAAGCTGACATTTCGTATCGGGTTGTCCCACGGCATCTTCCAGGGTCCGTCCCTGAGCCCCGGCGAGTCGGTGGGCAAATACAATTCGCTGCTTTCCGAGTACCAGCGCAACGGAACCGACAATTTACTTCTGGAAGCCGATTGGAAGCCCGTGCAGGGCACCCAGTTGACGTACGCGCAGGAGTTCAACCGCTACAAGGAAGACTCCTATTTCACTATCGCTCCCAGCGAGTACATGTTCCAGGAAGCGAACGGAACGCCTGTCTCCGTTGGCGATTGGGACGCACAGACGGCCTACAGCACCAGCGCCTGCAATTCGGCCGACATGGGCGGTGGCGCCCTGCTGACAGCGCCTGTCAATGGCGGCGCGCCGATCCTCAACGCCGCATGCGATGCGGTCACCAGCTACCTGCGCTCGCAGCCGACCCGCATTATGACGCCGACGGAGAGCGTGCGGTTCCAGAGCACCAGCATCAAGCACATCGCCATGAACGGGAACTTCCGTTATACCGATGTCCACATGACGCTGCCCAACTACTACGAGAACTTCCAGGGCCTCGATGCGCTCATCCGCTCGATCACATACACCGGCAACGCCACCGGGCGTCGCGAGGTTGTGGCCGGGGACTACGGCGTCGTATGGCAGGTTGCGCCAGCCTTCAGCCTCTCTGAACAGATCGACTACTCGAATGTCGAGCAGCCCGGATCTTCCAACATCTCGGCGGGGGTCACGGAGAGCGAGAATACGACCACGGCCACAGGCTATGGAACCATCAACTACGTTGGCGGACTTACCGCTGGGACCACAACGGTTGAGGGCAGCGCCAACGGCACGCCTCTGCCCGAGTACTTCGGCCAGAAAATCTTCACCAACAACGTGACCGGGACCCTGGATTTGGGCGCTCGCACGACCTTGTCGCTCGACTATCGCTACCGCAGCCATGTCATCGCCGAGGGCCCCGGCAATCCGGGCAACATTCCGATACCCGCGGGCGCCGATACCGGCGGAACAGTCACCATCAACGAAAACGCAGTCATCTTTACGGCTGCCGTGCGTCCCATGAATAACTGGGATGTGAATGGCTCGGTCGAGGTTTCCTACGACGACAATGCATTCACTCCGGTCGCTCCGCGCCAACTCCGGCATTACAGGGTGCACACTCTCTATCGTGCCAAGCCGTGGGCCACGTTCTCCGGCGCCTTCAACGACCTGGAACGGCACAACAACACCGACAACAACCAGGCCACCGTCGCATTAAGCGCAGCGTCAGGCGGAGTGCCGTTCGAGGGCCCGCTCGATCACGTCGATCACAGCCGCGTGGCGAGCTTCGGCATCGACGTCAATCCCAACGAGCACTATGGGTTCGATTTGAACTACGCCTATAGCGATGTGTACACAGCCACCAACATCTGCTACCTGAATGGCGCGACGGCGACACTGCCCGGCGCAGCCACCGCTCCCGGTGCCGTCCCCACCGGCCTGGCGAATGTCGCAGCGAACGGCACGTGCGGCACTTACCCAAGAGGCGCGACCACAAACACGGTTACGTACACAGACTGGTACGGCAGAGACTTCACCGATGCCCCGACGCAAGCCCTGTCGGCGGCGCTCGTGCTGTCTCCGTCCACCAAGGTTCGCATGAATTATGGCTACCGCATCAACGATGCAAACGGCACCCGGTTCTTCAACGATGCCCGCGACGTCAACGGGTCGCTCGTCTCCGAGTACCAGTCGCCCTTTGTCAATGTTGCCTGGATCGTCAAGCCGGGTTGGACCTGGAAAGCTGAATACCGCTACCTGAACTATGCCGAGGGCGGGCCCTCCGGAGCCGCGTACTGCAGCACGTCTACGTCAGCCACCGCGACGGTCTCTCCTTGCACCTTGTCGACCTATGCGGTGGGCGTCAACGAGCCGAGCTCCGGCCTGACGGCGCCCCGGAACTTCCACGCCAACAACATCACCCTTGGCGTGCACTACGAGTTCTGAAACGTAACGTGAACCGTGGTTCGTGATTCGATCGCGAACCACGAATCACGAACCACGAAATGTAGGAGTCCTATCATGAGCAAGATTATTCGCATGTCGTCAGCGCTGGCCGCGATCGTTCTGCTGTCCGGCGCGGTGGGCTTCGCCCAGACCTCTGGAGAAGCGACCTACAAGGTCAAGTGCCAAAGCTGTCACGGCACGGAGGGCGTGCCGAGTGCGGGAATCTCAAAGGCCATGGGCGTCAAGCCGGCCAGCGATCCTTCGGTCAAGTCCCTGAGTGAAGCGCAGATGATCGCCATCACGACGAACGGCAAGCTCCCTCATATGCCGGCGTACAAGGGCAAGCTGTCCGATGCCGAGATCAAGGCTTCGGTGGACTATTTCAGGACCCTTGGCAAGTAGGAGCGCGGGTTTCTGAAGTAGGTGCACGTGTAAGAGCAAGAAACAGCCGGCGCGATCGTCGGACCCAAACCCTCGATCGCGCCAGTCTGCGTCAGTAGGTTCCTGTTACCATGACCGATACAGGACTCATGGCCGGTTACAGGGGCCGGAGGCGTCCACAATAACCACGCGGCAAACGCAGTTCTGCGTGTACGGGCCGGCAACCATCAAGGAGTTTCCGAATGACCAGAATGCTTCGTTCCCAAATTGTGCTGGCCGCGGCCGTATCGCTGGCTGGTGTCATGTGCTTCGCCCAGGACGGCGCAGCGACCTACAAAGCCAAGTGCGCCATGTGCCACGGTCCCACGGGCACACCCAACGCCGGAATCGCCAAGGCATATCCCACCATCAAGCCGGTCTCCGATCCGTCCGTGAAGGCCCTCAGTGTGGCTCAGATCGAGGCCGTCGTGAAGAAGGGCCAGGGCAAAATGCGTCCAGTGGCCGGATTGACCGACCCGCAGGTGAATGCAGTGGCCGCGTATTTCAAGTCCCTGAAATAGTCTCGAACCGATCCGCGACGATCATCTGTTGACGCGCTCGATTAGAATCGGCGCAGTAGATTGAGGGCGGGCTCGCCATTCCCTGGCGAGCCCGCCGACGCATGGAGGTTGAACCGACGTGTCGGCATTAGGAAAATTCCGCGAAGAATGGCTTCGTCCCGCGCTGTTTTTCGGCAACAACCCCATCAGCCTGACCGGCGGCGCCATCACCACCGGCTCCGGCGTCACCATGATCAGCTACTGGCTGGCCGAGCTCTCGGGCCATCTCAGCGACAATCCTTATCTGGGCATCATCTTCTTCCTGTTTCTTCCCGCGCTTTTCCTGGTGGGCCTGGGGCTGATCCCCATCGGCGTGTACCTGCGCCGCAGGACTTTGCAAAAAGCCGGTCAGATTCCCGCGGTATTTCCCCGCATCGACCTCAACGATCGCATCTTCCGCCACGGCATCGACATTGTGCTGGTGGCCACCATCGTCAATTTCCTGGTGGTCGCCACGGCCAGCTATCACGGCGCGGAATACATGGATTCCCCGAAGTTCTGCGGCGCCTCCTGTCATGTGATGACGCCCGAGTACACGGCCTATCAGATCTCCCCGCACTCCCACGTGGCCTGCGTCGAGTGCCACATCGGCACCGGAGCCCAGGCCTACTTCAGCGCCAAGGTGAACGGCACCAAGCAGCTGATCGAAGTCACGTTCCACCCGCTTGCGCCCCTGGCCCCGAAAATCATTCCCAACTATCCCACGCCGATTCCCTCGCCGGTTACCAGTCTGCGTCCCGCGCGCTACACCTGCGAGGCCTGCCACACGCCCACGCGCTTCGAGGGCGACAAATTGCTGGTCAAATCGGAGTTTGCCGACGACGCGCAGAACACTGAGACCCAAACCGTGCTCATTCTGCATCTCGGCGGCGAAGATTCCCTCTCGCATCGCACCGGCATTCACGGCGTGCACCTGGGCCACATCGAATACATCACCACCGATCCCACGCGCACCACGATTCCCTGGGTGCAGCGCACCAATCCCGACGGCACCCTCACCACCTACGTCGCGTCGGCCCTCAACGGCGCACAGCCCCAGGGCGACCGGCGTGTGATGGACTGCATCGACTGCCACAACCGCGCGGCGCACACTTTTGTTACCGCGGAGGAAGCCATCAACCGCGCCATGGCCGACGGCGCCATCAGCCCCTCGCTGCCCTTCATCCATATGGAGGGCCTGGCACTGCTGAAACAGCCCTACACCAACCAGGACGAAGCACGGGCACAGATTCCTCTGCAACTTGAGGCCTTCTATCGCAGCCAACATCCTGAAATCCTCGTCGGCAAAGCGGCGCTGGTGAAGGAGGCTGGCCAGGAACTCTACCTGCTTTACAGCCAGAATGTGTTCCCCTTCATGAAAGTCACCTGGGGAACCCATCCCAACCACATCGGGCACCAGGCGTATCCCGGCTGCTTCCGCTGCCACGACGGCGACCACCTGGCCAAAGACAACACCAGCATCACCCAGGATTGCTCCGCCTGCCATAACCTGCTGGCCGTGGAAGAAGCCAAGCCCAAGGTGCTGTCCGATTTAGGCATTCAATAATCTACTTCGGTCAGCGTATTCTGCGCGGCAGCGGAAGCAGCGCAGGCACTCGCTGTGCGTACTGCTCGTAGACTTCTCCAAACTGCAACCGCATCCACCGCTCTTCAAGCCGCAGCTTGAACCACAGCATCGCGAAGAGGAAAGCAAAGGCCACCAGGCCGCGAGCCTGCCCCATGGCGATCGCCGTACCCAGAAATCCCGTCAATAGCCCGGTGTAAATCGGATGGCGCACCAGGCCATACGGTCCGCCGGTAATGAGTTCGTGGTCTCGCTTGATCGTCACCGAGTTGCTCCAGTTGCCACCCAGATACACGCGCGCCCAAATCGCAAAACCAAGCCCCAACCCGATCAGTACCGCGCCAATCCAGTACCAGGCAATCCAGTTGGTTTCAGAAAGATAAGACCAGTAGAGTGCGGGAACGGGCAGCCAGGGGCAAATCAGGAGAACAAATGCGAAAGGAAGCGTCACGGCCCGTACGATCCGCGACACAAGCGGCTCGACCCGTTCGTTGCGCTTGGCGCCGCGCGCCGCAACTTGCCAATACAGAAAATAAACCACCCATAGCGCGGGAATGAACCAATCGTAAAAAAGCCTCACGATGCCCCCATACGGAGGTTACTCGAGCGGTATACGTATACAACCCATCACCGGTTCCCCATGGGGCGGAATGCCGGTGCGGTAGCCTTGATTCTCAGTTTGAAGGATCCAAAACCCGATGTCGAATGGCCATCCGATTCGCTTCAATCTTGGCGCTGCGGTTCATGCAGCAATGATCGAGCACGGCTTCCAGCAGGATTTCCCCGCCGGAGCCGGTTCTGAACCAGCTGCCGTTCAGGCGTACCCCGCGCTATATGGTTCCGGATTTCCTCCGCTTCGCACAGCAAGAATCTGTTCTCTGACCGCTCGCAATCGCTATACAATCAGTGCGAAGCGCCATCGAATACATGCACTGCCCCCCAAAAGTGGAGTGGTGCCAGGACCATCGCTGCGGGAAGATGAGAATTCGACCGCTTCAGCCGTAGTACAGAGCGTCATGCGGGTTTAAGTTCAACGAGGGATAACGTGCAGCTACGAAGCTTGGGTTTGCCGCTTGCCACTATGCTGCTGGGCAGTCTCCTCAGCGGGTCCGGCGCCATGGCGGCGCAAAGCTTGCCGGCTGCGAGCGTCTCTGCGCCGGCGCCGCGTGTGCTGGGCGATTGGCGCGGCAGCGCGAGCGTGGCCGTTGCGCACAGCACGCCCTCCATCAACCCGGCGGCAATCGACCTGGGCCCCGCGCCAGCCAATCAGGCGCTGGGCAGGATGTTGCTCCTGCTTGCGCCGTCGCCCACCCAGCAGCAGGCGCTCGCCGCCGAGCTGGCCAGCCTGCAGAATTCTTCCTCGCCCAGTTATCACCAATGGCTCACCCCGCAGGCGTTTGCCCAGTCCTACGCCAACAACGCTTCCGACGTTGCCGCTGTCGCAGCCTGGCTTCAGAGCCAGGGATTCACGGTAGCGCCGCTGCCTGCGGGCCTGGGCTGGATTGAGTTTTCCGGAACCGCCGCGCAAGTGGAGCAGGCCTTCGGCGCGCAGGTTCACCTTGTCTCCGTCTTCGGCAGCACGCGCGCCATGCTCAGCACGGGCATCACGGTTCCCGGTGTTCTCTCGCCGGTCGTTGCGGGCCTGGTCTCGCTCGACGGCGTTCTCTCCACTCCCGCGCTCACCGCGCCGCAGCCGCTCACGGTCTCGGCCGCCGATCTCGCGTCGCGCACTTCTCCCGCCACTGCCGCCGCATTCACGCCGCAACTTGCCGCGCAGCTTCTCGATGTCACGCCGCTTAGTGCGCAAGGCATCAACGGCGCCGGCCAGACCATCGCCATCGTGTCGCGCAGCAACATCACCAGCGCCGACGTCGCGGCCTTTCGCGCTGCGTTCGGTTTGCCTGCATCGTCCGTGCAGATCTCCGTCAACGGGCCCGATCCGGGCCTAAGCGACGACCAGGCCGAAGCCACCTTCGCCGCTTCCTGGGCCGGAGCAGCAGCGCCGGGCGCGCAAATTCTGCTTGCGCCTGCAGCTACCACCGCCGCCACCGACGGCGTGGATCTCTCGCTGGCCTACCTCGTCGACAACGACCTCGCCAACGTCATTGCCATCGGTGACTCGGCGTGCGAAGCCGCGCTCAGTCCCACGCACCAGGCGTTTTATTCCGCGCTCTACCAGCAGGCGGCCGCGGAGGGCATCACGGTCATCGCCGCCACGGGCGACGGCGGGGCCGCGGCTTGTACGCCGGCGGGCGGCGCCGTGCCGGTCGATACTGGACTGGGTGTGAACGCGCTCGCTTCCACGCCATGGAATACCGCGGTGGGTGTGGCCGGCTATGGCGCGGGTGGCGCAGCAGCAGGAACCTCGGCGCTCGCTGCATGGTCCCCAGTCAATCCCGCCGATCCCGCCTACGCAAGCGGCGGCGGCATCAGCACAATCTACGCGAGAAAAGTCTGGCAGCCGGTTCCGGCCGGAACGGCAACCGCCGGTTCTGCCGCAAGCCAGCGCCTTTTACCCGATCTTGCACTGCCCACCGCGCTCGATTCCGCCATGAACCCCGGACTGGCCTTTTGCCTGAGCGGCTCCGCAGCAACCTCCGGCTGCACGCTGGTGCGCAGCGGTGGCAGCGGGGTGGCCACGGCCTTCTTTGCGGGCGTCGCGGCGCTCATCAATCAGAAGAATGGCGTGCAAGGCAACCTCGCGCCCAGCCTCTATGCCACCAGCCGCATCAGCGGCGTCTTCAACGACGTAGCGCAGGGAACGGCGCAGCTCGCCTGCGTGCCGGGCAGCTCCGGGTGCGATGCGAACGGCCTCATCGGCTACGCCGCCGGCTCCGGCTACGATCTCGCCACCGGCCTGGGTGTGCCCGATGTGCAGCAGTTGGTCAATCGCTTCGCGACCAGCTCCATTACCATCGGAACCCTTAACTTCGCGCTGTCCATGACGCCGACCGAGACCAGCAACACCTATAACCCGTCTGCACCTGTCACCTTCACGGTGACGGTTACCGATACCACCGGGACGAGCGCTCCCACGGGCTCGGTGGCAGTCTCTAACTCCAGCACGGGCAACAATTTCACGCCGGTTGCCACGCTTGCGCCAAGTGGCAGCGCAGCAAGCAGCGCGACCTGGACCATTGAGCCTTTGAATCTCTACAACTACGCGGGCACGGGATCGTACAATCTCGGCCTCAATTACGAGGTGAACGGAAGCGGCTCTTTGCCCACCGGATATATCAGCACAATCACGTTTTCGGTGAGCCCGACCGTCCTCACGATGACGCCTTCCACCACTTCACCCACGCTCGGCTCGAACGTCACATTCACCGTAACCTTAGGCATTGTCGCCACCGGCCCGCCGGCGGGCAGCGTTGCGCCAACCGGCGCCATCACCCTCACAGTCAATGGCACGGCGCTTACTCCGGTGGCGCTCACCACCACGGGCGGCGTATCGACCGCGGTTATCACAGTTCCCATCACCGCAGCCTCGAATTCGATTGTTGCCAGCTATCCCGGCGACAGCAATTATGGCGCTACCACTGCGACTCCCTACATCCTGAAAGCCTCTGAAGCGGCAACCACCGTGAGTCTCACCGCCAGCGCCACCACGGCGCAACCCGGCGTGCCCATCACCTTCACCGCCGTCGTGTCGCCGACGACTACGCCCGTCGGTACCACCGAGCCGAACCCCAGCGGAACCGTGCTGTTCTTTAACGGCACCACCCAAATTGGCTCTGGGACGTTGAGCGCGGGACCTGGCGCCAACTCCTCCACGGCAACGCTCACCGTCTCCACGCTGCCCAACGGCGCGGATTCGATCACGGCCGTTTACCAGGGCGATTCCACATACGGCACTTCCACGTCGACCGTGTTGACCCTGAACGTGTCGAAAGCGGCAACCACCGTGAGTCTCACCGCGAGCGCCACCACGGCGCAACCCGGCACGTCCGTCACGCTCACCGCCATCGTTTCGCCGGTCATTACGCCCGGATCCGGTGTTGAGCAGAACCCCAGCGGAAACGTAGAGTTCTTCAACGGCGCCAGCCCAATTGGTTCTGGGACGTTGAGCACGGGCCCCGGCGTCAACTCCGCCACGGCAACGCTCACCCTCTCCACGCTGCCCAACGGCGCGGATTCGATCACGGCCGTTTACCAGGGCGATAGCACGTACGAAACTTCCACGTCGACCGCAGTCATCGTGACCGTAGCCAAAGCGGTCGCCAACGTGGTGCTGACCGCCAATTCCACCACGGTGCAGCCCGGCGCAGCCGTCATCCTCACCGTCACCGTGTCGCCGACCATTGCGCCCATTGGCACCACCGAGCCGAACCCGAGCGGAACCGTGTACTTCTACGACGGCACCACCGTGATTGGCATGGCGCAGCTCACGCCCGTAGCTCTCAATGACTCTTCCACGGCGACCCTCACGACCCAGACGCTGCCCGGTGGGTCGGACCAGATCACCGCCGTCTACCAGGGCGACTCCACCTACGGCGCCGCCACGTCCAATGTGCTCACGGTCAACGTCCAGGGCTTTACGCTCAGCGCGGCGACCTATAATCCACCCACCAATCTCGACATCACCAAGGGTGGAGCGGCTTCTGAGTCCTTTGTCGTCACCAGTATCGGCGGCTACAGCAGTCTGGTGCAGGTCATCTGCACGGTGCCCACGCAGGACGACATGACCTGCGCCATCAGCCCGCAGCAGGTCACGCCCACAGCCGCGGGCACCACGGTCACGTTTGTGGTGGAGACCTACGTTACGGGAGGCCCCGCTTACGCCTCCCTCAACAAACCGGCTCGTCCCGGTCCGTTGTGGCCGCGGGCCGCGGGCGGCGCCATGCTGGCCGGCCTGGTCTTCTTCCTGCTTCCCTTCGGGCGTCGCGCACGCGTCTTCCTGCGGCAAGTCCCCCGGCGCTTTATCATTTTCCTCATGCTGCTGGCCGGCCTCGTCGGCACGGGCATCGGCTGCACCAGCACCGCGACCACGGCCACCACCTCCATCACCGCCAATACCGGCACGCCGCTGGGCGTGGCCACGCTCGAGGTCACAGCCACGGCCTACGTCGATAACGCAGTCGTCGCCCAGAACCTCTACTTCACCGTCAACGTGCAGCCGCAGTAAGAGCGATCCGATGCGAGCGATATCGCGAATCCTACTGTCTTTCTGCTCACTGCTTCTGGCAGTCGCCATCTTCAGCGGCGTTCTTGGTTCGCTGGGTTCCTGGCTGTTTGTTTTCAAAGTCACGATGATCTTTGCCCTGCCCGTCTGGCTGATCAATTTACCTATCCTGTTTCTGTTCAAGAACATTGACCGTCATCGCAGATGGACTATTCCGGCGCTCGGGGGACTCATTGGCCCGGTGTGCCTGATGCTGTGGTGCGGCATCCTGGTTCTCGGAGGCAGCAATTGGGCCAGCATTTGGAATGGCGACCCGGAGACAGGTGGGCTTGGGTCGGGGCTGATCTTCGCATCTCTCATTGGGCTAGCCACGAATTCGTTCTATACGGTCGCGCTCCCGATTTTTAAGCGGCGTTCTGATGGGTCGGCCCCCTGTGCTCCGCACAAAGACGAGGCAAGCGCTGACTTGCCGACCCGCTGACCTGCTGCGCCGGCCCCCCGCCGTGTTAGGCTGGCATTTCGCGCCCAGGAGCACGATCGCAGATGCATTCCAACCATCCTTTTCACTTCAATCTGGTTGCAGCGGCACACGCCGCCATGATCGAGCATGGTTTTCAGCCCGATTTTCCTCCCGGAACCGACACCGAACTGGCCGCCATCCAGGAGCAGCCCGCCCTTACCGCTGCCAACGGCCTTGCCGACCTGCGCAGCCTGCTCTGGTCTTCCATTGACAACGACACTTCGCGCGATCTCGACCAGATCGAGTGGGCCGAGCAGTTGCCCGACGGCCGCATCCGCGTGCTGGTGGGCGTGGCGGATGTCGACGCGCGCGTGCACAAAGGCACATTGCTCGACACCCATGCGCAAAGCGAAACCACCTCGGTGTACACGGGCGTCACCGTTTATCCCATGCTGCCCACCGCCCTTTCCGAGGGCATCACTTCGCTGAATGAGAACGAGGACCGCGCCGCCATCATCATCGAGTTCGCGGTGGACGCCGATGGCACCGCGTCGGATGGAAAAGCTTATCGCGCCCTGGTGCACAATCGCGCGCAACTGGCCTATCCCAGCGTGGGAGCGTGGCTGGAAGGCACGGCCGCCGCGCCGCCCAAGGTGGCTGCCAGCGCCGACCTCGCGGCGCAGCTCAAATTGCAGGACGCGGCCGCGCAACGCATGGGCGGCAACCGCTTTCAGCACGGAGCCCTCGATCTTGAAACCATCGAGACGCACCCCGTGCTGGTTACCGACCAGATCGTCGGCATTGCGCCCGTCCAAAAGAATCGCGCCACGTCGCTCATTGAAGAGTTCATGATCGCGGCCAACGGCGTCATCGCGCGCACCTTCGAGGATGCGGGCCTGTCTTCGATCCGTCGCGTCGTGCGCACGCCCAAGCGCTGGGACCGCATCGTCGAACTGGCCGCGGCAAAGGGCTACACGCTCCCCGCCGAGCCGGATTCGAAGGCCCTCAACGACGTTCTGCTCGACCAAAAGAAAAAGGATCCCGATCACTTCGCCGATATCTCGCTGACCATCATCAAGCTCCTTGGCCCCGGCGAGTACATTCTGGTCAAGCCCAACCAGCCCTCGCCCGGCCACTTCGGCCTCGCGGTGCAGGACTACACGCACTCTACTGCGCCCAATCGCCGCTTTCCCGATGTGATCACGCAACGGCTGCTCAAGTCGTGGCTCACCCACTCGACCGCAACTTACTCTGACGATCAACTCGCCGCCATTGCGCAGAGATGCACGCTGATGGAAGACGGCGCGCGCAAGGTAGAGCGCGACATGCGAAAACGCATTGCCGCCGTGGTGCTTCATCCGCACATCGGCCAGAGTTACCCAGCCATCGTCACGGGCGTGAACAACTATGGCATCTTCGTGCGCACCCTCGATCCTCACGTGGAGGGCAAGCTGGTGCAAGGCGGAAAAGGCCTGGATATTGGCGACAAAGTCACCGTCAAGCTGGTTTCCACCGATCCCGAACGCGGATTCATCGACTTTGCCGTATAAGGCTATTGTTTGTATTAATTTACAGTGACAATTCGTAGAAAGCCGGGCCGCTCCGGCGCGTCTCTGTGCGATTCTGGCCCGGACGGGCAAATCCTTGTGTCCGGCAACGGTCGAAATGCGTCTAACAAACGTAAACTGTCGATATTTCATTGGGTACCCGTTCGCGGAGCGCGTGCAAAGGCCCCGTTTGAATGGATCAACGATTAGCGGCGTCTCCCAAGCTGATTTGCCCCCGAGGCAGACCGCGCGGATGGGTCGCCGACTCTCAAAAAGGTGAATGAATGGTTTCAACTGTTCGTCGAGTTGCTGTGTGGTTTTTCTCAGGAATGGCCTTTCTCAGTTTGACTTCCAGTCTCTGTGCGCAGGGTGCCGGCCCGGCCGCGCCTCCCGGCGCTGTCGCCAGCACGTCGCAGGCCGAGATTCCTGACGCTCCTGCGCCCCAAATCGAAGTGGCTCTGGCCGCCGATCCACAGTCCGGGCAGACGCAGAATCAGCAGCAGCCGGCCACTGGAACTGCTCCGGCGCCCGCGCCTGCAAACGGCTCCGCGCAAGGCAGCTCCAGCTCGCAAACGCCGCAACCTGATACCCAGGCCACCAAGCGCGAAAAGGGCCAGCAGGAGGTCGAGGAGGAAGAGCATCAGCGCGTCCTCGGCATCGCGCCCAACTTCAATGAGACCTACCGTCACGATGCGGTTTCTCTCACCGCCGCGCAGAAGCTCAACCTTGCTTATCATTCGGACATCGATCCCTTCACCTTCGCGGCCGCCTTTCTGGTAGCCGGCTATCATGAGGCGCTGGACGAGGACACGGGCTTCGGCTGGGGCGCAGAGGGCTATTTCAAGCGCTCCGGCGCTGCTTATCTTGACGCTGTCGACGGCAACCTGATCGGCAATGCCTTCCTGCCGATCATTCTGCATCAGGACCCGCGCTACTTCCGCCTCGGCCCAGGCCCTACCATCAAGCATCGGATTCTTTACTCCGCGATGACGAACTTCGTCTGCAAAGGCGACAACGGCCATTGGCAGGCGAACGTCTCGAACGTGGGCGGAAACATCATCGCAGGCGCTCTTTCGAATTACTATTACCCGGCGCAGAACTCCGGCTGGGGCCAGACCATCGGCAACGGCATGATTGTTACTGCCGAAGGCGCAATCGGCTCACTCTTTGACGAGTTCTGGCCCGACATCTCGCGCAAGTTTCTGCACAAGGATCCCACTCACGGCCTTGACGCTCAGCAGGAAGCCGCCGGCAAGAATAACGACAAGCCCATCCAGAAATAGCCTCGCCCGCGAAATAACCTCACCCGCGCCCGATCAATAGCTCTGCCCGTGCCCCATCCTTTCGGTCGCCGCGGCGACCGAAAGGGTGGGAAACCAACAAATCTACGTCCAACTTGTTTCAGGCTGCCCAGAATGGGCATAGCGCTTACTTCCGCTTCGCATGCAGCGTATGGTTCGGCGGGAACGGCCGCCGCGGCGGATAGTAGATCGCCTTGGCGGCAATGGAGAGCGTTTCGCGTTCCGGGTAACGCAGCGCCGTCAGGTGCCCGCCGTAGGCGCATCCCGTATCGATATTGACCGTGTTGTTCAGCCACATCGGCTCGCTCACCGGCGTGTGCCCGTGCACCACCAGCGCCTTGCCGCGATACTCCGCCGCCCAGATCCTGCGGATGGGCAGGCCCGCCGCATCTTTTTTGCCCGTCAAATCACCATGCAAGGCAAAGGCGCGCGACGCGGCGGAGGAACGTCCCTGCAGCGCCTCCTTCAGCCCCGCGTGCGCGATCACAAGTCGGCCTTCGTCCAGCACCACGTGGCTTGGCAGCTTATGCAGAAAATCCAGCACGGCGGCGCGAAAGCTCTCCGATTCCTCGGCCAGTTGGTCCAGGGTTCGCGCCATGCCGCGCGTCACCTGTACCGCGCCGCCCCGCAGCACCCGCACCAACTCGCTATCGCGGTTGCCGGCCACGCAAAGCGCCGTGCCTGCGCGCGCCATGCCCATGGCCAGCCGCAACACTCCCGGTGCAGCCGGGCCGCGATCCACCAGGTCGCCCACGAAAGCCAGCGTCCGCCCCTGCGGCGGAGTCACCGCAAATTCCTTGCCAGTTCGCTCCACGCGGTAGCCCATGGCGTCCATCAGAGCCAGCAACTCGTCCAGGCAGCCGTGCACATCGCCCACAACGTCGAACGGCCCGCGCGTGTTGCGCAAAGCCAGTGGATCTCGCGCTTCCACGAGCCGGCGCCGCAATGCAGCCTTCCGATCCGCTGCTGGCCGTGATTTCTTTTGGCGCCGGGTCATTGGCTACTAGTGTAGTCTCCGCGGTCTTCGACCATTTCCTCCGTGCCCCATCCTTTTCGCGCCCATTGCGAAAAGGATGGGAAAGCAAAAGCCCGGCTACACCAAGCCTGGAACAGGCCGGCTCCGCTAACTCCGCTGTCTTCGGTATGCGGTATGATTCCTGCGACGGAAAAACGCTGCCGGGAGGCCGTTGCAAGGCGTCGCCCGGCGCAGGAAGATGAGGGCATTTCATGGACAGCTCCGCATTTTTCAACTTTCTTCTCATCGTTGCCGGTATCGTGGGCCTCTTTGTGCTCGTCACGGTGATCAAAACCATGTACACCGTGCGCACCTACACCGCCGGTGTCGTGGAGCGCTTCGGCAAGTACAACCGCATCGCGCGTCCCGGCCTGCAGTTTCTGGTGCCCTGGTGCGAAACCGTGCGCTTCATCGATCTGCAGGTGCGCCAGGCCGCGGTCAACGTCGAAACCAAGACCAAAGACAACGTCTTTGTCACCATCCCTGTCTCCGTGCAGTACCAGGTCGTCGAGGAGAAGGTTTTTGACGCTTACTACAAGCTGAGCGATCCGCAGCGCCAGATTGAGAGCTACGTCTTCAACTCCATCCTCGGCCACGTGCCCACGCTCACGCTCGACGAAGCCTTCGAGCAGATGCAGCAGATCTCCCTCGCAGTCAAGAGAGACCTCGACGAGGTGATGGACACTTTCGGCTACAACATCCTGCGCGCCCTGGTTACCGACATCGTGCCCGACGCCAAGGTGAAGGCGGCCATGAACGACATCAACGCCGCGCAGCGCGAGCAGATCGCGGCCCAGGCCCGCGGCGAAGCCGACAAGATTCTCAAGGTAAAGCAGGCCGAGGCCGAAGCCGAATCGAAGGCTCTGCAGGGCGATGGCGTCGCCCGTCAGCGGCAGGCCATTATCAAGGGTCTGCAATCCTCCGTCGAAGCCTTCAAGGGCGCCGTCGAAGGCTCAACCGCGCAGGACGTAATGGCCATGGTCCTGATGACGCAGTATTTCGACACCCTGCGCGAAGTGGGCGTCAGCGGCAAGTCGGCAACCATCCTGCTGCCCAGCTCGCCCGGCACCGTGAACGATCTGATGACGCAGATTATCGCGGGCTTCCAGGCGGGGAAGCCGCAATAAAGCCACCAGTTCGAGGTCTTACTGCTTGACCTGTTATCCTGAGCGACCTCGAATTTGGTGCTATGCTGATCAGTCCCACTCATTTAACAAAGCGGCGGTGCATTCAACACATCTGCCAAGACTAGCGTTGCCCGTGACGAGTGGGGCAGCTTTGGGGGATTCCTTTGATTCGCATTCGATCATTACTTATTTTCGTGATAGCTCTCTTGGCTACGCTGTCCGCTGCGACGCGCTGTGGCATCGCGCAACAGAGTTCAAATGCTCCGAGCACAGGCCCATTTGGCCTGCATCGCGGAATGACTAAGAGTCAAGTGATTTCGATTATCGGGCGAGACGCGGTAAAGCAAGATACAGCAAATGTCCTTGGCGGCTCAAGCCTAACTGTATCCACCGTTCCCAAGCCGTTTCGTGAATTCGAGGCTTATCAACTTTTCTTCTCCAATACGGATGGACTATTGAAGGTTATAGCGATCGGAAAGGACATCCCAACTTCGGAGGAAGGAGCAGAATTGCGCGAGCATTACTCCGACCTGAAACAGCTTTTGTCGAACACGTACTCGACCCCAGAAGAGATTGATTTTGTAAAATCCGACAATTCTGCCCTTGCGGAGCCTGAGAACTTCATGTTGGGTATGCTCGAAAAAGAACGGGATTTGGCGTGTCTCTGGTCAAGTGAAAAAGTAAAACTGAAGGATGAGATCGGTGGTATCGTGCTGGAGGCCAAGGCCACGAAACTCGATACGGGGTACCTTGAGCTCACATATGAGTTCATCGGGTGGGGAGATTACGTGAACAAATTAAATGCTGCCGAGGGAACCGTGCTGTAACCAATGATGGGCCTTGCGGGTGCTCCCGGCTCCGCCACGGGATCCGGGATAGGATCACCCGTCAATTTACCGTCCTTCCGCCGACTCGCCCCTACGGCGTCTCTCCGCGCACATACAGCACCGGTCCGCCGGAGTAGAGTCCCTCCGACAGCCGCGCGGCCTCGCTCCGGCTCACGGGCGTCACCGAAATCGGCGAGGCAAGATAGAAATCGATCTGCGACTCTGCCGGGATGTCGATCGCGGGCCCCGGCGACACTGCTGCGACCACGGTGCCCACGCCCGCGCCCACCCCGGCTCCCGCGCCCATGCCGGCCAGCGTGCCCACCACGGAGGGGGTTCCGCTCGCGCTTTCGGCGGGCGCTGCTCCCAAAACCGCTCCAATCACCGTCCCAATCGCCGCGCCGGTTTTGACCTTCGTCACCGTAGGAGGCGTCTTGCTCATGCCTTCCACCAGGAACTCGTAGCAGTACAACGGATAACTGCGCCCGCCCAGATCGAGCGAGACCAGTTTCAGAATCAACTCGGGACTCCCCGTCAACTTTCCCGCCTTCCTCACCTCAACCACGGCGCCGTGCAACGTCGCGCCACGCGGAATCACCAGCAGATCGTCGACAAGCACGTCTTCTTCCAGCGTGAACTCGAGCGGCTCTCCTGCGCGAATCGTCGCAGTTCGAATCGGCGTGTTTGTGATTACGCTGAGCTGCGTGTTTTCGAGCACCGTGACTTGCACGCCTGGGTGGGATTCGCTCCAGTAGACTGGCGCCGGCGGCGACGATGGCGACGAAGAAGAAGAAAACCCAGACTCCGGCGGCGGCGCTTCACCGGTTCGCGTTTGAGGAGGCGCGATCGCGGGGCCCGGCGCATCCGGCAGTTGCGACGAACCGCTCGGCGCAGCAGTGTGGTTCGTCTCAGAAGCATTGCCCGGCTGCGGGGCTGGTGGGCTCGCTTGCTGGGCAACGGCCGCGGAGCAGGCCAGAAAGATCAGTGCCGCTCCGGCCAATCGACGCGAGAGACAAATTGCGCTCATCACGATGAACGTGCCTTTCTGTCATCTATTTCCCGTCACCTATTATTGACGCATCAGCCGGCCCAAGGAAATCGCGTGCCCCGCATCTCGCTTTTGAGGCCCGGGACAGCACAATCCTCAACCATCCGCCTTCAACTCATTACGACTCTCCGTGCCCCATCCTTTCGCGCTTTTTGCGAAAGGGTGGGATAGAATTGCCCTCAATTCATCGTTTTTTCGCCGGCTTGCTGACTCGCCGACCCGCTGACTTGCTGTTCTTCTCCGCCCGAAGCTCGCGTACATCAGGTTGCCGTCGAGACGCGTCCTCGGCTGAAAGCCTTGATCAGCACTTAGTGGATTCGCTTCCACGTCTCCGAACGGCCAAAAAGTGTGATCAATACGAAGCCTCGCAGGTGCAGCACTTCTGCGCCCTCCGACCAGATCTTGCCTTTGTATTCCTTGCCATTCTCCGGGTCCACCGCAGTCCCATCCACCCAGTCATCGCCCTCGGCGTGAAAATTCCGCAAAATCACCATCCCCAGAATCAGTTTATTTTTGTACTCGCCCGAGCACTTGTCGCAAACGTCGGCCGGCGTGCGCCCCGGCCGCACCTGCGTCACGCGGCCGAATAGTTTGCCGTTTTCGAGATAGGTCTCCACCTGCCCGCCGGGCTTGCCGTCGCTGCCGATCACCTGCCAGAGTCCAATCGCGTTCCGCAACTTCGGAGTCATCTGCTGTGCGCGAACCGCGGCCGTAGATGCCGCCAGCAGAATTGCAAATGCAAAGATCGAGAAACATCTGAATCGTTTCATGAGTTGATTGTCGTCCCCTTTCGCGCCATTACAACGATTCCAGGATTGCGATTTCCTCCGTGCCTTCAAGGCTCGAAGCAATCCGCCGAAAATCCTTCGCAGTCATCATGAATAACTCACAGCCGGCACCAAGAGGAACGAGGCTGGAAGCTAGGAGCTGGCAGCTAGAAGCTTGTCTTCCTCAAACTCTTCATTCAGCCACTCGCTGAACGCCGCAAACTCCTCGTCGCGCCCCAAAAAGTCGCGCACCAGCTCGCGGCCCGGTTTCGACCCGCCCTGCTCCAGCACCGTCTTGCGATAGCGCTCGCCCGCATCGCCTCCCAACAAATTCTTGGAATCGAACTGCGCGAAGAAATCCAGCGCAATCACCTTATCGAACATGTAGGTGTAGTAATTGGACGAGTAGCCGGTCAAATGCCCGAAGCTCGCGTACATCTTGTTGCCCTCAAGCCACGTCCACGGCTGGAACCGGCCGTACAACGCGCGCGTCATCGCGTCGGGATCGATCGTGGACGGATCCTGATCGTGCAGGTTGAGCGAAAGCGTGGTGTAGTAAAGCTGCGTTCTCACCCAATCCGCGCGCCCAAACGCGCCTGCGAGCTTCATGCTTCGAATCAGCGTGGAAGGCAGCGTCTTGCCCGTCTCGTAGTGCTTGGCGAAGGCTTGCAACAGTTTCTCGTCGCGGAAAAACTCCTCGAGCATCTGCGACGGCACCTCGATGAAATCGCCCTCCGTGGCAAAGCCAGAAAGCCCCACCCACTCCGTGTGCCCGCCCAGAAGCGCGTGCATCAGGTGGCCGAACTCATGAAAAAATGTGACCACATCGGAGTACTGCAGCAGTCCCGGGTCGTCCGTCTCCGGCGCAGGGAAATTGCAGATCAGCGCCGCTTCCGGCAGCACGCGCCCGCGCACGCCCGTAACCACCGGCGCGGCCGAGAACCACTTGTTCTTGCCCTCGCGCGGATGCATGTCGAGATAAAACCGCCCTACCAGGCGCTCGCCCTCGAAGACCTCGTACACCGAAACCGCCTCATGCCACGCCGGCGCACTTGACGGCCGGAACTCCACTTTGAAAAGTTTTGCCGCCGTCTCGAGCACGCCCGCCTCCACGCGCGCGTAGGGAAAATAGGGCCGCACCGACTGCGAATCGAAATCGTACTTCGTGCGCCGGAACTGCTCGTACCAGTAGCCGCGGCTGGTGATGTCAATTTCGCTGAGCTCCGGCTGCCGCTCCCGCGCAAACTTGAGCACCTGCGCATGCTCGTCGCGGGCGCCATCGCGGCTAGCCTCGTCGAGCCGGTCCAGAAACGCGCGCACGTTCGCCGCCGACTCCATCATCTGGTCGGCGGTCGCAAGATCGGCCCAGCTGCGGAAGCCGAGCACGCTGGCAATCTCCTGCCGCGTAGCCAAAAGATCGAGCAGAATCTGCCGGTTCGCCGGATACGCGCGGGTGTTGTACGCCAGAAACATCCTGGTGCGAAGTTCCGCGCTCGCGGCAAAGGTCATTACCGGCATCATGTCCGGCGGGTCGGTGGTCAGCGTCACGCGTTCCGCGCCGCTCTCTGCCTTTTGCGCCGGATGCCGCGCAATGTAATCGGCCGGCAACCCCTCCAGCTCCTCGGGCGCGGCCTCAATCGTCTTTCCACCCTCCTGAATGTTGCGGCTGAATTCGAGCGAGAGCTGGGTCGCCTTGTCGTGCAGCGCATGCAGGCGATCGCGCGTGGCTTCATCTTTGTCCACGCCGGAGAGCCGGTACCCCAGGAGCGTGCGCTGCATATAGTGCTTTGTCGCCGCGCTCGCGCCATCCAGATGGATCGCCGCAAGCGCGTCATACACTGCGCGATTCAGGCTCAGCGCGCTGCCGGCCATGGCCACGCGTTGCGCTTCCATCTGCGCCTGGTCGCGCACGACTTTGTCCGCAGCCACGGAATTCAGAATCCCCACCTGCGAGCCGGCCAGATTCAGTTGCTCGATGGCTGCGTCAAAATGCCGCAGCGAGTTCTCCGGCGTGCGCTCGCCTCGAACAGCCAGCAAAGCGGCAAGCGCAGTTTCGTGGGCCGCCAGGCGCGCGCCCACCCATGCGGTCAGCGCCTCGGCCGATGCAGCGCCTCCCGCCTCCCACACGTGAAGCGATTGGCTCGCGGCGGCGACAGAAGTTTCATTTGGCATTGCAGCGAAATCCTCCGAAGCTCTAGAGTAACAAGGCGTACTTGCCCAAGTGACTGTCGCGGCAAAGCCGGGGAATCGCGCTACTCTTTTGAATTTCGTTATTTCGGGGGCGTTTGGTCGCTCACGATCGGCGGCATCTTAAGGAACTCCTCCGGCTTGAGCGCACGCGGCGTGAACCGTGCCTCGAACACCGCGCCTTTGAAGTAATCGCGCCGGTCGATGCGCGTTCCAATGGACGAGTGTCCCGGTCCCTGCGGCGTCAGATGGAACTCGCCTTCGCCCTGCATCTCGTCGCCCACGTAATTGCGCAGCACCTTGCCGTCGTACACGGCCGTCACGCGATACCACTCGCCGAGCGGATGCAGATCGTTGCAATTAAGAAGTGTGCGATTCGAGCCCACCGATTGTGCGAAGCTGTCCAGGCACCATTGCCCATTCCGGATGCGAATCTCAAACAGCATCCGATTTCCCGTATCCTTCCCTGTCGCCGGATCGATCTCAGCCAAATGGAAAAAGCGCTGCTCCGCCGCGCCATCGGCATCGGGGCGGAAGATGACCTCCCACGTGTACTGGCTCGCACCGGCCAACGGATGCGTGTCCACAAACAACGCATCGTCGACGCCGTTAAACGCCACAGCCTTGCCGTAGGGCGAGTCGACGAGATGCGGGTGCCCGAGCACATGGGTAGCGTGCCCGCCGATCGAGTCAATGTTGTCGAAACGCCAAATGGTGAATTGCGAATCCGCCGGCATTTGCGCAAACACTCCTGTCAGAATCAGCAAAACCGTCGCCAGCCCAAAACTCGACCTCACAATACTCTTCCGGAAAAATATCTTCATCCCCACTCCCGCACCATCCGACTAACTACCAACCACTAAGCACTAACCACGCTCTTCCGCTTACTACTCCTTACGGGCTGCGCCCTGCTTCTCCACTCCCGGAGGATATTGGTCGAAAGAACGATCCACCGGCTTGCCGAGCAGGAACTTATCGGCAAAGGCCAGCAGCGCATCCCAGTCGCCCTGCACCATGCCGTGCGGACGGTTGGCAAAGCTCACGCCCAGCTTATCGCTCGCATGGAAAAATGCATACGCAGGCCGCGCGGCCAGCAACGATTGATACACGCCATTCAGATTCACATTCTGGTCGTGGTCGCCCTCAAGCGAGATGAGCGGTCGCGGCGCCACCAGCGCGATGAACCAATGTTCGTCGAAGGGCAATTTATTGGGCTGACCCCAGAACTGATGCAAGTGCGGCGAATACCAGTTGGGATACTTGCGCACCATCTCCGTCAGCCCCTCTTTGCCACCGCGGTCGGGCACGGAGCCGCTGTACCGGTACGCGGGAGTTCCACCGCCGGAGCTGGCCACCGGCGCCACCATGGCCCAGCGCTCGTCGAACGCGCCCGCGATCAGAGCCGCCTTGCCCGTGCGCGAAACTCCCGTGATGATCAGTTTGTTTTTGTCGATCGAGGGATCGGTGACGAGATAGTCGACGATGCGCGACGCGCCCCACGCCCACGCGCGCAACAGGCCCCAGTCGTAATGGGGATACGCGGGAAAGAATCGCGTGGTCCGGTAGGCCCAGCTTCCATCGGGCAATCGCAGCGTGGTGTCTTCGCCGCAGTCGTTGTTGTTGAACGTCACAAACGCGAAGCCGTGCGCGAGCGCGGGATTCGATTCCGCAATCTGCTCCGCCGTCCGCGGGTGGAGGAAGCGAGCCATCCGCTGCTCATTCGCGGCCGCCTCCTCCGCCGAAACTGGCCCGGTTACCAGAAGCACATCCTGGTTATGTCCCTGGTTGGCGCCGCTGGGCAGCATTGGCAAGGGTCTCGCTCCCGGCGGCGTTCCTGAAGGCGAAACCAGCGTCGGAAATGGTCCGCCCGTCGCCGGCGTGAAAATTCCAATATCGAAACTCAGGCTTTCGTTGGGCCCGAAAGTCAGGTGCACGAGCCGGTACTTCACCTTGCCGTTCATCAGCATCTGCGAGCTCACTTCCACGCCCTTCACATTGCCCGGCGGCGGCGGCGCCAACCCCACCGCGTAATACTCAAGCGTCTTCTTCATCTGGGCGCGGCGCTCGCTCCACTGCTTCAGCGTCTTCACATTCTGCCCGTTGTTGAGCGTCATCACGTCGGGCATCGCGGGCCGATTCGGCAACTGATCCACGCCGGGCATGTCGTGCATCGACGTCTTGATCGGCGGAACAGGAATCTCTTTTGGATCTGGCCGGTCCGGAATGCCGGACCCCGCCGTTTGCCCGCCCACCGCGCACGCCAGCACGCCAAGCGAAAGCACCGCAACGCTATTTCGCATAAACCTCATTGACATCCCTCCACAAATTCTCCGCTACTCCGCCAATCAATTTGTCACACCAGGCAATCGAAGCATTTGAGAGCCGCGAGACAAAGGCTAGAAGCTAGGAGCTAGCAGCAACCTTTCTCATTTCAGTTCGTACGGCTTCTCCGGCTCGGGCACCGCATCCGGAACCTTCGGCATTTTTACCGGATCAATTTGCGCCGCACCCGCAAGTCCCGAACCCGTCACGTTCGAGATGCTGATGAGCGGCCCGTCGAATCCCGTCACCTTCACGTTACGGAGCACCACGTCCTTCATATTCGCCAGCGCGATTCCCTTCGCGCATGTCCCGGTCACGTTGGTCAGCGAGAATCCCACCAGCGGCTTGCGCGGATGGATTTCTGTAGCTTGAACCAGCATCGGCAAATCGGTCACGCGAATATTCGAGAAGTGAAATTCGCGAAACAGCGGAATGCCGGCGTCGCCGGGAACAGGAAATGCATCCTGCAGGCCGCTGTTCAGATTGTTCAGCCGCAGAAATCCCTGCTTCGCGCCCGAAGCTTCAAAATCGTTCACCGTGATGTTCTCAACATACGCGCCGCGCCCCGGCCGGCTCTTGATGTAAATGGCGTGGCTGCGCGCGCCCACGCACTTGCAGTGTTCGATCACCACGTTGCGCACGCCCGCCGAAGTCTCGCTGCCAATGCCGATGCACGCAAAAGTCTTGTCGTTGAAGGTGCAGTTCAGAATGTGCACATCCTCGCACGGGCGATTGATGGTGTTGGCCTCCTCGCCGCGCCCCGATTTCAGCGAGATGCAATCGTCGCTGGTTTCAAACGTGCAGCCGTCGATGATTACGTGCCGGCACGAATCCACATCCACGCCGTCCGCGCCGCTGTGAAACACCACATTCTTGAACGTCACATTTTCGCAATACACGGGATGCGTCGACCACATCCCCGTCTGCACGGTAAAACAGTTCTCCACGCGCACATTGCGGCAGTTCGTAAACTCGAGCAGCGCCGGCAGCCGCATGCCCGTCTTGCGGTCGACACGTCCGCGGATCGCGTCGCTGGCGATGATCTTTCCTGGCCCCGTGATGCCGATGTTCTCCGCATCGGTCGCGGAGATAAATCCGCCGTAGCCCTTGATCCAGCGGCCCTCCCAGCGCACCTCGGCAATCGGATAGTCGGCCATGTCGCCGGATCCGAGCAGGCTCGCGCCGTCTTCGATGCGCAGCGTGACATTGCTGCGCAGCGCCAGTGCGCCCGTCGCGTAATCGCCCGCGGGAACCACCACCTCTCCGCCGCCCAGCACCGCGCAGCGCTCGATGACGAGTTGCAGCGCCAGCGTGTCGTTGGCTTTGCCATCTCCCGCAGCGCCGTAGTCCTTCACGTTCAACGAGACCATCGGACCCGCGTGCGCCGCTGCTGCCGGTTTCCCCGCCGCCGCGGGTTTTGCTGCGGGCTTCGCCGTTTGTGCCCATCCAAAACTGCTCAATCCGGCCGCAACCGGAGCCGCCAAGGCTCCACGCGCGGCCGTAGCCAGAAAATCTCTGCGTTTTACAAAAATGCTCACTGTTCGGATTCCCCCCTTGATAAGGACGAGCGCCGCCCGTTCCAGGCCGCGAGTGGTCAGTCCACCGGCGGCGCGTCTGCCATCTTCAGCCGCCAGGGGACCCCTGTCAAGCACAGCCACCCGAATCCCTCCACAGCCCTCCCGGGACCCAATTCCGGGCCCAACCCGCCTCAAAGTCTGGGCCAAACCCCCTGTCTAATCCGTTCCGGGGGTAAACGCGCTGGTCCTTTTCCCCCTCCACGATGCACATTCGCGTTGCAAATCGCTGCAACCCCCTTTACTATGCGTCAATTGAAGGAAATGCCCCACGCGGTCTCCAGTCCGCCCCTACCGCTGCCCGCGCAGCCCGTGGCCGTGCCGCGCGTGCGGATGAGCAAGCTCTGTATCGCGGTTCAGGGAGCCACCTCAGTCGAGCTTTTCAGGCAGGCTGAAGTCGCGCGTAAGGAATCTGTTTTCATCGAGTTCCGCCTCGACTTTCTGGCCAAGCCGGCGCCCGCGCTCCCCGATCTCAAGACCTATCTCTCCCGCCATCGCGAGGTAACGGCCATCGCCACCTGCCGCCGCAAGTCCCTGGGCGGCCACTTCGTGGGGTCCTTGAATGCGGAGCTGGAACTGTTGCTCAAGGCCGCCGAGTCCGGAGCACACATCGTTGATTTAGAGGTGGAATCGGCCGAACAGGCCACCCGGCCGCAGTTGGCCAAGTTCCGCGTCGCCATTCGCGCCGCCGGGGCCGCTCTCTTGATAAGTTCCCACGACTTTAGCCGCACCCGCCGCCGCGACGGCCTGAACCAGACAGCCCAGCGCATCGCCGCCTTCGAGCCCGAATTCGTCAAGGTCGTCAGCACCGCGCGCAGCCTCGCCGACAATCTTTCTGTCCTGCGCATGGTCGAAGACCAGTCGCTCGACGCTCATGTGGTGGGCATCGCCATGGGCGAGGAGGGCCTTATCAGCCGCGTGCTTAGCCTGCGCGCCGGCGCTGCCTTCACCTTCGCTTCCGCGGGCGAGGGCTCTGAGACCGCTCCCGGCCAAGTCGCCGCGCGCACCCTCCTCGACACGTACCGCCTGGAGCAGATCGACCAGGCCACGCGCATCTTCGGCGTCGCCGGCAATCCCATCGCGCACTCGCTTTCGCCGCTCATGCACGTCACGGCCTTCCGTCGCGAAAACGTCAACGCCGTCATGCTGCCGCTCAAGGTGAAAACGCTCGACGACCTGCTCACGGTCATCCGCGATCTGCCTCTCGATGGCGTCGCCGTGACCATGCCGCTCAAGCAGGAAGTGCTGCCGCACTTGGCCAACATGGACGCGGTCACCGCGAAGATCGGCGCATGCAACACGCTGCGCACCGGCGCGGACGGCAAGCTCTACGGCTTCAATACCGATGTAGCCGGCATCGTCCGCCCGCTGGAGCGGCGCATGCGTCTCAAGGGCGCGCGCATTCTCGTGCTCGGCGCAGGCGGCGCAGGGCGTGCCGCCGTCTTCGGCCTCGTGGAGCAGGGCGCAGAAGTGACCATCGTCAACCGCACGCACGAGAAAGCCGTCGCCCTCGCGCGCAAGGCCAAGGCCCATGTCTTAAAGCAGGCCGCGCTCGCCAAAAGCCGCTTTGACGCCATCATCAACACCACACCCTGCGGCATGACCGGCTTTAAGCAGCAGCTTCCCATCAAGGAAAACGAACTCAACGCCCAGCTGGTCTTCGACTTGGTGTATACACCGATAGAAACCCCGCTCCTCAAGCTCGCCAAGTCGCGCGGCCTCGCCGTCATCAGCGGCCTTGAGATGTTCGTGCAGCAGGGCGCACGCCAGTTCGAAATCTGGACCGGCAAGCCCGCGCCGGAGAGCGAAATGCTGCGCGTCGTCGAGCTGGAGCTCCGCCGCCACCCGCAGTAGTCCCAGCGCTGCCATCCGCGATTCGTCAGAAGCACCACTCCGGGGCCGGTGGCGTGGCGCTTCGATCGAAAACTGAGAGTTGCGCCTGCGCGCCCTGCGGCGGCCCGTCGTTGTCTCCATAGCAGCCGGGTGCATCCAGTGTGATCTTTGTTTTCGCATCGTCGAAGGTCCAGAAGCGATGAGCACACGGTCCCGTCCCCTCAATAGACTCAGTCCCACCGCCAATCTCCCTGTCCGGGGAGCCGCTTAGGGATCTGGCGAAACTCCAGGATCGATATCGTTGGGCGGCGCCTTTCGTGGAATCGATCAAAACCCTCATCTGTTTCGTGTGACAGGCGAGTCTTACTGCGTTGGGCTCTTGCGTTTGACTTGATTTGTCCGGCGGGAGGTTTACGGTCATGAGGAAAAAGCCCCGGTCTGTCACGTTGACCCAGACTCTGCCATCTCCGTAATCGATGCCTGCGTAATTGCACCCGATCTCGTCGCGCGTTGAAGACAGGATCGCTTGCCGGATTGCGGGCGGGAAGGCCAACTCGAAGTGACCCTGGAGGGATGGGGCATCGTGAATAAAGATCGCTCCATGATCGTCATCAATGCGAAGCGGAAAATCGATGAGCAGGGCGAGCTCTCCCGCGTTTTGATTCCTGATCGCCTCACGCAGGTCGTGGTCAAACATCAGGAACCTGGTCGTATCCTTTTCGCCGAAGACGGAAAGATCGCATCCGTCGCCGACTACGGTCGCCCCTGAGTGTTTTGCAGATTGTGCCTGGATCGGTCCAGCAACAAGGACGAGGGCGAAAGCGATGAAGGGCAAACAGCGCTGAGGGTTCATGCGCCAATTGTAAGACGCGCAGGTTCAATAACGATTCACCCGCCGGCTCGCTATCCCTTGCCGCCCTTGTGTTTCTTCGCGGTTTTCTCCGGCTTCTTCTCTCCCGGCACATGCGTCGTGGGAATCGGCGCCAGGTCCGGGCCGATGCGCTTCACCAGCGTGTCGATCATTTCATAATCAATTGTTCGCGGAGCTACGGGCCGCGTAATGCCGGTCGCGGCATCGGTGGCGACATTGCTGCCGCTGGCGAGCTCAAAGCTGAAGGCGGGCACCGCGCCCGCTTGCGTGTTCTGGGTAAAAACGCGCACCGGCAGGAAGCCCTGAATGGGATGCACACGGAATGCCGTCTCGTAGCGATGGTGCTTCAGGCTCCACGTGAAGACCCTGATCTGATCGAAATCGTACGGCAGGCCGGACTGAGGCGGCGCCAGAGCCGTTACATATTCGGGCTTTTCTCCGGGAGGGTCGGCGCCAGGGTCGTTCACCTTCGCAAGCATCCACGCTCCCACGATGCGCTGACTTTCCGCATATTGCGCCACATCGTCCGGCACGTCCACATCCAGGCGGCTGCCCAGCAGCCAACCCACATGGCCCTGCGCGTCGCGCGCCAGCCACCAGTCTTCCATTTCGGGCGGCGCGGTTTCTTCCACGGGCGCGGGCGGCGCAGCTTTCGCCGATCCCGGTTTCGCGTTGCCAGTCGCAGGCACGCTCTTGCCGCTCTCGGCGGGTTTGCCCGCATTCGACGGCAACGGTCCAAACACCTCCGCCGGTTTCTTGGGAGCCGATGCGCGCACCAGCAGTTCAACCTTGGTGTTGCCGGGGAGCAGATAGAACCGCTCCGTTTCGCGGCCGGGAAGCAGATGCATGGCAAGGTCGTCGCGTAGCGTGGCCGTGGCCGCCACGGGATCGTTCTTGCTTTGCGCGGCAAGCTGCATAAACCCGTCGTAGGTCTTCTCGTCGATCACGGCGCGCTCTTCAATCCAGCCGATCTCGTTCTTGTCGGTCTTGACCTTGAGAAAGCGCTTGCCGTGTTCCAGAACCTGGAGCGGCTGCCCGTTCACCACCTGGCAAACGCGGTTTGAAACCGGGGCTACGCGGTCGTGGAGGTAAACGGGGCGCGCCGAGGAGACGTACACCATCTCATGCAGTTCGTGGCGGAAGCGGTTGCAACCGGCGACGAGCAAAACACAGCTCAACGCCACCAGCGATGAGGCGAAAACCGTTCCGAAGCGCCGGAAAAAACTGAGAAGAAGAGTTGGCAAACGAGTAGGCACAGGCCCTTGCAATTGCCTTGAGAATAGCACTTTTGCAGAGATCAGAGATCAGAGAACAGGGAACCGTCTTTACCTCGCTGACCGCTGACCGCTGACCGTTGACCGTTGACCGTTGACCGTTGACCGTTGATCTCTGTTCTCTGAGCTCTGATCTCTATTCTTACGGCAGTGCCGCGATGGCCCAGGCGCCCACGGGGTCGGTTCCCGTTTTGGAAGCAATGTTAGAGGTAAGTGCTCCGGAGCTCATGCTGAAGGCTTCAAGGTCGGGGTCGCCGCTTGAAGTCGAGCCGCCGGTGGAAATCGCCAGCACAAAGTTCTTATCGCTGTCCTCGGCAAGGCCCTTGGGCACAACGCCGGCGCTGATGGTGCTGCCCGCAGCGATCGTATAGGTAGATCCCGAAACGGAAATGGGAAACCATGTGACGTTCCCCGACCCTGTATTGCCCTGGCCGTTGGCGACGTACACGTAACCACCCGACGCAATGGGCAGAATGGCGTTGGGCGCCGATCCGCCGCTGGCGATGGGAGAGCCTGTGATTTGAGTAGGATTGGCACGCGTCGTGCCTGTGCCCAGCGAGCTGTAATTAAAGACGCGCAACCCGCCGGATGCGGAGACGGCCTGCGTTTCTCCAATGTAGAAAAGCCGGTTGGTGGGGTCGACCGCTACCGATAGCGCCGCTCCGTCGCTGTTGGCGAGGGGAATCACGGTTGCCGTGGAACCCAGTGGATTCGCGTTGCCGGCCGTGAAGGGAACCACGATGCTTCCACCGGTGTCGAGCGCGAGGAAGAGATTGGTGCCGTCGGGAGAAAGCGCCATCTGCTCGACCGACGAGTTGGCCACAATGAATTCCTGGTACGGCGGCGTGCCCGAGCCGGCATACGCTCCGGTCGAAGAGTTGATGGGAATGGCATTCATCTGCACTGTCCCGGTAGAGTTTGGGTTGAACGCGTCAATCAGCCACGAGCCGCTCACCTGCATGGCGGCGGGAATGTCGGAGGAAATCACCGAGCCGCCGTTCTCTACCGTCAAAGCGCCGCCCGATCCAATGGAGTAGAGATAGATGCCGCTCACGGTGCCGACATAGAGAAACCCTCCACCCGGCGCAATGGCAATGCAATACGGCGTGGCAGAAAGAGTGTAGGGGCTGTTGGAAACCGGCTCTAACGTGCCAGTCGAAATGTAATATCCGGCAATCTGCTTTGTCGTCTGGTTCAGCACATAAAAAACGCCGCTCGAGAGCGTGGTCGTCGTAGTCGTCGTGGTCGTCGTCGACGCCGGCGCGTCCCAAAATCCCGAGCATCCCACAAGGAGCGTTGCGGCCGCAAGCAGAATAAAGCCATATTTGATCTTCATCGTCACTCCTGGCAAAACGCCCACCCAGGTCCGTCACTTCCTGGAGAGTCCGCATAGGGATTCTGTTTCAAGGGTAGCGCCCGCCGGTACATCTTGTCCGCTGCCTGTTCCAGTGTCTGGGGCGGAAATGCCATTCTGTCGAAAAGACGCGGCCAGAATCATTTCCGCTCAGAGGAAATCCCAGCAGAAGCCTGAGCAATGAGGATCGACTGCGACGCGGCAGCGCCAGGTCTCCGACCGCCTGAAGAGGAACCTTCCCGTGCCCCATCCCTTCGCGTCTTTTGCGAAAGGGTGGGAAACCACGTAGGTCAAAGGGACGAAATCATGAGGTCCGAGCGTTAATTGGGTCTGCCGCCGGAAGCGGCGCGGCGTCGGAAGCGCTCGTCCACGCGCTGGCGACCCTGGAACCCGGCTTCCATGGTGTGCCAGTGTTCAATGGCCGGTTCGCCCATGCGCCAGCACAGCAGAACCACCTCGTCGTCGATGCGGCAGGGAAAGTCGAGCAGGCCTGCTTCCAGGTCCTTCACCTGCACCCCGATGGCGTCAATCTCTGCAATGCTCTCGCGCACGCGCGTCAGATGCGCATCCATTTCGGCGCGCTGCCGGGCTACACCCGCGGTGTCCACTCGCATGCCGCCGGCAAAATAAATGCGCTGCGCCACTTCGCTCAGACTCAACTCGGCGGTTTGCGCGGAACGGCGGCCATCAATGGCGCGCTTGAGCAGCGACTCAAGCACCGGAAGCAGTGACTGCGCCTCTTCGAGAGTAAAGGTCCTCATGGTGTGAATGCGCCCCAAGCACCTACAGAATACGACGAAATCGAAACCAATGTGTAGAAGGGTCGAACCGTTGGCGCTTTTGCGCCTATTGGTGCACGGCATCGAGCGCCTGCGCGCGTTCAGCGGGTGCAACCTCGCTGCCTTTGCTCGCATTGCCCATCACTTCCTGAACCAGTTGCCCGAACTTCTCTACGTTTCCTTCCAGGAACATGGTTTCATGGTTTCCCGGTGTCCACACCACGTCCACTCCCGCCGTGGCCAGCCGGCTCCAGCCCAGGGTCGGGTCGCGATACTCATGGTTGGTCTCGAGCGGCCGGAAGAGCGTGATTTTTCCGGGGTACGCCTCCGGATTTTCGATGCGCACTGCGGCCAGGTGATCCACAAAGCGGGGAATCGCAAATCCAACCCGCGTGCAAAGCCGCAACAGGGGCTGGCCATACCGCAAAATCGCACGCCGCACCCTGCCGACCGCCGCATCGCGGAGCGCGCCGGCAAAGTAGCGCACCTTCCCGGTGCGCGGGAAACGCGCCAGCCGCCGCAGATGGTAGTCCTTCCACGCCCGGTAGCGGTCCAGGAGTTGCGATTGGGCGCGCTCGCGCTGCATCTCTGCCACGTAGTGCGGATGCACGGCATCGATCAGTCCCAGCATCGCGATCTTGCCGCCCCACTCCTGCAGTTTGCGCGCAATCTCCACGGTGATGGGACCTGACGCGCACCACCCGATCAAGGAATAGGGTCCGTCGGGCTGCGCCTCCCGGATCAGTCGCGCATACTCCTCCACGCGCTCATGAACTGAGGCGATATGCTCGTCGTCATCCTCGAGCTCGTGCAATCCGTAGAGCGGGCGGTCCTCTTCGATCACCCGGCGGAAGCGCTCGTAAGTCAGATACGAGTGCACGATGTACAGCGGCGGCTTCGTTCCCTGGGCGCGCAACGGAACCAGCGCTGAACCTTCAATGGAGTTTCCGCGAATCAGCGTCGCCAGTTGCTCGATGGTGGGATGACGGAAGATGGTTGCAATCGGCAGCGCGCGGTCGAAGGCTTTGTTGATCTGCGTAAACAGCTTCATGATCATGAGCGAATAACCGCCCACGTCGAAGAAGTTGTTGCGGATTCCGATAGGACGCACATCCAGCACGCGCTCCCAAATCTGCACCAGCCGGGTCTCGACCTCGTCGCGCGGAGCTTCGGTCGGCGTCTCCCGCTGCGCTGCCCGCGCCTCCAGCTGCATTAGTTTCTTGATGTCCGCCTTGCCGTTCGGCGTCAAAGGCATCTCATCGATGAACGCAAATACAGAGGGAACCATGTAGTTGGGCAAACGGCGCTGCAAGGTCGCGCGCAAATCCTCCACGGAAGGCGCGATCTTGGCATCGGCCGCCACAAGGTACGCCGCCAACCGCTTTTCCGCATCGCCGCCCTGCACCGTCACCACGCATTGGCGCACGCCCGGATGCCGCAGCAGCTCGTTTTCAATTTCCCCCAGCTCGATGCGGAAACCGCGGATCTTCACCTGGAAATCGTTGCGCCCCAGGTACTCGATATTGCCGTCCCGCTGCCAGCGGCCCAGGTCGCCGGTGCGGTACATGCGCGCATCCGGACCCGTGGTGAAGGGATCGGCCAGAAACTTCTCCGCCGTCAACTCGGGCCGATTCAGATAGCCGCGCGCCACTTGCACGCCGGCGATATAAAGCTCTCCCGGCACGCCGATGGGCGCGGGCTGCCGCCACGCATCCAGTACGTACATGCGCGTGTTGGCAATGGGACGGCCGATGGGAATGTTCTCAGGCAGATTGTTTGCGGGAGAGGTCCACGCCGTCACATCTACCGTGGCCTCCGTCGGCCCGTAAAGATTGTGCAGCGCCGCATGCGGCAACTGCTCCACAAAACGCCGCGCCAGCGCCGCGGGCAGCGCTTCGCCGCTGCACACCACGCGCACCAGGGTCGTGCACGTCGCCGCCTTCGGATAATCCAGAAACGCCTGCAACATTGAAGGCACAAAGTGCGCCGTGGTGATCCCGTTTTTGCGGATCGCTTCCACCAGGTACGCTGGATCCTTATGTCCCTCTGGCCGCGCGACCACCAGCCTGGCCCCGATCGTCAGCGGCCAGAAAAATTCCCACACCGACACGTCGAACCCAAAGGGCGTCTTTTGCAGCACGGCGTCGCCGGCATTCATGCGGTACGCATTCTGCATCCAATCCAGCCGATTGCAGAGCCCCTGGTGCTGCACCATCACGCCCTTCGGCTTTCCTGTCGAGCCGGAGGTGTAGATCACATAAGCCACGTGCTGCGGCGTGAGTCCCAGGTCGCGCGGATCGGGATTGCTGGCCGGCATCTGCGACCATGCGCTCGTCTCCGTTAGCTCAATCACCGGCAACGCGACGTCGACCGTGGAGAACAAGTTTTTCAAATGCGCCTGGGTCAGCAACACCACCGGCTTGGCATCGTCGATCATGAAGCGGAGCCGTTCCGCGGGATAGGTCGGATCGAAAGGCACATACGCGCCGCCGGCCTTGAGTATCGCCAGCAGGGCAATCACCATTTCGAAGCTGCGCTCGGCGCACACCGCCACGCGCGCATCGGGCTTTACGCCCAGCCCGCGCAAATAATGGGCCAGCCGGTTCGCCCGCGCATTCAGCTCGGCGTAGCTCAGCGGCGCATCTTCAAACAGCAGCGCCGTGGCATTGGGAGTGTTCGCAACCTGCGCCTCGATCAGCCGGTGCACAAACGTGTCGGAGTGATAGGGAGTCTCGGTACGATTCCAATCGTAGAGAACCTGGCGGCACTCGGCCGCAGGCAGAATCTCAAGGTGGTTCACCGCCCGGGCCGGATCGGCGGTTGCCGATTCCAGCACCGTCTCGTAATGGCCCAGCATGCGCGCGATGCGGTCTTCATCGAAGAGATCGGCGTTGTATTCCATCTCCAGCCCGATCTCCTCGCCCTCGTCGGTCGCGAAGAGCAGCAGATCGAACTTCGCCGTGTTGCTGTGCGACATGAGCGATTCCACGGCCAGCCCATCCATGCCGATGAACGAAAGCTGTTGATCGCGGTCGCGCCAATTCAGCATCACCTGGAACAACGGCGTGTGTCCGGGGCTTCTCTCCTGTCCAAGCTTGCGCACAATCTGATCGAACGGCGCGGCGCGATGCGCGTAGAGCTCCAGCGCGCCCTTCTGGACCGCTCCCAACAGATCGCGGAAACTCATGCTGCCAGCGATCTTGGTGCGCAGCACGTGCGTGTGCAGCAGGAATCCGATCACCGACTGCAGCTCCTGCTGATCGCGATCGGCCAGGGGAATGCCCAGCAAAATGTCGTCGCTGCCCGTGTAGCGATAAAGCAGCGTGTTCAACGCCGCGGCAAAAATCGTGAACAGGCTTACCTTCTCCTGTTGGCTGGTGCGGCGCAGCTTCGCCGTCATCGCGCCGCCGAGCCGCGTGCGCAAACGGCCGCCGCGGTACGACAATACCGTGGGCCGCACACGATCGGCGGGAACTTCAAGAAGCGCCGGCGCATCGCGCAGCTTTTCTTCCCAGAAGGCGAGGTCGGCGGCAAAGTCCTCATCGGCAATCTGCTTCTGTTGCCACGCCGCATAATCGCCATGCGTGATGGCGAGCGGCGGCAACGCGGCCGGCTGTCCGCCGATCAACGAGCGATACAGGGCCGACAGCTCGCGCCAGATGATTCCCTCTGACGACCAGTCGCAGATGATGTGGTGCATCATCAAGACCAGCACGTGCTCGCGGCTGCTCAATTGCACCAGCGCCACGCGAATTCCCGGCTCCGATTCCAGGCTGTACAGCGCGCGCGGCTTTGCCGTCAGCAGGTGCTGCATCTCGAGTTCGCGTTGCGCCGCGGGCAAGGCGCCCAGGTCGATCTTCTCGAAGTGCAACGGCCAGTCGTCGTGAATCACCGCGTGCGGCACGCCGTCGATCGTTTCAATCGTCGCGCGCAGCAATTCGTGGCGCGCCACAATCATGTTCAATGCCGTCACCAGTGCGTCGACGTTCAGTTCTCCGGTCAGCCGCACCGCTTCGGCTTCGTTGTAGACGGGAACGCCCGCATTCAACTGCTCCATGAACCACAGGCGCTGCTGCGCCGGGCTCAGCGGGTAGGGTAGCGACGAGTTCCGCCGCGGAATGGTCTCTTCTGAAGTGGAGGGAACGAATTGTTCGAGAACGCTCTGCTCCCAATGCGCCGCGGAGCTGTCCTCGCCGCTGCCATGCTCGGTCCGCAGCCGCTCCCGCACCAATTCTGCCTGCTCGGCAACGGTGCTGTTCTCAAAAAAGTCGTTGATCGTGAGAATGATCGGCAATTTTCCGCGCAATTTTGACAGGCATTGAATGGCCAGCAGCGAGTGTCCGCCCAGGGCGAAGAAATTCGTATGCGGGTCGACGTCCGGAACCAACAGCACCTCAGCCCACGCGGCAGCGATGATCTGCTCGATGCGTGAGACCGGCCCTTGCGCGCCGTTGTCCTGGCTCGCGGCGGCGTCGTGCGCGATTTCCTTTCCATTCCGGCCCGTAATTGCCGCAGCGGCCAGCACCGCCGGGTCCAGCAACTTCAACCGCTGCACCTTCCCTGAGGGCCCCTTCGGCAGCTCCTTCAAAAAGCGAATGCGCGACGGCGTCTTGAAGTGTCCCAACCGGCTTTCGCAAAACGCCAGCAATTCATTCTCATTGGCGGCTGCGCCCGGCCGCAGCACCGCAAAGGCCACGGCGTCCTCGCCGAAATACCGGTCGGGAACTCCCACCGCCGCGGCTTCCAGCACTGCCGGATGCGATTCCAGAACCTCGTCAATCTGGCGCGGAGCAATATTCACGCCGCCCTTGATGATGAGCTCCTTCGAGCGGCCCACCACGAAGAAATAACCGTCCTCGTCGCGCCGCGCCAGGTCGCCGGTGTGGAACCATCCCTCGCTGTCGAGCACCGCCGCGGTGCCTTCAGGATCCTTGTAGTAGCCCTTCATCATGGCCGCGCCGCGCAGCACAATCTCCCCCGCTTCGCCCTGGGGCACTTCCACGCCCGGCCGATCGACCAGTTTGATGTCAAAGCCCCACGCGAGGCCGGGCGATCCGATCTTGTTCTTTGCCGGAGGCTGCGGATTCGAGAAGATATTACCGCCTTCCGTCGAGCCCATGGCCTGCAGCAGCGGCAGTTGGAACTTGTCAAGAAATTGACGGTGCAGCGCCGGCGAAAGCGGCGCGGAAGAAGAGCGGAAGAAACGAATGCGCCCAAAGGCCTCCGCGCGCGCATCTTTCTTGGGATCGTCCCAATCCACCAGCTCCGCAATGATGGTCGGCACCAGCGCCGACCAGGTCACGCGCAAATCGTCGATCCAATCCCAGAATTTGCTCACCACGAAACGGTGCGTCACCACCACCGATCCGCCGCTCAGCAGCGTGGGGATCAGGGTTACGCATTCCGCATTGATGTGGTAAAGCGGCAGCACCAGCAAAGAGCGGTCGGCCGCAGTCAGTTCGTGCGAAGCAATCGAATTCCATCCGTGCGCCAGCACCGTCGCATGAGTATGGATAGCCGCCTTCGGCTTCCCCGTGCTGCCGGAGCTGTACATCAGCAGCGCCACATCGTCGCCACCCGGGCACGGCGGCGCCTCGACAGAAGATACGCTTTCAAAAGCCGGAATCGGGCCGTCGACGTTGGCTGTGATCACGCGAATATCCCGGCGCACGTCGGCCAAAGCCTCGCCCAGCAACGCGGCGTATTGCTCCTCGACGAAAACCACTTTGGCGTCGCAATGGTCGAGCATGTACGCGAGCTGCATCACGCCGGCGCGCACGTTCAGTGGCACCGCAACCAGTCCGCCATACATCGATCCCAGGAAGAGCTGCACGGTCAGAAGACCGTTATCCATCAGAAACGCAACTTTGTCGCCGTGCTCGAGGCCGGCCTGGCGCAGCATCGCGGAAAGCAGAATGCAATTCTGCTGTAGCTCCACACACGAAATGTTCGATCCGGACTCAGCGCTCAGCAGAAAGGCGGACGCAGGCTGCAACCGAGCTGCGGCCTCCACGGCTTCGCGGATCGTCCTGATCTCTTTGCCAACCTGCATAGACAGGCTCCGGCTTCATTGGAATGCTTGCGAAAACAATCGAGGGCACTTGCAGTTTAGCCAAGGGGTATCACCTGCAACAATTCCCCAAAGAGGCCACGCATCGCTCACCCATCCGGAATGCAAAGTAACTTCTGCGCCCGCCGGCAGCGAAGGGCCTCGCGCCCACGGGTAATGCTCGATTTGATTACTTTTGCTGTAGTCGTGACGATGATCCGTCGCTGGCGGCCCGGTGTACTCCCGATTCTGCCCAGTACTCCATTCTTTCACGTCTTTTGCGAAAGGGTGGGAAACCAGCGGCTCACTCCCGCCCCGGCGCAGTGCCGTGCCCGCGCCGCGAGCCATTGGCAAACACGCCTTCCGAGCCATTTGTATCGCGACCCGATTCCAAACGCAAACCAGGTCACGCACCCCGGCATGCAGCCTTGGAAGCACTTCCTGACAAGGAATTCCTTTCCCGGGATGTGTCCAAATGAACGCCAAACGCAGAAACGGCCTCCGCGTCACTCACGGAAGCCGTTTGGAATCTTGAAGTTTTTGGTTGCGGGGGCTGGATTTGAACCAGCGACCTTTGGGTTATGAGCGACTCGAACTTTCGGTAAGTAACAGAAAACAGGGCACGAGTGGGAACCCTGAGGAACCCCTGGGAACGGCTGGAAACCGGGTATTGGGGACTTAATGGGGACTGATTTTGCAGTTGCCCAATGGTCTGCCCAACGATCCGCCCAACGACCTGCTCAAGGTCGCC